>JRYH01005575.1_pt1 | contig 28095 bp, 23 predicted proteins | sample 235351 | NCBI WGS metagenome assembly JRYH01 (sample SAMN03074221, study PRJNA261480) | activated sludge metagenome | biome: Wastewater Treatment Plant; feature: Wastewater; material: Activated sludge; isolation source: activated biomass of a wastewater treatment plant treating wastewater... ...
TCCCCGGCGGCAGCACGACGACGCGATCGCCGTCCAGCGCCGCCGGGCGCAGACGGAACAGGAACGGATACGCCGGCATGTTCGATTCCGGCACGTAGGCACGCGGCTGGTAGAGATGCCCAAGCTGCCAGTCGGCGCTCGGCTGGCGCGCGCCGATGTTCAGCAGGTCGGGGCCGGTGCGCATCGTGCCGAGCAGATGCGGACTGTCGTACGTGTAGTCGGCCGGCACGGAAGGACGTCCCCAGCCGCGCTCGGCATCGGCGGGCGCGAAGCTGCGATCGCGCGGCTGCTGGCTGTGGCAATAGACGCAGCCATTGGCGATGTAGATCTGGCGGCCGCGCTGCTGCGCCTCGGTATACGGCTTGAGTTGCGCCGGCGGCGCGATGTCGCGCACCTGCAGATAGGGCAGGACGACCAGCGCCGCCGTGGCGATGCCGAGCGAAACGGCTGCGCCAGCGGCCAGTTTCGCTTCATTTTCCATGAGCCAGCCTCGTGAAGGGGTTGCCGAACCGGGCTGCGCCCGTGCGCTCCGGTCCGAAGCCGAACATCATCGCCAGCACATGCGCGACGAAGACGAAATGCCCGATCGTCAGCGCCAGCCCGGCATAGCTGCGCAGCTCCAGCCACGGCATCGTCAGCGTCACCGACTCGATGAAGGGCCGGGTCGCATCGAGCATCGCCAGACCCTGCAGCCAGCCGCCGATCGACAGCCCGATCACGTAGACGAGGATGCCGAGCGCAACCAGCCAGAAATGCAGGTTGATCATCCACGGATACGGCCACTCGCGCGCCAGCACGCGCGGCAGCATGAAGTAGATCGCGCCGAACATCGCCATCGACACGAAGGCATACATGCCGAGATGCGCGTGCGCCACCGTGAAATGCGTGAAATGCGCGACGGCATTGACACTGCGCAGGGCCTCCAGCGAGCCCTCCACCGACGAGGCGACGTACATCAGCCCGGCAAACATCATGAAGCGCAGCGTCGGCGACCAGCGCGCCAGATGCATGCGGCCCCAGAGCGTGCCGCCCTGGTTGATCGAAAAGGCGATGACCGGGATCACCATCATCACGCTCTGGACGATCGACAGCGTCGTCAGCCAGCCCGGCACCGGGCCGCCGATCAGATGGTGCCCGCCCACCTGCGGATAGAAGAAAGCCAGCGTCCAGAAACCGAGCAGCGACAGGTTGTACGAGCGGATCGGCCGGCCGATGATCTTCGGCAGGAAGTAATAGATCGCCCCGACGCTCACCGGCGTGAACCACAGGCCGAGCGCATTGTGTCCGTACCACCAGTTGGTCGTCGCCTGCTGCACGCCGAAATGCGTCCCCGGCAGGTTGGCCACGAGGAACAGCAGCGCGATCCAGAACAGCGACGCGATGAAGTACCACAGACTCACGTACAGATGCTCGACCCTGCGCCGCGCCAGCGTGAACAGCGCCGGCAGGATGATCATCGCGAAGCCGGCGAAGATGAAAATGTCGATCTGCCACGGAATCTCGAGAAATTCCATGCCGTCGGACCAGCCCGAAGCGATGGCGCCGATCCCCGCCGCCACACCGGCATTGATGCAGGCGCCGCCCATCATCGCCCAGTTCGCGCCCACCAGCCTCGTGTTGAGCAGACGCGGCAGCAGCCACAGGATCACCGCCAGACAGGCGTTCGATGCCCAGCCGTAGATGACTGCGTTCAGGTGCACCGTGCGCATGCGCCCGAAGGTGAGCCAGGCCGCATCGACCAGCCAGTCCGGCTGATGCAGCTTGATCGAGGCCACGAGACCGGCGAGCGAGCCGATCAGCAGCCACAGGCAGGCGAAGGCGATGAAGAGAAAAACCGGAAAGGCGCTCGAACGGTCGGCCTCGATGCGCTCCTGCACCTGTTGCTGATCGACCGCCTCGGGCGGCGGCTCCAGGCGCGTGATCTCCGCCTGCAGCGTCTGCCGGGCCGGCGCACGCAGCGCCGGATCATCGGCACGACCGATCTCGCCGGGATCGAAGATGACGCTGGCCGCACGCGGGTTTTCGACGAGCAGGCCCTTGCGCAGGGACCAGATGAACGCAAACAGGCCCAGTATCGACAGGATGAACGCTGCGAGCAGGCTCGCGACAGCACTATCCACTGACGGTCTCCCCCCGGAAGTCTTCTACGAAACGCATGCGGCGATCAGTCACGCCCGGTATGGACGCAACCGACGGCCTCACGCGTTCTCAGGCCGCTTGTCCGCCGCCCGCTTTTTCTTCTTCGCTTTCCGGCCGCTCGTCGAGCATCGCCCGCTTGTCCTGCACGCTGCCCCAGCGCCCGGCATCGGGCAGTGCCGCCTTCTTGCGCGAAATCACCGGCCATCCCGGTGCGAGATCGGCATTGAGCTGCAGATACTCCTCCTGGCCCTCGGGAATATCCTCTTCCGCATAAATGGCCTCGACCGGGCACTCGGGGACGCAGACGGCGCAATCGATGCACTCGTCCGGGTCGATCACCAGCATGTTCTTGCCGGCACGAAAGGCATCCGTCGGACAGACATCGACGCAATCGGTGTGCTTGCACTCGATGCAGGCTTCGGTGACTACATGGGTCATGTGAACACTCCCGCGCGATCATGAAGATCGATACAAAGTAAATCTTATCGTTTGGGATTGACGATTGTCAAATCTCTTTCATAGTTTTAGTCAATTATCAGGTCTCTGCGATTCCCCTTTTCCCGACAGCGCTTCCACCGGCTTTTCCGCCGGTGCTCCCGACGCGGACGCGCGTCGATGATGGCACCGCACGTTTTCAGCGATCCGCGGCGCGGCCCGATTCTCCGTCAGCCGCCGACCTGGTCCGTGGCGCGGAGGCTCCGACGGGGCCGGCATCACCGGTATCGGCGCCGGATTCCTCGATCCATTCACGCCAGACCGCCATCAGCACGGCCAGGATCACCGGCCCGATGAACAGACCGACCAGTCCGAATGCCGCCAGTCCGCCGAGTACACCGAACATGACCAGCAGAAACGGGATGCGCGTCGCATTGCTGATCACCAGCGGCCGAACGAGATTGTCCACCCAACTGACGATGAGGGTCCCGTACAGCAGCAGGCCGACGCCGTTGAACAGATCACCCTGGGCGATCAGCCAGATGCCGATGGCGCCCCACGCAAACGGCGTACCGAACGGAATCAGTGCGATCGCCGTGGTCACGGCACCGAGCAGCACCGGCGCCGCCAGGCCGAACCACCAGTAGCCCAGACCGGCGACGACGCCCTGCGCGATCGCCGTCAGCAGCAGGCCCCAGACGACCGCCTTCGTCATGCTGCCGACCGCGGCCAGATACGGATCGACGCGCTCGCCGAGGAAGCGGTGCAGGACGAGCTGCGCCTGCACCAGCACGCGCTCGCCATCACGATAGAGGAAGAAAACGGTGATCAGCGCGAAACCGAGCTTGGCGGCATTGCGACCGACGCCGCCGATCAGGTTCAATGATTCGGCCGCCCGCGCCTCGACCCAGGTGGAAAGCTGGGCCCGGATCACCGCCGGATCGCGCGCAATCTCGTCGAGCAGCTGCTGCAGCCAGTCGCCGACCAGCGGCAGATCGGCCACGACGCCGGGCAGGTGGAACTCGCCCCGCGCAAGCAGGCGTGCCGCGCTCGAATAGAAGCCCGAGAGTTCCGTACGCAGCAGCAGTGCCACCCAGATCAGCGGCAGGATGAAGGCGGCACTGAGCAGTATCGTCATCAGCAGCGCGACCAGGGTGCGGCGTCCGGCCAGCAGCCGGCGCAGGCGCTCGACCAGCGGCCAGGTGACGTACGCGAGAATCAGCGCCCAGGCGATCGGTGCCAGGAACGGCTGCACGACCGCATAGGTCCAGAACAGCAGCGCGCCGAGCAGGATGCCGAGCACCACGCGGTTGGACAGGCCGCGAAAAGTCTTCGGACTCATGAGCCTCGTGCCGGACCGGACATCAGAAAGACGCCGATTGTCGCATCAGGCCGGCGCCCGGATTCGATCGCTCGGCTGGCGCGCGTCGCGGCCATGCCCCCTTGGGCCGGTTCTTCATGTGCAGCTTCCAGAAGACGCCCGGCCAGGTGTCGCCCCAGGACACCGCCTTGCGCGGCAGGGCCAGCGGATCGTCTCCCGGACAGCTGCGGGCGCGCACGCAGGTGACCGCGCTGTGATAGCCGGCCCGCGCCACGGCATCGAGCACGCGCCGCTCGTAGCTGCCGTACGGATAGCAGAAATGCGTGACCGGCTCACCCAGCAGATCCTCCAGAACGATCCGCGAACGCTGCACTTCGTCCTGCACCCGCCCGTCGTCCTGCTCGGCCAGGCGGACGTGGGTCGCTCCGTGCGAGCCGAAATCGACCCCTTCGCGGCGCAACTGGCGGATCCGTGCGGCATCCATCAGCGGCGGCGTCGCCCGGCCGTCGGCCGCAAACCACCGTGCCGGCTGGCCGATCAGATCGGCAATCAGGTAGACCATGGCGCGAAAGCCGTAGCGCTGCAATTGCGGCCAGGCGTATTCATGGAAATTCTCGTAGCCATCGTCGAAGGTCAGGGCCACGGCGCGCGGCGGCACCGGGCGACGTCCGGCCAGGCAATCGAGCACCTCGTCCATGCCGAGCACCGTGTAGCGCAGGCGATGCAGCCAGGCCATCTGGGCCGCGAAGCGGCGATGGTCGCAGTAGGTCGACCGATGCCCGTGCATCGGCGCGAACGCACCGACCTGGTGGTACATCAGAATGTCGATTCCGTCGCAGCGACGGGCCTCGGCCGCCAATGCTTCAACCTCCTGCCAATTGACGATACAGATCGCAATACTGTTCGATGATCACGGGCGCGCTGAAATCGTGCTCGACGCGTGCACGACCGGCCTGCACCATCTGCGCCGCCAGGCCGGGATCGCCCGAGACGAATTCGATGCCGGCGGCCAGCGCCCCGGCATCATCGCACGGCACGACCCAGGCATCCTCGCCGTGCCGGGTGATTTCCCGGGCGCCGCGGAAAGCGCTCGCCACCAGAGGCCGCGCGTGTGACCAGGCCTCGAGAATGACATTTCCCAGCGTCTCGGCATCACGCGACGGGAAGACGACCAGATCGGCCAGTTCGAACCACGGTGCCGGATCCGTCTGCCAACCGGCCCAGACGATCCGTTCGTCGACCCCCAGTGTGCATGCCTGCGCCCGCAGCGCACCGGCCAGCGGGCCGTCGCCGAGCAGCAGCAGACGCACCCGGCGGCCCGCCAGATACGCCGGCAGACGCGCCAGCGCCTCGATCAGGAAGCGGTGCCCCTTGACATCGATCATCCGGCCGGCGGTCATCAGCAGCCAGTCGTCCGGCTGTACGCCGATACGCTGCCGCAGTTCGACCAGCCGCTGCGACGCCACGGCGGCCGGCGCATCGATGAAATTGCCGATGTGGAACACCCGCTGCGCCGGCAGTCCCTGCGCGATCATCCAGTCGCACAGGCCGCGCGTGTTCCCGATCCAGGCATGTGCATGCCGGAACGGCGCCAGCTGGTAGTAACCGCCCAGGCGCGCGACATGCACCCGCCCGCGTCCCGGCTCGATCCGGGTGAGCCGACTGGCACGGCCCATGTAGGTCTGCACGATCGGCGCATCGCTCGCGCGGATCAGTCGCGCGAGCCGATGACGCGACCACGGATCCCACACCGTGCGCATCGGCGCGGTCTGCACCGGGACGCCGTCGAGCGGCTGCCGGGCAAGCTGCCCGTCGGCGCGTACCACGGCCTGCACCGGCTGTCCGTGCCGGCGCATCGCACGCAGGAAACGAAGGAACCAGCGTTCGGCTCCCCCCATCTCCTTGCTGCCGATGACGTGCAGCGAGGCGATCATGTCTGTCCGCGACGGCCCGGCGGTCGCCGAACGGCTACAGTATGCATTTCGCCTTTCCCGTGCAGGCTCCCGGGTGCGGCTCATGGAACCTCATCGACCGAAACGGCATTCCCGGCCGCGGAGGTTCCCGACGGCACGAACGCGACACGAGACTGCGCCATGACCGCCACCGGCACGACCGGACGACCCGACCCGACTGCGGACACGATGCCCACCCCGATGCCCAGCAAAGCCCACTCCCACCCGTCCAGCCATTTGCCCGGCCACTCGTCGGCCCATCCCCACTCTCCTCCCGATCCCCTGATGTTGCGCCGCGCCTTCGGCTGCTTCCCCACTGGCGTGACCGTCATCACCACACACTCGAACGAGGCTGTTCCCGTCGGTCTGACCGTGAACTCCTGGACTTCGCTGTCGCTGGATCCGCCCCTGGTTCTGTGGGCCTTGGGCCGGCACAGCGTCAGCCTGCCGGTGTTCGAGACCACCGGGCACTTCGCCGTCAACATCCTGTGCGAAGACCAGGCCTGGCTGTCGCGGCGATTCGCCACCCGCGGCGACGACAAGTTCGCCGGCGTCCCGGTGCGTCCCGGTCTGCACGGCCTGCCGCTGATCGAAGGCTGTTCGGCGCACATCGAGTGTCGCATGCATTCGCGTCTGCCCGGCGGCGATCACCTGCTGCTCCTCGGCGAGGTCGAGCGCGTCGACGTGCTGGCGCGCCCGCCGCTGGTCTACGCCAAGGGTCGATACCACCGGCTCGGACTGGCGGCGGACTGAGAGCAGGGCAGCGTCGAGATTGACAGCGAGCCGCTGCGCAACGAAGCGCAGCGCGCCAAGGCGATCCTCGTGCCGAGCGGCGGCAGCCTGGCCAGCAACGTACAACTGCAGCAAACCGACGAAGGCGACTGGCGGATCCAGGGCGACCCGGCCGAGCCCGAAAAACAGACGCGCCACCGACGCAGAAACGGGGTCCGGCATATTGCAGATCGGACTGGTGATGGCGGCAGTCACCCTGCCGACGCTCGACATGGACCCGCCGGGCGGACTCATCGAGGGTAGCCACGGCCTGGACAATGTGTGCACCGCGGCGTTCACGATCCCGGTCTTCGCGCAACCATTCAACTGCTTCAACGCACGCTCGGAATCGGCCGGCGCATTCCGCCACCTGGCCGTCAATCCGCGGCTGTGGGGCGCGGGGGCGCTGTTGCGTGCTCCTGCTCCCGCTGCCGATTCACGGACGGCCAAGGACCCGGTGGACCATTGTCACCAAACTGTCATCGACGGCCCGTAGTCTGCCCGGACGATGATGGAAAGAGTGAAACCGAAGATGAAAATGAACGCATTCGGACGGCTTCTGATCGGCGGCGCACTGTTCACCGGGATGGCTACGGTGCAGGCGATCGACATCACCGGCGCCGGAGCGAGCTTCCCCGCGCCGGTCTACGCGAAATGGGCCGAGGCCTACCAGGGCACGACCGGCAACCGGGTGAACTACCAGGCCATCGGCTCAGGCGGCGGTGTCCGGCAGATTACCGCAAAGACGGTTGACTTCGGCGCCTCGGACGATCCGATTCCGGGCGTCGATCTCGAGCGCAGCGGCCTATTGCAGTTCCCCACCGTGGTCGGCGGCGTCGTCACGGTCGTCAAGCTCGACGGCATACAGCCGGGACAGTTGCTGCTGAACGGCGAAGTGCTCGCCGATATTTTCCGTGGTGCCATCAAACAGTGGAACGACGCGAGGATCGTGGCCTTGAACCCGGATGTGACGCTTCCCTCGACGGCGATCACGCTGGTCTACCGTTCGGATTCCTCCGGCACGACGGCCGCCTTCACCAATTACCTGGCACAGGTATCGCCATCGTTCCAGTCGGAGATCGGCGCCGGCAAGACCGTCGACTGGAAATCGGGCGTCGGCGGCAAGGGAAACGCGGGCGTGGCAGCCAACGTCACCAAGATCGACGGCTCCATCGGCTACGTCGAATACGCCTACGCGACGCAGAACCGGCTCTCGCATGTGGCGATGATCAATCGCGATGGCAATAAAGTACAGCCGAACGACGCCACCTTCGCCGCAGCAGCGGCCAACGCGGACTGGACGGCCGCGCCTGGCTTCGGGGTGAACCTGAACAACCAGCCGGGCGAACAGGCCTGGCCGATGACGTCGGCGACCTACATCCTGATGCACCGGCAGGCCGATGATCCGCAGCGCTCGCGCGAAGTGCTCGCCTTCTTCCGCTGGGCACTGAACAACGGGCAGAAGCTGGCGCTCGATCTGGATTACGTGCCGCTGCCGACCGGGGTTGTTCGTCAGGTCGAGGCGTCCTGGACGCAGATCCGCGACACGTCGGGCCAGCCGGTGATCGCGTCGACGACGCAGTAAGTGGTCGTGCATCGCTGCAACTGAAGCGCTGCGGAGCGATGCGAAAACATCGCCCCGCAGCAATTTCGAGTGCGCGTTCCGGATGAAACCGCCCATGAACATGCCGATCGGGGCAACCAGAACCCTGTCGCCGATGGAAGACGACGGGGCGCCTTCACGTTCGCAGCAGGCGCTCGCCGCGCGCGGCCGGCGCTTCGTCGCCCAGGACCGCCTCTTCCATGGAGTCACCCTCGCCTTCGCCTCGCTGGTCATGGTCGCCCTGACGGGCATCCTGGTCGCGCTGGCGATTGAGGCCTGGCCCGCACTGAGCAGCTCCGGCCTCGCGTTCTTCCGCGGCACGGTCTGGAGTCCGGCGCGCGACGTATTCGGAGCGGTGATCCCGGTCTACGGCACGCTCATGACCTCGCTTCTGGCGCTGCTGATTGGCGTGCCGATCAGCTTCGGCATCGCGGTATTCCTTACCGAGATGTGCCCGAAGTGGCTCAAACGGCCGCTCGGCACCGCGATCGAGCTGCTCGCGGGCATTCCTTCGATCATCTACGGCATCTGGGGCCTGTTCGTGCTCGCGCCGGTGCTGCAGAAGTTCGTACAGCCTCCGCTGATCGCCACCGGCCTGCCACTGTTCGACGGCCCGCCGCTCGGTATCGGCATGTTCACCGCCGGCGTGGTGCTCGCATTGATGGTGATCCCGTTCATCGCCTCGGTGATGCGCGACGTGTTCGAGACGGTGCCGGCGGTGCTCAAGGAGTCCGCCTACGCGCTGGGCTGCACCACCTGGGAGGTGGTGCGCCACGTGGTACTGCCGTATACGCGCGTCGGCGTGATCGGCGGGATCATGCTCGGCCTGGGCCGCGCACTCGGCGAGACGATGGCGGTCACTTTCGTGATCGGCAACGCCAACCGGCTGGCCGCGAGCCTGTTCGCACCGGGCAACTCGATCGCATCGACGCTGGCCAACGAGTTCGCCGAGGCCGACCCGGGTTTGCATGTCCCGGCGCTGTTCGCCCTCGGCCTGCTGCTGTTCGTGATCACCTTCATCGTACTCGGCCTGGCGAAGTGGCTGACGCAGCGCGGCGTCGCGCGCGCCGGCATCTGAGGAAACGGGCGATGTACAGTTTGCTCTACCGTCGCCGCAAGCTCGGCAACCAGCTCGGACTCGCCGTGTCGGCGACGGCCATGGTGATCGGCCTGGCGGCATTGTCCTGGATCCTCTGGACCTTGATCTGGCAGGGGCTGTCCGCCTTCGACGCCAGTTTTTTCCTGGAACCGACGCCAGCACCCGGCACCGGGGGTGGGGGGATGGCAAACGCCATCGTCGGCAGCCTGCTGATGGTGGGCGCCTCCACCTTCGTGGCGACACCGATCGGCATTCTGGCCGGCATCTATCTGGCCGAGTTCGGCACGCGCTCGAAGTTCGCCGCAGTGACCCGCTTCGTCACCGACATCATGCTGTCGGCGCCGTCGATCGTGATCGGTCTGTTCGTGTTCGCGATCGCGGTCGCCACGGTCGGGCATTTTTCGGGCTGGGCCGGCTCACTGGCGCTCGGCCTGATCGCTGTACCGGTGATCGTACGCACCACGGAGAACATGCTCACGCTCGTCCCCGGCAGCCTGCGCGAAGCGGCTTTCGCGCTGGGCGCACCGCGCTGGAAAGTCAGCCTGGCGGTGACGCTGCGCGCAGTGCGCGGCGGCGTCGTCACCGGCGTGCTGCTGGCGGTGGCGCGCATCGCCGGCGAAACCGCGCCGCTGCTGTTCACCGCGCTGAACAACCAGTTCTTCACCATCGACATGAGCCGGCCGATGGCCAATCTGCCGGTCGTCATCTATAACTTCGCGATGAGCCCCTACGAGAACTGGCAACAGCTCGCCTGGGGCGGCGCGGCGCTGATCGCACTGATGGTGCTGGGCATCAACGTCATTGCACGCGTGATGTTTCGCGATCGGCTGCGCGCCTGAATGCAGTCACTTCGGGAAACACCCATGAACACCGCTGCAGCACGCATCCGCCCCGCCCCCGTGATCGAGGTGCGCAATCTGTCCTTTTTCTACGGGAAGTTTCAGGGTCTGATGGACGTCTCGTTCGACGTCGCGCGCAACCACGTCACCGCCTTCATCGGCCCGTCGGGCTGCGGCAAGTCGACGCTGCTGCGCACCTTCAACCGCATGTTCGACCTTTATCCGAACCAGCGCGCGGCGGGCGAGATCCTGTTCAATGGACGCAACATCCTCGATTCCTCGGTCGACGTGAACCTGCTGCGCGCGAAGATCGGCATGGTGTTCCAGAAACCGACGCCGTTTCCGATGACGATCTTCGACAATATCGCTTTCGGGGTGCGGCTCTACGAGCGCCTGGGTTCGTCAGCGATGCAGGATCGCGTCGAGTGGGCGCTGCGCAAGGCAGCCCTGTGGGAAGAAGTGAAGGACAAGCTCGACCAGAGCGGCCAGAGCCTGTCGGGTGGTCAGCAGCAGCGGCTGTGCATCGCCCGGATGGTGGCAGTGCGCCCCGAGGTATTGCTTCTGGACGAGCCCACCAGCGCGCTCGACCCGATTTCCACCGCGAAGATCGAGGAGCTGATCAACGAGCTCAAGAGCGAATACTCGATCGCGATGGTCACGCACAACATGCAGCAGGCGGCACGCATCTCCGATTTCACGGCGTATATGTATCTGGGTGAGCTGATCGAGTTCGGCCGCACCGACGAGATCTTCATCAAACCGAAGAAGAAAGCTACCGAGGACTACATCACCGGGCGCTTCGGTTGATCGGCGCAGGACGGGACAGGAGATCGAAATGAGCCGGGAATTCATGCATCGACAGTTCGATACCGACATCGAAATGCTGCGCAGTTCGGTGACGACGATGGCCGGCCTGGTGGAGCGGCAGTTCGTACGTGCGGTCGACGCAGTGCGGCTGCGTGATCCTGACCTCGTCGCACAGGTGCTCGCCGACGAGCAGCGGGTGAACCAGTTGCACGTCGAGACCGATCTGCGCTGCAACCGCACGATCGCGCGACGCCAACCGATCGCGATCGACCTGCGCGAGATCATCGCGGTGATTCACACGATCAACGACCTCGAGCGTATCGGCGACGAAGCAAAGAAGATCGCGCGCAAGGCCCGCGCGATCGATCTTGCCGGGACACCGATGCCGACCGAACGGATCGAGCGAATGGCCGCGCTGGTGCGCGGCATGCTCAGCGCGGCGATCGACGCCTTCATGCGCCACGACGCACGGACGGCGGCGCAGCTCGTGCAGCGCGACGACGAGGTCGACGCGCTGCGCGACGAGCTGATCGCCGACCTGATGGCGACGATGACGGCGCGCCCCGAAACGGTATCGCCAGGACTGGCACTGATTTTCATCGTGCAGTCGCTCGAACGCATCGGCGACCATGCGACGAACATCGCCGAATACGTCGTCAATCTGGTCGAGGGAATCGATCTTCGCTACGCGACGTCCGGGGGTGGCGGCGCTTCGCCTCCCGTCGCCTCCTGAACGACCCCGGGCGGGTCGTCCGGCGGCGCGCCGGTACCCGACGGTTCCGCTTCCTCCCGGAGCGCGGCCGCGGCAGACAGGTTGGCCCGGCCCACCGGCGTCGGCACCCGACCGGATATCAGCCGCTGCACCGGAAAGCACAAGACAAAGGTGCTGCCGCGCCCCGGTACGCTGTCGAAGTGCAGGTGCCCGTGATGGCGCGCCATGATCCGCTTCACGATCGCCAGTCCGAGCCCGGTTCCGCCGTTGTTGCGCGAGCGGCCGCGGTCGGCCCGGTAGAAACGTTCGGTCAACCGCGGCATGTGCTCCGGCGCAATGCCGATGCCAGTGTCGCGCACCACGATGCGGCCTTCAGTGTCCTGCACGCGCCAGAGGACCGAGATCCGCCCGCCGTCCTGGGTGTAGCGGATCGCGTTCGTCAGCAAGTTGCGCACGGCGCTCTCGAGTTCTCCGGCCGAGGCGAGCAGATACCGCGGCCCGTCGAGCACCAGATCGATCTCGTGACGCTCCGCGGAGATCGCGCGCGTCTCATCGACCAGTCGCCCGAGCAGCGCCGATACGTCCACCGACGCTTCATCGAGCAGGTGCCGGTCGCTCTCCAGCGACGAGATGGTCACCAGATCGTCGACGAGCCGCTGCATCGTGCGGCTCTGCGTGAGGATCGCTTCGAGATATTCGCGACGCTGTGCGGTGTCGAAGTCGAGGGTGAGCAGCGTCTCGGCAAAACCGGCGATCACCGTGATCGGCGTGCGAATCTCGTGTGAAACGTTGGCAACGAAATCGCTGCGCATCGTGTCGAGCTTCGCATGTTCGGTGATGTCGCGCGTGATCAGCAGTTTCCGCCCGTCCTTCGCGCGGTGCAGCAACAGCGCATAAATCCGGCCCGGCTGGCCAGGCAGCTCGACCTGGATCGAGCTGCCTGGTTCCCCGGCTTCGACCAGGCGGGTGAACCCGGGCTGACGGATGAAATGATCGATCGGCCGATGCACGCCGAAAATGCCGTGCAGACTCTCGGCTACATCGTTGGCCCACAGTATGTGGCCGTAGCGGTCGAGCGCGACGAGTCCGTCGGGCATCTGGTCGACCGCCGCGTGGATGCGTTCGAGCTCGGCGGCAAGCTCGCCCTGGGCGTCGGCCTCCTGGCGGGCGAATCGCGACAGCCGTCCGATCAGCGCACGCCACGGGCCGTAGCCCACTGGCAGCGACCGGTTTCGCGGCAGCCTGGCCCAGCGGTGCAACCGGGCGAGATAGATGGTTTCGGTGAGCGCGTAGAGGACGAGCACGATGCCAAGCCACCATACGGCAGCATGCCCGGAGACGTAGCGGTCGAGCAGCACCGCGACGAGTATCACGAGCGCGAGCGCGCCGAGGTTGCGTATCATGGGGACGCACGGCGTTTCAGCAGCTCGATGCGGGTCCACCCGTGGCACGGGTGTTCAGCTTCGCCCGAAACGATAGCCTTCCCCGCGCACGGTTTCGATCAGACGATCGTACCCGCTCGGCTCCAGTACGAGTCGCAGACGCCGGATGTGCACGTCGACCGTACGCTGGTCGATATCGACGCGATTACCCCAGACACCATCGAGCAGACGCGCACGCGATACGACGCGGTCAGCGTTGCGCATCAGGAACTGGAGCAGGCGGAACTCGGTGGGGCTGAGCGCGAGCACGGTGTCGCCGGCGCGTACACGTACCGCGGCCGGCTCCAGGCGCAGGCCATCGATCTCGATCGGTGCTTCCTCGCTGCCGCGGCCACCCGGGCCATGAGTCGTCCGGCGCAGCACCGCCCGTACACGGGCGACGAGTTCGCGCGGCGAGAACGGCTTGGTCAGATAGTCGTCAGCGCCGCGTTCGAAGGCAAGCAGCTTGTCGCCTTCGAACGCTCGCGCGGTGAGCAGCATGATCGGCACTTCCCGCGTGCGCGGATCGATACGCAGCGCCTTCGCCAAATCGAGGCCCGATTCGCCGGGAAGCATCCAGTCGAGCACGATCAGCTCGGGCAGCGTGTCGGCCAGGGCGGTTCGCGCAGCTTCAGCCGAGTCAACGCCATCGACGCGAAAGCCGGCATGGCGCAGATTCACTGCGACGAGTTCGCGGATCGCGTGCTCGTCCTCGACGATCAGGATGCGTGCGCTCATGTCGATCCCAACCTCTGGAGCGGAGGCAACGGAATGCCGCCGAACGGTGGCCGGACCAGCTCGCATCGATTGCTCGTGCCTGCTCATCGCCGGCAGACAATGGGAACCATCGCTCAACGCCCCATCTCCCTGCTGCCGGGCACGCGACGTGAGGGAATCATGTCCATCCAGTGCAGCCCGGAGATCGCCGGACGGCCGCAGTATGCTTGGCAATCTCTCCCGCACAGGCTCCACAGCGCGGCCCACGGGATCTCATCGATCGAAATGATACTCCCGACGGCACGAACACAGCGCGGAACAGCGCAACGACCCCACCAGAACGACCGGCCTGCCCCGTCGAGAGAGCGTGAACAATGCCTCCTGCATCTCACCCGATCCGCGCATCCTTACCCTCCCAGGCTTTCGAGCATGACCAGATTATCCCGACCACTCGCCCCGAGAGCTACGAGTTCTTGCGGGCGAATTTCAACAGCCTGCTAACGGCCCATCCCCACTCTCCTCCCGATCCCCTGATGTTGCGCCGCGCCTTCGGCTGCTTCCCCACTGGCGTGACCGTCATCACCACACACTCGAACGAGGGTGTTCCCGTCGGTCTGACCGTGAACTCCTGGACTTCGCTGTCGCTGGATCCGCCCCTGGTTCTGTGGGCCTTGGGCCGGCACAGCGTCAGCCTGCCGGTGTTCGAGACCGCCGGGCACTTCGCCGTCGACATCCTGTGCGAAGACCAGGCCTGGCGGCGATCACCTGCTGCTCCTCGGCGAGGTCGAGCGCGTCGACGTGCTGGCGCGCCCGCCGCTGGTCTACGCCAAGGGTCGATACCACCGGCCCGGACTGGCGGCGGACTGAAGTAACGTGTGCAGCAATCGGCTGCGTCCGGAAGACGGTCGGGCAGCAGTCGGGCAGTGTCCGCACGAAATCGGGCCGTCAGCCACGGGTGCGGCCGGCTGTAGCAGCCGCTTTCAGGGCATCGGCTGAGCCTCGCGCAGCTCCGGCGCGCGTACCTCGATCCCGTAGACGCGGGTCAGCCACTCGCCGTAGGCCTGCAGGTCGACGTGCCCGGCCAGGGTCGGCCAGCCGCTCGCATCGGGCCGGTTCCACAGGAAGCGGGAGATCATGGCCTGCGACGCCTGCCAGTCGAGTCCGGCGATCGGCGCGGTGCGCTGCCAGCTCTGCCGGCGCAGCAGCCCTCGTTCGTCGCGTTCGCGCACCAGCCGGTCATCGATGCCGAAAGGATTGCGGTCATGCAGGCGGGCATCGGTCACCGCCATGAATTCGGGTGCCGGATCCGGCACCGGCAGGCCCATCGCCTGCGCCGCCCGGATCATCCAGACGAGCGCGACATCGGACAGATCGCCTCCGGCATTGCCGCCGCCGATGTCCGCGTGGCTGCCGATGAATCCGCGCTCGATGACCCAGGCCGATGTGCCCAGGGCGGATTCCAGCGGAAAGAAGCTGCGGTGTTCATTGAGTGCTACGGCATGCCAGGTGCTGCGTACCGCCGTCGGAATCGACAGCACCCAGCGATCGTTTTCGCTGCCGAGCACGCCGAACTGGGCGACGGTATCCCACAGGCCCAGAAAGCGCAGATCGACACAGATCCCGCGACCAAAATAGACGCCGTCGTCGATCATCCGCGAGACGCGGTTGACGAAATCGCGCGCCATGGCCGCGCCGCGTGAAAAGCCGATGACGTCCACCGGCGCCACCCGGCCGATCCAGGACGCATCGAGCGCCTCGTCCAGGCGGGCGAGCATCCAGTCGACGCGTGGCCGGGCAGTCTCGCCTGTGGCCCAGTCGAACTGCGTCGCCTTGATGCCGCTGGCCTCGTCATCGCGGCCGACGCCGGCCATGTACCATTTGTCCGGGTCGGCCGAAGCCTCGAAGAACTTGCGCACGTTCGAGATGTCCTCGCCGCGCACACTGGTCGGACCGTTCCCGGTGCCGTCGAAGGCAAAGAGCAGCAGGCCGAGCGGATCGGTGGCTGCCAGCGGATTGCCGTCGGCATAGACGAACGCATCGAGCCCGGCGCGCAGCCCGAGCGGATCGGGTTCCAGATAACGGCCGGCCAGCGGATCGTAGGTGCGCAGCAGATTGTCGTGCCAGCCGGTTTCGGCGTCGAAATACTGGCCCGGCAGACGCAGCGGCTGACGGAACCCGCCCGCCTGTGCGGCGATCGCCCCGAAGGCATCGGCATCGCCGCGCCAGACGACGCGCGCCGCCTCGTCGGTCGCGGCGATCGGAGTGCCCAGATGATCGGTCAGCAGCCAGGTGATCGTCGTTCCGGCCGCGTCATGATCGAGCACCACCAGCGGAATTCCTTCCCAGTAGACGTACTGGCGCACGATCTTTCCGTCACCGTCGAGTTCGGCCACCAGCCGTTGATCGCGGTAGAGAAAACCGGTCTTCGTGCGCCTGACTTCCGCTTGCCCGTTGCGCAGGATTTCCTTTTCGATCCTGCGGCCAAAGCCATCGTAGCGATAGTGGGCGGACACTTCTTTCGTTCTGGCCGCGACGATCCGCCGTTGTGCTCCGTAACGCAGCGCGATGCCGTCATGCGCACGCGGCAGTCCGCGCGCATCGAGTTCGGGCACGGCCGGCAACCGGGTGTCGCGACCGTCCCGATGATGTGTCGCCAGTCGCCGCCCGAGCGGGTCCAGCGCGAAATATTCGGCATGCACGGCCGGCCCGGCGTCGGCCACACCATCCGCCCTGCGATGGCGTTCGCGCACGATCAGGCGCCCGAACCGATCGCTGGCATAGCGGTCCTCACCCCATTCGTGTTCGATCACCAGGGGCACGCCGGCACGATCCCATTGCAGGCGTCGGTACGGCAACCCGGAAGCGGCGGGATCGGCGCGATCGCCATCCGCACGCTCCCAGACGAGCGCAAGCGGCCGGCCGCGGGCATCGTCGCGGCGTTCGAAGCGGATGCCGTTGCCCAGTCGCCAGCGCAGAGCGCCTTTGGCGGCACCGGACTCGCGCTGCACGAGCGGCCGGTACTGCCCGCTGCCGGCCAGCGCGAGATCGAGAGCGATGCGCCGGCCAGCCGGATCGTGGCGGTAGCGCAGACGCGTACCGTCGGCGAGGCGAACGTGCGCGAGCCGTCCCTCGGCGTCGAAGCCGAAGCGCTCGTTGTACTCGTGCTCGCCACGGGTCTCGAGCGTCTCGATCAGACGCCCTTCCCGGTCGAGTCGGGACATCGTCCGATGGCCCCGCTGCGTCATTGCCGACAGACGCGAGCCGATCCAGGTGAACCGGGTCTCGACCTGCTCGTCCCCGGCACGCCAGGTGCGCCGCTCCAGGCGGCCGAAGCTGTCGTGTTCGCGCACGTCGATGCTGCCGTCGGCCCAGGTGATGCTGGCCAGCCGGCCGCCGGCGTCATGACGAATGCGCTTGCGTCCTTCCTGCGGCGAGTCGGTCTGCACGAGACGGCCCAGATCGTCGTACCACCACTGGTAGCGCTGCCCGACAAGATCGACCAGCGTGCGTTTCCCCGCCTGCTCGTGAGCCAGCGCGAGCGGCAGGGCGGATGCGGCGCCGGGAGGCGCCGCGTCGGCCGGTGCGCCACCGGGAGCGATGGATTCGTGCCAGCCTTGATTCGATTCGATGTCGATGCCGGTGCCCGTCAGGTGAAGCGACCAGCGTTCGCCGCCCGACCATTCGATCGCCCGTGGCCGCCCGGCGGCATCGTAGGAAAAAGAGGCTTCGACGCCACGGATCGACGAGCGCGCCGTGCGCCAGGAAGCATCGTAGATGCGCCGCCGGATCGTCCCGTCCGGCAGGTGCTCGACGGTCACGCGCCCGAGCGCATCGCGCTCGATCCGATGCACGATCGTCACTACCGGTTCGAGCGAAACGAGACGACGCAGGCCATCGTGGCGGAAACCGTAACGCCGCCGGCTGCCGTCGGCACCGATCCGGTAGACCGTGGCCAGCCGGCCGAAGATCGCCCGTTCTTCGTCGGTACGCGTCAGCCAGGCGTAGCGGAACTCCAGCCCGGCACGGATCGGTTGCGGACCGGTTTCTTCCGGCACCCAACCGGCGAAATCCATGCGCACGATCTGGTGACGTTCGTTGTACCGGATCCCGGTCTGCGTTTCCCGCCCGGCGACCACGCTCGACCTGACGATCGAGATCGGCAAGGGCCAGGGGGAACCGTCGGAATAGGTGAAGCGCTCGTACCAGGCCGGATTTCCCGCCCGGGCCTTCACCCGGCGCTCGACCACCCGGCCGAGCGCGTCGTGCCGGATGCGCAGGTCACCGATGGCCGTCACCCGCCCGGCGACGCCGGCACGGATCGACAGCCCGACCGGCGGGCAGCGCCGGCAGCCGTCGCCTTCGGAGGACAGCAGCAGCGGCACGCCTTGCGCATGGCGCCAGCGGTAATGCGTCGTCGACGAACCGACGCGGATCGTCGTGCGACCGGAGTCATCGGCGCGCGCGGGCAGCTTCCAGGAGAAATGCAGCGCCTGGGCGGCCGTCTCGCCAATGCCGCGCGACAGCACGACACGACCGCTGTCATCGTAGCGGTACTCGCTGCGGCGGCCATCGGTATCGATGACGCCGGTCAGCCAGTGAAAGGCGCGCGCATCCGCGTATTCGTACTGTTGCCGGCGCCCATCCGGATAATCGACCCGCACCAGCTGCCGGTGTGCATCGTAGCCGTAGCGGATGCGCTGGCCGTCCGGCAGACGCACGGCGACCAGTCGCCGTGCGTCGTATTCGAAGCCGAAAGCGCGTCCCGAGCGATCACGTGCCTCGATCAGGCGGCCCCGCCCGTCACGATGCAGATCGATGCGATCGAGATCGGCAGACGTGATCGACTCGAGGCGACCCTCGCGATCGAAGCGCAGGACCTGGCCGTGCGGCCAGCGCCAGACGAACCCGATCGGCTGACCATGCACGAGCGTCTCGTCGAGCAGACCATCGCCGATCGTGCGCGCGCGGTAGCGTCGCACGCGCTGTCCGGGCAGACTTTGCCGGCCGCCCGCGGTGGACACACCGGCCGGAGCCGGGTCGGATGCCGTGGGCGCCATAGGCACCACAGGCGCCGGATCGCCCGTAGCCGCCGGTTCGCGAACCGGGGTGCCGGCCTCATCGGCCTCATCGGCGTCATCGGTCTCGCGGCGCAGCAGGCGCTCCAGGGCCGCGTCGCGGTGAAACACGATGCGGCGGCCATCGGCCTGCAGGAGCTGCAATTCCACCCGCCCGTCGCGCACGATGCGCGCCAGCCGCGTGTCGAAACTGTGGCTCCAGCCGCGACCGAGCGAAAGCGAAAAATCGCTGCGGCTGTTGTAATGCCGCGCAAACAGCAGGTTGAGCGTGTCATCGCGCGGCAGGCCGAATGCAACCGCGATGCCCGCCGGCGAAAGTGAACTCGACTGCGGGTGCGGCAGGACGACGTCGATCCGGCGCAGATACTTGTTTCCCGTGACGACGTCGACCGGGTTTCCGGCCGCCCGCCCGATCGTGCCTTCCGCGACACTGGCCGGTTCGGCGTTTGCCGGCGCGGGTGCGTTGCACACATCCGGCGCCGGGCGCGGCTCCCGGGCCGTACCCTCGAGGGCGGCGACGAAGGCCTCGACATCACGGCCGCCGACGCCCGGCCCGATGCTCCCGCTGAGCGACCAGGGCAAGTCCGCTGCGGCCGGTGCGCCGCCGGCGGGGGCGCACATGCCGGCGGCGGGCGCGGACGGCCAGGCCGGCGTGATGCTGCCCAGGCCCGCCTGGGCGCAGACCAGCCCTGCCTGCAGGGCGAAAATCCACACCGGCAGTCTGGTGGCGTGCCGCCCGCCGGCGATTGACCGCCCCGGCCGCCGGACAGACCTGCGGCGCGCGTCGCGTCCGGACGCGGACGAACGCCGGAGACGAACGGACAAGGGCAGGAACAAGGGAAACACGGAGGAGGCCCCGGCGCCGGATCTGGACATGCTGCGAGCCTAGGCGCCGCACCCCCGAGGCGACAATCCGACGAAAGTCGGTGCGGCTTCGGCCGGATGGCTGAAGCCGGCGGCGGCACCGCGTCCCGTGAGGACGTGCCCCTGGCGCAGCGTATCCTTGCCGGATGCCGGAAGACCGTTTTCACGCCCTGTACCGGGTGCACTGCAGGCCGGACGCCATCGCCGCCCGCGCGCGTGCCCTCGCACTCGAGCAATCGATCGAGATGCCGATCGAGGCGGTGCGTGACGAACGGATCCGCTCGCGGATCGCCGGCGAAGTCGTGGCGATCGAAATGGTCGCCGGAGCCGCCGACCATTTCGAGGTGACGATCGCGCTGGCCGTCGCGACGACCGGCGCCGAGCCCGGCCAGTTGCTCAACATGGCCTGCGGCAACTGTTCGCTGCAGCCCGATGTCGAACTGCTCGACCTCGAACTGCCGCCCGCACTGCTGGCGTCCATGCCCGGACCGCGCTTCGGCAGCGCCGGCTGGCGACGCATCGTCGCCGGATTGCCGGTGGCGGATCGTGCCGGTGGCGGCTGTCCGGGAAGCGCCCGAAACGATGCCGGAAGCGGGAATGACGACGGGCCTGGCGGAGAGGACCCGGCCGGCAGTGTCTGCGCCCGGCCGGAGACACTCGCGCAGCGATCCCCCCGGCGCCCGCTCAGTTGCACCGCGCTCAAGCCGCAGGGTCTGGACGCCGAAGCATTGGCCGCGCTCGCCTATGTGTTTGCACGCGCCGGTATCGACGTCATCAAGGACGATCACGGCATCGCCGATCAGGATTCGGCGCCGTTCGCGCAGCGCGTGCCGCGGATCCAGCGGGCGATCGAACGCGCCAATCGCGACAAGCACGCGGCCGGCGGCGCCCTGGCCGGGCATCATTCGATCTATGCCCCATCCCTGTCCGGCGGTCCCCGCCGGATTGCGCGGCACTTGTCCATTGCCCGCGAAGAAGGTGTCGGCGCCCTGCTGTGCTGCCCGCTCATCCTCGGGGTGCCCGTCTTCGCCGAAATGATCCGCGCCGAAGCGGGCGTTCCGCTGCTCGCGCATCCGGCGCTGGCCGGATTGCGGATCGCGCCGGCCCTGCTTCTGGGCCGCCTGTTTCGCCTGTTCGGCGCCGATGCGACGGTTTTCCCCAACCAGGGCGGCCGCTTTGCCCTGTCCCGGGACGAGTGTCTGGCGATTGCGCAGCGCGCCCGCGAACCGCTGGGCGCGCACCTGCCGTGCCTGCCGGTGCCCGCCGGCGGCATGCGCGTCGAACGCATCGAGGAAATCGTGCACACGTTCGGTGCCGACACGATGCTGCTGATCGGCGGCGATCTGCTCGGCGCCGGTCCGGCGCTGGCCGAACGCGCCGCCGCATTCGTGCAACGACTGGCCCGCACGGCGCCGCCTCTGCCGGCCAACCCGTCCGACGGAGCGTCCGTTGGCTGAGCCGCCGAATCCCGACGCCGATCCTGTCGTGCGCCGTGCCCTCGCTCCCGGCCGCTGGGAGCAGGTCGAGGTCATGCCCTACAAGGACGCCGGCCAGGCACCATTTCGCGACATTTCACGCCAGCTCCTGTTCGCCGAAGCCGATCTGACCGCCGAACTGCGCTACTTCGAAATCGATGCCGGCGGCTATTCGACGCTCGAGCGCCATCGCCACCGGCACGCCGTGCTCGTCCTGCACGGACGCGGACGCTGCCTGGTCGGCGACCGGATCCACGACGTCGCCGAACACGATCTGGTCTCGATCGGTGCCGACACCTGGCACCAGTTCCGCGCTGATCGGGGCAGTGCGCTCGGCTTCCTGTGCCTGGTCAACCGCGAGCGCGATCGCCCGCAGCTGCCCGAGGCCGCCGATCTCGCCACCCTGCGCGCCGATCCGGCGATCGCGGCCTTCATCCGCACGGCAGGCACTGCGGAAACGGATCGGCACGACTGAACGCAGCCGGCGCGCTCCGCCACGCCACGCTCCCGGTTCAGGAACGCCGGCGGAAACGGTAGATCGCCTGGGTTGCGCGCAGACCGCGCAACCAGCGCACCGGCCGGCCGTCGACGAGAAAGGCGCTGCCGGTGATCTCCAGCCCGAGCTGGTCGAGGAATTCCTCGAAATCGCGTACCGTCGACAGGTGCAGGTTCGGCGTTTCGTACCAGCGGTACGGCATCTCGCGCGAGACCGGCATCCGTCCGCGCAGGATCGACCAGGCGTGATACCAGTGTCCGAAATTCGGGAAGGAAACGATGCCTTCGCGTCCGACTGCACTCATTTCGCGCAGCACGCGCTCGGTTTCGCGTGTGGCCTGGATGGCCATCGACAGCACGACGACGTCGAAGGCCAGCGCATGGAACATGCCCAGTCCGCTCTCGATGTCCTGCTGGATCACGTCCACCCCGGCGCGTACGCAGGCCAGCACGCGTCCGTCGTCGATCTCCACTCCGTAGCCGCGACACTGCTTGTGGCGCTGCAGCCAGGCCATCAGGGCGCCGTCGCCGCAGCCGAGATCGAGCACGCGCGAGCCCGGCGTGACCCAGTCGGCGATCAGGCGCAGATCGGCGCGCAGGCCGTTGGTCGTGCCTGAACGAAGAAGCGTGTCCGCGCCTGCACCGGACGGGTAACCGGAAGCCGTTCGCCGGGGGATGGCGCTTCGCGGCGTGCTCATGCCTGCACTCCGTCCCGGCCGCGCCCGTCGGCGCCGCCGTGCACCGTCGCCGCCACACGCTCGAACCAGGCGCGCACCACCGCGTGATAGCGCTCGTCGGTCAGCAGGAAGGCGTCGTGCCCGTGCGGTGCGTCGATCTCGGCGTAGGTGACGCGCTTGCCGTTGGCCAGCAGCGCCTCGACGATCTCGCGGCTGCGCCCGGGCGCAAAGCGCCAGTCGGTCGTGAACGAGACGATCAGGTAATCGGCCTGGACGCCGGCCAGGGCGCGCGCCAGATCGCCGCCATGCGCCAGTGCCGGATCGAAGTAATCGAGTGCGCGCGTGATCAGCAGATAGGTGTTGGCATCGAAATACAGCGAGAACTTCTCGCCCTGGTAGCGCAGGTACGACTCGATCTCGAACTCGACGTCGAAGGTGAAGTGATATTCGCTGCGCAGCGCCGTATCGTCGACGTGCCGGCGCAGTGCCCGGCCGAATTTCTCGGCCATCACGTCATCGGACAGATAGGTGATGTGCCCGATCATGCGCGCCACCTGCAGACCGTTCGACGGCACGACGCCATGCTCGTAGAAACGCCCGCCGTGAAAGTCGGGGTCGGTGACGATGGCGCGCCGCGCCACCTCGTTGAAGGCGATGTTCTGCGCCGACAGCTTCGGCGCCGTGGCGATCGCCGCGCAGTGCGCGATGCGCTCCGGATACAGGATGGACCACGACAGCGCCTGCATGCCGCCCAGGCTGCCGCCCATCACCGCGGCGAAGCGCGCGATGCCCAGCTCGTCGGCCAGCCGCGCCTGCGCGTGCACCCAGTCCTCGACGGTGACCACCGGGAAGTCCGGCCCCCACGGCTCGCCGGTGGCCGGATTCGGGTCCATCGGCCCGGTCGAGCCGAAGCAGCTGCCCGGATTGTTCACGCCGATCACGAAAAAACGATCGGTATCGATCGGCTTGCCCGGACCGATCATGTTGTCCCACCAGCCGACGTCCTTCGGTGCGTCCGCATGGACACCGGCCACGTGATGACCGGCATTCAGCGCGTGGCAGACGAGAACGGCGTTGCTGCGTTCGGCATCGAGCGTCCCGTAGGTCTCGTACACCAGTTCGTAATCGACGAGCGAAGCGCCGCTGGACAGCACCAGCGGCCCGGCAAAATGCATGCGCCGCGCTTCGACGATGCCGACCGAACCGCCGGCCGGTGCCTGCACGGACGCCCGTGACGCGGTCGCCGATGCGGTCGGCGACCCGCTGGTCCCGTTGGCGACCCCGGCAACATCACGCTGAACAGTGACTGGACCCTGCACTGGCACCTCAAGAAAAAACCCGACCGGCTTGCTCGCGGGTCGGGTTCGATCGGCAGGGAACCTGGCCGCTTTAGCCGTATTTGTAACGCGCCCGCAAGCTGATCCTCAAATCGGCGCGAATGGGCTGAAGGTACGACCAGGCGGCAACCCCTGTCAAACGGTCGGAAACCCGCCGCCAGGTCCACCGGTCACGCGGACGCCCGATCGCTTCCGCCGCCCGGACTCCCGGGACGTCCGCTTCACGCATTGCCGGTCGCCAGCACCGGTGCCCCGCGCGTCAGGCGTGCCAGAACGAAGGTCAGTGCCAGTGCCGGCAGTGCCGAGCCGAAATCGGGTGTGAACCGACCCGACAGGTGAAAGAGTGCCACGCCGAGCACCCAGATCGCGACTGGTCCGGGATTGATGCGGGTCGCGCCGACCTGGGCGGCCACGTCACTGCGTCCGCCGAGACGACCGAGGATGACGCCGTACAGCGGCACGAACACCGAACTGAGCATCAGCAGGAACGGCTCCAGACTGTGCATCGGCAGCACGAGCGCGAACAGCGTGCAGCCGACCGCGAGCAGCATCGCCCATGAGCGCTGCCCGAGCCGGGGCAGCAGGCTGTGGCTGGCGACCGAGCCGGAATACAGATCGCCATAGGCATTGTCGACTTCGTCGATCAGGATCAGGCCGAGCGCGATCAGGCCGCCCTGGGCCAGCAGCAGCGCGGACACGAGATCGGTCGACGGCACCGTGAGCGCCACCAGCACGCCAAGGCCGTAACACCAGATGTTGGCGACCGCATAGCCCAGCCAGGTGCCATGCAGGGCACTGCGTCCGCTGCGGCCGTGGCGGGCGAAATCGGCCACCAGCGGCAGCCACGAAATCGGCATCGCGATGACCAGATCGAGCGCCGACAGCGTGCTCATGCCGCCATCACCCTGCCGGTTCCACAGCACCGCCCAGCCGATCTCCTGCGCCCTGCCGAAGAACTGCCAGCTCAGCCACAGCAGTGACAGCACGACCAGCGGCAGCAGATAGCGGCCGACGAAACGGCGCACCAGTTGCACCATCGAACCCGACAACAGTGCGAGAAAGAGAATTCCCCAGGCGAGCGTCACGACGAGCGGCCAGAAGGCCGCCTGCAGCCAGCCCGCTTCGCGCGCGATGGCTACCGTGCCGTCGCGCATGATGACCAGTTCGAAGGTGGTCCAGCCGACGAGCTGAATGACGTTCAGGAAGACGGGCAGACGAGCGAACTGGCTGCCGTAGGCGGCATGCATCAGCCCGGCACTCGACAGCCCGCTGTCGCAGCCGAGCCGCGCCGTCCAGGCGAGCAGCCCGGACCCCAGAATCGAGCCGGCGATGATCGCGACCAGCGCTGCCTGCGTGCCCATGGCCGGCACGAGATAGGCACCGACCTGCATCACCAGCAGGCCGACACCGAGGCTGAACCAGAGCGCCGTGTGATCACGCCAGCCGAACAGGCGATCGGCGCTCGTGAGCGGAATGAGGGCGGTGTTGCGGACCGTCTGGTCCGCGGCGGCCTTGCGTGCGTGCGAATGCTGCACGGCCGGATCGTGTCTGGAATCCATGAGGCTTCCCTGCGCGAGGATTATCTCAACAGGTTCGAAGGGACTTTCTCAGCCCGCGGACCCGGTGAAACCTCTCACCCGCTGATCCGCCAGCACCCCCAGCGAAGACTTTCGTGTGCCACGAATGACGGCACCACCCCAGTGTACCCGATGACGACGGCGCGTTGGCGCAAAGGCCTGATCAGCGCAGATCCGGCGCACTCCGGCGACATTCCCGGCAGGCACGCGGGCATGGCGGACGACACCACGCGGACGACACCGCGCGGACAGCCCCGCGCCGACGGGTTCAGCCGTACAGCCAGCGACAGGCAGCGACCGCGGCCACGAGCGCGACGAAATCCGCCGTCAGCGCGGCCGCCAGCGCGTGCCGCACGCGGCGCACCTGCACGGCACCGAAATAGACGGCCAGGACATAGAACGTCGTCTCGCTCGAGCCCTGCAGCGTGCTCACCAGATAGCCGGTGTAACTGTCCGGGCCGATCGCCGGATCACCGAGGATCGAGGCCATCACACCGTAGGCACCCGAACCGGACAGCGGGCGCAGCAGGGCCATCGGCAGGGCTTCTGCCGGCAGGCCGAAGCGCGACGTAACGCCGCCGAGCACACCGACGATGGCCTCGAGCGCGCCACTGGCACGCAGCATGCCGATCGCCACGAGGATGGCAACCAGGTAGGGGATGATCCGCACCGCCACCTCGAAGCCTTCCTTCGCGCCCTCGACGAAGCATTCGTAGATGCGCACGCCGCGCACCATGCCGAAGCCGAGCATCAGCACGACCAGCGCCGGAATGATCCACGGCGACAGTGTCCGGCCCCAGACAACGGTCAGCGGCACCAGCGCGACCAGCACGATCAGCGCACACACCGAGCACCACAGCGGCCAGACCTGCGCGTCGCTCCCGTCGAATCCGGACCGGCCGGCCTCTGTCTGCCCGGCGCCCGCGCCGTGCCCCTGCGGATCTGCCGCCTCCGGGCTCCGCCCGTCCGCCGCCCGCTCTCCGGNNTCTCCGGCCTTCTGCTCTCCGGTTTTTCGCACGCCGGATTTCCCGAAGCCGCCAGGCGCCGGGAAAAAGCGGGCCAGCGCGAACGCGGCCGCAATCGCGGCGGCCGTACCGCACAGCGATGCAAACAACGTGGTCGGCAGAATGCCCGCCGGGTCCGCCGAACCCAGCGATGCGCGCAGCGCGATGACGGCGGTCGGCAGCAGGGTGACGCTCGCGGTATTGATCGCCAGGAAAAGCGCCATCGCATCGGTGGCCGTCCCGGGGTGCGGATTGAGCCGGTCGAGTTCCTGCATCGCGCGGATGCCGAACGGCGTGGCGGCGTTGCCCAGGCCGAGCGCGTTGGCCGCCAGGTTCATCACCATCGCACCCATCGCCGGGTGCTCTGCCGGCACCTCGCGGAACAGGCGCGTCATCAGCGGCCGGATCGCCCGCGCGAGAAACACCAGCAGGCCGCCGGCCTCGGCCACCTTCATCAGGCCGAGAAACAGCGCCATCACCCCGACCAGTCCGAGTGCCAGCGTGACGGCATCGGCCGCCGAGGCAACCGTCGCCGTCGACAGCAACTGCATCGCCGACGGCGCATCGGCTGCGGACAGACCGGACAGTTCGTGCCAGGCGGCCGTCCCGAAGGCCACCAGCACGATGGCCAGGAAAATCGCGTTCAAACCGCGCGCACGAGCAATACCGGTACCGTGGCTGTGCGCGCGACGAGTTCCGCGTCACTGCCCATGATCACCCGATCGACACCGCGCCGGCCGTGCGTGCCGATGACGATCAGATCGGCATTCCATTCCGTCGCCTGCTCGGTGATGATGCGGGCCACGCGCTCGCCGGCGCTTTGCAGCACTTCGGTCTCGACGCTCACCCCCTGCGCTTCGATCGATTCCCGTGCCGTGCCCAGCAGCGCTTCGGCCGCCGCCAGCAGTTCCGGGACGATTTCGTTCATGTATAGCCCGCCGACCTCCATCCCGGTGACGTAGAGCAGCGGATCGACGACGTGGATCAGGCGCAGCCGCGAGGAGCAGAAACGGGCGATACGCACCGCCTCGGCCAGCGCCTCGGACGACGTCGCACTGCCGTCGAAAGGCACGAGAATTCTTTCGTACACGTGAAACTCTCCCCGAAAACACGGTTATCGTGAGCGAAAGTACCGCAACATGGAACGGGATGCCGCAATCGGAAAACCGGCCCGGCCGGGCTTGCACCGCGCTTCCTTGACTCGCCAACCAGTTGGACTACAGTGGCATTGTCACGATACACGGACGCGCCGGCGAGTGCGAGGAGGAGAAGTCGTGAGTTTTCGCATCCAGGACCAGGTCGCGCACCTGGACGTACGCATCGAAAACGATGCGCGCACCGGACCGCAGGTGATCGAGGCACTGCACTCCTGCAGGACAGTCAGCTGGTGGTCTTGTCCGTCCGGCGAATGTGCCAGAATCGGCACCTGCGAATCGCGCCATGACGGCGAAGCCGTCGTTCTCGAAATGACACCGCGCGAAGGCGAGACACTGTCGGCGACGGGCATCGCCGAATGCATGTCCTACCTGCTGGGCGCCGGCGTCGCTGCGCATCATCACTGAACACATACCGGATATCACCCGCCGGCCGTGCAGGAGCGAGGCACGCAGGAACGATGACGTTTCGTTGCCATGCAGCGAATCGCTGCCGTTTCCTCCGCCTGCCTCGCGCCCGCGTCGCGGCTGCCTGGTCGCGGGCGTCCCCGGCGCCCGCGACCTGCTCACGCACCCGCGTTCGCCCTGCGCGCGTCCGGCCCGCTACAGGAGAAGGAAAGC
>JRYH01000117.1_pt1 | contig 28079 bp, 27 predicted proteins | sample 235351 | NCBI WGS metagenome assembly JRYH01 (sample SAMN03074221, study PRJNA261480) | activated sludge metagenome | biome: Wastewater Treatment Plant; feature: Wastewater; material: Activated sludge; isolation source: activated biomass of a wastewater treatment plant treating wastewater... ...
AGCAAGCTTGCTCCGGAAATGTAGATTCATGCAAGTTAAAATTATTTACAACCTGATGCTTCAATGAGGCCGGAGCAAGCTTGCTCCGGAAATCGCAATGCCGGTGGCACTGCTCGCCGGCCAGGTGCATGCTTCAATGAGGCCGGAGCAAGCTTGCTCCGGAAATCCGCCGAAGACCAAGCGAGATTTGCAAAAGTCTCATGCTTCAATGAGGCCGGAGCAAGCTTGCTCCGGAAATCACAGCGCGGCGTTTGTACTGCTCGTATGCCCTTTGCGCGCTTCAATGAGGCCGGAGCAAGCTTGCTCCGGAAATCGGTAACACCGTCGATCGTCGCGGATCGAGGGTGCATGCTTCAATGAGGCCGGAGCAAGCTTGCTCCGGAAATCCGGTATCGACGGGAATTTCAGTCGCACCGACAGCCGCTTCAATGAGGCCGGAGCAAGCTTGCTCCGGAAATACGCGCGAAGTGCTAATTTCGGTAATTTTGATCATTGCTTCAATGAGGCCGGAGCAAGCTTGCTCCGGAAATCACCAACTTCGCCGAAGCTTGGTCCGCTGCCTACGAGCTTCAATGAGGCCGGAGCAAGCTTGCTCCGGAAATGGTAGCCTGCACGGCTTGACGTTGGCCGATGCAATCGCTTCAATGAGGCCGGAGCAAGCTTGCTCCGGAAATCGTGGCGGCCATCGTCGAGGAATGGCTCAAACGCGACGCTTCAATGAGGCCGGAGCAAGCTTGCTCCGGAAATCTGCGGGTTCGCCGAGGGTAAATGCAGTTGAACGTGCTTCAATGAGGCCGGAGCAAGCTTGCTCCGGAAATCGGCGAAGGTATTAGAGCCGACAAGCCAGCACCGGTGCTTCAATGAGGCCGGAGCAAGCTTGCTCCGGAAATCGCCCATCGACGGCTATCAGGTTGCGGAAGCAGCACGCTTCAATGAGGCCGGAGCAAGCTTGCTCCGGAAATCGTGACCGAGAAGGTCAAGGGATTCATCACCTACCAGCTTCAATGAGGCCGGAGCAAGCTTGCTCCGGAAATGGGTATTAAGAGTATCGTGTTCGGCCGCGAGGCGCAGCTTCAATGAGGCCGGAGCAAGCTTGCTCCGGAAATGTGGCGGAACGGGAGCGGGCGCTGGTCGCGGTTATGCTTCAATGAGGCCGGAGCAAGCTTGCTCCGGAAATCGTCCTGACTGTCGAAGGCGACATGATGGCGCAGGAGCTTCAATGAGGCCGGAGCAAGCTTGCTCCGGAAATCCGCCCACTGTCGGCGGAAGATTCCCTATCAGGCCGCTTCAATGAGGCCGGAGCAAGCTTGCTCCGGAAATACTCACCGCGGCTAACTGGCAAACCGGATGCGGTTAGCTTCAATGAGGCCGGAGCAAGCTTGCTCCGGAAATTCCCGGCGTCGCTGCGGATGAGATTCATAATCTCAGAGCTTCAATGAGGCCGGAGCAAGCTTGCTCCGGAAATTAGTACCCTTTGAACCCCTGAAGACGCAAGGGTTGGATGAGTTGGTTGCGAGTGCTCTGGTTTTTACTAGGCGATCGCGACTGTCATCGCATTTTGTTGCGTCTGTGATCATACGTAACTACCTGATTGTTAAAGAATTATATCGGCGCGAGCGCTCCCGGGATATTGCTCGGCAGAAGAGCGCTCGCGACCGGGCGGCAGAATAATTCAGATCGCCATAGTAAGTCCTAAACGATCGTCGGCTCCCTGGCTACAGGCTCAAAATCGCGCATCCCGAGACTGGTCACCTTGGGCGTCACATTGGTTACCGGGCCGATATCCACCAGTAAAATATGGTCCTGGTCGTGGTGGATGATGCCACTCAGATCGGCTATCAGTTCGGCGTGTCGCTTGCGACTCATTCTACACTGAAAGACGGACAATTGCAGCCATTCGCCATAGGCATTCATGATCTTGAACACCCGGCGCCACCGCTTCTGGTCGCCGATATCATAGCTCACGAAATATATTCTCTCTTCCATTTCTCACCGGGTGATCATTTGAGGGAAATCGTTGATTTCTCCTGTCAGAAAACGACCGAGCAAACGAGCGTGTAATTCCAGAAGCCGGCGGTAACTCAGTTTATAACCGAACAATGGATGTGTAATTTCCTGCGTCAATCGTCTTTCGAAAGTGCCAATAAACCGCTTTCGGCCCTCGGGTGTCAGATTAACGGCATTGGCGGCCCTGATAAAGTCCGATGGCCTGACTTCGCCGTTGTTGATCGCCATCAAAACAGCCGAATCGGCAAGCAACGGCCGGAAAGGTTCCATCAGATCCAACGCCAGCGCCGGGCGGCCATACCTTGGCTGGTGGTAGAAACCCCGATACGGATCGAAACCTACGGCGGACAAGGTGTTAGTGATCGTACGAGTCAGTAGCGCATAAGACAGGGAAAGCATCGCGTTGACGGGGTCCAACGGCGGCCTTCGGTTACGACCGCTGAAATCGAAGGCAAAGGCATCAGGGTTATCATCGCTTTTTATCAGTTCTCCGAATCTCGAAAAATAAGCTGCCGCAGCCGCCCCTTCAATGCCAAGCAAAGTCTGCAAAGAATCGGCGCGTAATGCTTTGGCGGCAAACTGTTTGAGCACGGTCAGATGTGCCTCAGGCACCTCGCCATCACGCCAGTTCCGCCGGGCCAGTGTGCGGCTGTTGAGAACCTTGGCGTGCACCAGGATGCGCGCTATGCGCAAGCAAACCTGCTCGTCGAAACTGCCCTGGTACTGCGCCGTGCGCAGCTCGACATTTTTATGACCTGTCCCTGTACTGTGCCCTAGAAACCACCCGCCATACGAATGCCAACTAACCGGGATGTCGCGGCGCAGCAACTCGTGCAGAGTCGGTGTTGTCAAATAGACATTTCCCATCAATACCAGTTGTGAGACATCGACCAGCCGCACTTTTGTCGCAACCGCATCATCAACCGAAATCTCAATCCGCTCACCTGATTTTGAGACTTTTGCTTTATTGGCCTGCACGTATACAGGCAGCGCTTCTGTCAAGCCCACTGCAAGCGGGCGGATATCTCCAGAACTACGACGCAGGAAGTTGACCTCATCGGGCAGGCATATCCCAACCAGGGAGCAGCGTGAACATTTGGGACTGTCTTCCAGCGGTGGCGGCGCTTTTCCACCGAGCGCGAGTAGTCGGAGTCCATTGACGGCACTCAAGGTTTTTTGTTTCAGTTCCTCGTCAAAATCGACTCTGACTCGTTCCCGAGAACCGGCGTAATACAGCACGCCATGATCAGCCTCGTAGCCATGCTCGGCCAGTAACATGCCCTGCACGCATAATTGGACTCGCTCCGGATCGTATGCGCCTTTGGGGATATGCGGTCGCTTGCCGCGTTTATAATCGACTGGAGCAACCGTCGTGCCCTCCCCTTCCACCAGGTCAAGCTTGGCGATCAAACCAAGTCGGTTCGACGAAAGTGTGACTGAACGGCTGTGGAATTTCTCGTCATCTCCGATACTGCCTGCGACCGGGAGCGCTGCGTTACCGCGATCCACCCGGCGATGCACAAACCGCCCTTCCACCGTATCCCCCGAATCCGCCCACTCGCCCTGCACCCATTCCAGGTAAGCCAGACGCGGACAGTATTCATATTCGTTGACCATGCGCGCCGGCATCAGCGGCAGGTCTCCGGACAACTCCGGAAACGGTAGCGGCAGTTCCGGCTGGATCACGCCAGTGGCCCCGGGCGCCGAGTCAGTCATGGCCGGATTCCCGGATGCGGATGAACCATGCGCGATCGAAATCTGCGCGGATTGGGGCGTCCCAGGCCGCGGCACCATAGCCTGCGGCACTTGCGCCCATCTCGGCGATGCATTACAATCGAATTACGTTTCGTAATACATTCTGGAAGACCAGTGGCCAACATCAGCGTCCGTCTGCCGCCGGACATCGAACGCGGCCTGGAAGAAGAAGCGCGCGTCGCCGGCCGCAACCGCTCCGACGTGGTGCGCGAGGCGGTGGGCGAGTATCTGGCGCGCAAGCAGAAAGAACGCATCATCGAGGAAATGCGACAGGCGGCGCGCGCGCTGTATTCCAACCCAGATGCGGTTGCTGAAATGCGACAGCTCCAGGAAGACTTCGACTCGGTTGATACGACGCTGGAACGAATCAAGGCCGAGGAGCGTGCCGCCGGGATCGATCCCGATGAAAAGTGGTGGGATTGATGCACCGCGGCGAAATCTGGACAGCAAACCTCAACCCGACCCGCGGCGCCGAAATGGGCAAGATCCGTCCGGTGCTCATCGTCCAGGACGATTGGCTCACCGGGTCCGACAGCGATACCGTTCTGGTCGTGCCGCTGACGACCCAGCACAGGGCATCGCTTGACGCATTGCGCGTCACCATCCGTGCCAGAGACCGACTCCGCAAGGACTGCTACACCGTCGTGGAGAAAACCCGGGCAGTCGACCGCTCCCGTTTCGGCACCGGCCCACTGACAACCGTAAGCGATGACGAAATGGCGGCGCTTGAGCATCGCCTTAAGGCTGTGCTGGGGATGTTGTAAGTCCCTCCTCCAGGCCATCGCCGACCTCCTTGCGATCAGCGGTTCAGTCCATTGCGCCATCGGCTTGCAGCGGGCGGAAAATGCCAAGCCCGTAATGGCAGGCAAAGCCCAGCACGAGTGGACCATGAATGCTTTCGGGAAACATCAGGCGCCAGAAGCTGCCAAGGCGATCGGGCTGGGTGAGACCGCGGCGGTTGCGGAAGCGCCGAAAATGGATTGGCCGGCGTTTGCGGTTCTTGCCTACATCCACTTCGTCGAATGATTCAAGGCGCACTGGTTCCGGCAAGCCGCGTTCGCGGCATTCGCGTTTGATCTGCACTGCAACGTCGAAACGCTTCTTGACGTGCCAGGGGTGGAGATAGGGCGTAACTGAATTCCAGTTGCTGGCATTTTCAAAGAGGCTAAAACTATGGAGCCCTGGTATCGATCCATATTGCTCAAGCAATACAGCCCACTCGGCACCATCGCCTCGCCGGCGGCGGGTGGTGCGTTTGATGGGGCGAAGGACGTCATACATGATCGCGTCCCGATATGCCACAAGCAAACAATCCGCCGCCGAAATGCATCGTCTTGCCCAGCAGCACTGGGCCTGCCACGGCCACCCTGAACCGCAACAGCAAATCCACGCCTTTCTCCTCCACCACAAGGGGCATAGGCAACTGGCGGCGCTGCACTTCTTGCATTACATCGTCGTTCAGGGAATCGCGGCCATTTCGCTTGGCGTGGCGCGTGGGCGCGTAGGGCGTGGCCGACGCCCACAAGCTGGAAGCGGCAAACAGCGGGTCGGTATCCATGTTGGTTTCCGCCCGTGCCAATTCAAGCTTGCCGGCACGCCCAGCGCGTAGTTCACTCAAACCGGCCAGTGCTCGTGCCAGCGTTTCCAGATGGCCGCGTTCATCCTTGTAAGGTTCCCGGTGCTCAATGACATGCGGGGCAATCACCAGCAGGCGCCCACGCGCCAAATCGGGCACGAAAGCCAGATGCGCGTGTCCGCCACGCCGCGCTGTAGAACCATCGGCTTCGTGGCCGGTGAAAAACACGGGGAGCCTCTTCCGCGCGCCTATTTTGTTCTGCACCCGCGACATCACGGCGCGGCGCAGGGCATGCGCCAGTTGCAAAGGTTCGGCGTCGGCGGCCGGGCCATCCACGATACTGAACGCCAACACGCCTTCTACCTGTTGAACCGGGGCCATCAAGCCCAGACCACCGTAACGCCCGTTGCCCAGCAGCAGCGGGCCGCTGATGGCTTCGGCGAATTCAATTTCCACATGCCAAAGCTGGTGCTTGGAAAAGCGCGTGCCGGTGGCAAAGGTTTCGGCGCGTTCGCCTCTGGCGTCGAAGGGTTCGCGCTGCACGCGAATACCAGCCACCGTTTCACGTACTCCGGCATGGCGGAGCGCCTGTACGACGGCATGGCATGCGCGTTGTTGTTCATCCGCACGCTCTTTGCCGTCCTTGGCTTCCTCGCGTGTGTTGACGGGATCGATCCTCCGCCGCTTCGCATCGTCCGGAAGCGCCAAAGGCGTCACGCTGCGCCATAGGCGGACAGCGGGTTTTTCCACCACCCCATAATGCGCCAGCATGGCGTCATCGTCCGCCTTCACCAGTTCGACCGGCGAGGACAGGATTTCGCCAGTTTCTTCGTCGAGCACAGGTGCGGTGACTTCCAGGCCAGCGAAGCCCCAGGCCACATCGTCCGCGCGGATCGGGCAATCCGGCGGCACTTCCACCAGCACACGGCGTATGCCGCGATCGGCATGGACATAGCCGATGGACGGCAGCGGGATAATGCGGATGCGCAGCAACTTGTCGGTTTCGCTGGCGTTGCGCCCAATCAATACCTTCTCCACCACGCCGCTGCCATTGTGCGGTTCAAGCCGCGCACATGCGCCGTCACGCAACATCAACACCAGCGCCGCCGTACTTTTCAGCGGCCAGGGCGCGAAGGGTGAGCGGGACGCGGTGGTGCGGCGCAACTCGAACAGCAGGCGCGTTGCCGGACTGTTGTAGTGAACGTTGCGAAAATGCGGTTTTGGCGCATTCGCAAACCAGGTTTTACCGTTGACGCGAGTAAAGCGTTGAGCGTTCGCGGCATGGCGATCAATCAGGCTTTGCAGTGAACCGCCGTCAGGGCAAGCCAGCTCCAAGCCCTTGCCGCCTTGCGATGGCCGATAAATGGCTCCGGGATAGCCGTTCAGTTGTTTCTCGACCTGTGCTTCATCGATCAGATCGCCAACCGCCCAGGCCATATCCACGCCACGGCCAAGCTGGTACAGGCCGTTGGCGATGTCGCAGATACACTTGCCTTGAGTTTCGTCGCCGTCAAAACGCCAGATGTAGAGCAGCGGCACGGCAGAATCGAACAGGCGCGGACGGATGCGCTTGGTGGCGCTACGGATTTCCGCGATGCGCCTGATGTCACCACCTTTGGCGTCCAGGTCATTGTTCGGCACAAACAGATTCACGTTTAGCCCGGCGTGCACGGAGGGCGCGGCGATGGTCGGTGCGCTTAGCGTCTCCAACCACGTCAACGCATTGCGCTTGTCGGTGTCCAGTCCCGGCAGCGCCGCTGCCGCCACCAGCGCCTGGAACAGACGCGCCGGCGACGGCGGCCATTCGCCCGCGCCGTGATAACGGCCGTCGTAGAAGCGGATCGAGATAAGGAGAGCACGCGACATGGGTTACTTCTTCTTAGCCGCGTCGGCTTTCGCCAACTTTTTATCAAACTTTACCGTTCGAGCTTCGGCAACACCAAAATCCTCCGCCTTGGCTTGCGCGTACTTCTTGGTCAATTCGTGGGTCAGTACTTTGGCCTCGCGGCGTTCGCCATTGCGGCCGATGATCTGCCACGCCCCTTCCGCACTCGGAACCAACAAGCAACCTTGCCGCAGAAACCCGTCCGGCGGCGCGGTGGTCGCCACCAGGGACAGGCCAAGCATATAGCAACGCAGCTTTGCCGTATCCTCTGGGGTGTCGGCTTGCAGTCTGCGCAGTGCGATCAGATTGATAGTGATATCCTGCTCGATGCCATTGCGGCATACGATGCCGCCTGGATCTGAACCGCTTGGCACATGGACGAATCCACGTTTGGCCAACGGACTTTTAGGGTCCCCTTCCTGCTTGGCTTTTTCTTCGTCGCTAAACACGTCCAGCGCGCTGTAATCGATGGGCGGATTGTATTGCGCTGAGCGCGTCAGAACATCCACACCCCAGGCGCGAATGACGGACTGCACCAGGCGGGGCAGCTTGGCCTGCGTATCGCGCGAATCCCAGACGCCGAACACCAGTGATGTCGGCGCGAGCTTGGCGATTGGCCGGGCATTATTGGAATCGAGCAGTGTCTTGAATGCTAGTTGCGCTTCGTCCTTGAGGTCGGTGGAACGAATCAGTGCATCTCCCAGCCGGTGGCCAACATCGAAGATGGACACCGTGCGACTATCGTCGAATTCGATCTCGATTTGCGGGACCAATGCAGCCAGCGGGTTCAACTCCTCGTCCTTGTCGTTCTTGCCCATGGACTTGAACATCGGCTCCATGCGGTTGGCCTGCGAGCCCACGCTGTCAATAGTCGCCACCTTGGTTCCGTCGGACAGGGTGTCGATGTTGTAGCCGATGTCCGCATAGGTCGGCGGGAAGATCACGCCACCTTCGCCTTCCACGGGCAGCAGCTTCTGCTTCAGGTGCAAGGCGACAGGGCCGTTAGGGTCGGTGGCCCATTGGTCGAGCAGTTCTCGGGTAACGGTGATTTCAGCGGTGGTCATTGATGTTCTCCTGTTGGGCGAAAGTAACAATCTTGTTCTTGCCCGACAGGGCAAGTTCGAAACGAAATCTCTTCGTCGGCAGCGAAGGAAGGCCGCCTTGGAACGCAATTCGCGCCAAACTCACGGGGAGCAAGCCACTCCACGCGAAATAGCGCACTTGGCGGACGCCGAATTCTACGGGTCGCGTATGCTCCAATCCGCAAGCCGCAAGCAGGTGCACCAGTGGCGATGCAGCCACACCGTGTTTTTGTGTGTTCGGTGAATACCCTGCATCCAGCGCCGTCCAGGCACCACGCGGATCGAAATTGAAACTGCCGCCGAGCGGGGTCAGCACATCGAAAGGCATTGCTACAAGATCGTGTCGCCTTTCATTCCACAAATGTGTAAATCCCTTGTATTTGAGATCGCCTTGAGCTTGGTTCTTCTTTGGTTTTCCGAGTACACCACCTAGCATGGTGCGGGCGATGCGCTCGGCGGAACGATTGCCGGAATACAGCTTGAAGGTGTTGCGCGTTGAGCCATCAGCCCAGTGACTCACTTCCACGTTTGGCTTGCCTTGCGCAGTAAGACGCAGAGGTAAAGACAATGCGTCGGCTTCCTTAGCAGGGAAAACCTCCGCATGTTCGCGCTGCTCCGCCGTGCTTTTCGCAGCCGCCACATCGACTGCGTCGGTATCATCCGCCTCATCGTCACCGTCCTCATCATCGCCACTGGTCTTCTTCTTGGGCGGCTCGACGTAGCCCACGGGTACGACGCGATCCACGGTAGCTTCAGCAAGAAATCCCAACACGGTTTCCACGGGCGCTTGGTCACCTACCACCGATAGGCGGAATTGGGTTTGTTGTGCATCACTCCAGTCAAACCCCGCCTCGGCGTCTCCAATCAGCACATCCGCCAGTTCCATGAAACCAAGACAGGCGAAGACCTGGCCGGGGTTGAACAAATCTACGGGGATTATGGATTCGGCCATCAGTTTTTCTCCCTCTTGTCGTTGTCGCGCGAGGCTTGCGCGTCGGCAGCGCGCAGCAGTGCCTCCCACCAGGCCAGCCCCCACGGCCCCCAGCGCTTTTCCAGGCGCGCGAAACGCAGTGCCACTTCGCGCGCCCGTTCTTCGAGCGCGGAAGGCGGCGCGTCTTCGCAGCCTCGCGTCTCGATCAGCGGACGCGCGTAGCCGTGGTGCGCGGCGATCAGATGCAGGGCGAGGTCTTGCAGGTCTTCCGGCAACTTCTTGAACTCGATATCGTCTTTGGCATACGGCAGCGAGCCGAACTCGTGGCGGTAGCCGCCCAGCACGGCCTGGTTGATCGGGCCGCGCGTTTTGGCCAGCGGGCCGTCGATGTTGAATTTCATCGCGTCGCGTTCGGCACGGAAGGCCCGTTGCCAGTTGCGTGCACGTTTACCTTCGTCATGTAGGCGTGCGGCGGTGGCCAGCATGGTGATGTAGTCATCCGGCAAGCCCAACCGCTGGCCGATGGCTTTTGCGCGCTCCGCCGCCCAGCATTGGTGTTCGACCAGCGCCTGTGGCCGTCCTTCGGCGCGGTCGTTCTCGGTGTTGGAGGTGTCACGCCACTTCTCGACCGATAGCCAGCGCGTAGCTTCGCCGTCAGCACTGCGTTCCAGATCGAAACGCAAGCTCTCGCGCCAGATGTTGTCGCTATCTTCGTCGGACTCCGTGCCGCGCTCGATGATATGGAAGCGAATGACCGGAATGGCCGCGTCTGCGTCCATCCAGGGCCCTTCGCCATCGGCCGTTCCAGGCAACTGCATGTTGTCTTTATCGGGACTCAACCAACCATCTTTCTCATCAGGGCTCAGTAAGCCATCTTTCAGGCCACCGAAATTGGCAGCCATCACTAGCGTTTTGCCCCGCATGCTTCTTTCAATCTTTTCATGGCGCCTCTTGTGGTCCTTCGAGTCGCCCAGTAAATCCTTACCCGCCAAGGTCCGAACGTACTTCCCATCGGCAGATAACAAGATACCGACCACATTATCTTGCCGCTTTGTGTCCAACCTGGCGGCTCGCCCTTGCAGCCACTTCATGACGCGATAGGTTTCCGTCTCCAGCATCTCGCTGGCATGGAGGGGCGCAGCCTCGAAGAAGTCGTCGATTTCCCTTTCCGCCACTTTTGCCTGTGAGCGCAGCGGCAGGTACTTGCGCCAAACCACCGTGGTTTGCGGCAAGTCATCCACCCAGCCGCGTAGCCAAGGCTCCACTTCGGGACGCCCGGTGTGTTCGGGCAGGGAGGTCATGTTCCAGGCATCCACCAACGCGCGGTTGAGCGCCGGGCGCAGCGGCGCGGGGGAACTGGCATCGATGATGAGTTGTCGCAGGATGCCGTTTATCTCGACGCGTTCATTCAGTCGACGCAAGGATTCTGGGCTGACGCTGATTTCAGCGCCGTCATCAGTGCGCAGCTTTTCGAACAATTGCTTGACGCCTCGGTAGATGCGTATGCGCGTTTGCTCGTCCGCAGTCGGCGCTTCCTGCTTCTTTGGCTTGGGTTCGCCTTCGTCAATAACGACAAGGTCCGCCTGTCGCCCTTCGCCGCCGCGCCGGTTCACGCGCCCGAAGCGCTGTACCATACGCTCCCACGCCACCAGATCGCAGACCAGGTGGTCAGCATCCAAATCGATGCCCACTTCGCCTGCCGAGGTCGCCACCAGAAACGCCGGGGCAGTTTGTTCGCCACTGCCCGCAAGGAACCCCAACTCTTTTAACCGCTGTTCCGCGTCGGTGCGCTCTTTCACCCGGCGGGCGCCGACGAAAAGTTCTATCCGGCCTTGAGCGGTCGATGTCATGGCCTTCTTGTCCAGAGTGGTCTTGACCTTGTCCGCCACATCGCGCGAATTGCAATAGACGATGATGCGCACGGGTTTCAGTGCCGTTGCTGTATTTTCGTCATCTGTCTTTTCTTGCGCCAAACCCCAAGCTTGTTCTGCCAATGCCTCTTCCAGCTTGTTGTCGCCCAGTTCCTTCAAGTTGAGGTGCTTCCTGGCATGCAGACGCTGGTTCACGACTTCATCAATGACTTTCTTGTCACGGTCGAGGAAATCGTTTTCTTCCAATGCAAAAGGCCGGGCCGTCTGTCTGCGGCCGGTGGCCGACAAGGGTAGCAGTCGGAACTTCGGTAGCAGCCTTACAAGTACTTCCTCCCGCGGCCCATATTGTCCGGCGTTTTCGGACATTTCGGCCAGCAGCGCCTCGAAAGGCGGCACCAGGTGCGCTTCGTCCAACAGCACCAGCGTGTCTACGCCAAGCAGTCCGGCATGATAAGGCCGCATCTTGCGGCTGACGCCATAGCCCTCGAACAGCAGTCGCGAGCCGATCATGTCCACCGTGCCGACAATGATGGCCGGCCGTGACGGGTCTGCCAGCCAGTCGCGGTTGTCCACGAACTGACCGCGCAGGGTAGAAATGGGCAGTGCTTCGCCTTCGCCCAAACCGAGTGCCGCGCGCAGTTGTTCGGTTGCGCTCTTCTGGAGATTCGCGCGCAAGTCTTCGGCAAACTTCGTCGCCTGATCCACCACGGCGCGCCGATCGACCACATAGACAAGGCGGAGTGGTAAGCTGACTTGGCCTGACTTCATCTGCTGTGCCAGAGCAATCATCCAGACCGCCATGACTGCCGTCTTACCCAGTCCAGTAGGGATGCTAATTGCCGAGGGTAACGCACCCATGGCGAAGTGTTCGCCATACAGACGCTGTTGCCACCTCATTGGCTTGAATCCTGTCAACGCTTCGAATTGCTCAGAAAACACCGGCTCGTCCTGTTTTGTTTTAGGCATGTCATTCATCGGTATCTAATCTTCGATTCTTTCCCGAGGCTTTCCCGGTTTTGTACCGCATATCCTGGAGACGTTCGGACAGTTCCGCCAGTAGGCCTAGCGCTTCCAGGCGCCGGCGCACGGTCAGGCGCTGGGCCTGCCGGAGTTGCTCTCTCCAACTGCTCTCCCATGTGGTTTTGTTCCAGTCGATGGGATGTTCTTTGTGAATCACCGAAGCTCTCATATAGCCATTCCGCAGATCGCTCTTGCACATGCCGGTCGGTACGTCCACCAATTCCGGCCAAGGTTCTTGGGCCAGACAGCACTGGTAGTCATACGGCCCAAAGGTTGGGTCGCCGGTCTTGCCGTGTGCCTTTTTGAAAAAAACGCGGTATTTCATTGTCAGCGCCTGTTTTTATTCCTGGTCCTACGCCCGAGACGCTCCGGTTGGGGCTTGCTGTTCCGCTGCCGCTGCCGCTGCCGTTGGACCGGCTATTCGGCCTTTGGCTCTGGAACGTGCCAGAGCATCGCTGACTTCCTGCATGTCTTCAATGGCTTCGATGCGTTCCCGAAGGGTCAGTTGCAGGGAGTGCCGCAACTGCGCCCTACGGCTGCCGTCCCAAGTCGCTGATTCCCAAGGGTCAATTTTTTTGTCAGGGTCTTGTTGCTCTTCTTGAATCCAGCGAAGGTGCTGAATATCGTCTAAATCTCTATTGCGTCCGGCCTGTTTCTTCATTGCAATCAGTGTGTTGATAGAGACAAATCGCGCGCGAATACCGGGCAATACTTCTTGTTGAGGTGTGTTCTGATACTCTCTTTCAAAGTCAAAATCGTATTGCACAAATACATTCACCGGCGTTTCCCGATACTGATCGCTGTAAAAGTTAATCACCATCATTTGCTTGCGGTCGGTCCATTCCCGGCGCATCGCTGGGTCGGCAAAGCCCACGGCCGTCATCGGAACCAGCGGTCGGTAGCCGATCGAGTGCAGAGCGCGAAAAGCCCGGGATCTTTCGTCGTACGACGATGTCCACATCATGCGTCAGTCGTTGGTAACCGTGTGCGTTTACGGCCAATCCGCCAGCAATGAGGTATTGGACGCCAGCATCCTCAAGAGCAGACAACAGGGTTCGCAAGCTATCGAGTTTCATGTTCGCACGCTCACAATTGATTCACCAGCCTCCTCGCGACTGGCGCGCCCGTCGGCCAGGCGTACCAGGGTTTCCAGCCACCTCAGTCGGTACGGAAGGCACGCGCGTCGGATGGGTTTTCGTCTCGTGCCGGAACCCACCTTGTAGCACACCCGCTGGCTCACAGGGTGCGCCAGTGCCGTAGCGGGACGCGGGGCGCTGGCTGCAGCCATCATGGCGCCACTCGGCGTTGTTTCCCGGCCGGGCGCGGCGTGATCGCGATTCGTGTCGTGAGTTTGTCGCAAGTACTCCGGCTCATCGGTCATTCCTTAGCCACGTAGCTGCGCATCGAGCTTAACGCCAAGCGCGCGAAGGATTCCTGCCAACGTTTTAAGTCTGGGATTTCCGCGCGGTGATAGCGCTCTGGAAACCGCCTCACGCTTCATACCGGTAGCCTGTGCTACGCCAGAGATCCCGCCACGCGCTAACGCCACTTGACGCAAGGCCGCCAGAAATGCGGTCTCGCCGCCTGGTTCGCCGATTTCCTCTAATGCCGCGCGCAGGTAATCCTCGGCGAGTGCCGAGTCGCGGCGTAGCATTTCCGCTGTCGCTTCATCGTGGGAACGTGCAGCCTTCATCGGTTTCTCCTCTGGAAATCGTGCCAATAGTCAATCGCCCGCTTGATATCGGCATCCTGCCGCCGCTTGTCGCCGCCGGATAGCAGGAGGACTGCACGGCGATCCACAATGGCGTAATAGACACGGTATCCGGGACCATGATCGATTCGAAGCTCCCACACGCCTTCCCGAAGCGGCTTGCAATCGCCGAAATTTCCGCCACGAAGCCGCTCGACCCTAACCATCACTCGCACTTTCGCTTGCCGATCATGCAGGGTGTTCAGCCAGGTTTGGTAAAGATCCTGGCCTTCGATGGTGAGGTAGTGAGAGATCTCATACATGAATGATACAGTAACTTATATGTTACGTCAAGTCAGCAAACGAACTCGATGCTGCTCATCGGTCACTCCTCATCTGGGTAATACCGGCATGGCGGGTGCCTCCGAAGCAATTTTTTTCGTTCGGATTTTTACCACACCTACCGGTTCACAGGATGCGCCACCGGTTGCGGTAGCCGAATTCATCACCGTACTCCGCGGCCTTCTTTCTTTAGCGCCGGGCGCGGTGCGATTCCTGCCAGGCGGCCCAGTTCGCGGTGGAGGTGGCCGGTGCGTTCGACCTGGCCTTTGGCCGGGAAGCGCTCGTAGAAGCCTTCGGCGCGGAAGTCGCGGCTGCGTTCGGCCCACGGGGCGAGGCGCTCGCGCCAGCGCTTGACCCGTTCTTCTTCCGGCTCGGCGTCGGCATACGCCAGATCGGCACACACTCTGAGCATGGCTTTGAGCGTAACCGGCTTGGTAACCATGTAGCGCGGCTGGCCCCAGACGTCGCCCCATACGGCGCGCGCCGCTTTTAGAAAGTCGCGGGTGATGTGATAATAGTGTTCTCCGGCACGGCGCGTGTCTTCGGCGTAGCCGACGCGCGGCCAATTGCGCTGGATGCGCTGCCAGTCGGCCTTGACCCAGCGGTGCAGTTCGTTGAACAGTTCGGCTTGCAATATCCATTTTTCCTGGCGGCTGCGCCCGCCAAGGCGGTTGATCCGGTAGTGCAGCGGGCTGTCGCCGGCGCTGTAGAGATATTCGGCGATGCGCGCCGCCAGTTTCTTATCCGCCTCGGCGTGCTGGACTTTTTCGTAAAGATCGACGAGGTGGCTTTTGTTGATGCGCGTCGGGGTCGAGTTGATGATGACGAACATCTCGGTGGCAAAATCTTCGGAGCGGCCGTCGAAAACGATGCACGGCACGTGGATGGCGGCGGATTCTTCCGGCCGGTCCTTGAGATAGAAATGCAGCGCCGCCAGGCGGTGCTGGCCATCGATGATCAGGTATTTTTCGGCCGGATCCTGCAAATGGCCGACGGTTTCAAGGCCGCCGCTCAGCGGCCTGAACGACAACGTTTCGTTACTGAACAAAAGGACAGTGCCGGGGATCGGCGGCTGTTTTTCGGCGGTTTCGTAGAAGTTTTTCAAGGCCCGGACTTTGGCGCGCGAAAGCTGGCGCTGGAAGGCTTTGTCGGTTTTTTCGATGCGCGAGATGAAGTGCGCGATATCGTCGCCGGGCGAAGTCGCCTCCGGGGCGAGCTGTTCGCCATCGCCGTAGAAGCGGCTGATGAAGCGCACGCGCTCCAATAAATCATCGGCCGGGTAGCTGACGAAATAGAACAGGCCGTCTTTCTGGCGGATTTGGGTTGCAATCATCGGTTATTCCTCTTTGCTGATGCGGTATACCATACGCGGTCGCTCACTGGTTGAGCCTCGGTTCTTTTTTCGGAGCCACGGGTTTGTCGTATCGCGCTGCCGCTTCGTGCAGGCTTCGTATCACCTGGGCGCGCAGTTCAGGCGGGGCGAGGACTTCGACGTCGGGGCCGTAGCGCAGGATATCGAGGAGCAGTTCGCGCGGGTCGGAGTACGGGACGGTGAGTTCGTAGGTACCGTCATCATGCCGGACACCGGTTTGCTCCGGATGCCAGATTTCGTCGGCAACCCAGCGGGCGCGGTGCGCTGTGAAGCGCAGCACGGCACGCGCTTTGGCTTGGCCGCCGAAGATACCGAAACCGGCGTCGAGCAGCGCGTCGAGCGATTCGGGGTCGGATATGCGGCTTTTGCGCTCCAACGTTGTGGCGTGCCGGATCCGGTCGAGGGCGAACAGCCGATCATCCGCGGCGCTTTCGCACCATGCCGCGAGGTACCAGTTGCCGCGATAGTGCAGCAGCCGGGCCGGGTGCACGGTGCGCCGGGTCAGGCGTTCGTGTTCACGGCCGAGATATTCGATTTCCAGGCAGCGCCCGGCGAGCACCGCGCCAGCGACTTCGCCGAAACGGCGCGGATCGCTGCGCCGCTGGGCAATGGGCTGCAAGCGCACTTTGTCGATGATTTCGGTGCTCTCGTAGCCGCTGGCGGCGAGCAGGCGGTGGAGCCGCTCGCGCAACGGGCCGATATACGGCGCCAGAACCCCAGGCTGGACCGCTTCGAGCAGTTGTTCGCAGGCGAGTAGCGCGTAAAGTTCGCCGTGATTGAACCACAAACCCGGCAGCTCGAACGCCGGGGCGGCGGGGTCGTAACGATAACCGTTGTGATTGCGGTCGTAGTCGATCGGGGCATACATGAAATCGCGCATATACGCCAGATCGCGCTTGATCGTGGCGAGCGAGACCGCTTCAAGTTCTTCCCGGATGCGGCGCATCGGGACCGGCCGATCGCGCTTGAGCAGCGTGTGGATTTTGTAGATGCGCTCGACCCGGTTCACGGCCGCCCTGCCCCACGCCCGGCGATCGCCGGTTCAAGACTGCCTGCCCGGTTCGGGACGCGGCAGGCGCGACAACCGGGTGCAGGGTGCGACAGGCGCTCTACAGGGCGGCCATCACCGGGCCGCCGCCGATCGCCTTGGGCTGCCATCGCCTCGCCAGACATCACTGCCTCGCAACTGCCAAGCGGTGGGGAATGACACCGCGGAAAGCCAGCGCTGGTATCGCCGGCCTGGGACATGACCAGGCCGGCTTTTTTTATCCCTCGACGCATGCTATAGCGAAACGTCCGGGGACGCAAGCAGCGGGGACGATACCCTATGCCCCGGACGGTCCGGATCCGGGCATCCATTCCGGGAATCTATGCCACAGTTGGCTTAATTCACCGCCTTGGACGGGGGGCAATCGGCCCGCAACAAGCATTCGAGGAAACCGATGCCTAAAGCTATCATGTCCAACGCCGCATCCGGGTTCGCCGGCGTGCCGGATTCACGCAGATCCTGCTTGATCTTGTCGATGAAAAATTGAATCAGCGGGGACGGCACCTCGCATTCGATCAAGATGCCGACGGCCGTGCCGAGCAGGACCGGCACCATCGGCGGGCTGGTTTCGGCTGAGGCTACGCGCTTTATGTGACGGTACATCAGCCATTGCGCTTTGCCGATGCCGTCGAGCTGCCTGCGGCCGAGCAGAAAGGTGACACTGGGCGGACGGTCGGCAGAGTGAGTGGTCACGTCGTTCATGATGCGATCTCCTATAACCCCGGATGCCCGAAAGGGCAGCCGACCCCCGGGGAGCGATCGCGCGGCCCTCGCTTTAGCAGCATTTGTAGCCCGCCCTGCAAGCTGAAGGTTCAAATCGGCGGTTCGTAGTATTCTATTATCGTTTCATCTCGATGTAAACCCAATCGTTGCATAAATTTTGCTCGGTTTCAAATTCACCATGAAATCAAAAATTTTCGGAATTGCACTCCTTGCCGGAGTGGCACTGGCGGGGCCTGCCCTGCCCGCGACGGGTGACGGCCCGCCCGTTCTACTCAAACCCGATCGGGTCTTCACCGCCGAGGACACCACAGCCCGGGAAGGCTGGGCGGTGCTGGTCGAAGGCGGCCGGATCGCCGCAGCCGGGCGGACCGCGGCGATCGACCTCCCCGCCGGCACGCAGGTTGTCGAACTGCCCGGAACGACACTGCTCCCCGGCCTGATCGATCTGCACGTGCATTTGTTTCTGCACCCGTACAACGAAGCGTTGTGGGACGACCAGGTGCTGAAGGAACCTCCGGCGTACCGGACGATCGCCGCGGTGGAACACGCGGCAGCGACGTTGGCCGCCGGCTTTACCACGGTACGCGATCTGGGCACCGAGGGTGCGGGTTATGCCGACGTATCGCTTAAGCGCGCGCTCGATGAAGGCCGGATTGCCGGACCGCGACTCGAAATTTCAACCCTGGCGATCGTCGCCGCCGGTTGTTACGGCCCGGGCCCGCGCGGCTGGCGCCCCGATCTGGACCTGCCGAAAGGCGCCCAGGAGGTCAGCGGCGCGGCCGATATCGCCCGTGCCGTGCGCAACCAAGCGGCCCGCGGCGCCGACTGGATCAAGGTCTATGCCGATTACCGCTGCGGTCCGGGCGGCAAGGCGGTGCCGACGTTTAGCCAGAATGAACTCGACCTGCTCGTCGCGACGGCGCACGATTTGGGGCGCCAGGTCGCGGCCCACGCCGTCACGCCGGAAGGCATGCGCCGCGCCGTGCTGGCCGGGGTGCAAACCATCGAGCACGGCTTCGAAGGCAACGACGAGGTGTTTCGGCTGATGGCCGAACGCGGTGTCGTTTATCTGCCGACGCTCGCGGCGCAAGCGAGCTACGCCGAATACTTCGACGGCTACCAACCGGGGGAAAGCGAACCGACCGCCGGGATGCGCGACGCCGAACGGGCGTTTCGGGCGGCACTGGCCGCCGGCGTCACGATCGGCGCCGGCGGCGACGCGGGAGTGTTCGCCCACGGCACCAACGCCCGCGAGATCGAATGGATGGTGCGCTACGGCATGAAACCGGCGCACGCCTTGCTGGCCGCGACGGCGATCAACGCCGCGGCGCTCGGCCGCGAAAACGAAATCGGCCGCATCCAGCCGGGATTGATCGCCGATCTCATCGCCGTCGCCGGCAATCCGACCATCGAGATCGCGGCGCTAAACGACGTTCACCTCGTGATGCAGGGTGGGCGGATCGTCAAGACAACGCCCGGCGTCGATTGACTGAGGAAGGCATCGGGCAACGCGGGCAGCAACGTGTCGCGCGCCGAGACGAATCATTTCAATCGTTCGGGCTCATCCGTATCTACAGTGTACGGCGGTGGAGGCACAGCAATGCGGCGGCCGCGGCGGCAAAGGCGGCAGCGGTGCTAAACGCTGCGACGGGGGCGACTTTTTGCCATAGGAAGCCGAACAGCACCGAGGCGGGAAGCAGCATCAAGCCACTGAGCAGGTGAAACCAGCCGAAGGCGCGGCCGAGCTGGTCGGGCGGTGCGAGGTCGGCGACATAGGCTTTTTCGACGCCCTCGGTGGCAGCGATGAACACGCCGTAGAACGCAAACATGGGCCACAGCAGCCCGCCGGTGCCCGGGGTCAAAAAACCGAAAGCGAGATAGAAACCAGCGTAGGCGAGCCAGCCGCCGAGCAGCAGCCGGCGCCGCCCGAGGCGGTCGGACAGGTGCGACAACGGCGTGGACAAAACACTGGCGACCAGCGAAACCAGGGCCCACAGCAACGGCAAAACGGCTTCGGGTGTTCCGAGGTCCGCGGCTTTGAGGAGCAAAAATAAATTGGAGGCGTTGGCCAGCGAGAAAACGGCGACGGCGACGAGGTAACGGCGCAGTGCAGGCGGCAACGCCCGCCAGCGCCAATCGGGCATGGTCCTCACGCCGCTCTCGGCAAGCGGCGCTTCGCGCACGGCAAAAGCCAGCCCCAACGCCAAAGCGCCGGGCAGCGCGGTCCACCAGATCAGTTCGCGAATCGCCATACCGTAGGCCAGTAAAGCGGCGGCGAGCAACGGGCCGATCACCGCACCGGCATGGTCCATCGCGCGGTGCAGGCCGAATGCCAGGCCGCGCCGTTCGGCATCGATGCTGGCGGCGAGCAGTGCGTCGCGCGGCGCGCTGCGCAAACCCTTGCCGATCCGGTCGGTGACCCTGAGCAGCAGGACCAGCGGCCAGATCGCGGCGGCGGCAAGCAGCGGTCTGGATGCCGCGGCCAGGCCGTAACCAGTGATGATCCACGGCCGGGTCCGGCCGCTGCGATCGACGAGGGTGCCGGAGACGAGTTTCAACAGACTGCTCGCCGCCTCGGCCAGCCCCTCGATCAAGCCGAGCGCCCGCGGTCCGGCGAGCAGCACACCGGTGACGTACAGCGGCAGCAGCGGATAGATCATCTCGCTCGCCGTGTCGTTGAGCAGACTGATCGCCCCGAGCAACCAGACGGTGGCGGGTAGATTCAAGCGGGCGAGGCGCATGGGGTTACCTAAATTTTGCGGCTATTGCCCCCATCCTAACCTTCCCCCGCAAGCGGGGGAAGGAAGCACAAGCTCAAGATGTCGGTCAGCAGCGTCGAAACCTTCCCCCGTAAGCGGGGGAAGGAATTTTTGTATTACTGTGGATCTGTTACTTCCCACTCTTGGCGTCGTGTTGCGATGGATGTCTTATTTGATGACCTTCAGTTGCGGCCGGCGGCCGGCGCCGGGCGGGGGGCGGAGGGTGCGATCGCCGGTTGCGCCGCCGGCATCCGTTTTGGCGCTCTCGGCGCTGCCGGGCTCGACGTCCTCGGCGCCGAACAGCAGGCCGACACCGTTTTCGCGGGCGTAGATGCCGAGCACCGCCGGCATGGGCAGATACACCGACTGCGTTACGCCGCCGAAACGGGCGACGAAACTGACGCCTTCGGGGTCGATCAGCAAATCGCGTACAGCGCGCGGCGCGACGTTAAGCACGACACGCCCGTCTTGCTGGGCGCTGCCGGGCGGAATCTGGACAGCGGAATGCGCCGCGTCGGCGATCAAGTGCGGCGTCAGATTGTTGTCGGTGAGCCACTCGAATATGGCGCGCAGCAGGTACGGGCGGCTCGAGGTCATCGCCGGCCCGGGCGGGGCGTTCACTTGTCGCGGATCTCGCGTTCAGCCTGCATCATGCTACGGCGGAAGGAATCGCGGATAAAAATACGTTCCATGTAACGCAAAAGTTTAGGCGAACCGCGGCCGATGTTGATGCCGTAACGCGGCAGACGCCAGAGGAACGGCGCGATCAGGCAGTCGGCCAGGCTCAATTCGGGATTGAGCAAGAACGTGCCAATGCCGAAAATATCGTCGCTCGCCACGAGGCTCTCGCGGATCTGTTTACGTTGTTTTTCCTGCGCCGCGCCACTGAGCTTCATCATCGACTCGGCGGGCAGCACCCAATCGCGCAGGATGCGGTAACTGATCTGCCGCAGCCGGGCGCGCGACAGTGGGTCGATCGGCATCAGCGGCGGGTGCGGGTAACGCTCATCGACGTATTCGGCCACGACCCAGGTGCCGTACAGAACGATTTCGCGATCGACCAGGGTCGGCGTTTCGGCGTAGGGGTTGAGTTCGGCGAGATCGGCGCCCGCCCCCGGCGTTTCATCGACGTCTATCAGTTTGACGTTGACGACTTTCTCGGCCAGGATAAAACGAATGCGGTGGCATTTGACGCAATCGCCGGCTGTGTAAAGTTCCATCATGCGATACCTTGACGGTCAGTGACCTTGTTATCGATAGCTAAAAATGCGAACAAGCGGGGCCGATTATTCGACGTCCTTCCAGTATTCATGCTTCAACAACCAGGCGAGCAGCGCGAAAACGACGAGATACATGAGCACCCATTTACCGAGCGGATGGCGTTCGAGGCGCGCCGGTTCGCTCAGGTAGGCGAGAAACGTAACCAGGTCGCGGACTGTGCCGTGAAACTCGGCCGCTTCGAGCGTGCCGGGCGTACCGGCTTTGACGCCGACGACCCGGTGTGTTGTTGTGCCGTCGCCGTTGGTGTGCTCTTCGAAGACCGGTTCCTGGATGCCCTGCAGCGCCCACAGCGGATTGGGCATCGAGGCGTTCTCGAAGACGATGTTGTTCCAGCCGAGCGGCCGCTCCGGGTCACGGTAAAACCCTTCGAGATAGCCCATTACCCAGTCCGTGCCGCGAATACGCGCCACCAGTGACAGATCCGGTGGCGGAATACCGAACCACGTCCGGGCGTCCTCGACCTTGGCTGCCACGGTCATCGCGTCGCCGATCTTGGCGTCGGGCGGCGCCAGCGCCTCGAGGATTTCTTCGTCGCTGTAACCCAGATCTTGAGCCAAGCGCTTGTAGCGCATGTATTTCGCGCTATGGCAGCCGGCGCAGTAATCGACGAACAAGCGCGCTCCGCGCTGCACCGCGGCGGTGTCGAAAACGTTGATGTTCGCTTCCGGCAAATCGCTTTCACCGCCGACAGCACGGCCGTCGCCCGCCGCGAAAAGTGTGGCGAGCAATACTGAAAGAACGACAATATCGATGTTTTTCATCTTCAGTGTCCTCCTGTCACGCGCTCGGGCGGCATTCGCGTTCTTTCGTATTTGGTGACGAAGGGCAGCAATATGAAAAAGGCGAAATAGACGAACGTCCAGACCCGCGATTCGAGGGTCTGCGCCGTCGTCCCCTCGCCCATGCCGAGCATGCCGAGGCGGATGAAACTGATGCCGAACAACACGACGAGCAGTTTGGACTGCCATCCCTTATAGCGGATCGAGCGCACCCGGCTGCGATCCAGCCACGGCAGGATGAACAGCACGGCGATCGCCAGGCCCATCAATACGACGCCGGTCAGCTTGTCGGGCACGGCACGCAAGATGGCGTAAAACGGCGTGAAGTACCAGACCGGAACGATGTGCGGCGGCGTGACCAGCGGATCGGCTGGCGTGAAGTTGTCCGGTTCGAGGAACAGGCCGCCGAGTTCCGGAGCGTAAAAGATCACGAAGGCGAAGAGCAGCAGAAACACCGCGACGCCGAAAATATCCTTGACGGTGTAATAAGGATGGAACGGGATGCCGTCCAGCGGCCGGCCCGCCGAGTTCTTGCGCATCTTGATTTCGATGCCGTCGGGATTGTTGGAACCGACCTGGTGGAGCGCCGCGATGTGCAGCACGGCGAGAGCGAGCAGGGCCAGCGGCAGGGCGACGACGTGGAGCGCGAAAAAGCGATTCAGCGTCGCATCGGAGATGAAATAATCGCCGCGGATCCATTCGACCAGCGCATCGCCGACCTGCGGGATGGCGCCGAACAGCGAGATGATGACCTGCGCCCCCCAATAGGACATCTGCCCCCAGGGCAGAACGTAACCCATGAACGCCTCGGCCATCAGCACGAGATAGATCAACATGCCGATGATCCAGATCAACTCGCGCGGCGCGCGGTGCGAGCCGTAGAGGATGGCGCGGAACATGTGCAGATAGACGACGATGAAAAACGCCGAGGCGCCGGTCGAGTGCATGTAGCGGATCAACCAGCCCCATTCGACGTCGCGCATGATGTATTCGACCGAGGCGAATGCCTCGGCGGCCGACGGCTTGTAGTTCATCGTCAAATAGATGCCGCTGCCGATCTGGATGACCAAAACGAGTAGCGCCAGCGAGCCGAAGTAATACCAGAAATTGAAATTCTTCGGCGCGAAATAGCCGGCCATGTGGTCGTGCCAAAAGCTGCTGATCGGAAGCCGGTAATCGAGCCAGGCGCCGAGGGCTCGCATATTGCGCGCAATGGAACTGGCGGGACGGGTCATGACGCGACTCCTTCGGGATCGACGCCGATCAAAATGGTGCCGTCGTCGATAAAGCGATACGGCGGAATCAACAGATTGAGCTGCGCCGGCACGCCTTTGTAAACCCGGCCGGCGAGGTCGAACTTGGATTTATGGCACGGGCAGAAAAAGCCGCCGCGCCAGTTCGCTTCGAAAGGCTGGGGGCCGACCTCGGGCAGCAATTGCGGCACGCAGCCGAGGTGGGTGCAATGGATATTGGCGACGAGAAATTCTGGACGCAGCGAGCGGCTCTGGTTGCTGGCATATCCCGGCTGCTGCTCGCGTTCCAGCGAGTCGGGGTCGCGTAGGTCGTCGCGCACCGCGTTCAGGTTCTCGAGCATCTCGGGAGTGCGACGCAAAATGCCGATCGTCTGACCGCGCCACTGCACCTTGAGCAACTCGCCCGGGGTCAGCAGGCCGACGTCGACCTGGACCGGGCCGCCGATCAAGCGCGCCTTGGCGCTCGGTTTCCACGAGGCGAGAAAAGGATAGGCGGCAAAAGCCGCGCCCACGGCGCCGACCACGGTGGTGGTCCAGGTCAACGCCAGGCGCCGCCCGCGATCGACGCCAGGTTCACGATGCTCGTCGGACATGAAGATCTCCCGTCTGAGGCCGGCCGAATGATGGTGGAAAGCGCCCCGCTCGTTGTGTTGTGCCTGCCGGGCCAGGCCGGCCGTTCGCCGCCGCCGCGCTGGGCAGCGGCAGGCGCGTATCAAATGCGGCATTTTACTCGAAACCAGGCCGCCGGGACAAACCGCGGCGCGGCTTCGCGGCGCGCGGCGGGCGCCAGCGGCAAGGCTCAGAGGCGGAAATGCAGGCCCGCCAAAAGGTCGTGGCTGAAATAATCGCCGGCGATGAGTTGGCCGCGCGGGCCGGCCGCGGTCCGGACATCGCCGAGGTCGGTGTAGCGGTACGAAAAATCGAACCACCAGCGCTTGCCGATATCGCGGCGCACGCCGACCGCGGTTTTCCAACTGAATTCGTCCTGGCCGTCATCGACGCGCAGCGAATCGCCGCCCTGAATGAAGCGGGTTTCGGCGGTATGGTGGGCGTAACCCAGGCCGCCGCCGAAATAGGCGCCCCATTTGCCGCCGAGCGGCACATCGTAAAAAGCGTTGAAATAAAACGACTGGGTCGCGACGTTGGCTTTGATCAAGCGCGGATCGGCTTCGGTGGTGGTCGCGTCGATGTCGAAGCGGTAGCGCCAGAGGTATTCCAATTCGACGCGAACCGGCAGGTCGGTGAAACTTCTACCGAACGCCGCGGACAGGCCGGCGACGGCTTCCGGGCTGTCATTGATCAGCCCGACCGGCGTCGTCTCGCCACCGAGGCGCAGCCCGGAGACATCGGAAATGCCACCGACGACCTTGAGTCCGGCGTAATAGTCCGCGGCCGGGGCGGGGGTGCAGAGGAACAGGAGTGCGGTCAATAAACCGAAACGCCAGGCAACAGAACCGTTTGTTATCTTGTGCATACAGATTCCAGGCGTGGAAGGAGCGGATGACATGATACGCCAGTTGGCGAGCAACAATTGGGTATCACTCAGCGACGGCGAGTCCGCGGCGCGCGGCGCGGGCGCCTTCGGAGCGTTCCCCGGCGAGCCGCTCGAGATAGGCCGGATCTACGCCGGTGACGTAGTCGCCCGAAAAACACGAGGTGTCGAACGCCTCGATCGCTGGATTGCCTTCGCGGCAGGCGTGGACGAGGTCATCGAGCCGCTGGTAAAACAGCCGGTCGGCGCCGATCGCCCGGCGCACGGATTCCTCGTCGCCGTGGCTGGCGATCAGCTCATCGGCCGCCGGCATGTCGATGCCGTAGATGTTGGGATAGCGCACCGGCGGCGCGGCCGAAGCGAGGTAGACGCGGCGTGCCCCGGCGGCGCGGGCCATCTCGATGATCTGCCCGGAGGTCGTGCCGCGGACGATGGAATCGTCGACGAGCAGTACATTTTTCTTGCGGAACTCGAGCTGGATGGCGTTCAGTTTGCGATGCACCGAGCGCCGGCGTTCGGCCTGACCGGCCATGATGAAAGTCCGGCCGATATAGCGGTTTTTGACGAAACCTTCGCGATATTTGACGCCCAACCGCCAGGCCAGGGGCAAAGCCGCAGTGCGGCTGGTGTCGGGGATCGGAATGACGACGTCGATGTCGTGATCGGGCCAGGCGGCGAGGATCGTCTCGGCCAGTGTTTCGCCCATACGCAGCCGCGCCTTGTGCACCGAGATGCGGTCGATCATCGAATCCGGACGGGCGAAATAAACGTATTCGAAGATGCACGGCGTGTGCCGCCGGGCGCGCGGCGAGCGGTATTCGTGCAGGTTGCCGTCGAGGTCGATGAAGACGCATTCGGCCGGCGCCAGGTCGCGGACCAGCGTAAAACCCAGCATGTCGAGGGCCACGCTTTCGGAGGCGACCATGTATTCGGCGCCCCAGGCAACGGTGCGGCGGCCGAGAACCAGCGGCCGGATGCCGTGCGGATCGCGGAACGCCACGATGCCGCGGCCGACGATCAGCGCCACGGCGGCATACGCCCCGGTGCACCGCCGGTGGACTTCATCCACCGCGGCGAACAGGGCCGGTGGCGAAAAACCGCCCTGATTCTGCAATTCGTGGGCCAGCACGTTGAGCAGCACTTCGGAATCGGAATCGGTGTTGAGGTGGCGCCGGTCGTCGCGATATAACTCGTCGCGCAAACGGGCGGTATTGATCAGGTTGCCGTTGTGGCCGAGGGCGATACCGTAGGGCGAGTTGACGTACAGCGGTTGCGTTTCGTCGGGCCGGTCGCAGCCGGCGGTCGGGTAGCGCACGTGGCCGATACCGGCATGGCCTTTCAAGGCTAAAATACTGTTCTCGTCGAAGGCGTCGCGCACCAGTCCGGCGCCGCGGTGCAGGTACAGCCGGCCGTCGTCCAGCGTCGCGATGCCGGCGGCGTCCTGGCCGCGGTGCTGCAAGACAGTCAGCGCGTCGTAGAGCCGGGCGGCGACCGGTTCACGGCTGCAAATGCCGACGATGCCGCACATCAGGCGCGCTCCCCGCCGGCGGCCGGCGCGGCGTTATCGGCGGCGAGATAATCGCGCAGCGTGGCGGGCAACCAGTCGGCGGCGCGCGCCGCGGCTTTTTCGAAGCCCGGCAAAAGTCGCGACTCCCGCCACCACGGATCCGCGGTGAACGGCGTCAGGCGGGCGAGCAACACGGCGATCACAACGAGCACGACGCCGCGCGCCAAACCGAACACCATGCCGACCAGGCGGTCGGTACCGTCTAAGCCGGTTTTATGCACGACCCGGCCGATGAGCCAAGTGGCGAGCGCGCCGACGGCCAATGCCAAACCGAAAATCGCCGCGAAGGCGACGATCACGCGCAATGAAGGCGTGCTCACCCACGACGTCAGCAGCCCGGCGCCGGGCGCGGCGCCGTTCCACGCCAGCCACAGCGCCGCGAACCACACGGCAAGCGCCATCAACTCGCGGACGAAACCGCGCCACAGGCCGACGATCACCGACAGTATGAGTACGGCGATGATGGCGATATCGACACCGTTCATCTGGAATACTCTATCCGGGGCGCGTCAGTTGTACTCGACAATCAGACCGTCGATTGCCAGCGTCTCGCTGAGCCGGCGGCGGACGTCGGCGGCGTCATCGCGGCTGAGCAAAGGTCCGACCTTGACAACCTGGACCCGTCCCTCGGGGCGCTGCTGCTGCTCGACGAAGGCGGCGAAATCGGCGGCCCGCACTTTCTCCAACAGGCGCCCGGCGTTGTCGGCATCGGAGAACACGCCGAGTTGGACGGCAAAGCGTTGGACCGGGGCGCCGCTCGCCGCCGGGGTCTTCGTGCTCTCGCCTTCCGGCGCCACCACCCGGGGACGGAGCCGTGGCAGGTCGTCGGTGATACGACGCGCCGCCGCGGCCGCATCACGTTCGCCGGCAAAACCGACGGCACGCACTCGGTGTAACGGCTGGTCGGCGCGAAAGACCGTATCGATACGGGTCCGGTAGCCCAGCTCTTCGAGTTGCGAGGCCAGCCGTTCGGCATTGTTGCTGGAAGCGAAACTCGCCGCCTGCACCTGCCACGGACCGCCGCCCGCTTCCGGGGATTCGGTGGGAGGTGCCGGTTTGGTGGCCGCCGGCGCGGCAGGCGCCGTCTCGGACGCCGCAGAGTCGGCGGCCGAGTCAACAGTCGATGATTCCGCCACCGGTTCGCCGGCGCTCACCGTGTCCGTCTCGGGCGGCGGGTACAGCGGGGTCAGCGGGACAATGACTGGGGTTTGAATCGTTTCGCGCCCGGTCGTTTCGCCCGCCGTACTGTCCAGCGCCCGGCTATCGGCGGGCGGCGAGGCTGATTCCCGAGGCGTTGCATCCGCCCCCGGATGGGCGGCGAACGTCCGAGTCTGCAACTCGGGGGCGGGCGGCGCCGGCGGGATCGCGAGGTCGCTGGTCACCTCGCCGGTTTCGACCGTTTCGTCGAACAGCATCGGGATGAAAATCACCGCCAGGGCGATCAGGATACTGGCCCCGATCAGTCGCTGCTTGAGCGCGATATCCATCATCAGGTTTTGGCCATCAGGTTTGGACCAACATATTTTGGCCACGATCGCTGGATCATCGTCATCATCATAACCCGCTCATCGCTCAGTCATCGCATCGACTTGCCGCGCGGCCGCGCAGTGGCTCATTTATAGGCGCGACTTTCGCTGCGCTCCCGA
>JRYH01000790.1_pt1 | contig 28061 bp, 23 predicted proteins | sample 235351 | NCBI WGS metagenome assembly JRYH01 (sample SAMN03074221, study PRJNA261480) | activated sludge metagenome | biome: Wastewater Treatment Plant; feature: Wastewater; material: Activated sludge; isolation source: activated biomass of a wastewater treatment plant treating wastewater... ...
CAAGCTGCACTCGCCAGCTTGACCGAGAATTCCGGGAATCTATGCAACAATTGGGTATACGATCGAGCGATTCGGCATTGAACAGGCACGCCACTATCGCGACGAACTGAGAACCTGCTTCGATCGGCGCGGATCGGGAATTTCTGGTCTCCAGGGACCAATTCTCATACATGGTGTCTTATCTATTTGATTCTATTGGATAGCTTCCGTGGCATTCGGGTTCGGTTTAGTAGGCGTCGCGGTCACCGAGTTCGCTCGGCGAGCGATTTATCCGGGGCAGTTCTGATGGTTGAGGACCGATCCTTATCCGTCGACGAGATCGCGCTGTACCTGGGGGCCAAACGCGACATCGAGAACAAGGGGATAGACCGAAAGCAGATGCCCGCGCACAAGGTCTGGCGGTTGTGGAAGTCCGGAAAAAAGAACTTGATCAGTGGGTTGGGAATGATGGCCGCACACAGGACCAGGGCGGCGGTGGTTGATTTGACCGGCGAGCGAGTGATTCGCGGGTTCCGCCGTTGCGGCTGCTCAGCTTGTCCGGGTCAGGAGGAGGCAGGCCGTGGATAACCCGTTCTTCGATCGGCCGATACTCAATTCGCCCTACGAGTACCCGTCGCGGCATTGGGAACTCGACGAAAGCGGCCAGCCGACCCAGAAGATCATCGAAACACGTCGGCGTGCGGAGTTCATCACGCCGATTCCAAAGCCCAGGAAGCGCAAGGATTCAACAGAGCAGACCTCGCTGCTGTTCGACGAGGGCAAGGGACTGTCGACCGAGGAGCAAGCGTACGACCACACCGCCATCATCAACGGCGTCCGGCAGGAGGTCGATCGCTGGCGCCAACTGCCAAACCCCAGCCAGTGGCACGTGACACCCGAATCGGCGCGGCTACTGCAACACTGGCGACACCACAAATTCAGCGGCACACGCCCGTTCTTCTGCCAAGTAGAGGCTGTCGAAACCGCGATCTGGCTGACCGAAGTGGCACCGCACGCGGGCAACGCCGGCAAGCGATTCCTCGAGCATCTCGCCAACGCCAATAACGACGCCAATCCCGAGTTGATGCGCATGTCATTGAAGCTCGCGACGGGAGCCGGTAAGACCACAGTAATGGCCATGCTGATCGCATGGCAGACCATCAATGCCGTGCGTCGTCCGCAAAGCAAGCGTTTCACGCGGGGCTTCCTGATCGTGGCGCCGGGTCTGACCATTCGAGATCGCCTGCGCGTCCTGCAGCCTAACGACCCGGACAGCTACTACCAGAGTCGCGAATTGGTACCGGGCGACATGCTCGCCGAGCTGGAACGCGCCAAGATTGTCATCACGAACTACCACGCCTTCAAACTCCGCGAGCGTATCGATCTGTCTAAGGGTGGCCGATCGCTCCTCCAAGGCCGCGGCGAGGCACTCAACACGGTCGAGACCGAAGGACAGATGCTCCAACGTGTCATGCCTGAATTGATGGGCATGAAGAATATCCTGGCGATCAACGATGAAGCGCACCACTGTTATCGCGAGAAACCGGGTGAAGACCTGGAAGGCGATCTGAAAGGGGACGACAAGAAGGAAGCCGAAAAGAACAAGGAAGCGGCACGGCTTTGGATCTCGGGCCTCGAAGCGGTCAATCGCAAGTTGGGCCTTTCTCGTGTGCTTGACCTCTCTGCAACCCCCTTCTTCCTCAGTGGCTCCGGTTACGCCGAGGGCACGCTGTTTCCCTGGACCATGAGCGATTTTTCCCTCATGGACGCCATCGAATGCGGAATCGTGAAGCTACCGCGCGTGCCCGTCGCGGACAACATCCCGGGCGGCGAAATGCCCAAGTTCCGCAACCTTTGGCAGCACATCCGCACACGTATGCCGAAAAAGGGACGCGGCAAGGCGAAGACGCTTGACCCGTTAAGCCTGCCCGTCGAATTGCAGACAGCGCTCGAGGCCCTCTACGGGCACTACAAGAAGACATTCGACCTCTGGGAGTCGGCCGGCATCAGCGTGCCGCCCTGCTTCATCGTGGTATGCAACAACACCTCGACCTCAAAGCTCGTCTACGACTTCATCTCGGGATTCCACCGCGAGAACGACGATGGTACGACCACACTCGAGAATGGCCGGCTGCCGCTGTTCCGCAATTTCGATGAGCACGGCAATCAACTCGCCCGCCCGAGAACCCTCCTGATCGACAGCGAACAGCTTGAGTCCGGCGATGCGCTCGACAAAAACTTCCGGGACATGGCCTCGGACGAGATCGATCGCTTCCGTCGCGAGATCATCGAACGCACCGGCGACCGCCGCCAGGCAGAGAACATCACCGACCAGGATCTCCTGCGGGAGGTCATGAACACGGTCGGCAAGCCAGGCCGGCTCGGCGATTCCATCCGCTGCGTCGTATCGGTCGCCATGCTCACCGAGGGATGGGATGCGAATAACGTCACCCACGTTCTTGGCGTGCGCGCTTTTGGCACCCAGCTACTTTGCGAACAGGTCATCGGCCGGGCGCTGCGGCGACAGTCCTATGACCTGAACGAAGAGAATCTTTTCAACGTCGAGTACGCCGACGTACTGGGGATCCCCTTCGACTTCACGGCGAAGCCGGTCGTCGCCCCGCCGCAACCGCCTCGGGAAACCATCCAGGTCAGGGCCATACGGCCTGATCGGGACGAACTCGAGATCCGCTTCCCCCGGGTGGCGGGGTACCGAGTCGAGCTGCCAGAGGAGCGGCTGACCGCCGAATTTACGGAAGACTCCGTAATGGAACTCACGCCGGATCTGGTCGGCCCATCCATCACCAAGAACGCCGGCATCATCGGCGAGGGCGTGGATCTCAATCTGGTTCATACGGGAGACATGCGGCGCTTGACGCTCTCGTACCACATCACGCTACGGCTGCTCTACACCAAATGGCGTGACCCCGGCGATGAGCCGAAGCTGCACCTGTTCGGCCAGCTCAAGCGCATTACAAAGCAATGGCTGGATACCTGCCTGGTCTGCAAAGGCGGCACCTACCCGGCGCAGCTCATGTATCAGGAGCTGGCCGACATGGCCTGCGAGCGCATCACCGCGGGCATCACCCGCGCCGAGATCGGCAACCGCCCCGTGAAGGCCGTGCTCGATCCCTACAACCCGGTCGGTTCGACGGCGCATGTGAACTTCAATACCTCCAAGACGAGTCGCTATGAGACCGACGCCCGTCGTTGTCATGTAAACTGGGTGATCCTGGACAGCGACTGGGAAGCCGAATTCTGTCGCGTGGCGGAAGCCCATCCGCGCGTTCTGGCCTACGTCAAGAATCACAACCTCGGGCTCGAGGTGCCCTATCGCTATGGCTCCGAGATGCGCACGTACATCCCGGACTTCATCGTCCTGGTCGACGATGGGAACGGCGAAGATGACTCGCTACACCTCGTCGTCGAGATCAAGGGCTACCGCCGAGAAGATGCGAAAGAGAAGAAGAACACGATGGAGACCTACTGGGTGCCCGGGGTGAACAACCACGGCAACTACGGACGCTGGGCCTTCGTCGAGTTCGTCGATGTATGGGAAATGCAGTCCGATTTTGCCGACAAGGTGGAGGCAAAATTCCGTAAGATGATCGAGCAGCAACTCAACCAGAACGGCCCGAATGCAACCACGGGCCAGGAGAGGACAGCATGAGCGTATCCCTGCCACTGAAAGAGATGACCGTCGAGGAAAAGCTCCAGTTGATGGAAACCCTCTGGGACGACCTGAGCCAACATGCCGACGAGATGCCGGCCCCTGCCTGGCATGGCGAACGGCTCGCCGAACGGGAGCGGGCCGTCACACGCGGCGAAGAATCATTTGAGGATTGGGAAACCGCTAAGCAAAGGATCGAACAGGAAATCAGGTGAAAAACATCCGGATACTCGCGGCGGCACGCCGGGATCTGGTAGCCGGTTACCGGTTCTATGAAGGGCAGTCCGCAGGCATCGGCCGTTACTTTCTGGATACCCTGTACTCGGACATCCAATCGCTGCGCATCAGCGCGGGAGTTCACGCGGTTTGCTTCGATCGCTACCATCGGCTGTTGTCCAAACGCTTCCCCTGGTCGGTGTACTACCGGGTTGAAGGCGACGAGATTCGCATCTACGCCGTTCTCGACAGCCGGCGCAATCCTGACATGATCAAAAGCCGCCTGACAGGCGTGCAGGAACCCTGAGGAATTACATCGTATGACCCGAAAGAAGACCAGCAAATCCGTCGAGGCGCTGACCCACGAGGAAGCGACGCGCAAGAACATCCCGACGGCCGAGTACCAGTCGGTGATGCGGAAGGAGGAGCAGTCTCCAGTTCGCGTTGCCTATGAACGGCGTAACAGGGACCTCGACCCGCAGCTCGTCTGGCGCGGCAAGGACGAACAGGACTGGTCCGACCTCGTGGTGCATGCACCACCGCTCTACATCCAGGAGAAAGTCCGTCCGAAGGTTCTGATCGATGACCTGCTGCGGCGCACCGAAGCCGATCACCAGGCCGACGAGGCACAGCCCGACCTGTTCGCCGACTTCAACGGTCTGCCGGACGACAACGCCAGGACCGAGTTCTACCAGCACGACGCCAACTGGACCAACCGCATGATTCTGGGCGATAGCCTGCAAGTCATGGCGTCTTTGGCGGAAAGGGAAGGACTGCGCGGGCAGGTGCAGTGCATCTATATCGATCCGCCGTACGGCATCAAGTTTAACTCGAACTTTCAGTGGTCGACGACGAGTCGCGATGTAAAGGACGGAAACGTCGAGCACATCACTCGAGAGCCAGAGCAAGTGAAGGCGTTTCGAGATACGTGGCGGGATGGCATACATTCGTACCTTACTTACCTTCGTGATCGTCTTACGGTCGCTCGCGACCTTCTTCATCCCTCCGGATCGATTTTTGTTCAGATTGGCGACGAGAACGTTCACCGGGTACGGGCGGTGATGGACGAGATGTTTGGAGATCAAAACTTTGTCAGCTTAATAGCCGTGCGCAAAACGGGTGCAGTAAGTAGTCCAGACGCAAAGCTGAATTCGCTCGGGTCTGTCTCGGATTTCGTTCTCTGGTATACAAAGCGAAAGGACGTGGTGAAATACCGACAGCTATTCAGCCTGAAGAACCATGAGCAAAATAGTCAGTACCAGCTGGAGGATGAATGCGGGCTCTATCAGTCGGTTTCGATTGAATCCAATGGTTATGCCGAGTCGTTCCATTTCCCTATCACGCTTTTTGGACGCCGGTACAAGCCAGCTATGACTCGCCATTGGAGTACGACTGAGTCAGGAATCTATCGGACAGCTAATGCTGGTCGCGTGCTTTGCACCGCAAATAAGCTTCGCTTCAAAAAATATCTGAACGATTTCCCGGTAACGCCCATTGCCAATATTTGGAACGACTTAATGGGGGCGTCGGGCCTGATCTATGTAGTTCAGACGAACTCTCGGATCGTAGAGCGTTGCCTTCTCATGACGACCGATCCCGGGGATCTGGTACTGGACCCGACGTGCGGGTCGGGGACGACGGCGCACGTGGCCGAGCAATGGGGCCGGCGGTGGATCACGATTGACACGTCCCGCGTCGCGCTCGCTTTGGCCCGCGCCCGCATTATGGGCGCTCGTTATTCATACTATTTGCTCGCAGATAGTCCAGAAGGTCAGATGAAGGAAGCAGAGATAACCCGCGTCGAACCGTCGAGCCAGCCAACCTGCGGTGACATTCGTCACGGCTTCGTTTGTGAGCGCGTTCCTCACATCACTCTGAAGTCGATTGCAAACAACACGGAAATCGACGTCATCTGGGAAAGATTTCAGGAGAAACTCGAACCATTGAAGGCGCAACTGAACGAGGCGCTGCAGAGGAACTGGGAGGAATGGGAAGTTCCGCGCGAGGCGGAAGATATATGGACAAACGATGCAAAGGCCCTGCATGAGCAGTGGTGGGAGCAACGATTCACGCGACAGAAGGAAATCGATGCCTCCATCGCCGCGAAGGCAGACTTCGAGTACCTCTACGACAAGCCGTACGAAGACAAGAGCATCGTGCGGGTGGCCGGCCCCTTCACGGTGGAGAGCCTGTCACCACACCGCGTGCTTGGAGTCGACGAGAATGATGAGCTGATCGACAGCGCCGCCGACGGTCGCGCCGGCTACCGCGGCGAGGCGGGCTTCGTCCGCATGATTCTGGAGAACCTGAAGACGGCGTGTGTCCAGCAGGCCCACAAGGAAGACAAGATTACCTTTACCGCGCTCACGCCTTGGCCCGGGCGATTTGATCTGCGCGGAAGGCCGATATGTGGAAGGCGGGTCGGGCGAAGACAAAGGTGCAGTGGGCTCCGAGAAGCGTGCAGCCGTCTTTATCGGCCCCGAGTTCGGAACGGTATCTCGACCGGACCTGGTCGCGGCCGCCCGCGAGGCGGGCGATGCCGATTTCGACGTCCTGATCGCCTGCGCCTTCAACTATGATGCGCACTCATCGGAGTTCGACAAGCTGGGACGCATCCCGGTGCTCAAGGCGCGAATGAACGCCGACCTGCACATGGCCGATGACCTGAAGAATACCGGCAAGGGCAACCTGTTCGTCATCTTCGGCGAGCCCGATATCGACATCCTGGACGCCGAGGGTGAGCAAATCCAAGTCAAGGTCAACGGGGTGGACGTCTTCCACCCCCAGACCGGCGAGGTCCGCTCCGACGGCCCCGACGGCATCGCCTGCTGGTTCATCGACACCGACTACAACGAGGAGAGCTTCTTCGTCCGCCACGCCTATTTCCTCGGCGCCAACGATCCATACAAGTCGCTGAAAACGACACTAAAGGCCGAGATCAACGAAGACGCCTGGGCAACGCTGCACAGCGCCACCTCACGGCCGTTTGCCAAGCCCAAATCAGGGCGAATCGCGGTCAAGGTGATCAATCACCTGGGTGACGAGGTAATGAAGATATTTCGGGTATCATGAGCATCATCAAACTGGAGCTCAATCATGGCTAGCGCTGACCAATTAAAAGCACTATTGAAATCGCACTCGGACCAGGACGACGAGCGCTTTTTTTCGGTAGCAATGCAAGTCGCGGCACATGAGGCAAAGCTGGGCCATGGCAAGCTTGCGGAAGAATTGAGATCACTGATTGATAAGGCTAAGTCCAGACCAAGGAAGAGTTGATCAGTGCCGTCAACACAGCATTACGCAGCTTGCAGAAGTTGCCCGATACAGTGGCAGCGTTCTTTCGCACACCAACATGTGCCTATGCCGCTTTATGAGGCTTTATTTTCGTAGGTTTTAGTATGTATAACTAACGAGATGGTTCAGAAAATTTCGGCGACGCAGCAGCGCAGGCTGCCGCCGGCTTTTTCGATTTCGTCGAGTTCGACGGTGTGTATCTTGAAGCCCCAGGAGGCGAGCTGCTGTAACTTGCTCTCGCCGAGGGCGCGCGCGGCGGCGGCGCTGAAGAACACGTCTTCATCGCTGAGCGCGATGCCATTGCCGGCGAAGGCGTTTTTTTCGCGCGCCTCGATTTCCAGCACCCGGTCGCCGTAAACGCCGGCGATCGCCTCGGCGGCAGCCGGATCGGCGATCGCCGACGGGCAGATGACCAGCGCCCGGCCGGCGAACACCGCCATCACGACATTGGTGTGGTACTCCTCGGGCGCCAGCGGAAAACAATAGGTCAGTGCGAGACCGAACGCCTTGTCCATCGCCGCGGCGCCGGCGGCGTTGACCCGCTGCGTCATGCCGCAGTAGCCGATATTGCGCGCCTGATCGATCACCAGCGCTCCGGTCAGTTCGGCGACGACGCCGGGAGCGGCGAGTTCGACCACCTGGTAACCCAATAGGGTGCTGAAAAACGCCCGGATATCGGGCCGTTCGCTCTCCAAACGCCGCTCTTCGTGACGCATCGCACCGACGATCAGCCGCCCGGGGGAGGTCGCGTAAACATTGTTTGGAAAGAGGTCATCGGGCGTTTCAGGCCGGCCGGTGAATCGCACGGCAGGCAGACCGATCGCCTCGATCGCCGCAGCGAGCGTCCGGTGCTGGCGCCGGGCGGTGTCTTCGTCGGCCGCCTGCCCGGCCGCCATGTAAACGTTGTCCTTGGCGGTTTCGTCTGAAATTCTAAAACCGCACGGCTCGATCATCAGTACCGCTTTCGGCCGGCGCAGTGGGCCGGGGACAACGTCGCGCACGGCGCGCCGGAAGTCGGCGGCATTGTCAACGATCATGGTCTGATGAGCCGGGCGTGTACCCGGTTATGGATGCGTTCGAGACGGACGGTGGCCGGGGCTTCGAGGGGGGTCAGCCACTCGACTGCGGCCAACGCCGGCGCCGCGGCACTGCGTTGATCAGTGCCCAGCGCCCGCCAGGCGTCTCGGACGCGCTGCCATTTCCACAAACCATGCGGCAGCACCGCGCGTTGCGCCGCGCTGCCGCCCAGCGTAAAACGGTGCGTGCCGAGCCGTCGCGGCACCTCGATAAATTCACCTGTGCCTTGTTCGCGCAACCACGCGGCGAGTGCCGTTTCGTTGGCGGCCAGGACCGGCCCGAACTCGCCGGCGATGCGCTGCAGAATGGCCGGTAGCGCGCCGGGGAGCACCGCCGGCCAATCGCCGCTTGCCATCACGGTGTGGTTTGCCGACATCGCCCGTTCGATCCACGACGCGACCGCCGGCGCCCGGGCACGCAACTCGGCGCCGGAAACCGGATCGCGGTAAAGGTGGGCATAAAACGGTCCCATCCACCCGCAGTCGCCGATGCTCGGCCGGGCGCCGAGTAAAAAATCATGCGCCGTGAAATGCCGTTCCAATTGTTGCAACAATTCACCGTACCAGGCATCGACCGCCGCCGTGGTCTCCGGCGTGATGCCAAGCGTCGGTAAAAAACCGCTAAACCGCGCTCCGATCCGCCGCCCGATCCGGCGCTGAACGAAACCGGGCGCCCAAGGCAGCAGCATGCCGCCGAACTCGCCATCGATAAAATTCCGCTGCTGCGGATAATCGCGCCAGCGCCGATAAAGAGCGATGATCAGCAGCCATTCGTCGCCGATCAGTTCGAGCAGCATAGCAACGATGCGCGCCAGCGGCGCGGCCGGCAGCAGCGCCGGCTCGGGGTGGCGCGCTTCGAGCTTATCGATGATGTCGCTGGTCTCCTGCCAGACTTCGTTGTCGGGGGTCAACAACACCGGGATGTAACGCACCCCTGTGCGGCGCACGATCAACCGGTGATAGGCCCGGATCGTCGCCCGGCGCTCGGCGTACGGCAGCCCCTTGCGCCGCAGGTAACTGCGCAGTTTCGCCGAGTAGTAGGAAAACTCGGCGCCGTACATCACGTAGCGCCCAGGTTCGGGACAATGGCGTAGCGCGTTGAACATCTTATCCGCCGCGGCGCGGGCCAGAGCCGGGAAACTGGGCGATGTTGGAGGCGATTTTTTCGCCGCTTTCGCGATCGCGGATGGCGCACTGACCGCGGCGCTTGACCTTTTCGATACGGAGCACCGAATGGAACGGCAGGTGCAGCACTTCGACGTCGGCGAACTCCTCGCGGATCTTCTCCTCGACCGGATCGACGACCAGTTGGCTGTCCTGCGAAAAAACCAGATCGCCGATTTCGATAAAGCCGTACAGAGCGGCGCTCGCCACCTGTCGAGCGTAAAGCTCGTATACCTTACCGTGGTTCAAAAAGACGATCTTGTAGAGAACTTTGCCCGCCATTTCTGCCCGCCATTTCTGCCCGCCATTTCGACACTCGTGGTCAGCGCCGCGGCCATCGTAGCACGAGCAGGGCGATGGCCAGCAGCATGCCGCCGGCGAAACCGGTGATGTGCACCCGCCAGGCGACCGCGCCGCTCAACGGCCCGTAAACTGTGTAGATCATCTGCAACAAAAACCAGGAACCAATCACCAGCAATGCCGGCACGCGCACGAATTGCAGATAAAAGCCGAGCGGCAGGTAAAGGCCGATGCGCTGCCCGGTAAGGAGCAGAAGATAAGCGCCGATAATCGCCGAAACGCCGCCGCTGGCGCCGATCACCGGTGTCGCGGCGTTCGGCGCATCATAGGCGGCTGCCATATTCGCGGCACCGCCGAGAACAACGAACAAAAGCAACAACAGACCGGCGCCGTAACGCCGTTCGACCGGCATGCCGAATACCCAAAGATAGGCCATGTTGCCGAGCAGGTGCAGCCAACCGGCGTGGACGAATTGGGTCGTGACCATCGTCATGCCGTCGGCGCCGAACCATTCGGGCCACGGCCGGGCCCACAGGGCATCGAGCCGCGCCGGGCTCATCCCCCAGCGGCTGATCAACTCGGCCCGGCCGGTATCGCCGCCGGCGGCGCAAATCACCGCGATCGCCGTGCTCGCCAGGATGATCGCCAGAGTCAGCCATGGCCAATGGATGTTGCGGCGTTCATGACCGAGCGGCACCACGATGCTCATTACGCCGCCCTTACCGCCGCTGCCAGAGGAAACGATAATCCCTGAATTCCAAGATCAGCCCATCGCGCCGGATATCGGCGAGTCGCAGACCCGGGGCCAGGTCGTCGCCAAGCCGATAGCGCTGGCGATCGATCAGCACGAAACGCTGCTCCGGGTCATCGTCGTAAACGCTGATCGTGATTTGCAACGGCGGCAATTCGCGGCGGATCGCCGGCGGCAGGTCGTTATAGTCCAGGGGCCCGGCCACCGGCACTTCGGGCGGCCGACCGGTCGCAGGTTCGGCGCCGGTTTCGTCGGTACCGGGCTCGGAGCCGGTGGCGATGTCCGCCTGGGTCAGCGGCCCCGTTTCCGGCCCGCTTGCCGGCTCGACGGTGCTCCCGGCGATGCCCTCCGCGGCGGATCCGTTAGCGGGTTCGGCGCCCGGCAACGGTGGCATCTCAGGCAGCGGGCGCGACACGGCTTCATCGGTTGGCGGTGGCTCCGCCGGCCGGCCGGCCGGCTGGTTCATGCGCTCGGCCGCCAGGTAATCGAGATTCGCCGGATCGACCGGTTTGCCCGGCGCCGCCGGCTTGCCGGCCGGGGCCGCGGCAGTGCGCGGCGGCGGCCGGGTGTATTCGTCGTAGGGCGGCGAGAGGTCGCGGCTGCGCCCGCCGCTGGCCGCTTCGTTCGAAATCGCATCGGGGCGCGCCGCGGCCGAGCGCGCCGCTTCGGTCCGATGGGGCGCCGTCGTGGTGATCCCCGCCGGTGCCGACTGCACTTCCCGGCGGCCTGCCACCGGCGCCGTTCCGGTGTCACTTTCTTCTATCGGGGTCGGGGGCGCCTCGTCGGCGCCGTCGAACCCGCCCCTGACCGCAATAAATATCGCGACCGCGGCGATCCCCAGAAGCAACAGGTTCCAACGCGGCGCCCGCCGTCCCGGCAGCGGCCGGCTGATCCCTTCGTCGAGCTTGATTGGCGTGCCCAATTGGCGCTGGCGCGCCGATTTCTGCAACGCCTCGAGCAACAACGACACTTACCACTCCTCCAGTAAACGCGGGCTGTCCGGGGCCCGGGCCGCGAGGTAAACCCGGGTCGCGGCGCCGACGACGCCATCCTGGTGCAACCCCTCGAGGCGCTGAAATTCGCGCACCCAAGCAGCGAACTTCATATCGTAACGTTGATCGGCCGGTCCCGTGTACGCCGCGGCTCCCAACGACGCGGCCAGCGCCTTGATGCGGTGCACCGCCTCGCGTTGGTCCCCTTCGCCGAGCACCACCCCGTCACCGGGCGCCAGCACCTGAAAGCCGCCGCGCCAGCGGCGTTCGAGCGCCGCCCGCGAAAAGCTCTGCGCGCTTCGCCCGTTGTGCAATAGGACGTGCTCGGCGTCGAGGCCGCGCAAGAGCAGCGGGGGGGCGCCGGGCGTCACCAGCATCACCGGCATACCGAGGTGAGCGACCTTGGCCAGCGTCCCTTCGAGCGTGACACAGACATAGCCCGCCAGTCCGGTGTTCGAGGTGCATACGCCCGTCAGTGAGACGGCGTCGGTGATACCCCACAACGCCCCGTATTCGGCCCAGGCGGCCGCCGGATCGCCGGCGGCGGTAAAGCCGTCAAGCTGCTGCGCCTCTTCGTCGGCCACAGTGGTCACCGCGGCCGGCGCCGCCGGCCAGTCCTGTCTGAAGTACCAGAAGCCGGCGCCGGCCAGCAGGAGCACCATGAAACCGATGACGGCCGGGCGCAACAAGCGCTTGGCCGCCGGGGCGTTGCCCGAAATCTCACGCGCCGAGCGCCGCACCAGGCGTGCCCCGACCCGCTCCCGGTCCGTCGCATAGGCCCCCATCAAGGCCCGGTCGGCGATGATATTGATCATCCGCGGTACGCCGCGCGACACCCGGCACAGCGCCCGGATACCGGCCGCGGTGAACGGCGGGCGGACCGCACCGGCCACCGCCAGGCGGTGGCGGATGTAAGCCCGGCATTCGTCGTCGGCGAGGGGTTCGAGGTGGTAGCGGGCGGTGATGCGTTGCGCCAGTTGGCGCAGATCCTCCTTGGCGAGCAGGCGCCTGAGTTCCGGCTGACCGAGCAGCACGATCTGCAACAGTTTGTCGGTGGTCGTTTCGAGGTTGGTCAGCAACCGGACTTGCTCCAGCGCATCGCGGCTCAGGTTTTGCGCCTCGTCGATGACGACGACGACTTTCTCGCCGGCGCCGTGCGCGGCGAGCAGAAAACGGGTCAGCGCATCGAACAGATCCTTGCCGCCGGCTCCGGGGGGATACGCCACAGCCAGTTCATCACAGATCGCAGCAAGCAGTTCGCGGGGGCTGAGCAGCGGATTGAGGATCAACGCCAGGCGCGTCCGCTCCGGGGTCTGTTCGAGCAGCGAGCGGCACAACGTCGTCTTGCCGGTCCCGACCTCGCCGGTCAATTGGACAAAGCCGCCGCTGCCGCCGCGGTTGATGCCATACAACAGATGCGCCATGCCCTCCTGATGCCGGCGGCTGAGGTACAGGTAGCGCGGATCGGGCGTCAGCGCGAATGGCGGCTCATTGAGGCCGAAAAATTTCAGATACATCGGATAACGAGTTGGCTCACTTCAGAGGCGATCTGTCCACAGGTATGCTGATGATTGCACAGTGATCCAGCCTTCAATCCGCCAGGGCCAACAGCCGGGCGTTGCCGCCGATCGCGGCGCTGTTGACGGTCAGCGTTCGTTCGCTGGCAAAACGCAGTAAGTAATGAGGACCGCCGGCTTTCGGGCCGGTTCCCGACAGTCCCTCGCCGCCGAACGGCTGCACACCGACCACGGCGCCGATCATGTTCCGGTTGACGTAGACGTTGCCGGCGCGCATCCGGCGGGCGATCTGCTGGATCGTGCGGTCGATGCGGCTGTGGATACCGAGCGTCAAGCCGTAGCCGAGGGCGTTGATCCGGTCGAGCAGCTCATCCAGGCCGTTTGCCGGGTAGCGGATGACGTGCAGGATCGGACCGAACACTTCGCTCTCCAGGCCGGCGAGATCGTCGATTTCATAGGCGACCGGGGCGAAATAGTGGCCGCGGAGCCCGGCCGCCAGGCGGGCGCGGGCGATCAGCCGGCCGCGCCTGGCCAGATCGCCGTCATGCGCGGTAAGACGGGCCTTCGCCGCCTCGTCGATCAGCGGCCCGACGTCGCTTTCGAAATCGCCGGGATCGCCGACTTTGAGTTCGGCCAGCGCGCCGGCCAGCATGTCGCAGACCCGGTCGGCGATGTCCTGTTGCACGCCCAGAATGCGCAGCGCCGAACAGCGTTGCCCGGCGCTGCCGAACGCCGAGAGCACGGCATCTTTAATCAATTGCTCGGGGAGCGCCGAACTGTCGGCGATCATCGCGTTCTGCCCGCCGGTCTCGGCGATCAGAACGGCCAGCGGGCCGTCGCGCGCCGCCAAGGTTCGGGCGATGGCCCGGGCGGTCGCCGTCGATCCGGTGAACGCCACCCCGGCGAGGCGCGGATCGGCCACCAGCGCGGCCCCGGTTTCGGCGCCGCCCGGCAAAAGATGCAGCACTTCCGGCGGCAAGCCGGCCTGGTTGAGCAGCGCGGTGGCCCGTTCGGCGACGAGCGGCGTCTGTGGCGCCGGCTTGGCCACCACCGTATTTCCGGCGGCCAGTGCCGCGGCGACCTGGCCGGTGAAGATCGCCAGCGGAAAATTCCACGGACTGATGCAAGCGAACACGCCGCGGCCGTGGAGCGCCAATTCGTTGTGCTCGCCCGTCGGCCCCGGCAGGATTTGTGGCGCGCCGAACCCGCGGCGGGCCTGAACGGCGTAATAGCGGCAGAAATCGGCGGCCTCGCGGACCTCGGCGATGCCGTCACGCAGCGTTTTACCGGCCTCGCGGACCAGCAAGGCGAGCAGTTCGGGCTGCCGTTCTTCGAACAGGTCGGCGGCCCGTTCGAGGATACCGGCCCGCGCCTCTGCCCCGAGGCGGTCGAACGCGGGTTGCGCCTCAGCCGCCACGCCGATCGCCGCCGCAACCGACTCGCCAGAGGCCACCGCGATATTGGCCAGCAGTGTCCCGTGGGCCGGATCGTGCACCGGCAACACGGCCGCACTATCGCCTGCCGCCGGCGGTGGCAGCGACTGCAAGTGATCGTTGACCGCTTGTTGCAGGGCCGCGACCTGACGGCCGTCGGCGAAATGAACACCGGCCGAATTGCGCCGATCGGGATAAAGCGCACGTGGCACCGGCAATCGCGGGTGAGGAATTTGTGCCAGGGCGGCGAACATCTCGATCGGCTCCTCGACGACCGCCGCCGCCGGCAAGGCCGGGTCGGTGATGCGATTGACGAACGAGGTGTTGGCGCCGTTTTCGAGTAGGCGGCGAACCAGATAAGGCAACAGATCCTCATGTCGCCCGACCGGAGCGTAGATCCGGCAAGCGGGGTTGTACGGCCCGCCGGCGCGGACCGCGGCATACAACTCGCGGCCCATCCCTTTCAGGCGCTGGTACTCGAAATCGCGACCGGCCGTGCCCCGCTCCAGCTCGGCCAGTTCGGCGATCGCCGCGATGGTGTGCGCGTTGTGCGTCGCAAATTGCGGATAAAACGCCTCAGGCGCGGCCAGCAACCGCCGGGCGCAGGCGAGGTAGCTGATGTCGGTGTTGCACTTGCGGGTGAACACCGGATAGCCGGCGAGTCCTTCGACCTGAGCGTGCTTGATCTCGCTGTCCCAGTAGGCGCCCTTGACCAGGCGGAGCGGAATGCGGCGGCGGTCGCGCCCAGCCACGGCGGCCAGCCAGGCGAGTTGTTCGAAAGCGCGTTTCTGGTACGCCTGAACGGCGAGGCCGAGGCCGTCCCAACCGGCCAGTTCGGGCGCCGCCGACAAACCGGCGAAGATCTCGAGGCCGAGTTCCAGCCGGTCGGCCTCCTCGGCGTCGATCGTCAAGCCGAGGTTGGCCTCGCGCGCCGCCGCCGCCAGGGCGATCAGGCACGACGGCAATTCGGCCAGCAGCCGCCGGCGCTGGCTGTATTCATAACGCGGGTGGAGCGCCGAGAGTTTGATCGAGACACTCGGCGCGGCAAAGACGTCTTCCCGGCGCCCACCGCGGGCCAATTCGGCGATTGCCCCGCGATACGCTTCGAAATAGCGGCTGGCATCGGCCGCCGTCAGCGCCGCCTCGCCGAGCATGTCATAGGAAAACCGGTCGTCCGGCGCGGCGCCGCGCGCGGCGCGCTGGACGGCCTTGGCGATCGTCCGGCCCATCACGTACTGCTGCCCCATGATGCGCATCGCCTGGCGCAGCGCCAGGCGGATCACCGGTTCGCCGCTGCGGTTGGCGAGACGGGCGAGAACGGCGCGGAAATCGCGCTTGACGTCGTCGGCGATCTTGATCAGCCGGCCGGTCAGCATCAGGCCCCAGGTCGAGGCGTTGACAAACAGCGACGAACTGCGCCCGAGATGCGCCTCCCAATCCGCCTGCCCGAGCTTTTCGCCGATCAGTTTTTCGGCCGTCTCGTCATCGGGGATGCGGAGCAGCGCTTCAGCCAGGCACATCAGCACGATGCCTTCCTCGGAAGACAGGTCGTACTCGCGCATGAACGCTTCCATCATGCCCTGCTCAGCGGCGGCGTCGCGAACCCTTTCGACCAGCGCGACGGCCCGCTCCCGGGCCCGCACCCGCCGCCCGTCGTCGAGACCGATTGCCCCGGCCAGGCGGTTCACCATCTCGCTTTCATCGGCCAGCCAAGCGCACCGCATCGCGTCCCATTCGGCGGCAGACGGCGCCGGCGCGATCGACGGGATGGGGACGGCGAGTTGGGACGGCATCGGACGGCTCCGGGAAAGGCAGGAAAGATGCAGCTTCGACAAAAGATGATGTAGTTTACAATACCGACCTGCCCGGCCAGCCGGGGGTGCAGTCAACACAAACCGTCAAGCCGCCGGCGACGCACCGCCGGCCGCCGGCGGCCTGTTTTTGGCGGCCCGCGGGGCGTGACGGCGAAAGTCCGTCAGCGGGAAAACAGGTTAACGCCCACCTCGACCACGGAGTTCTCCGACCTCTCGGACCGCTCCGGCGGAGCGGGCCGTGACGTGAACCCATCGTCTTCAAACGAGCAACAGGCGATCAGCAGTGATGAAAAAGAATCATTATCCGGTTGTCGTTCTCGCCGCCCTGGCGGCGATGGCGGCGGCGGTTTGGGGCATGTTCGCGATCGGCGACAACATGACGCGCGGCGTCACCATCTTCAGCGCCGACGTATACGACCTGCACATGATCATTTTGTGGGTATGCGTCGTGATCGGCGTGCTGGTTTTCGGCGCCATGTTCGTCTCCATCGTCCTGCACCGCAAAAGCCGCGGCGTCGAGCCGGCCCAGTTCAGCCACAGCACGAAGGCGGAAATCGCCTGGACCCTCATTCCCATCCTGATCCTGGTGGCGATGGCGGTGCCGGCGACCAAGACCCTGATCCTGATGGAGACCACCGGCGGCGCCGACCTCAACATCAAGATCACCGGCTACCAGTGGAAATGGCGCTACGACTATCTCGAGGATGGCATCGGCTTCATCAGTTCCCTGCACCCGGCGAGCAACGCCGCGCGCCAACTGCGCTCCGGCATCGACCCGGCGACCATCGACCATTACCTGCTCGAGGTCGATCACCCGCTGGTCGTGCCGATCCACACCAAGATCCGCTTTTTATTGACCGCCGGCGACGTCATCCACTCCTGGTGGGTGCCCGATTTCGGCTGGAAGCGCGATGCGATCCCCGGCACCATCAATTCGGCGTGGACCGAAATCGAAGAGCCGGGCATCTATCGCGGCCAGTGCGCCGAGTTGTGCGGCAAAGACCACGGTTTCATGCCGATCGTCGTCCACGCCCTCAACCGCCAGGACTACGCCGCCTGGGTGGCGGAGAAAAAATCGGAAGAGCAAAACACCGCCGCCGAAATCGCCCGCCCGTGGAGCCGCGGCGAGTTATACGCCCGCGGCCGCGCAGTCTATGAAACGCAGTGCGCGACCTGCCATCAGAAAGACGGCCGCGGTCTCGCCCCGGCCTTTCCGGCGCTGGCCGGCAGCCCGATCGCCACCGGCGATCTCGAACAACACCTCAAAGTCGTCCTCGACGGCCGGGTCGGAACCGCAATGCGTGGCTTCGCCGAACTCGATCCGCGCGATATCGCCGCGGCCCTGACCTATACCCGCAACGCCTGGGGCAACGATACCGGCGACGCGGTCCAACCGGCCGACATCGCCCGCCATATCGCCGACCACCGGAATAAAGGTTAAATGATGAGTACAACCACCCTGCCCGCCGGCGCCGTCCACCACCACGACCAGCCAAGCGGAGGTCTTTGGCGCTGGGTTTTCACCACCAACCACAAGGACATCGGCACCCTGTACCTGGTGTTTTCGCTGCTGATGTTCTTGCTCGGCGGGTCGATGGCGATGGTCATCCGGCTCGAACTGTTTCAGCCCGGCCTGCAATACGTCGAGCCCGAATTCTTCAATCAGATGACGACGCTGCACGCCCTGGTGATGATTTTCGGAGCCGTGATGCCGGCTTTCGTCGGACTCGCCAACTGGATGGTGCCGTTGATGGTCGGCGCGCCGGACATGGCGTTGCCGCGCATGAACAATTGGAGCTTCTGGCTGCTGCCGTTCGCTTTCGTGTTGCTCCTGACGCCGACCGCACTGCAGGTTCTCTTCGGCATCGGCGGCGGCGGCCCGGCCGCCGGCTGGACGCTCTATCCGCCGCTCAGCATGCAGTCCGGCGACAACTTCATCTTCACGATCTTCGCCATTCACATCATGGGTGTGTCGTCGATCATGGGGGCGATCAACATCATCGCCACGATCTTCAACATGCGTGCCCCGGGCATGACGCTGATGCGCATGCCGCTGTTCGTCTGGACCTGGTTGATCACCGCCTTCTTGCTGATCGCCGTGATGCCGGTGCTGGCCGGGGCGGTGACCATGCTGCTCACCGACCGCTTTGCCGGCACCAGCTTTTTCAACGCCGCCGGCGGCGGCGACCCGGTGATGTTCCAGCACATCTTCTGGTTCTTCGGCCACCCCGAAGTTTATATCATGATCCTGCCGGCCTTCGGCATCGTCTCGCAGATCATTCCGACGTTCGCCCGCAAGCCGCTGTTCGGTTACTCGGCGATGGTCTATGCCACGGCGAGCATCGCCTTTTTATCGTTCATCGTCTGGGCGCACCACATGTTCACCGTCGGCATGCCGCTCGGCGGCGAACTGTTTTTCATGTACGCCACGATGGTCATCGCCGTGCCGACCGGGGTCAAGGTCTTCAACTGGGTATCGACGATGTGGCGCGGCGCAATGACCTTCGAAACGCCGATGCTGTTCGCCCTGGCCTTTGTCGTGCTGTTCACGATCGGTGGTTTCTCGGGCCTGATGCTGGCCATCGTCCCCGCCGATTTCCAATACCACGACACTTATTTCGTCGTCGCCCACTTCCACTACGTTCTGGTCACCGGCGCGGTGTTCGGGATCATGGCGGGCGTTTATTACTGGCTGCCGAAATGGACCGGCCACATGTACAACGAAAGGCTCGGCAAAATCCATTTCTGGTGGTCGGCGATCTGGGTCAATGTCCTGTTTTTCCCGCAGCACTACCTCGGCCTCGCCGGTATGCCGCGCCGGATTCCCGATTACGCCGTGCAATTCGCCGATTTCAATATGATCTCGTCGATCGGCGGCTTCATGTTCGGCCTGGGGCAATTGTTGTTCGCGTGGATCGTCTGGCGGACGATCCGCGGCGGCGAAAAAGCCACGGCGCGGGTCTGGGAAGGCGCGCACGGCCTCGAATGGACTGTCGCTTCGCCGCCGCCCTACCATACCTTCGAGTCGCCGCCGGCGATCGACGATGCCGTCGTCCGCTATGGGCATTGACGAAGAGCGCCGCGCGCGGGAAGTACGACGCCGGGGCGTCCGCCGCACGGCGCTGCTGCTCGCCCTGACCGCCGCGGCGATCTATTTCGCATTTCTGCTCTCTGGCATTTGGCACACTGCAAACCCGTAAGCGATGAAAACGAATGGCAACAATGACCGCCATACGGCCAACCGCCGGCTGCTGCGCTACCTGCTGCTCGCTACCGTCGCGATGTTCGGCTTCGGCTACGCCCTGGTACCACTTTACCGGGTATTTTGCGAAGTGACCGGCATCGGCGGGCAAACGCAAGTCGCGACCGCCGCCGACGTGCCGGTTGCTCCCGCCACTGAGCGCTGGGTCGAGGTCACCTTCGATGCCAATACGGACCCCGCTCTACCGTGGAATTTCGCTCCTGAACAAAAGAAACTCCGGGTCAAAGTCGGCGAGTTGAACGATGCCGCGTACTTCGCCGCCAATCGCAGCGACCGGCCGATCACGGCCCGCGCCGTACCCAGCGTCGCACCTGGCCAGGCCGGGCTTTACTTCAATAAAATCGAGTGCTTTTGTTTTACCGAGCAGACGTTGGCCGCCGGCGAACAGCAACACATGCCGGTGAAATTCTTTATCGATCCCAAACTGCCGGCGGGGATCGATATCGTCACGTTGTCTTATACGTTTTTCCCCCATGAGGCGCCGCCCGACGGCGCTCCGGCCGCGGCCCATGACGGAGATGAGCCGGCCGCATCCACGCTGTCGAGGAATTCAACACCATGAGTCACGCCGCCGCATCCAATCGCTATTACGTTCCGCATCACGCCCACTGGCCGATCGCCGGCTCGCTCGGGCTGTTCGCGCTGCTCGGCGGCGCCGGGCTTTTACTCAACGGCCACGATATCGGCCGCTGGAGCATGCTCACCGGCGCCGCAATTTTCGTTACGATGCTATTCGGCTGGTTCGGCGATGTGATCCGCGAAAGCCGCGCCGGGTTATACAACGCCCAGGTCGATGCCTCCTACCGCCTCGGGATGCTGTGGTTCATTTTCTCCGAAGTCATGTTCTTCGCCGCTTTTTTCGGAGCTTTGTTCTACGCCCGCGCCTTCGTCGTCCCGTGGCTCGGCGGCCAGGGTTCCGGGGCGTTGACCAACGAACTGCTGTGGCCCGGCTTCGAGGCCGTGTGGCCGAGCAACGGCCCAGCCGCCGTCGGCGGACCTTTCGAAACGATCCCGGCCGGCGGCGTGCCGCTGCTCAATACCCTGTTGTTGCTCAGCTCGGGTTTCACGATTACGATGGCGCACAAGGCGCTGAAAAAAAGCCGGCGTACAGGGCTGGCGTTGTGGATGGCGGCGACAATTATCCTCGGCGCGCTGTTTCTGTATTACCAGGCCAGCGAATATATCCATGCCTACCATGAACTCGGCCTGACCCTGGGTTCCGGCATTTACGGATCGACCTTCTTTATGCTCACCGGCTTCCACGGCCTGCACGTCACGCTCGGCGCGATCATGCTTACCGTGATCCTGCTGCGCATCCTGGCCGGCCATTTCACCGCAAAAAATCATTTCGCCTTCGAGGCGGTGGCCTGGTACTGGCACTTCGTCGATGTCGTCTGGCTCGGCCTGTTCTTCTTTGTTTATGTGTTGTAGCCCCGGCGTCACGGTGCCCAGGCGGGCATGCTCCGCCGCCTGCTGAACAGCATCCGGCGCCATTCCTGGCGCGAGACGGCAAAGCGTGCAAGTTACGCGCTACGCGGTTTCCGGGGCCGCGGCTTCTGCCCGATCTGCGAACGCCGCACCCGTTTTTACGATACCGGCGACTGGGGGCGCGAACACTCGCGCTGCATCCACTGCCACGGCACGGCGCGCTGGCGCGCCGTATGCCATGTATTGGATCAGGAATTTTCCGACTGGCGATCGTTCAAGATTCACGAATCCTCGCCCGGCGGCGGCGCCTCGGACAAATTAGCCCGTTGCTGTCCGGGCTATTCTTCGTCACATTATTTTCCCGGTATCGAACCCGGCACGGCGCATCGCGGGTGGCGCTGCGAGAATCTCGAAGCGCTGACCTTCGCTGACCGGACATTCGATCTATTCATCACCCAAGACGTGTTCGAGCATTTGCTCGCCCCCGAAAAAGCCTTCGCCGAAATCGCCCGCGTCTTAAAACCGGGCGGCGCTCACCTGTTCACGATCCCCTGGCACGGTTTCCCCGTTTCGCGGCGGCGCGCCATCCTTGACGGCGACACGATACGCCACCTCGAACCGGTCGAATACCACGGTAACCCGATCGACGACAAAGGCAGCCTGGTAACGATCGACTGGGGGCAGGATTTATTCGACGTCATCGACCGCACAAGCGGCATGACAACGCGCCTCGTCCAGCCCGACAACCCCGAACTCGGCCTCGACCACCCCGGCCTGCAAGTATTTATCAGCCGCAAACCTTCTGGCACAAGGGACAATCGCGCCCCTGTTTCGCGCGCCGAGCGAAGCTGACCTCGGTTTTTTAGCAGGCTGTTGAAAAACAGCCTGCTAACCGGCGAAGACCGCGGTACACAGGGCGATCAGCGGGCCGGGGAACAGGCCGATGGCGAGTTGGGCGAGGCCGTTGGCGCTGAGGATGACGCGGAAGTCGGCCGGAGCGGTGACCGCTTGTTCGCTGCGCGGGTCGTCGAAGTACATCAACTTCACGACGCGCAGGTAATAGTAGGCACCGACCACGGAAAAGATCAGGGCGAGGATCGCGAGCCACGTAAAACCGGCGTCGAGCACGGCCTGGATGACCAGCCATTTGGCAAAAAATCCGGCGAGTACCGGTATCCCGGCCATCGAAGCCATCAACAGCAGCATCATGAACGCATACCACGGATGGCGTTGGTTCAAGCCTTTGAAATCGTCCAGATTCTCGGCCTCGATGCCGTGCCCGGAAAGCAGAATCACAATGCCGAAGGCGCCGGCCGACATCAGGGCGTAAATGACGGCGTAGAACATCGCCGCCGAAAAGCCGGCCGGGCTGCCGGCGAGGACGCCGAGCAGCAAAAAGCCCATGTGCGAAATCGTCGAATAGGCGAGCATACGCTTGATGTTGCTTTGCGCGATGGCGACGAGATTGCCGAGGATAATCGACAGCGCGGCGACGATGACCAGCATCCCCTGCCACTGCGCCAGCAGCGGGGCGAGCGCGTCGTGCAGCAGCCGGTAGGCCATCGCGAAGGCGGCGAGTTTGGGCAAGGACGAGAGGAGCAACGTGACCGCCGCCGGCGCGCCGTGGTAAACGTCGGGCACCCACAGGTGAAACGGCGCGGCGCCGAGTTTGAAGGCGATGCCGGTGATGATGAAGACCAGCGCAAAGGTGGCGATCCACTGATCGCCCCACAAGCTGGCCGCCGAGATGCTCGCCAATTCCAGCGAGCCGCTCAGACCGTAGAGCAATGACATCCCGTAGAGCAACAGGCCGGAAGCGAGCGAACCGAGGATGAAATATTTCATCGCCGCTTCCGAACAACGCGGCAGATCGCGATTGAAGGCCACGAGGGCATAAGACGACAGCGCGATCAACTCGAGCCCGAGGTATACCGTCACCAGGCTGGCGGCCGAAATCAAGACCAAAGCGCCGAGCAGCACGAACAACACCAGGGCGTGGAATTCGCCGCGAAAGAGTTTGAACACCCGCAAGTAATGCTTGGCGTACACGAAGATCATCGCCGTGACGATATAGGCGAACAGTTTCAGCACATCGCCAAGGCGGTCGCGGACCACCGTCCCGCTGAACAAGTGCTGCGCTTTGTCCACCGGCGTCAGGTCACCGAACGTGGTCATCGCCGCGAACAGCAAGCCGAGCAGCGAAATCAAATGCAGCATACCGCGGCGGCGCGGATCGATATACAAATCGAGTAGCAGGACCGTCGAGGCGAGCAGCAGAACGATCAGTTCGGGAAGGGCGGAGTGCAGGTCGGCGAGGGTCATCGAGTTACACCTTGCTGATGGTGATGTGCGCTAAAAGCCCACTCACCGATTGATCCATGATATCGAGCAACGGCGCCGGCCAGACGCCAAGCAGCAGTACGCCGGCGGCGATGATTCCAAGGACCAACGCTTCGCGACCGCTGATTTCGTCGAGCCCGGCGACCTCACGGTTGGCGACGTCGCCGAAAATCACGCGCTTGACCAGCCACAGGCTGTACGCCGCGCCGAGAATCAAGGTCAAACCGGCGAGTGCCCCGTACCACGGGTTGGCCTTGAAGGCGGCAATGATGACCATGATTTCGCCGACAAAACCACTGGTCCCGGGCAAGCCGCTGTTGGCCATGAAAAAGAGAACGGCGAACGTCGCGAACCACGGCATGACATTGGCGACACCGCCGTAATCGACGATCTGCCGGGTGTGCATGCGGTCGTAAAGCACGCCGACGACGAGGAACAGCGCGCCGGAGACCAGGCCGTGCGAAATCATCTGCACCATCGCCCCGCCGACGCCGAGCGCGGCACCGGCCAGGGTCGGGTCGCGACGGGCGATCGTGAAGGCGATGAACAGGCCGAGCGTGACGAAGCCCATGTGCGAAATCGAGCTGTAGGCGATCAGCTTTTTCATATCCTGCTGAGCGAGCGCCACAAAGCCAATGTAAATCACGGCGATCAACGACAGCACGATCATCATCAGGTCGAGCGCCGCGCTGGCGTCGGGGGCGATCGGCAGGCTGAAGCGGATGAAGCCGTAGCCGCCGATTTTCAGCATGATCGCGGCAAGGATCACCGACCCGCCGGTCGGCGCTTCGACGTGGGCGTCGGGCAGCCAGGTGTGCACCGGCCACATCGGCACCTTGACGGCAAACGCCGCGAGAAAACCGAGAAACAGCCAAGTCTGCGGCCCGAGAGCGAGCGGCGCCTGGTGCCAGGCCAGAACGCTGAAAGTGCCGGTATGGAGGTACAGCCAGATCAGGCCGATCAGCATGAAAATCGAACCTAAGAAGGTGTAAATAAAGAACTTGATCGTCGCGTACACCCGTCGCGGTCCGCCCCAGATGCCGATCACCAGGAACATCGGAATCAGCATGGCCTCGAAAAAGACATAGAACAAGATCCCGTCGAGCGCCGCGAAAACCCCGGTCATCAATCCCTGCAAGGCAAGGAACGAGGCCATGTACTGGTGGACGCGGGAGGTGATCGAGCGCCAGCCGGCGACCACGACCAGCACCCCGAAAAACGTGGTCAGCAGAATCAAGGGCACGGCAAAACCGTCGACGCCGAGCAGGTAGTGGATATCGAAGGTCGCGATCCACGGCCGGCACTCGATGAACTGCATCGCCTGGTGGAGCGCAGGATCGATCAGCCCCGGTGCGCAGCGGCCAAGCGCCGCCGCCGCTGCGGCGCCCGTCGTATCGCGCACAAAGCCGGTATACAGCTCCAGGCTCAACAGTAAAGTCACGGACGCGGTCAGCAGCGCCAGCCAGCGCGTAAGGTTCGGGCGCTGCCCGCCGACCAGCAGCACCAGCAGAGCGCCGCCGAGCGGCAACCAGATCAAAGTCGAGAGCAAAGGCCACGAGGCGGTCATCGGCTTGCCTTGTTATACGAATATGACGAATGCGCCGGCGATGACGATCAGCGCCGCGATCATCATGAACGCATAGTGATAGAGATAACCGGATTGCAGATGGCGGAACAGGGCCGCCAGGTGCGCCGTCAAGCGGGCGCTGCCGTTGACCAGCCAGCCGTCGATCAGGCCGGCGTCGGCGTAACGCCACAAACCGGTGCCGAAACGAACGCCGCCGCGGGCGAACACCGCCTGGTACAGTTCGTCGGCGTAATATTTGCGGTCGAGCAGGCGGTAAAGCAGGTTGAACCGTTCGACGGCCCAGTCGGCGAGTGCCGGTTTGCGCAAATACACCAGGCTGGCCAGACCGACGCCGGCCATCGCCAGCCAGAAAACCGGGGTGGCGAGCGCGTGCAAAGCCAACGCCGAGGCGCCGTGGTAATGGTGAGCGAGTTCGGCCAGCACGTCGTTTTCCGGCCGCACGGCAAGCGCCCCGCCGAACCAGCCGCCGAAGAGCAAAGGTTCGATCGTCAAGGCGCCGATCGCCAGCGATGGAATCGCCAGCATGATCAGCGGCCCCTTGACGACCCATCCGGGCTCGTGCAGATGTTCGCGGGTCTGGGCCTCGACCCGGCAGTTCCCGTGGAACACCAGATACAGCAGGCGGAAACTGTAGAACGCGGTGACCAGCACGCCGGCCAGCACCAGCCAGTAGGCGAAATCGGCGCCGGCGCGGTGGCTGGCGCCGATCGCTTCGATAATCAGATCTTTGGAATAAAAACCGGCGAAGCCGGGAAAACCGATCAGTGCCAAAGAGCCGACCCAGGCGGTGATCGCGGTCACCGGCAGGTAGCGGCCGAGGCCGCCCATTTCGCGCATATCCTGGCGGTGGTGCAACGCGATGATCACCGAACCGGCGCCGAGAAAGAGCAGCGCCTTGAAAAAGGCGTGGGTCATCAGATGGAAAATCGCCGCGGCATAGGCCGAAGCGCCGAGCGCCGCGGTCATATAACCGAGCTGCGACAACGTCGAGTAAGCGATGACTCTTTTGATGTCGTTCTGCACGATGCCGACCAGGCCCATCGTGAAAGCGGTCAGCGCGCCGATGATCATGACGAAGCTCAACGCCGCTTCGCTCAGCTCGAACAAAGGCGACATCCGGGCGACCATGAAAATACCGGCGGTCACCATCGTCGCGGCGTGGATCAAAGCCGAGATCGGCGTCGGACCTTCCATCGAATCGGGCAGCCAGACGTGCAGCGGCACCTGCGCCGATTTGCCCATCGCCCCGACGAACAGCCCGAGGCAAATAAACGTGATCGCCGGCCAGGCGCCGAGGCCGGGAACCGTGATGAGCGCCCCGCTCTTTTCCGGCGCGGCGGCGAAAACCGTGGCGTAATCGAGACTGTTGAAAGTGGCGACGATCGCCGCAATGCCGAGCAGAAACCCGAAATCGCCGACCCGGTTGACGAGAAACGCCTTGAGGCTGGCGAAGACGGCCGATTGCCGTTTGAACCAGAAGCCGATCAACAGATACGAGACCAGGCCGACCGCTTCCCAGCCGAAGAACAGCATCACGAAGTTGTTGGCCATGACCAACATCAGCATGGCGAAAGTAAACAGGTTGATGTAACTGAAAAAGCGCTGGTATCCCGGGTCGTCGTGCATGTAGCCGATGGTGTAGATATGGACCATCAGCGAGACGAAAGTGACCACCGCCATCATCAGGCCGCTCAGGCGATCGATCAAAAAGCCGATCTCGAAATGCAGTCCATCGACCAGCGCCCAGGTGTAAACCGGGATGTTGACCGGTTCCATTCCGCTGGCCAGCCGCCACAAAACCTCGAGGGACAGGGCACAAGAGCCGGCTACGGCCAGGATCGTAATCCAGTGGGCGCCGCGCCGGCCGACCTGGCGGCGCAGCAGGCCGGCGGCCAGGCTGCCGGCCAAAGGCATCAGCGGGATCAGGAGCAAGAGGGTTTTGAGATCCATGATCAGCCTTTCAATTCGTCCAATTCGCGGACATCGATCGTCCGGCGGTTGCGGAACAAGAGCACCAGGATCGCCAGACCGATCGACGCTTCGGCCGCCGCCACCGTCAGAATGAAAAAGACGAAAACCTGGCCGTCGAGCTTGCCGAGAAAATGCGAAAAAGCGACAAAGTTCATGTTCACGGCGAGCAGCATCAACTCGAGGGCCATCAACAGCACGATGACGTTACGGCGGTTGAGAAAAAGACCGGCAACGGCGAGCGTGAACAAAACCGCGCCGAGCGTCAGAAAGTGGGCCAGCGTCAAGGGAATCATGCTTCATCCTCCCGGCGACCGGCGACCGGTAGCGAAACCAGGCGAACGCGCTCGGCGCTTTTCACCTGCACCTGACGCGACGGGTTCTGCGCCTTGGTCTCCGGCCGGCGGCGCAACGTCAGAACGATGGCCGCGACAATGGCCACCAGCAGAATGACCGCGGCGATTTCGAACGGATACAGATAGCGGCTGTAGAGCAGTTCGCCGAGCGCCCGTGTATTGCTGAAATCCCCCGGCCCCGGCGCCGGCAGCACCGCCTGGCGGTAACCGCGCGCCCAGATGGCGATGAACAGTTCGGCGGCCATGGCCAGCGCCACCGCCAGGCCGAGCGGCAGGTAAGCCGTCAGGCGGTGGCGCAGATCGATCTGGCGGATATCGAGCATCATGACGACGAACAGGAACAGCACCATCACCGCGCCGACGTAAACCAGCACCAGGGTCACGGCCAGAAACTCCGCTTCGAGCAACAGCCAGATCGCGGCGCTGCTGAAAAAAGCGAGCACCAGAAAAAGCGCGGCGTGCACCGGATTACGGGCGGTGATCACCGCCGTCGCGGCAGCGACCAGCACCGCCGAGAACAAATAAAAAACGAGTTCGAGCACAGGCAGGTTCATGGCAGCGGCTCAACGATAGGGGGCATCGGCACGGCGCGCCTCGGCGATCTGCTTCTCGTAACGGTCGCCGACGGCCAGCAACTGTTCCTTGGTGATCACGTGTTCGCCGCGCTTTTCGAAGTGGAACTCGTGGATGTCGGTTTCGACGATCGAGTCGACAGGGCACGACTCCTCGCAAAAACCGCAGTAAATGCACTTGAAAAGATCGATATCGTAGCGCGTCGTCCGCCGCGTGCCGTCATCGCGCTGGTACGAGTCGATGGTGATCGCCAGCGCCGGGCACACCGCCTCGCAGAGCTTGCAGGCGATGCACCGCTCCTCGCCGTTGGGATAACGTCGCAGCGCGTGCAGGCCGCGGA
>JRYH01002801.1_pt1 | contig 28023 bp, 26 predicted proteins | sample 235351 | NCBI WGS metagenome assembly JRYH01 (sample SAMN03074221, study PRJNA261480) | activated sludge metagenome | biome: Wastewater Treatment Plant; feature: Wastewater; material: Activated sludge; isolation source: activated biomass of a wastewater treatment plant treating wastewater... ...
GGCGCTCGACGCCGGGCATGGAGGCGACGGCCTCGTGCTCTCCCTTCCCCTCGATGACGAACAGCGGCCAGATGAGGTCGTCGACCGCGAGCCCGGTTTCGGCGACCAGCCGGCGCGACCAGGGCGCGCGGCGGTTGCGCCGCAGACGGACGGCCGGATAGCTGCCGGCGGATGGCGAAGGTGCGGTCGGAAGGGAGGTGGAGGAAGGCGTGCGCAGGATCACGGGGGGTCTCAGCCTTGGCAAATAAGGGTCGCGGACGGTCGCCCGGCGTGATGGAACCATCCCGCCACCGGGCGCCCGATGCAACTCCTTCAGCCGGGCAGGGTCAATCGCAGATCTTCTTGTATTTCCGCTCGGCCATATCGACGTGCAGGTGGTTGCGATGGGCCTCGTTCGCCTCCGGGCCGAGGGTGGTGCCGAAAATCTGGCAGCCCGACCCGTGGATCTCCCGCAGGAAGCGCGCTTTGGGCGTTTTTGGGGGCGGCGGCGTGATCCCGTCCGTTGCGGCTCCGGGGAGAGCGGCGACGGTCTCGTCGTGGCGGGTCTTTTTCAGACCGGCGTCCTTGTTCAGGCTCGCGTCCTTGCGCTTCTTGGCCTCGTTCCCCGTCTTGCCGGCGTCTGCCGCGCCGGGGCGCAGGCGCGCCCTGGATTCGTCCTCCGTCACCGAGGCGGGGAGGGTGAGATTGTCTTTTTTCGGAGGGAGACCCTCGGTGAGCGTCTTGCGCGGCAGCTTGCTGCCGGTCGGCTCCGACTTCTCCGTGGCGTCGGCCGCCTCTCGGCGTGCGGCACTTTCCGTCCCCGCCGCGGCGCGGGCGTCGGCCGCCTTGGTCGCTGCCGCTTTTGCGGCCGCGATCTCTTTGGCGATATCGCGCCTGTTGCGACCCCAATCGGTCAGCACGACGGCCTGCTGGCCCTTGCGGGTGGTGAAGCCGCGAATGTCGAGCGCGTTGGCCTTGCCGTGCTCGGAGAGCTTGTTGCCGATGCGGCCGTAGGCCATGCGGCAGGAATAATCGCTCATCGATTCGATGCGGATCACCTCGGAGCCGAGGTGCTTTTTCGCGGCAGGCTGAACCTCGTCCTTCACCCATCGGGTGAGGCCGACGATGAGGTCGCAGGAGACGACGGGCGGCGGCGAGAACGAGACCTCGGGGTTCTTGCCGATGGAAATCAGGCGCATGGGCGCCATGGCCCCGCAATCACCCTTCCGGAACGGCGGCTCAGGGATCGCCACGGCGTCGACCCCCTTGAGCAGTTGCGTGCAGCGCGCTTTCGCCAGCTCGACCTCCACGGCCGGCCATTCGGCCACCGATCCCGCGGGCTTTGCGGCTTCGACGGTTCCGGTTTTCGGATCGCTGTCGCCGGCGTTGCCCGCTGCCTTGGCCGGCTCGGCGGGTGCGGCTTTTTCGTTCGCGGCCGCGTCGGCCTTCGGCTTCGACTTGCCGGTGGCGAGTGCGTCCTTTGCGGCCGACTTGGCCTTCGACGCGGCCTTGGTGGTATCGATGACGATGGTCTCGAATGCGCCGATCACCGCGCCCGTCAGCGACTGGTCCGCCGCATGCGCCACGGAACTCTCCGCCCCGACGAAGGCCAAGGCGACGGCGGCGCACGTGCGTGCCAGAGGGGTGGTCGTGAGGCTCATCCTGATCCCTGGACTCTCTGATCCATGGTGTCCTGCTCTTCCACGGTCTCGGAGGGGCTGACGGTCCGGCCGGATGTTCGTTGCCGCTACGGGGCGCGGCGCGCCCGGCGGGGCGAATCAGACAGGCAGTTTCATCCCGTCACGAGAGATTGTATAGCCGCCAAATGTGGCCCCAAAAGGCGCCTGTCCCCACTCCTCACATTGGTGGCGCGGCGACGAATTTCCACCCCATCGGAGAGACGCATGACCGAGACGGCCGACGAGACGCTGAAAGTCGAGATGCAGGGGACGCTCGCGCTCGTCACGCTCAACCGACCGAAGGCGCTCAACGCGCTCACGCAGCACATGCGCGCCGCGCTCGCCCGATGCCTGTGGTCCGCCGCGCGTGATCCCCAGGTCTATGCCGTCGCTCTCCAGTCGGAGAGCCCGCGTGCGTTCTCCGCGGGCTCCGACGTGCGCGAGGTGATCGGGCTCGTGCGGACAGGGCTTGCCGCAGGCGCGAAGGCGTTCGCCGACGAATACGCACTCAACTGGCAGTGCGAGTGCTTCTCCAAGCCGACGGTGCCGCTGATCAACGGCATGGTCATGGGTGGTGGCGTCGGCATTACGCAGTTCGGCACGCACCGCGTGGCGGGGGAAGGCTACGCCTTCGCGATGCCCGAGACGCTGATCGGGCTCTTTCCCGACGTCGGCATCTGCCATGTGCTCGCGCGGCTTCCGGACCACGTGGGCATGTACCTCGGGCTCACCGGGCGTCGCATCGGCCGCGCCGAGGCTTATGCGCTGGGGCTCGTCACGCACTGCATCGATTCGACGGACTTCGGTGCGATCAAGGCAGCGCTCGCGGACACCTGGCCCGTCGATACGGTGCTCGACGAGCGGCATCGGGAGCCGGAGGCGGGCGAGCTCGCGCCCTATCGCGAAGCGATCGACCGCTGCTTCTCGGCCGTGCGCGTCGAGGACATCGTGGCGCGGCTCGAGGCGCTCGAGGGGGAGCATCGAGACTGGGCGCAGCGCGTCGCCGCCGATCTCAAGCGGTGCTCCCCGCTCTCGCTCAAGATCACGCACCGGCACATCCGCGAGGCGCAGGCTCTCGATCTCAGGCAGACGCTGCAGGTCGACTACCGGCTCGCGGTTCGCATCCTCGAAGGCGACGGCGCGGGAGGCGGCGACTTCTACGAGGGCGTGCGGGCCGCGCTCATCGACAAGGACGGCGCGCCGCGCTGGGCGCCTCAGCGTCTCGAGGACGTCTCGGATGCTATGCTGGACGCTTATTTCGCGCCGCTCGGCGCCGGCGAGCTGGTGTTGCCGACGCGCGAGGAGATGCAGGCGGCGCGGGCGTGAGGGTGGGCGCCGCCGACGCTCCGGGCGATGGCTGCCGCTTCCGGCTCGCCGCGCCTCTGTACGAGGCGGGGACTGTGATTTACCCGCGGTTTACCGAACAGATTGAGCTAATTTTTATGTGTCTCCCGTAGTCTGACGACAGAACCGAAAAATCGGTCGCGTCAAACAGGTTGTCGAGTGAGGCAGGGTATGAGTACCGCTATCAAAGCGGCGCGCGATCGCGCGCCCGAAAACCAGGATCCCCATCTCCGTTCGGAGTACGTCCAGAGCCTTCATCTGATCGAGCGTCTGCACCGGCTGCTGCTCGATGTGGTCAAGGACGAGTTCGACCGTACCGGCAGCTCGGACCTCAACGCCGTGCAGGCGCTCTTGCTTTATAACATGGGCGACAACGAGCTGACGGCGGGCGAGCTCAAGAGCCGCGGGCTCTACATGGGCTCGAACGTCTCCTACAATCTCAAAAAGCTCGTCGAGATGGGCTACGTCGATTACGAGCGTAGCGAGACCGACAAGCGCAGCGTGCGCGTCTCGCTCTCGGCCAAGGGCCGGCAGGCCGCGGAGGTCGTGCAGCGCCTCTACCAGCGCCAGCTCGGCTCGGTCGAGGCCGTGGCGCAGGTGACGGGCGAGGAGCTCAAGGGGCTCAACAAGGCGCTGGCGCGCCTCGAGCGCTTCTGGACGGACCAGATCCGCTATCGTCTCTGAGAGACACGGAGAGGTTCAACGAACAAGGGGCGCGTGCATCGCGCCCCTTTTTTGCGCCGCGACAGACGAATCAGCCCCGCTGGATCGGCTGCCCGCGGCCTCTGCCGATGCCTTGTGGCGGGCCGGCACCACCTCCGCGTCCGGCCGCCGGCGAGGGCTTTTTGTCAAAGCTGGAACATGCCATGCTTCCCGGGTCATGGCTCTGCGGGCGTTGCTCTGGGTTTGCGGGATGGGCACGCGAGCGGAGATCAACGCGATCCGGCGGGGGAACTCCATGGGGGCTTCGTTCATCACCGGCCGTCGCAGGCTGTGCCGGAAGCTCGGCGCGGCGGCGGCCGTGCTCGTGCTGTCTCACAGTGCAGCGTGCGCCTTGGACGACCTCTGGACCCTGCAGTTCGGCCCCACGGGTCGTGGTGCCGGCGACGCGACGACGGAGCGCGAGCAGCTCAAGGCGTTCGAGCGCAATCCGCCACCGGGCTTCCCCACGCTCTCCTCGGCCAATATCGCCGCGACCAAGGCGGCGATCGCGCGCTATGAGGACATCGTTGCCGCCGGCGGCTGGAAATCGGTGCCGTCCGCGCGCGTGAAGCCGGGCGAGGATCACTTCGCGATCGTCGAGCTTCGCGACCGCCTCATCGTCTCGGGCGAGCTGCCGGCGAGCGCGGCGGGCGGGACGACGCTCGACGGCACGCTGGTCGAGGCGCTCAAGGCTTATCAGACCACCAACGGTTTGACGCCGAACGGCAGGCTCGACGAGACGACCGTCGCAGCGCTCAACGTGACGGCCGAGGACCGGCTGAAGCAGCTCAAGACCAACCTCAGGCGGCTGACGGAGATGGCCGCCGTGGTGAAGCCGCAGCGCAAGTACGTGATCGTCAATATTCCCGCCGCCCAGGTCGAGGCGGTGGCCCTCAACAAGGTGATCTCGCGCCATACGGGGGTCGTCGGCAAGGTCGACCGGCCGACGCCGCTGCTCCGCTCGACGATCACGGAGATGAACTTCAACCCCGTCTGGCGGCTGCCGCCGACGGTCATCCAGAAGGACCTCATCCCCCAAGGCCGCGAGATGCAGGCCAAGGGCGAGAACGTGCTGGTCAAGACCGGCATCGAGGCTTACAGCGACGGCAGGAAGGTCGATCCGGAGAAGGTCGACTGGAATTCGTCCACGGTGAAGTCCTACTCATACCGGCAGCCGCCCGGAAAAGACAATCCGCTCGGCTTCGTGAAGATCAACTTCGCCTCAGGCGAGTCCGTCTACATGCACGACAGCCCGTCCGAGGGGCTGTTCGGGCGCAATTTCCGAGCCGCCAGCTCGGGGTGCATCCGCGTGCACAACATCGAGCGGCTGGCCTACTGGCTCTTGGGGCAGAACGACGGCTGGACTCCGGAGAAGGTCGAGAAAATGAAGGCCACCGGTGAGCGCAAGGACGTGCGACTCGCGACGCCCGTGCCTCTGCATTTCGTCTACATCACAGCCTGGGCGACCGAGGACGGTACCATCCAGTTCCGCCGGGACCTCTACAATCGCGACGGCGTGGCGGAGATCGCGACCTCGTACTGAGGTGGCGTGCCCACCGGATTGACTTAGGTCAATACGCGCAGGATCCCGTGCTGCAATATCGCAAAGACTGGACTCCCGTTGGGATGACGTTCAGGTTCGCTCCGGTAACAGGGTGGGCCGCCGCGACATAACACCCGTTGCACTGTAATACTGTTCGATAGATGCTGGCGTTATGGGGCCTCTGCCGCTAGAACCAGCGGCAAATCAAAAAGACCGAAGCTCGAGGAAACACGTCGATGGTTGACTACGCGCGGCAGTTGAAAGCCTCCTTGGATGCAATCCGCCAGGAGGGCCGTTACCGCGTTTTCGCCGACGTGAAGCGCCATCGCGGAGCATTCCCGGCCGCCGTCCACGTCACACCGGCAGGAACCAAGCCGATCGTCGTCTGGTGCTCGAACGACTACCTCGGCATGGGGCAGCATCCCAAGGTCGTCGCGGCCATGCACGAGGCGATCGACAGCGTGGGTGCGGGCTCGGGCGGGACGCGCAACATCTCCGGGACGACGCACTACCATGTCGAGCTCGAGCGCGAGCTTGCGGGCCTCCACGACAAGGAGCAGGCGCTGCTCTTCACATCGGCCTTCGTCGCCAACGAGGCGGCGCTCTCGACGCTCGCGAAGCTGTTTCCCGGCTGCATCATCTTCTCGGATGAGAAGAACCATGCCTCGATGATCGAGGGCATCCGGCACGGCGGCTCCGAGAAGCGCATCTTCCGTCACAACGATATCGCCGATCTCGAGGCCAAGCTGAAGCAGGTGCCGCTCGATACGCCGAAGATCATCGCCTTCGAGAGCGTGTACTCGATGGACGGCCATATCGCTCCTATCGGAACGATCTGCGACCTTGCCGAGAAGTACGGCGCGCTGACCTATCTCGACGAGGTGCACGCGGTCGGCATGTACGGTCCGCACGGCGGCGGCATCGCCGAGCGCGACGGCGTGATGGGGCGCGTCGACGTGATCAACGGCACGCTGGCCAAGGGCTTCGGCGTCATGGGCGGTTACATCGCCGGCACGCGCGACCTCTGCGATGCGATCCGCTCGTTTGCGCCGGGGTTCATCTTCACCACGTCGCTGGCGCCCGCGATCGCCGCCGGCGCGCTGGCCAGCATCCGCCATCTCAGGGGCAGCTCGCTCGAGCGGGCGCGCCACCAGGAACGGGTGCGCGCCCTCAAGACGCGCCTCGTGAACGCCGGGCTGCCGGTGTTCCCGAACCAGAGCCACATCGTGCCGGTCCTGATCGGCGATCCGGTCCACTGCAAAGAAGTGACCGACCGCCTGCTCGATCGGCATGGCATCTACGTGCAGCCCATCAACTACCCGACCGTGCCGCGGGGTACGGAGCGCATCCGGCTGACGCCGGGGCCGTATCACACGGACGCGCAGATGGACGCCTTGACGGTGGCGCTGAGCGAGCTTTGGGCTGCCTGCCCGGCCGCCGTCCGCCGCACCGGCAAGCTTGCTGCCGAATAGCAGCCGTCCCGCCGTTCCTCCTACCCATATATTGCGGCGCACACCCACCCAGATGGGTGCGACGCGGCCTTCCCTGTTGCTGCTCTCTGGCGCATGGTAAGTGGCGTGCGAAAGCAGGGACCCTGAGCCGCAGCCTTTTCCAGAAGGGATTTGCGCGCGCCGCAGCCTCTTCTTTCGCCGATACGCCTCCATCTGTTCTTTTCCCATTCATTTCCACAAAGCCGACGCAGAGGAAACGTCATGTCAAAGAGCCCGACCGCCCGCTTTTTCAAAACGCCGCTCGCTGAGACGGATTCGGAGGTCGCGTCGGCGATCGACAAGGAGCTTGGCCGCCAGCAGTACGAGATCGAGCTCATCGCCTCCGAGAACATCGTTTCGCGCGCAGTGCTCGATGCGGCCGGCAGCGTGCTCACCAACAAGTATGCCGAGGGCTATCCGGGCAAGCGCTACTACGGCGGCTGCCAGTACGTGGACATCGTCGAGACCCTCGCCATCGACCGCGCCAAGAAGATCTTCGGCTGCGGCTTCGCCAACGTGCAGCCGAACTCGGGCTCGCAGGCCAACCAGGGCGTGTTCAATGCGCTCGCGAAGCCCGGCGATACCATCCTCGGCCTCAATCTCGCCCACGGTGGCCACCTCACGCACGGCGCGACGGTGAACCAGTCCGGCAAGTGGTTCCGCGCGGTGCACTACCAGGTCGAGCCCGACACGCATCGCGTCGACATGAACAAGGTGCGCGAGATCGCAAAGGCCGAGAAGCCGCGCATCATCATTGCCGGCGGCTCCGCCTATCCGCGCCAGTTCGATTTTGCGGCGTTCCGCTCGATTGCCGATGAGGTCGGCGCGCACCTGATGGTCGACATGGCCCACTTCGCCGGCCTCGTCGCCGCCGGCGAGCATCCCTCGCCGTTCCCGCACGCGCACGTGGTCACCACGACCACGCACAAGACGCTGCGCGGCCCGCGCGGCGGCATGATCCTCACCAACGACGAGGACATCGCCAAGAAGATCAACTCGGCGATCTTCCCGGGCATCCAGGGCGGCCCGCTGATGCATGTCATCGCCGGCAAGGCGGTGGCGTTCGGCGAGATCCTGACGCCGGAGTTCAAGCAGTATGCCAAGCAGGTCATCACCAACGCCAAGGCCATGGGCCAGGTGCTGGTGGATGCCGGCTTCGCGCTGGTCTCGGGCGGCACGGATACGCACCTCATCCTGGTCGACCTGCGTCCGAAGAAGCTCACGGGCAACATCTCGGAGAAGTCGCTCGGGCGTGCGCACATCACCTGCAACAAGAACGGCGTCCCGTTCGATCCGGAGAAGCCGATGGTCACGTCCGGCATTCGTCTCGGCGCGCCGGCCGGCACCACGCGCGGCTTCGGGGAAGCTGAGTTCCGCGACATCGGCCGCATGATCGCCGAGGTTCTGGAAGGGCTTGCCAAGAACGGGGAAGCGGGCAACGGCGCGGTCGAGGAGAAGGTCAAGGCCGAAGCGACCGAGCTCTGCAAGCGCTTCCCGATCTACTGAGGCCGGCCCCAGGCGGCGACGGCTGCGGTTGCGGCCCTGGATGGGCCCGGAGCCCGGCCGTTGCAGGACCCCCGCGTCGCTGGGCGCGACGGGCGCCGATGGGGAGAGGCGGCGGCCGGTCGTTTCATCGGCCGGCAACATGCACTAGAAGAAGGCGCCGGAGCGCTTCGCCCCGGCGCTTTTTCGTTTGGAGACGATCAGATGCGCTGCCCCTACTGTTCCTGCGAGGAGACGCAGGTGAAGGACAGCCGCCCCACCGAGGAGAACGCGGCCATCCGCCGGCGCAGGGTCTGTCCTGACTGCGGCGGGCGCTTCACGACATTCGAGCGCGTGCAGCTCCGCGAGCTCGTCGTCGTCAAGCGGAGCGGGCGCAAGGTGCCGTTCGATCGCGACAAGCTGCAGAAGTCGGTCGAGGTGGCGCTGCGCAAGCGTCCGATCGAGACCGAGCGCGTGGACCGCATGGTGTCCGGTATCGTGCGCCAGCTCGAGAGCTCGGGAGAGACCGAGGTGCCGTCCTCCACCATCGGCGCCTATGTAATGGAAGGTCTGCGCGCGCTCGATCCGGTGGCCTACGTGCGCTTCGCCTCCGTCTACCGCGATTTCCGTGAAGCGGCAGATTTCCAGGAGGTGCTCGGCGAGATCGCGGGCGACGACGGGATGGGCGACGTGCTCAGCGCGGCAAAGAAGCTTTGAGTGGGGCAGCAGGCAGCCGGCAAAGCGGGCAGGGAGCTGCGGCGTGCGGACGCGAGGAGGTCCTTCGCCTCGGTCTGTGAGGGGGAGGGAGACAGATAGGTAGCCATGACCTTTACGCCTTTCGACGAGCAGATGATGAGGATCGCACTCACGCTGGCGAGGCGTGGGCTCGGGACGGTTGCGCCCAACCCATCCGTGGGCGCCGTCGTCGCCGACGAGACGACAGGCGAGGTCATTGCGCGGGGCATGACGCAGCCCGGCGGGCGGCCGCATGCGGAGACGGAGGCGCTGCGCCGCGCCGGCGCGCGCGCGAAGGGCGCGACGCTCTATGTCACGCTCGAGCCCTGCGCCCATCACGGCCAGACGCCGCCGTGCGCGGATGCCGTGATCGCAGCCGGGCTCGCGCGCGTGGTGATCGGCGTCGAGGATCCGGACCCACGGACGGGCGGAGCCGGTAGCGCGCGGCTGCGCGACGCCGGCATTCGGGTCGACGTCGGATGCCGCGGCAAGGAGGCGCGCTGGGTGACGCTCGGCCACATCCTGCGGGTCGGCGCGCGCCGCCCGTTCGTCGCGCTCAAGATGGCGCTCGCGCACGACGGGGCGCTGCCGCGCGGCGAGGCGGGGCAGGCGCTCTTCGTCACTGGCGTCGAGGCGCGGGCGCTGGCGCACCGGTTCAGGGCGGAGAGCGATGCCATTCTGATCGGCGCCGGGACGGCGCGGGACGACGACCCGGAGCTCACCTGCCGCCTGCCCGGGCTTGCAGGCCGCACGCCGGTGCGGATCGTTCTGTCGCGGACGCTCGATCTTTCCCCGGACCTCAAGCTCCTGCGGACGGCGCGGGAGGTGCCGGTATGGATCTTCACGGGCGAAACGCCCGACGCGGACAAGGTGCGCGTGCTCGAGGCGCGGGGCGCACGCATCCTCAGCGTGCCGTCCGCGGGCGGAGTGCTGCGCACCGGACGGGTGCTCCGCACGCTCGCCGACGAGGGCGTGACGCGGCTCCTGGTCGAAGGGGGCGAAGCCATCTGGCGCTCCTTCGCGGCGGAGCGGCTGGTGGACGAGGTCGTGCTGTTCCAGGCGCTCGGCGGCGGGAAAGGCGACCTTTCGTCCTCGGCGCTTGCCGTTCGTTACGCTCCGGGGCTAGATCTCGCGCTGACCATGCAGCGGCGTGTCGGTGCCGATGCGGTTTCAACCTACCGGGTCGTCGATCTTCCGCGCCCCGGTGTCGGCCGGAGCGCGTGAGGCGCGAGCGGGCGGGGCGGGCGAGGTTATTCCGATCCGAGCGGGGCATCATTCGTGTTCACAGGCATCATTACGGACGTGGGTGAGGTGATCGGCCGCGAAGGCGGACGGTTCGCGATCCGCTCGGGCTACGACGCGGAGGGCATCGCGCTCGGTGCGTCGATCGCGTGCGACGGCTGCTGTCTTTCCGTCGTGGCGCTGCGCCCCGACGGGCATGGCTCGGTCTTCACCGTCGATGTCTCGAACGAGACGCTCTCGAAAACCACCCTGGACTCCTGGCAGGCCGGCCGGCCGGTCAACCTCGAGCGCGCGCTCAAGGCGGGCGACGAGCTCGGCGGGCACATCGTCTCCGGCCACGTGGACGGCGTCGCGCAGATCGTCGACATGCGGCCCGATGGCGAGAGCGTGCGCGTGCGCCTGGAATTGCCGCGGCATCTCGCCCCCTATGTCGCCGCCAAGGGCTCGGTGGCGCTTGACGGCACGTCGCTCACCGTTAACGAGGTCGCAGGCTTGCGTTTCGGCATCAATCTCATTCCGGTGACCTTGACCCAGACGACGTGGGGGCGCAAAAAGCCGGGCGACGAGGTGAACGTCGAGATCGACCTCTTCGCGCGCTACGTGGCGCGCATCATGGAGTTTCGGGTGTGAGCATCGGGCTCGAGAATATCGCGCATTCGGAAGGCGCCAGTTTCCTTTCGTCGACGGCCGAGATCGTGGACGACATGCGCAACGGCCGCATGGTCATCCTGGTCGATGCCGAAAACCGCGAGAACGAGGGCGACCTCGTCATTCCGGCGCAGATGGCGACGCCGGATGCGATCAATTTCATGGCCAAGCATGGGCGCGGGCTCATCTGCTTGGCGCTGATGCAATCGCGCGCCCAGGAGCTCAGCCTCGAGTTCATGGTGCGCACGCAGGCGGCGCGCGAGCGCACGGCGTTCACGCAGTCGATCGAGGCGCGGGAAGGCGTGTCGACGGGCATCTCCGCCCATGACCGGGCGCGCACGATCGCGACGGCCATCGACCCCACCAAGGGAGCGAACGACATCGTCTCCCCGGGGCATGTGTTCCCGCTCGTCGCACGCGAGGGCGGCGTGCTGATCCGGGCCGGGCATACGGAAGCCTCCGTCGATCTGGCGCGGCTCGCAGGGCTCTATCCTGCGGCCGTCATCTGCGAGATCATGAACGAGGACGGCACCATGTCGCGGGTGCCGGATCTGGTGCCGTTCGCCCAGCGGCACGGCCTCAAGATCGGCACCATCGAAGACCTCATCGCCTATCGCCTCAAGCACGACCGGCTCGTGAGGCAAGTGGCGCAGACGCGGGTGGAGAGCTCCTACGGCGGCCTCTTCGATCTCCACGTCTTCACGACGACGGTGGAGCCGGTCGAGCACTTGGCGCTCGTCAAGGGTGATCTCTCGGCGCCAGGGCCGGTCCTCGTGCGCGTGCATGCGATCAACGCGCCTGCCGACATCCTCGGCATCGGGGGAGCGGGCGACACGGTCTCGCGCTCCATGCGTGCGATCGAGCGGGAAGGGCGCGGGATCGTCGTGCTCATCCGCGATCTCGGGCCGAAAAGCGTTTCGGACTGGGTCAACCAGCGCACGCAGCCGCAGCCGAACGGGCGTGCGGCGCACGGACGCCGGCAGCTCGAGATCGGCGTCGGCTCGCAGATCCTCCGAGCGCTCGGGGTGTCCGACATGGTGCTGCTGACCAATGCGCCCGACGACGTGTACGTCGGCCTCGATGCCTATGGGCTGCGCATCGTCGGCACGCGGGCGATCGAGTAGGGCGGCCGAGTCTTCAGCCATGGTCAGGACAGAAACGTCTTCGCGCCCCGAGATGGACCTGCATTCCGGTCCGTCCGCGCGCATCCTCATCATCGAGTCGCCGTACTACAAGGAGATCACCGACGCGCTCGCGCAGGGCGCCGTGGCCGTTCTCGATGCGGCGGACACCGCCTATGACCGGATCGCCGTGCCGGGCGCGCTGGAAATTCCCCAGGCGTTCGCGCAGGCGGTCGCGGCCGGGCTGTTCGGCGGCGGTGAAGGCGGCCGCTACGCGGGCGTCATCGTGCTCGGCTGCGTCATCCGCGGCGAGACCTCGCACTACGACATCGTCTGCAACAACACGAACCACTGGCTGATGGAAACGGCGATCCGGCACAATATTCCGGTCGGAAACGCGGTGCTGACCGTGGATACGGAAGCCCAGGCGCGCGCCCGCGCGGAGGGCGGCGCCGATGGCAAGGGCGGGGATGCGGCGCGGGCCTGCCTCAGGCTGATCCGCATCGCCGAGCGTCTCGGGCGGCGCGTGCCATGAGCCTTCCCCGACGAAAGAAGACGGCCGGCGACGCGCCGAAGCCGCGCACGGTTTCGCGCATGGCGGCCGTGCAGGCGCTCTATCAGATGGATCTCGCGGGAACGGACGCCGGCGAGGTTATCGACCAGTTCATGGCGGCCAGGCCCGAAGCGGACAAGGACGAGGCGGATGCAGAGGGTGAGGCGCTGACCTCCCTCGAGGGAGGCGATGCCACGTTCTTCGCCGATGTCGTGAAGGGCGTCGTGCGGTGCCAGCGGGAGATCGATCCGCTCGTGGACCAGCAGCTCCGCACGGGCTGGCGGCTGGTGCGGGTCGATTCCATCCTGCGGGCCATCCTGCGCGGCGGCGTGTTCGAGCTTCTGGAGCGGCGCGACGTGCCCGCGCGCGTGACGATCAACGAGTACATCAACATCGCCAAGGCCTTCTTCGAGGACGACGAGCCGAAGGTCGTCAACGGCGTGCTCGACAGGATCGCCCACAAAGTACGCGCCAAGGAATTCGAGACGCCGGGCGGCGGAGGCTGACGCCCCATGACGCGCACGCGGCCAGGGGGTGAGGACGAGCTGATCCAAAGCACCTTTGCGCCGCTCGCCCGAGGATTTGCTGGCGCGCTGGGGCTCAAGGACGACTGCGCGGTGCTGACGCCAGGTCCAGGCGAGGATCTCGTGCTGACGACCGATGCCGTCGCGGAAGGCGTCCACTTCTTCGCCGATGACAGCGCTGCCGACATCGCGTGGAAGGCGCTGGCCGTCAATGTCTCGGATCTCGTCGCCAAGGGCACGCGCCCGCTCGCCTATCTTCTGGCCATCTCCTTCCCGGAGCGTCCGGACCGCGCCTGGCTCGACGGTTTCGCGGCCGGCCTCGGGGCGGCGCAATCGGCATTCGGCCTCCATCTCGCCGGCGGCGATACCGACCGCCGTCCGGGCCCGCTCACGGCGACGCTCACGGCGATCGGAAGTGTGCCGCACGGACGCGCCGTGCGCCGCACCGGCGCGCGCATCGGCGATCTCCTGTTCCTCTCCGGCACGGTGGGCGACAGCGCGCTGGGGCTCCGCGTGCGCCGTGACGGGCGGGAGGCCGCGACGCGGATGGGGCTCGATGACGCGCAGGCCCATGCCCTCGTGCAGCGCTATCTGCGTCCCGAGCCGCGCGTCGCGCTCGCCCCTCATGTCCTCGCGTGCGCCTCGGCGGCGATGGACGTCTCGGACGGCTTGATCAAGGACGGTGGGCGGCTCGCCGCAGCTTCGGGCGTGCGCGCGGCGCTCGATGTTCGCCGGATGCCGCTGTCGGAGGCCGTGCAGGCGGCGCTCGTGCGCGATCCCGCTTTGCTGCCGGCCGTCCTGACCGGCGGCGACGATTACGAGGTGCTGGCAGCCGTGCCCTCGGACCAGGCGGACGCCTATCGGGCCGCCGCCGGGGCGAGCGGCGTGGCCGTCGCGGAGATCGGCGTGCTTGCCGCCGGGGAGGGCCTCGCGCTGACCGGCTGGGACGGAGCCCCGATGGCGCTGCCGGAGACGGCCGGCTGGGATCATTTCCCTGGCTGAGGTCTGGCTAGCCGAGTCGGCCGGTCGTACGATGTGACCCGTCGGCCACGGCCTGTGGCCACAATGACCTATCCTCCGGCCACCTTGCCGCGGGGTCTTTGTTTGGCCATATGATTTCCGTTAAACGGCTGCACCGCGTGCCCGCAAAATCGTGTCGTGCCTTGATGTGCGACGACGTCGGCGGAGAGCCTTTGCCCCCTGACCTTGCAAGGACTGGAATTCCGGTGGCTTCATTGATCTCGCTCAGCCGATGCGCCAACCGCTCTCGGCTTGCCGTTTCGCTGTCCGCTGCGGCGCTGCTGTGGGCCGGCTCGTCGGCCGCCGCGCAGGACGGCAACTGGTGGGAGGGAATCACCACCTTCGGCTCGCCGGACTACACCGGCAAGCGCGCCTCCCTCGAGCGCACGCCGCCGCGGCAGGAGGTGCTGAACGATCTGAGGCCCAACGACGTGCCCTACCGCAGCGATGAGATGCTCATCGCGATGGAGAACGCGATCGATCTCTATCAGCGCATCGTCACCAAGGGCGGCTGGCGGCCCATCCCCGGCGACCGCATGATGCGCGTCGGCGACAGCGACGAGCGGATCGCCTATTTGCGCCGCCGCCTGATGGTGACGGGCGAGCTGCCGCGCTCGGCGAGCATCAACGACTACACGTTCGACACCGGCCTCGAGCAGGCCGTCGTGCGCTATCAGGAGCGCAACGGCCTGCGTGCCACGGGCCGCGTCGACAAGCCGACGCTGGCCGCGCTCAACGTCTCCGCCGAGGATCGCCTCGCGCAGCTCAAGCTCAACCATGGCCGCATTCTCGAGCTGGTGCAGATCCCGCCGGAAGATCGCTATGTGCTCGTCAACGTGCCCGCCTATCAGCTCGAGGCGGTCGAGCGCTATCGCACGGTGCTGCGCCACCGCGTGATCGTCGGGCGGCAGGGGCGCGACACGCCCACCCTCAAGGCGACGATCCGCAACCTCAACTTCTTCCCCTACTGGCGCGTGCCNNCTCGGGCTCGTGCGCATCGACATGCAGAACGAGCACGGCGTCTACATGCACGACACGCCGATGAAGCCGCTGTTCCAGCAGCGCGCACGCGCCTTCAGCGCCGGCTGCGTGCGCGTGCAGGACGTGTTCCAGCTCGTCGAATGGCTGGCGAGCTTCGAGCCGGGCTGGGGCAACCCCGGGCAGGTGCAGGCCGTAATCGATCAGGGCCAGGCGCTGAACGTGGCGCTGACGCGGCCGGTGCCGGTCTATTTCGCCTACATCACCGCCTGGGCCGAGCCGGACGGGCGCATCGAGTTCCGGCCCGACATCTACGGGCGCGACGGCAGCTCCGCGATGGGCGAGGTGTTCGATCCCGACGCGCCGCCGCCGCCCTCGCAAGGCCTGGCGCCTTAGTCTCCCATGCCGCTGCGCTTGTCACGGGCTCGGGAGGATGGAATCCTGCGCCCCGTGATGCTCATCGCGCGACTCGCATCGGCGGCCCGTGAGACCCTCGACGACATGGTGCGGCGATGGAAGCTCGTGCTCGCCCTGGTGCTGGCGGCGGGCTGGGTGGCGTTTGCGATCGCCCTCTCCGACATGCAGGGACGGATGGACCTGCCGCGCGCGTATTCGGTGCGCATGACCTGCGAGGATGACCCGGAGGCCGCACTCTGGCATGGCGGCTGTGAGCGCATCGCCGACGCCATCGCAGAGGCGGGACGGCCCGCGTTCGGCCCGCTCTATGCCGCGTTCGTCACGGCGCACCACGCGCCCGCTCCGGGAGAAGGGAGCCGTGCCCGCTTTGCGTCCGCCGCCGCAGAGGCGGGCTTCGACCTCGATGCGATGCTGGCCGGGCAGAGATACGGTCTTGCGGCGGTCCGCCCGGAGTTCGACGGCGTTCGGCGGCGTGACCATGCCGAGGCGATCATGGCCGCCATCGACGCGCGCGACCGGGCGCTGCTCGTGATCGGGCGCGCCGGGCTCGGGTTCGATGCACTCGTGGCCGGGGCGCTCGCCAATCTCGTGCATCCGGTGAGCATGCTCGACGGCGCCGTCCACTTCGTGCAGATCCAGCTCGGCATTGCGAAGGACAGCGATCTTTCGGCGCGCTGAGGACCCGCTACGCCTTGAGCCGGTAGCCCGTCTTGAAGATCCACCAGATGACGGCGAGGCACACCACGAGGAAGCCCAGCGTCATCGCGAGGCTGGTCGCGATATTGACGTCGGAAACCTCGTAGAAGCTCCATCGGAAGCCGCTGATCAGGTAGACGATTGGATTGAACAGGGCGACCGTCTGCCAGAACGGCGGCANNTGATCAGGTAGACGATCGGGTTGGCCAGCGTCACCGTCTGCCAGAACGGCGGCAACATCTTGATCGAGTAGAACGTGCCGCCGAGGAACGTCAGCGGCATCAGCACCAGCATCGGGATGATCTGGAGCTTCTCGAAGCCGTCGGCCCACACGCCGATGATGAAGCCGAACAGGCTGAAGGTGACGGCCGTGAGGACGAGGAACGCGAGCATCCAGACGGGATGCGCGATCTTGAGCGGCACGAAGAGGCCCGCCGTGGCGAGGATGACGAGGCCGAGCACCACCGATTTCGTTGCCGCCGCGCCAACGTAGCCGAGCACGATCTCGAACGACGAGATCGGCGCGGAGAGCAGCTCGTAGATCGTGCCGGTGAAGCGCGGGAAATAGATGCCGAAGGCGGCGTTCGAGGTGCTTTCGGTCAGCAGCAGCATCATGACGAGGCCGGGCACGATGAAGGCGCCGTAGGCCACGCCGTCGATCTCGGCGATGCGCGAGCCGATGGCGGTGCCGAACACCACGAAATAGAGCGAGGTCGAGAGCACGGGCGAGACGATGCTCTGCAGCAGCGTGCGGCCCCAGCGGGCCATCTCGAAGCCGTAGATGGCGCGGATGGCTTCGAGATTCATCGCGATTGCCTCACCAGATCCACGAAGATGTCCTCGAGCGAGCTTTGATGCGTCGCGAGGTCCTTGAAGCCGATGCCCGCCTCGCGCATGTCGGCGAGGAGCGCGGTGATGCCGGTGCGCTCGGCCTGCGTGTCGTAGGTGAAGGTGAGGGCGGTGCCGCCCGCGCCAAGCTCCAGCGCATGCTGGGCGAGCGCGGCGGGGATCGCATCGAGCGGCCTCTGCAACTCGAGGACGAGCTGCTTGCGGCCGAGCTTGCGCATCAGTTCGCGCGTCTCCTGCACCACGATCAGCTCGCCCTTGGCGATGACGCCGATGCGGTCGGCCATCTCCTCGGCTTCCTCGATGTAGTGCGTGGTGAGGATGATCGTGGTGCCGTTGTCGCGCAGGCCGCGCACGATGTTCCACATGTCCTTGCGCAGCTCCACGTCGACGCCGGCCGTGGGCTCGTCCAGGAACAGGATGCGCGGCTCGTGCACGAGCGCCTTGGCGATGAGCACGCGCCGCTTCATGCCGCCGGAGAGCGCCATGATGCGCGTGTCCTTCTTGTCCCAGAGGGAGAGCTCGCGCAGCACCTTCTCGACGAGTGCCGGGTTACGCGGCTTGCCGAACAGGCCGCGGCTGAAGGAGACCGTGGCCCAGACGGTCTCGAACATTTCCGTGGCCAGCTCCTGCGGCACCAGCCCGATCAGCGAGCGCACGGCGCGCGCGTCGCGCGCGATGTCGAGACCGGCGACGGAGATGCCTCCCGAGGTGGCGTTGACGATGCCGCAGACGATGCTGATCAGCGTCGTCTTGCCGGCGCCGTTGGGGCCGAGCAGCGCGAAGATCTCGCGCTCGCGGATGTCGAGCGTGACGTCCTTGAGCGCCACGTGGCCGGACGCATAGGTCTTGCCGACGTTCCGCAAGGAGATGATGGGCGTCATGGGACTCCGTCGGATGAGGCGTGGCGGCATGCCGGCTGCCCTCACATAGGGGCATCGCCCCGGGGCCGCAAGCGCGGCGGCGCGCGGGGGCGGAGCCATCAGCGGAGCGACGCATCACCCAGAGGCACGCGGCGGATCCAGCAGCCGGTGAGGCCGGCGGCGCGCAGCTTCGCGCACAGCGCCTTGGCATCGGCCTGCGACTGCGGCGGCACGAGGGAGAGACGGTGCCACGTCTTCTGATCCTGCCCCTGGATACGCTCGACGCGAGCCTTTCGACCCTCGAGAAGCGCCGCATAGGTCTCGCTGAAGCCTTCGAAGTCCTTGCGCAGCTCCTCTGTCGTCAGACGGGTCGTGAGCACGACGAGATAGGGTTGCTCGACGCTTGAGGGGTCGGCGGCGGCCGCGGCGAACTGCGCCGTGGGATCGGGAGCGGCCGGTGACGACGCGGAGGGCGTCGGCTCGCCCGCGCCGAGGCGTCCGTCGAGCTTCGGGCCGGAGGCTTCATCGCGCCGCGCCTGCACGCTGGCGGGCCCCGGCATCAGGAAGGACGCAACCAGGAGCGTACCGGCCATCACGGTCAGCGTGGCCGCCGCGGCGGCATAGATGGGCTCCGTCAGGCGCCGGCCGAGGGCCGCGAAGTTCAACCGGCGCGAGAGGAGAGCCGTGGAGGGTTTCCCACCTCGGCGCTGCTGCTGCTGCTGTTGCTGCGCCGGTGTTTGAGGCTGCGCCGGACGCTGCTGTTGTGGAGCGGTCGACGCGCCATATTGCGAGGGATGCGGCGCAGGAGGCCGCACCGGGGCTGCTCGCCCCGAGGGTTGGCCTTGACCAGGGGCTGGGCGGGCATAAGGCGGCGCGGACGGCGCATAGCCCGGATGGCGGGGCGCTGGCGCGTGAGCGGGGGGACCCGCCGCTCCCCAGTGCTGTTGCGCCGGATAGCGCGGCGCCGGTGCAGTGGTCTCCACGGGCCATGGAGCGGGCGTGGGGGCAGCATAGCCCTGGATACGCGTCTCGAGCTGCTCGAGCAGGCCGAGAGCATGCTGCTGGCTGGCGAGAATGTGCGTCAGCACCGGCATATCGAGCGGAGCACCGAACGGCTGCGTGGCCATGACGGTCTCGACGTCGCGCTGCACGTCGGAGATCCTGCGCGCAGTGGCATCGATCTCGCCCGCGAGCTGAGGCGGGGCGTGACGGCCGGTTTCGAGCGCGTTCAGGAGACGGCGCGCGATGTTGAGCGCGATCTCGTGGATCTGCTGACGCTCGACACTGCCATCGCGGTCGTAGTGCGACATTCGCTTCACGCCTTGTGACGTTCCGATGCGCAGCTCAACCGGCGCGGCATTCGGGGAACATGCCGCGCAGGATGTCGGCCGTGCAGCCCGGCGTGCCTTCGATGCATTGATAATTAATCACGGGTGGGGCCTGCTCGCTGGCGATCGAGAGCTGGCTTCGGATCTTTTTCGTGAAGCAGCGGGCCGCGGCCGCGGCGTCACCCGTCGCCAGCTCGATGGACGTTAGCACGCTCTGATCCGCGCAGGCAGTATTCGAGATCAAATACGTCGTCGCAGACGATTGCGTGATCGTGAGGCATTCGGGGTCGGCCGTATTGGAGGGGGCCGCATCGGCCTGAGACGGGCCTGCGCCGCCGGCGGAGGAGGGATCCGCGCCGGCCCTCGCCGCAGAAAGGGGCGCGCTCGTCGCCCAAAGCGCTCCAAGCACAGCGATCGCGACGAGGCGTGTGGGGATTGCAAAGCTCACGGGCTGCACGCTCTGACTGTTCTTTCCGAGGCCGCTCTGACCGGCAGGATACGTCTTGCCGGCCGCGCTCGGATCTCGAGGCGGCGCGCTCCCGCATCGGCCGGCGCACCCTCTCGAGTCTCCGGCTTCGGCGGCGGCTTCGCCAGCCCCAGCCGTTCACAGAGACCAACATTCCGACCGGATCAGGGCAGGCGGGAGCTTTTCCCGAGAGGCGCGTCGGCGGCGCTCCGCGCCTCCTCAGCGTGTCTCCTCGTCGGCGCGGCGATAGATGTCGTCGCCGCGGATGATGTCGTCCTCGCCGAGATAGCTTCCGATCTGCACCTCGATGAGCTGCAGCGGCACCTTGCCCGGATTTTCGAGGCGGTGCCATTGCCCGGCGACGATATAGACGCTTTCGTTCTCGCGGACGAGCGTCTCGCGCCCCTCGACCGTGACGCGGGCCGTCCCCTGCACGACGACCCAGTGCTCCGAGCGGTGATGGTGCATCTGAAGCGAGAGCACGCCGCCGGGGGTGACGTTCAGCAGCTTCACCTGAAAGCGCGGGCCGACGTTGAGGACCTCGAAGTAGCCCCACGGCCGGAAGCTGCGGACGTGCTGCTCGTGCTCCTTGCGGCTCGTGCTCTTCAGCCGCTCCACCATGCGCCCGACATCCTGCGAGCGCGACTTGTCGGCGATGAGCACCGTGTCCGGCGTTTCGACGATGACGAGATCCTTGACGCCGATGGTGGAGATCAGCGCTTTCTCGCTGCGGATGTAGCAGTTGGTCGTGTCCTCGATCAGGGCGTCGCCCTGCACGAAATTGCCGTCCGCGTCGCGCGGGGCAGCATCCCACAGCGCGCTCCACGAGCCGAGGTCGCTCCAGCGGATCGAAAGCGGCAGCACCACGGCGCCGCGCACCTGCTCCATCACCGCGTAATCGATCGAGATGCTGGGGGCGGCGGCGAATGCCTGCGTCTCGAGCCGAAGGAAGCCGAGATCCTCCGTCGCGCCATCGATGGAGGCGCGGGCGGCGGCAACGAGGGGCGCGTCGCGCCGCTCGAGCTCGTCGAGGATCGTGCTCGCCTTGAACACGAAGATGCCGCTGTTCCAGAGGTAGCTGCCGTCGGCGAGATAGCGGGCGGCGGTCTCGGCGGTGGGCTTCTCGAAGAAGCCGTCGACGTCGTAGGCGCTGATGCCGTCGTCCGGACGCGCGGCGCCCTTGCGGATGTAGCCGTAGCCGGTATTGGGCTCGGTCGGCGTCATGCCGAACAGCACGATGCGCCCCTCGTTGGCGATCTCCGCCGCATGCCGGACGGCGGGCTCGAAGCTCGACGCATCGAGGACATGGTCCGACGGCATGACGACGAGGACCGCGTTCGGATCCCGGCGCTGGGCGATGAGCGCGGCCACGGCGATGGCGGGGGCGGTATTGCGGCCGACGGGCTCGAGCACGATGGCGCCCGGCTTCACGCCGGCCGCCTCCGCGTTTTCACGCACGAGGAAGCGGTGCGCGTTGTTGCAGACCACGATCGGCGCCGCGAAGCCCACATCCGGCGAGAGGCGCGTGAGGGTCGCCGTGAGCAGGCTTTTCGATTCGCCGTTGAGCCCCGTCACGAACTGCTTGGGATAGAGCGCGCGGGAGATCGGCCACAGGCGCGTGCCGGATCCGCCCGAAAGGATGACGGGGACAATATGGGCGGCGGGAATGGAGATCTTGAGCATATCGACGTCTTACGCAAAACGACGTTGCAGAACAATGAAAGGGGCCGCCGAGACTTAAGTGAAGGTTTCCATGCTCCGAACCCGCCCGCCTCCTGTCTCCATGCGGAGGGGAAGGCGCACGCCGGTCACGCAGGACATGGACAATATGAGCGCTGCGCAGGCGGTCGAGGGCGAGAGGGTCGCTGTCGCCCGGTCGCGCCGACCCTCGATCCTCACATGCGCAGCCACCACCACACCCACGTTGGATTGGTTGTGCCACCGGCACGAGACGCGATCAAGTGGAAGGTGGTGCAGCAACTTAATAAGGTAAAGACCCAATTCCTTGAAAGGATTGGATCTGTTTGGGGGATTTCGGGGCGTGCAAAGCGCACGGAAATCCGACGGCTGAACAATAGGCGTCGCGGCAGATTTTGAAGGGAAATGGCTCAGCGGGTCGGAATGGGATCGCTTTAGAAAAGCCTTTTATATGAACACACGCGCGTTCCCACGTGTGTTGCGCTCGATATTGCGCATTTTGTTGCGCCTTGAGCGGCAACAGGCAAGTCGCTCTTGGTCTATTTTGCTTCGAGCGGTAGCGCGACGCGTCCCAAAAGACCGAGACGGACAGGCGGCGCGCTACCGCTTCAATTTCGCTCACGGAATCCGAATGGTGAATATCTTGCGGATACGCTCCTCGGTTCTCCAGAGTCCGATGAAGCCCTTCGGGATCTGGAAGCCATCGCCGGCGGAATAAGTCGTCGTCGCTCCGCCCTCCTCGGAAAGCGTCACCTTGCCTTCGAACAGATGGATGAACTCGTCTGCCGCATACGTGACATGATAGGTGCCAGGTGTTGCTTCCCAGAAGCCCGTGAGGAACTTGCCGTCGTCGGTTTTATGCTCGATCCACGTCTTCATGGTCGGCGATCCTTCGACGGGTTTCCATCCATCCAGATCTGTTTCAATCGGCGTCGCTTTCGGAGAGAAGTTTTTTCCGTAAGACAGGACCGTCATGGAGATCTCCTTTTTTATGCGGGTTGGCGGCCGGCTTTTTGCCGTAGCGACCACCAAGGGATAAAAAGGACCGGAAACGCGAAGTTTCCGGCCAGTCCAGGAGGTGCGCGACCCTGGTTCAGCCGCGCACGGGGGGATGTGTTCTGAGCCTCAGCGGATCATAGAAGGGCATGCGAACCACGGTCGCCTTCAGAGCTTTTCCGCCGTCATTGATGTCTAGCGCCGTACCGAGCGCCGTGTGGGACGGCGCGATCTGAGCCATGGCGAGCGATTTTCCAAGGTGCTGGCTGAATACGGTACTCGTTACGACGCCGACATCCTGACCCGCTGCCAGCACCTTCGCGCCGGGTGTAACGGCTTCGGCCGCATCCACCTCAAGCCCCGTGATGAACGAGCGCTCCTTGCCCTTGCTGGCCGCAAGAGCAGCCTTGCCGCGGAAATCCGGCTTGGCGAGATCGACCGTCCAGTCCGCCCGGACTTCCCACGGGGTGGTGTTCGGATGAGGCATGTCGAAGGGGAAGAACAGCAGCCCGGACTCGACGCGCACGATGTCGAGGCATGTCCAGGACACGGGGATCACGCCCTTCGCCTTGCCCGCCTCGAGGATGGAATCCCAGAGGAACGGCGCATCCTTGCGGGAGCAGAACACCTCGTATCCGCGCTCGCCCGAATAGCCGCCGCGGGCGAGCGAGACGTCACGGCCGAAGAGGGTCGTCTTGACATGCTTGAAGTAGCCGAGGCTGGCGAGATCTGCAGGGGTGTGCGGCGCAAGCACCTCCAGAGCGGCAGGTCCCTGGAGCGAGAGAATATGCACGTCGTTGTCGGGCTCGACCGTGACGTTGTACTTCGGCGCATACGCCTTGAGGGTTTTGCCGAAGTCGCCGCCGCCATGCGAGACGCGGAACGTGTTGGGGCCGTCGATGTAGACGAGCACGTCGTCAATCAGACCGCCCTCGTCGTTGACGGTGTTGGAGATGTGGGAATCGCCCGGCTCGGCCTTCGCGATGTCGGTGGAGAGCAGATAGTTCAGGAAGGCCGTCGCGTCGGGGCCTGAGACGTTGACGATGTTGAGGCCCGTGACCTCGATGAGCCCGGCGCGATAGCGGGTTGCCGCCACCTCGTCATAAGGATCGCTCGCATAGTTCTGAGGGATGGGCAGCTCATTCCACGACTGGGCGAGGTCCGATCCGAGTGCCCTATGCCGGCTTTCGAGGGCGGTGACGCGGGTAGTGGTCGACATGACGTATCCTCTGGATGTTTATTTTCAGTGCTTATGCGCTGCCGCGGACGGCGCGACGCGGTGCGGTGCTCTGTTTCAGTCCGGGCTGCCTCCCGGGGATGTCGGAAGTCCATCGTCATACTGGGCCAGCCAGGCGAGGGTCGTGTCGCGGTAGCGGGTGATGCCTTTGTAGTCGACGAGCTCCTGGGGCACCGTCTTCAACACGCGGTGCATGCGGCGGCCCCATTTCGGCACCGTCACCAGCTCCCGCATCTTCAGGAGATAGCCGCGGATGGAGAACAGGATGGCGTTCGACCTCGGCAAGCGCCACATCGCCTGAAGCTCGACACGCAGGTGGACTTTGTCGCCGACGTTCTCTGGCGTCACCGTGGTGCGATCCTTGCCCCATTTGTTGTAGTTCTCGGGGCTCGTATCGAGCCGCGGGTTGATGGTCATGGTCCAGTTGAGGCGGCGCACGGGCTGGCCCAGCTGCAGGTTGAGAAGGAACTTGAGCGCGCGGTCGAACACGCCCATGTCGTGAGCCAGCGGCACGGGGCCATGCCATTCCATGAAGTTCATGCCGACGTCGAAGTCGAGCGACCAGTCTGCCTGCGAGGTGATGATGCCGCCGTCCATCCAGAGCTGGCCGTCGCGCTGGTCCTGAAGGGAGAAGTCGCCCTGGCACTGGCGGCCGATATACTCCATCGGCTCGCAGGGCAGCGTCGAGGCATCGCCGAAGACGAACTTCTGATCGATATTGAGGGGGCGGTTGATCCAATGCCAATGATCGCCCTCGGTCTTGAGCGAGAACCATTGCGGATAGTCGCGCGCCATGCTCGTCATCAGCAGCTCGAGCATGTCCCATTGTGCCAGCATCATATGGGGCAGTGCCTGGCACCGCAGCGGATCCTCGCGCAGCACGAGGGCGCGGTCCGCCACCTCCGATACGTAGTGCTCGTCGATGTCGATGGGGAACTCGAAAGGCGTGCCCGGCTCACCCTTGGTGTGCGGCTCGATGTTGACCGAGTACATGTACTTGTCCTCCCAGAACGGGAAGGGAAAGCGCCTGATCGCACTCGGGCTGTTGAAGTACGTGAAGTCGTTCCTGAAGGTCTCTTGCTTGAATTCGTGGTTCATGGCTGCTCCTTTGTCGTATCGCGCAGGCGGAGGCTAGAGATCGAGCGTGATGTGTGATCCCTTGATGCGGGAGACGCAGATCATGATCTTGCGGCCGGCCTGCTTTTCCTCGTCGGTGAGGTAGTGGTCGTAGTGGAGGATGTTCCCCTCGCAGTTGACGACGGCGGTCTCGCACTGACCGCACGCGCCCCCGCGGCACAGATACGGCGGATTGAGCCCGGCGGACTCGAGGGCGTGCAGGATGCTCTCGTCCTCCTGCACACGAACGGTTCTTTGAGACTGAGTGAGCACGACGTCGAAGGGCAGGCCGCCGCGCGGGGCGGTGAAATGCTCGGAATGCACGTGCTGGCTCGGCCAGCCGGCTTCCTTCGCCAGCCGCAGCACGTCCTCGATCATGGCGTCGGGGCCGCAGACGTAGAGGTGCGTGCCGAGCGGCTGCTGCGGCAGGAGCCCGGCCAGGTCGATGCGGCGCGACGAGACGGTCTGGTAGTGATGCAATTTGCGGCCGTGCTTCTGCTTGAGCTCGTCCACGTAGGCGCCCGAGCTCGGCGTGCGTGTCGAATAGTGCAGCTCGTAAGGGGCGCCGATGGCAAAGAGCTGGTCGGCCATGGCCATGATGGGCGTGATACCGATGCCGCCGGCGATCAGCAGATGCTTGCGCGCGCGCAGATCGATCGGGAACAGATTGTACGGGTGGGTGATCGACAGCTGCGCGCCTTCGTAAAGGCGCTCGTGGATGAACTGCGAGCCGCCGCGGGACTGGGTCGTCCTGAGGACGCTGATCTCGTAGCCGCTGGTATCACCGAGGGGACCCATCAAGGAATAGGCGTTCCTGATCGTCCGGTCGCCGTCGCGTAGTTTGAGGACGACGTGGGAGCCGGCCGAGAACGTGGGCAGCGGCTGGCCGTCAACCGGAACGAATCGGATCCGCTTGATGCGCTCGGCCACGGTCTCTATGCGCGCAACGCGGACGGAAATTTCAGCGCTGCTCATTTGAACACCTCGTCGATGGGCGGAAGATCTCCAGGCACCTCGGCGTCGGCGCAGACGCCCTGAAATGCCGCGTGCCGCTTCGAATAGTGATCGCGAACGAGCAGGTTCGTGTCGCAATGCGCGCACTTCACGATGCTGGTCGTGACGTGCTCGGTGAACCCTTTGCAGTGCACGCACTGCACGCGGCGGGCGTGCGTGCCGCGGTGTTCGGTCAGCACCGTTTGCGGGTCCATGCCGCACTGCTGCGCGATCTGGACGGTGAGGCCGATCAGGGTCTCGCTTCCGGCCGCGTAGATGCGCGTGCCCATGCGCGCGCGGCCGAGAACGGCTCTCAGGCGCTGCATGGCGGTGGCCAGCGTGGGCATGGCGTGTACGACGTCGACCGGGAGCTCCTGCAGGCGGACCGCGCTGTTGGCGGTGGGCTCGGTCCGGGCGTAGACGATATCGATGCGACCTTTGATCTCGGACCCGTCCCGGGCGAAGAGGTCGAGTATGGCCTGCGCGCCATCGCCGTCGGCGGCGAACACGTGATGGTGGGCGTAGCAATCGGCAGTCAAGCCGGGGTACTTTGGTCTGCTTTTGATGCCTTCGATGAGCATCGACATGTCCTCCGCGATGTTTTCTTCTTGTTGGCTTCGCCGATAGGCCGGTCCGGGTCGGATCGGCGTTGCCGCTTGTCCTGATCGTTTGCAGCGGCCGGGTGGGCGGCGGCGCTTGTCCGCCGCCCGTGTGCCGTCAGGCCGGCAACTGGAAGATCCAGTTCGCCGCGAGAACGACCGTGATGCCCGCGATCAGCGTCAGGTAAGGCAGGATGCCCGCCTTCCGGACTTTGAGCTCGTCCTGAGTGAGGTTCAGGTCGGCCAGCATGTTCGGCGGGAATTTGCCGCGGTCCTGCACATAGTGGCGATAGATGAAGACCGGGATGATCAGCCCTGCCGCGATCAGTCCCGCCCACAGCGCCACCGGGTTCCAGACTTTGGCGCCCGCGCCGAGAAACACCGCGTTGACGAACGCGAAGCAGGTGCCGAGTACCAGCAGGAACGTCGGAGCCTTCCACGGACGCGGAATGTGGCCGTTATCGATGCGATGGATCCAACCCGAGTTGAGGTTGAGGAAGTTGAAGATGATGTAGCAGCAGTTGGAAACGGCGAGGATGAAGAAGTAGCTCGTCGCGTCGGCGGCTGCGATGGCGAGGAGCCCGACGTTGAACACGAGGTCGGTCCACATGGCGGCCGTCGGCGCGCCGTGCGTGTTCACCCGCGACAGGTAGCGCGGCAGCCAGCCGTCGACGGAGCCCTGGTAGAGCGTGCGAGACGAGCCGGCCATCGCCGTCATGATGGCGAGCATCAAGGCGAAGATCATCATCATGACCATGGCGGAAGTGATGAACCCGCCGCTGCCGCCGCTGACCATGCGGCCCATCGCTTCGGCCACGCCCGAGCCGTCGACGATTGAGTCCTCGAGCATGCCGTTGAGGCCGAGCACGCCCTGGAACGTGAACGGCACCAGCGTGTAGAGCACGAGGCACAGCAGGCCGGAAAAGAAGATCGCCCGGAAGGTGTCGGTCTTGGGGTCCTTGAACTCGCTCGTATAGCAGATGGCCGTCTCGAAGGCGTAGGTCGACCAGGCGGCGATGAACATGCCGCCAAGCACAAGCGTCCAGCCGCTGATGCTCCATTCGCCGTGGGTCGGCACGTAGGCCTCCTGCAGCGGAACGAGCGGCGTGTAGTTGTCCCAGTTGATCTGGCCGGTGATGATCGGCGCGATGCCGACGATCAGCATCGGAATGATGACCACGAGCCCGATGAGCTTCTGCACGTTGGCAGTGCCGAGGATGCCGCGGTGCTGGATGGCGAACGTGAGCAGCATCAGGACGACGCCGATGAAGAACGTCCAGTTGAGCGAGAACGAGACCGGACCGATGCTGCCCGCGGCAAGCGTCCAGTTGCGGAAGGCGGGTGTCAGCGCCGCCACGCCATCCTGTACGAGCAGCGCCGTGACGGCGTCGGCCGGCGTCTTGCCGGCATTGGCTGCGAGCCATTCCGCGACCCGCGAGCTGTCGGCTGTGATGGAGCCGGCGTTGGCCTGTACCCAGGCCAGAACCTCGGGCGATTCCGCGCCGGGGATGGGCCCGAGAGCATTCAGAATATAGGCCGCCGCGATCGAGCAGCCGAGCGACAGCACGGGCGTCCAGGCGAGCCAGTTGCACCAGACCGAGAGCGGGGCAATCAGCTTCGAGTAGCGGACCCAGGCCGAGGCGCCATAGACGGAGGCGCCGCCGGACTTGTTGGGAAAGAGGCCGGCGATCTCGGCGTAGGTGAAGGACTGGATGAAGCCCATGCACA
>JRYH01000236.1_pt1 | contig 27707 bp, 34 predicted proteins | sample 235351 | NCBI WGS metagenome assembly JRYH01 (sample SAMN03074221, study PRJNA261480) | activated sludge metagenome | biome: Wastewater Treatment Plant; feature: Wastewater; material: Activated sludge; isolation source: activated biomass of a wastewater treatment plant treating wastewater... ...
TCTAGCCATGCCCGATCTGTCGGGTATAATGATCCTGCACCATACGACGAATCACCCGTCACTCAACAAAAGGACATTCCGATGTTTACCATCACGATCTCGGCCGAATCGGCCGAGGCGCTGGCCACGCAGGCCGCCGAACTCGCCGCGCAACTTGGCGGCGCCACCGAAGACACCCCGGCCGAGAAGCCGAAGGCGACCCGCGGCAAGGCGAAACCCGCCGCCAAGGCCGAAGAGCCGGAAGACGCGCAGGTCGTCGAAGAGACGAAGCCCGAACCGAAGGCGAAAGAGCCCGAGTACAGCTTGCAGGACGTCCGGTCCGAAATCGCCAAGCTCGTGGCCCTCGGCGCCGAAGGGGCCAAGGCGGCGATCCAGATCGTTACCGACCTCGATGCCAAGGACGAGAAGGGCCTGCCGAAAGCCGACCAGATCAAGCCGGAGAAGTTCGGCGAGGCCATGCGGCTGGTCGCGGAAAAGATCGAGGCGTTGACGCCGAGCGGAGTGCTCTGATGACCTCCGGCGCCCACTCCGACCGCGACCACGCCAGGCTCGCCCCCTCGTCCATGCACCGCATCGTGGCGTGCGGGGGGAGCCTGGCGATGGAAGAGCGCATGCCCCCCGGCAAGAGTTCGTCGGCGGCGAATGAAGGCACCGCGGCGCATGAGCTGGCGGCGTGGGCGCTCACGATGCAGCGCGATCCGGCAGAAATGCTGGGCCGCGTGATCGACATCAACGGAAAGAGCCACGCGCTGCGGTTCCTGCAAGCGGGGGCGCCCGTCACGGACGACACCCGGTGGCCGGTGACGGAAGAAATGGTCGAGGCCGTCGATACCTACGTCGACTTCGTCAAGAGCCTCGGCGGGGAGCGCATGGTGGAGCAGCGGCTTCACATGGACCGTATCCACGAAGACATTTGGGGGACCGGCGACGCGATCGTCTGGCAGAAGGACGAAAAGACCCTCCACGTTGTTGACTTGAAATACGGTCGTGGCGTGGTCGTCGAGGCCGAGGACAACGAGCAGCTTCAATGCTACGCGAGCGGCGCTATCTCTCGCGTGGCTGCGGAGGGCGTGACCGGCGTCGAGACGGTTCGCATGACGATCGTCCAGCCCCGCGCGCCTCACCCGGAGGGCCAAGTGCGCACGGCCGAGATGACGTTCGCCGCGCTGGAATCCGCGGAGGCGGATATCGCCCTCGCGGCCAAGGGCGCGCTGATCGCGACAGGCCAGAATGACGTCGGGTCCGATGCCTGGAACGCCGAGTGGCTACGGGCGGGCGATCATTGCCGCTTCTGCGGCTTTGGCGCGCAATGCCCTGCCCGCGCGCAGCAGGCGCTCGCCGACGCGCAGGCCGAGTTTGCGGACGATGGCGGCATGATACTGCCGGAACCGGAGAGCATGGCCCCGGAGGCGCTGGCAGAGACGCTGAAGCGCGCCCGCCAGATCCAGCACTGGATCAACGCGGTCGAGGAATACGCCAACGCAGAGGCGCAAGCGGGCCGAGTACCACCGGGCTTCAAGCTGGTGGCGAAGCGCGCAAGCCGGTCATGGAAGGACGAGGCCGCATTCGTGGCCGTCGCGCCCATGATGTTCTCGATCTCGAATGACGACCTCTACGCCGAGCCGAAGTTGCTCAGCGTGGCGCAGGTCGAGAAGAAATTGCCGAAGGCCGAGCGCGAGGCGCTGGCGGCTTTCATCTCCAGCACTTCGTCCGGGACCAATCTGGTGCCGATCGAGGACGCGCGGCCGGGTACACGCCCGACCGCGGAAGAAGACTTTGCAACCTGACCACTACGGAGCGTTACACATGGTCGATTTCACCACCTGCGCGGAAACGAAGTCCGGCAATATCCGGACCCCGAAATGCCGCCTCAGCTACGTCTATCTCGAAACCCCGAACCCCAAGGCCAAGATCACCTCGGGCAACAACGCCGGCAAGTTCAAGTACACCGTGTCGCTGCTGATCCCGAAGTCGTCGAATATCGACATGCTCAAGAAGGCCGCCGAGGCCGTCGCGATCGAAGAGTTCGGCGCCGAGAAATTCAAGGGCCTGGTCGAAGCTGGCAAGTTCAACACGCCGTTCCTCGATGCGTTCAAGGCGTCGCGGACGGAGAAGAACCCCAGCGGCGACGAGCGGATGCGGGACTTCACCCTGATCCGCACGGACAGCATGACCAAGCCGGGCATCCTTGAATCGAACGGCCAGAGCATTGGCGACGACTACAGCGGCGTCTACGCGGGCCGCTGGGCCTTCGCGACGCTGAACGCCAGTGCATACCCGTCGATCGACGGCGGCAAGCCCGGCGTGAAGTTCTACCTCGGCAATATCCAGCTTCTCGACCACGACGAACGTCTTGGTGGTGGCCGGCCGAATGCCGAGGACGAGTTCGAACCCGTCAACGTCGCCGGCGGCGAGGCCGCTTCGACCGACAGCGTGTTCGGCAACGAGTCGTCCGGCGTTCTCTGACCTACTAGGACGCCGGGCCGGCCCCTCTGCTGGCACGGAGGGGCCACCTTTCAACAGGAGACGAAATGCGCTCAGACATCATCGACATCGAGGTTCGCGTTCTCAAGCGCACGGAACTGGCTGCGCTTGTGAAGGACGAAAGCGACCGCAAGGTCTGGCTCCCGCTTTCTGAAATCGAAATCCATCCACCCGAAGGCAGCAGATTGGCGCAAACGATCTCCCTGCCGGAATGGCTTGCTTTGGAAAAGGAACTGATCTGATGAACGACACCCCCGGTATCGGCGACAATTCGTACCGCGTGACCGCTGACGAGCTGCGCCAGTTCATCGAACGCTTCGAAAATCTCGAAGCCGAGAAGAAGGACATCACGGACCAGCAGAAAGAGGTGATGGCCGAGGCCAAGGGGCGCGGCTACGACGCCAAGATCATCCGCAAGGTGATCGCCCGCCGCAAGCGCGACAGGGCCGCCGTGGCGGAAGAAGACGCGGTTCTCGACCTGTACGAGAGCGCGCTGACCGCTGCCGTCGAAAACATGATGGCGTGAGATGGCCGCCAAGCTCGACCAATTCACCGACGAGGAACTGCTGACGCTCTGCGCCTTGGCGGACGCGGTCTATTCGTGCGGCGGGACCATGACGCGCGTCGAGCGGGCGTTCCTCGCGATCATGAAGCGCAAGCAACTCTGGACGCCGAAGGATGGGTAAGCGCTCCGATAAGGAGCGGGTGCCCAAGGACCAGTATTTCACGCCCCGCGCCGCCGTGACGCCGCTGGAGCGGTTCCTGCCGCCCAGCTTCACCTACGTCGAGCCTTGCGCCGGGAACGGCGCTCTGATCGGCCATTTGGCGGAGATCGGGGGCTTCTGCATGTGGGCGGGCGATATCGAGCCGAAGGCGCCCGGGATCCACACTTGCGATCTGAAGGAATTTCCGAACGTGGCTATCGCCGATTTCATCATCACCAACCCGCCGTGGACGCGGAACCTCATGCACCCGCTGATCGAGCGGGCCAAAGACATGCTCCCGACGTGGCTTTTGTTCGACGGGGACTGGCTCTTCAACAAGCACGCCGCGCCGTATCTGCCGTTCTGCAAGCGGGTCGTTCCGGTCGGGCGCGTGAAGTGGTTCGCAGACTCGCCGCACGCGGGCAANNTTGGCGCGGAGCGCGGGCCGGGGCCGATCGTGGAGGGGCGGGCATGAAGTTCGCCTATGCCGATCCGCCATATCTTGGCTGCGGTCGCCTTTACGCAGACCATCACCCGGAGGCCATGATATGGGACGACCCGGACACGCATCGCGCCCTGATCGAGCGATTGTGCGGCGAGTATCCCAATGGGTGGGCGCTATCCCTCCACGCGCCATCGCTTCGGATCATCCTCCCGATGTGTCCGGAAGATGTAAGAGTGCACGTGTGGGTAAAGCCTTTTGCCATCTTCAAGCCAAACGTGAATCCCGCATATGCCTGGGAGCCGGTTCTCATCCGAGGCGGTCGAAAACGCGGACGCGATATACCGACGGTGCGGGATTGGGTGTCAGCCAACATTACTCTCCGGAAGGGTCTCACGGGGGCCAAGCCTCCGGGGTTTTGCGAGGCGGTTCTTGACTGGCTGTATGTTCTTCCCGGCGATGAGCTGCACGATCTATTCCCGGGGACAGGCGCCATGACGGAGTCCTTTTACCGGCGTGTCGCCGCGGAGATGCTGGCATGACCACCCTTCGCCTCGACTTCGAGACCCGGAGCCCCGTCGATCTCCGCAAGGCCGGTACATACGTCTACGCCGAGCACCCGGACACTGACATCTGGTGCGCTGCGTTTGCCCTCGGTGACGAGGCCCCGCGCCTCTGGATCCCGGGCGAGCCCTGCCCCGCCGACGTGCGCGAGCATATCGAAAGCGGCGGCACCGTGACCGCCCACAACGCCGCTTTCGAGAGGGTGATCTGGCGGCATATCTTTACCCCACGCTACGGCTGGCCCGAGCCGAAACTGGAGCAATTCCGCTGCACGATGGCCGCCGCGCTGGCGCTGTCCTTGCCGGCGGGCCTTGACGATCTGGCGGGCGCCCTGGGGCTGGCCGAGAAGAAGGACGAGGCCGGGTACCGCAAGATGATCCAGATGGCCAAGCCACGGAAGCGGAACGACGACGGGACGTTCATCTGGTGGGACGATGCCGAGCGCCTTGCCGGGCTATATGCCTACTGCATGCAGGACGTGATCGTCGAGCGCGAAGTCGATAAGAAGTTGCTCCCGCTGCGGCCGTCGGAGCAGAAGCTCTGGTTCGTGGACCAGAGGATCAACGACCGCGGTGTCTATGTGGACGTCAATCTCTGCGAAGCCGCCAACGACATCGCCGACGAGATGCAGAAGCGGCTTGACCGCGCCATGCGGCAGGCCACCGGCAATGAGGTCCGGGCCTGCACCAACTCCAAGCAGTTGACCGAATGGCTCAACCAACAGGGCGTCGCCTGCGACAGCGTAGCCAAAGACCACGTCGAGCGCATGCTGGGCCGCGACGATCTCGCCCCGAACGTCCGCGAGGCGCTTCTACTGCGCCAGCAGGGCAGCAAGACCAGCACCGCCAAGGCCGACGCCTTACTGAACGGCAAGAGCGCTGACGGTCGCGCACGGGGCCTGACGCAGTTTCACGCTGCCGGTACGGGCCGCTGGGGCGGGCGCCGGTTCCAGCCGCAGAACCTCAAGCGGCCTGACGAGTCCACCGACATCGCGCAGGCGATCACGCTCATCAAGTCGCGCAACCTCGATGCCATGCTCATGCTCTACGACGACCCCATGAGCATCATCGGGGACTGCATCCGGGGCATGGTCACGGCGGCGCCGGGCCGCATCCTGCGCGCGGCGGATTTCAGCAACATCGAGGGCCGCGATCTCGCATGGCTGGCCGGTGAACAATGGAAACTGGACGCCTTCGCGGCGTTCGACCGGGGCGACGGGGAGGATCTGTACAAGGTCACGGCGGGCAGCATTCTCGACAAGTCCGCGAAGGACGTCTCGAAGCTGGAGCGCCAGAACATCGGCAAGGTCTCGGAACTCGCGCTCGGCTACCAGGGCGGCGTCGGCGCGATGATGACCATGAGCAAGGGCAAGGTGCCGTTTCACGAACTCTACGACATGCTGGCCGGAAAGATGCCGGACCACGCTGAGAAGGCGGCGGAAGCCTACGACCAGCGGGGGCGCGGGCAAGGACTGTCGGCTACCGGGTGGCAGGCGGCGGAGATCATCAAGCTCGCATGGCGCGAGAAGCACCCGAGGATCGTCCAGTTCTGGCGCGATGCCGAGGACGCTGCGATCGACGCCATCGCCAACCCCGGCGGCATCTACCAGGCGGGCAAGATCCGCTTCCGCAAGACCGGGTCGTTCCTGTTCATGCAACTGCCGAGCGGGCGGTGCCTCGCCTATGCGTACCCCTCTCTGGCCGACGACGTAACCCCGTGGGGCAAGTCGATCAAGAAGGTCAAGTTTTGGGGTGTCGATAGCCTTACGAAGAAATGGACGCGGCAGGACACCTACGGCGGAAAGCTGGTGGAGAACGCGACGCAGGCCACCGCCCGCGACAAGCTGGCCGACCGGCTGGTCTGGCTGGACGAGAACGGCTGGGACCCGGTGCTGCACGTCCACGACGAGGCCGTGACCGAGACCCTGCCGGAGTTCGGGTCCACGGAGGACCTGGAAAGAATCATGTCAACGATGCCTGCGTGGGCGGCCGGGTGCCCGGTGGCCGCTGCGGGGTGGAGCGAAGAGAGGTACCAGAAGTGACCCGCCGCAAGCCCCTGCCCTGCTGCGTCGCTTCCGGCGTCGACCCCTTCGTAACGTGGATGATGGTGTTCGCAAGGGGCGAGGGCATGAGCCAGGCGGCCCTCGCCCACAAAGTCGGCGTCTCCGCGTTCACAGTCGGGCGCTGGAGCACGGGCGCGGTCACGCCGTCGCTGCACAACGCCCGCGCGGCGGCAAACGCCCTCGGATATGATCTGGTTCTTCGTAAACGCCCGTCTCGACCAAAGGATTCGACCAAAAGGCCCGGTCCGACACACGTCGGAAATAGCGAAAGCACTGAAATCAAACGGTAATTTGGCGCACCCGAGAGGATTCGAACCTCTGGCCTCTGCCTTCGGAGGGCGGAATTTGTCGCATGTGAACGACGTCTAGGCCGCTGAATTTCCATGATTTCGCACTTGTGTCGAATCACCAAATACGACAGATTCGACACGCCAGTGGCGCGTTACGCGCAAGGAAATCGAAAGGAAACACCCATGAAACTGCTGGACCACAAGGCGGCCCTGCCGGCGCTTTGCGTCGTGCTGTTCGGCCTGCTGATCTACACGGCGGTGGCGCTATGAGCGCCTTTCGCGAACTGGAGGGCGACTCCGCGCTCCTGCTCTCCAACGGGGTCTTTCGGCAAGTTCCGCTGTACGAGCGCAACGGCGTTCTCTTCGCGAAGTGGGGCGCCGGATTCGTCCGCTTGACGCAGACAGGGGCTACCAGCGCGCCTGCGGTCCAGTTCACCGAACTTGTTTATGAGGGCCCGCTCTTCGCGGACGCTTTCGGCAGGCTGGCGTTGGCGCCGGCCGATGGCCGCAAGGCGCTTTTGCCGCAGCCGGGGGCGCTGCCCCTGCCCGCACCGGAGGAATGACCATGCACGCAGTTCTCTTCATCTGGCTCGCGCCGTCGTTTCAGGCTGCCGTTCCTGTCGCCTACTTCGAGACCCTTAGCGGCTGCGTCGCCGCGCTGCCGGTGGCCGAAGCGGAATATGTGCAGGAGGGCTGGGGCAACGCTCAGGCTGTCTGTGTCGAGTTCAGCTTCGCCCCCGAGACCTCGCCGCGCCCGCGGCCCAAGCCTGGGAGGGGCCAGTGATGGACCGCGCTGAAATCCTGGACACCGCGAAGGCATACGTCACCAAGGACCGCGCGGCCACGCATGGAGACGCAGAGCGGAACTTCGAGACGATCGCAGCCATGTGGTCGGCCTATCTCGGCGCGCCCGTAGAAGCGCACGACGTCGCTGCCATGATGGTTCTTCTGAAGGTGTCCCGCGTCAAATCCAACCCGGGCCACGCTGATAATTGGGTCGATGGCGCGGGGTACTTCGCCTGCGGCGGGGAGATCGCTACCGTAGACGATATGCTGGAGGCCCCGGGCCCCCTCGACCCCGGCATCAGCCACGGCCCCCTCCCATTCTGGAAAAGCAAGACGCAGCCCGAACCCTGCAAGCATATGTGGGAGCATATCGCGGATTCCAGCGGCCCGCACTTCCAGTGCACGCTCTGCGGGAAGCGCCGGGGCTGGGGCGAGCATGGCTAAGCCTCGGCGCGCCCGGTGCTGCACCTACTGCCGCCGGGCGCTCACCGACCCCGCGAAGGGCGGGTCCACGGCGGCCACGCGCGACCACGTCGTCCCGAAGTCTGCCGGTGGCTGGCGAACGGTCCGGTGCTGCCGCGCCTGCAATGAGGTCAAGGGCAATATGATGCCCGACCAATGGGCCGAGTTCATGCGCGAGACCCCGGAATGGTGGCGGCTCTACAAGCTGACCGGCCTGCGCGGCATGAAGCTTTACGCGGCCCTCATCATAACACGCCGGACAGATCCGTGAAGATCGACTGCCCGGCCATATAATCCGGGCAATGGTGGCCGTAGACCCGCTCGACCGTCTCGACGGTATCACCGAGCAGCTTCGCGACGTCCCATATCTTCGCGCCGTCCTGGAGCATGTGCGTGGCCCGCGAGTGGCGGAGCACATGCGGCCCCCGGCGGCCTTCCTCAACCCCGGCCGCCTCACACGCCGCCGAGAACTTCTTGTAGACGTCGTAGCCCGGGTCGCGGAACAGGTACTCGCTTTTTCCGGACCATAGCAGCAGGCGCCGGATCTCTGACGCCATCTCGTCGGAGATCGGCACCATGGGCGCCCGCTTTTTGGTGCGGGCCTTCCCCGCGGGCGTGAGGGCCATGCGGCGGCGCTCGATGTCGATCTGCGTCTTCCGTATCCGCTCGATGCTCTTGCGCCGCGCGCCGCTGGCATAGGCGAGTACAATGAATGCCCGGCACCGCGGGTCGGGGTCCTTGCTGGCCTCTGCGATCACGTCTCGAAGTTCCGCGCGGGACAGATACTTTGCGTCCTCCACGGGGGCGTGAGGCGGCAACTCGACCTGCGGCACCTGGTCAGGCGGAAGCCGCTTCCAGCGCACGGCGTGGTTCGCCGCGGCCACGAGGACGGTCAGTTCACGCCGGACGGTGCTCGGCCCCGCCGAGGGCGTGCAGGCGGCCCTATGGTCACGGTAGGCGCGGCACTCCGGTATGCCGACCGACAGAACCGGCGTGTCGGCGAAGTAGTCCCGCAAGTGCCGCGCGGAGATCCACTGGCGGTACCCATCGGCCACGCCCGTGGCCCCCTCGACCGGCTCCCGGGTTTCCGGGTCGACCCCGACATGCTCCCGAAGATATCTGTCCAACACCTCGTGGACCGTCACTCCAGCATGCGCAGGGCGGCGTAGTACGCTGAGTCCTTCCGTGAGGAACGCGATGTAGCGATCCTGCGCTTCGCTCGCATCTCGCGTGCGAAGGCTGAGGCGTTCGGTCCTCCGGGTTTTCTGGTTGTACCAGAAGACGTAGTAGGTGCCGTTCTGGTGCTGGTCGAGCCAGGGGATATCTCTCGGGCTGCGAGGCATAGGTCGACTTGCTCCTGTGTCCATCTGCGGTGGCCGCCGGGGGTGGCGCCAGCGGGTTCGATCGTTCCGGCCCGGAGCCAACGCTGCACGGTGCGCAACGTCACGCCGATAGCCGCTGCAAACTCACCCGTTGTCAGGGTACCCCTCGGCTGCGAGGTCCTTCTTCCGTTCGGCATTCAAAATCTCCAGAATCTTTACGGCAACCGGCCACGGCACCCGCTTGTTGACGCGCAGAAACGCGTAGCCTTCCCCCGCATCACGGACATCGGTCGAGGGCAGCACACCGGCGTTGCGCTGGGGCGGCATGCCCCGCTCCGGCAGCAGGTCATCGGGTGTCGTGTTGAGCGCTTTCGCCATGGCCAACAAAAACCCGGGCCCCGGAAGCGCCTTGGCGTTCGCGTAGTTCGATATGTTGTCGCGCGCGATCTCGCCTCCGGGAAGGTGTTTCGATGCCTCCCGTGCAAGATCGCTTTGATTCCAGTTCCTTACCGCCATCTCATGCTTGAGACGACTGGCGAACGTGGCACGAATGACTTCGGCCGGGTTGTCGGACATGGCGCTTCTCCATCAATCACCATTTACGTTATATGTCGTATTTAGCGACGATGGATGATTCGCGCAAGTTAGGCAAAGGTACAGGATTCCCTACCTTGAAGGCCTAGCGACACCCCGCGCTCAGCTTCTCAAGCAGGGTCCGGCCAGTAGCGACCGACAGAGGCCCGCCGTCAGCCACAAGTGCTCTCGCGTGGGCCTTCTGATCGGCAAGGGTGGCGTCGCAGATTGCAGGGCTACTTGTCCCCGAAATCACGCAGCCACTCAATGTCATCATCAGCGTTGCCAGTAGAGCCTTTGACATTGTCGATCCTCTTCCGGGTTTTCTTGTACGCCTCTGCGTCGCGTTTTTTCGCCGCCTGACCGCCTTCCCGCTTTCCCGCGCCCCATGCGCCCAGAAGCGCCACAGCGGCCACCGCAGCCCACGCCACAGCGCGCTTGATCCATGCGGGTATGAAGCGCCCAAGCCCGAGGATGAAGGGTATCATTTCCCCCTCCATTTGCTGCCATACCACCACGCCAGCACCATCACCCCGGCATAGGCGAGGCCAATGCCAGAGGCGACGCCGAGAAGGTAGGTCACCGACGCGCCCTCAGGTCAAATCCTATCGGCGGGTAGTCATATTCCAAGGGCTCGCCGTCAGGCCCAAGAATCCGCGAAAATACCGGACGCTCAAAGTCCTGAACATCAATGCGCTCGAGCGGCCATTCTTCGGGATAGTGTTCGTCCCACACCGCGCGGGTCCTGTATGTCGGCTTGATTTTCATTTCGCCCACCCGAACCGACGGGCAAGCGCATACCAGCCGCCCGCGATGAGAGCGACGACAGCCGCCACAAGGTCGGGATCGGTGCGGATATAGTCCACCACCCAGCTATCGGCACCCTGCCCCGCCAGATAACCGGCGAGGGCGTAGAGAGCGATCCGAACGAAGGGGAATATGTCGGTCATGTCAGCCTCCACAGCTTGAGAAGGCGGGGCCGAAGCCCCGCACGGTTAGACGAAGTTTGCCTTGACCGCCCACATAGCTGCCTGCTCATAGTTGGTGAGCGCGATGGAGCGATGACGGTTTTCCGGGACCGCTTCGCGTAGGTAGTCCATAAGTTCCTCGGTGCGGCGCTTGATTTCGGCCACAACCTCAGAGCCGGACGGGTTGAAGGACGGGATGGTGGTTTCTTTCGACATTGCATTTTCCTTTGTCGGCCCGTTGACGCTCGGGCGGGCGAAACGCCATGCTGGCGAATTCAATTTCCACAGCTTGAGAACACCCACGCCAGAAACGGCACGGCGCAGGCCCATTTCCAGAACGCGGCAGACAGCCCAAGGAATGCCGTCCCGATCAGCCACGCAAGGCCGCTGCCGGTGGGCGCAACAGGGCCGGGGGCGGCGATGGGCTTGGTGTCGGCAACCGGCGTCAGGAACAGCGCCCGTTCTGCCTCCCTGCGGCGGACAAGCCCTTTTAGAACCTTGCCGCCCGCCTTGTTGAACAGGCGAATATTGTTCGCCGCGCGCGTCTTGTCGCCAGCATTGAAATAGCGAAGCGCGGACGATTTCCGAAACGCTGTCGGGCCGATGTTGTAGGCCAGCGAGACAAACGCCCCGAACTCGTTTTCATTGATGGGCGCCGTGATATACTTGGCGATCTGCGCGGCGAACTTGTCCACGGTCTTTTGCAGATACCATTCCGCCTCGGCCTTCGTGATTGTCATACCGGGGACCGGGACGATCCCGACACCGGCCGCAGACGTGGTGCCGTAGCCGATGGTCCAGACGCCAACTGCATCGCGGTACGCTTCGCCGCGAAAGCCCTCAAAGGTCTTGATGAGGTCAATGGCTGCTTGATTGACCTTCATTTCTGCCCGCCTTGCTCGATCCGTTCGAGCCGATTGTCGATCCGGCTGAGGTAAGTCAGGATCGAGGAAAACCGTTCGTCAGACCGCGCCTGCGAGTTTTCCAGCGTACGCAGACGCGCTTCCATGGCGTCCTGTGTGCGCGACACCTTTCCGATGTCTTCCCTATTCGCGGCGGCGGTCCCGTTCACGGCGGCGTAGGCCAGCGTGACAGTGACCAGCGTCACGCCGATCTGGATCAGGTTGCCAAACGAAATCTGCCGCTTGTATTCAGTCGTCATTCGTTCTCTCCACTTGCCGCTTCCCCGCCAACGATCATCTCGTTCAACTTGGCCGACCATTTGTAGATTTGCGCGTCCGTCGTCGGGAACCGCAGCATGTGCTCCATGATGCGGGGGTCTGTCGCGGCGCGCAGGATCAGCTTATTGGCCGCGGCGTTGGCATCGGGGAACTGGTCCGCCACTGTCTTGATCCGCCGCTCAACCGATCCGGCCATGAGCGCGCCGCGTGTCAGCATCGTGACGATACCCGCCGGGTTTGCCAGCGCCGTGATAACGCCGCGCAGGCCGCCAAGGTTCTCCGCAGTGGCCGAACCGCTGGACGCTTGCGTGCCGCGCTTGGAGAGCACTTCAAGGCGCGTTTGCGCCTGTTTCAGACGACTCATTTCCTCGGGGCTGAATACCTCCGCCAGCGCCTTCTCGTTGTCCCGCATGACCCGGCTGATTTTGCCCAGCGAAACGGTCACGTCCGCGCTGTCGACAGCCGCCTTGCTCGCGGTTGTGACCTGCGCCGAGAGCCAATCGGAAACTGCGGCTTTCCAGCCAGCGGCGGCGGCCGGATCGCCGGCAAACGCCTTCGTCGCCTCGCGCATGGCCGCAACGCTGTCGGGCTTCGCGAATACCCCGGCCACGGCCTTGCGCGGCTCCGATCCGGCGATGAGCTTCAGCGCGCCCTCATTGATCTGGCGTTCGGTGAGTTTCAGGTTGGCAGCGGCCTTGTCGAGATCGGCGGCGAGTGCGCTCGCATCCGCATTGCCCTGTCGGGTCCGATTCAGCAAGTCGTCAAACTGCGCCCGCATTTCCGGGATCTGCGAGAACATGCCTTCGCGGTTTGCCATGAACTTCGCGAGCGCCTGTTCGGATACCCGCCCGTTGCGCACCACCCCGGAGCGAACTGCGTCAGCGAGAACGTAGTCGGTCGCAGCGGCGGTGGCCGCAGCGGGGTCGGGCGTGCGTTGGATGATCGCTGCAACGTCTTCCGCTGCGGCGCGACCGGCGGGGCCGCCCATGAGGAACTTTCCTGCCGTCATTTCTGGCGGCGTGTTCATGCGTTGCGGGTCCCGGTCGATGCTCTTGAAAAAGTCCGGCGCCGCGTAGCCCTCGCGGTACGTCGGAGCAAAGTTCTCCCGATAGTTGGTGTCGGCCCGCGCCAGTGCTTCCGTACCCGGCAGGCCACTCTCCGCTGCTGTCCGCACGTCCTGATTGATGCCGGTGCGCAAGCTACGGGCGGTGTCCGCCTGCCCAAAGTTCCCCTGCGCCCGGGCCGTGGATTCGATACCCTGAAGCGCCTGCCGGTCCCGCATCGCTTCTTCGAGCGTACGGACTACGGGCGGCAACGCGGGCTCCGTCGAGGGGAGCGTCGTTCCGGTCGGGGCAGACGCATCTTTCGGGAACGTGAACGCCTCCGCTATACGGGTAGCCTGCGGGTCGCGCAGCGCCGGGTTGAGGCCCTGATTCCGGGCCAGCATCTCGTCGGCGGCAGCGCGCACGTTGTCCGTCCGCACGACGGCGTCGGGGATCTTCGCCGCTTCATCATAAAGCGTGTTTTTCAGCGCGCGGTCGGGGAAATACGTTTGCTCGACGATTGCCCGGTCCAGATCGCGCGACGCCTGGTCAAGCGAGCGGCCCTGCGAAAACGCCGCGCCGAGATCGAGCGCCTGCGCATCGTTTGCATTGATGGCACCTTGCGCGGCCTCGACAGGCGCTCGCGCGGCTGCGAGCTGGTCCTCGATCGACTTCGCGGCCACCGGGCGGGGGGCTTCCGGGTTGGCGCCGTCCGGTCGCGTGGACGTTACGCGGTCGGATACCGCGCCCATGGCGCGCTGGTCGGCCTGAATGAAGTCCGGCGCCGTGTCTCCCACCCGGAGCTTTCGCTCCGCCGAGATCAACCCGGGGTCGCCGGAGATAAGCGCGGAAGTCGGGTGCGCGCCGTCGCCGGCAGTCTGGAGGTACGACGCAATCTCGTCTGCGGCTTTGCCGGGGTCGAACGCCCGGTCTTGCAGAAGCGTGGCCGCGCGGGAGTAATCGTCCCTCGTAACCGGGAGCATGGACTCCGGGTCTCGGGGGATGATGTCTTCCGGCATCGTTGCGTAGCGCCCCGGGACCTTGCGCGCGGCGTTCATCGCGCCTTCCGCGCTGTTGAGCATCTTGGCGCCGCCGAGGCCACCGGCGAGGCCCGTGATGATATCCGCGATCGGCCCCTGCGCCCACTCTGGCGCGTACTGCCGCCACGATTCCATGAGCGTGCCGGAGCCAACGCCCGCCGCCGCATCGCCAGCCAGGACGCGAGCATCGCTGCCTGCGGCTTCGTATGGCGCTGTTAGCGTTCGCGGAAGGACGTCACGCGCTGCGTGGACCAGCCCAGATCCCAGCGTCGATTCCGCGCCAAGTTCAATGGCGCGGCCGCGCACCCGCTCGCCCGTGGTCCGCTGGCTCCATGGAATGACGGCGCCCTCGCCAAGCGCCGCGTTCGTCAACTCGGATGCCGCGCCGGAGATACTGTTCGACCCACCTACCGGGTTCTCGATCCGGTAGGGCATGGACCCACCAAACAGGCCCGCCAGCTTGTCGGCGCCCGTTGCCGCGAGGTTCATACCCATCGACACAAGGTCGACTGGCGCCCCGGCCAGGCCGGCCATGCCCCGGCCGACGTCCTGAACCCCGAGTCGTAGCCCCCGCACCATGGCCTCCGGGGACCAGATGGACGCGTTCGGGTCGGGCATCGGCGGGCCCTGCATCTCGACGGGCCCTTGGGGCGCGGGAGCGCCGCCCGTTTGTGGGGCGTCCTGCCAACGCGGCGTACCGGCCGCCGGAGATACGATCGGAGCGTCCTGCCAGCCCATTACGGTTTCCTCCGGCGGGACCCGTCAGGTGCGATAAACTCGGTGCCAGAGGGCAGCGCCTCATACTCGGCATCGGAGGTAATAGTCGGCGCGCCGCCCCCGCCTGCCACAGGCGCCGGAGGCTCCGGAAGAACTGCATCACGGCCCCCGGAGAGCAACGCCTGGTTTTCCCCGAGACGCGCGTTAACCTCGGCCTCGATCGTGTCGAGCGTAGTCATAAACGCCTTCTGCGAGCCGAAGAACGACAACGGATCCCCGACGATAGCCTGGAATCGCTTGACGTCGTTGTCCGACAGGCCGCGCCCCGTCTGGTTCGCAATGGCCGCGGCGGCTTCGTAAGGGAGCAGCCGCGCGTACATCTCAAGCGAGGTCAGGTTGGGGTCGTAGTCGAACTTGAGGAACTTGGCGGCCACGGGGTCGCCCTGCGCGGCCATGTCCTGCAAACTTTGCTCGGTCGCGGCGATACTGCTGCGCAGATCCTCGCTGAAGCCGCCCAACGCGGCGTCAATGGCGGACTGCACGTCCTGCCCAATGGACCTCGCGCGGCCGATGATACCAAACGCGGTCGGCCCGGCGGCACTGGCCACGGCGCGAGCGCGCTCGATCGTGCCTTTGAACTTCCGCCCCGCCAATGCTTGTGCTTCGATGTCGCGGTTGTTGACCTTGTCGAGCCCGGCGGATGCACGGTCCGCGCTGACCACGCTCGTCTTGATCGCATCGGACGGCAACGGCTGCCCGGTCGCTGCATCGGTCATGCCGTCCACGCTGCGGTAGATCGTGCCGTCCGTCGCGATGTAGCTGTCCGCTTGGGGCGGAGTTTTCGGCTCGGCGCCAACGTAGGCCAACTGCTGCGCGGGCGTCATGTCGATGCCGCCAGCCGTGAGGCCCTTCTGCTGGCTGTCGCTCAGGACCGCGCGGTCCGTGGGCAGCATATCGCTCTTGCGAACCGGAACGGCCACGCCGTCGCGGATGACGGTCTGAATGTCATTTTCGTCTTTCGCCATTGCGGTGGCCGCCGAGACGTCTTGCCCGCGCATGGTCGTGGCGTTGTCGCGGACGCTGTCGCGCTCCATCCGGTTCTGGTCGGAGGCGAATCCGCTGTAGGTCCGGGCGTAGTCGCCGCCGGCACCGACGAAGGCGTCCGTGGCCGCCTGGTTCTCCGCGCCAAAGGCGCCGGACATGAACATGCGCGCCAAGTCTGCGGCTTCCTGCGGCTTCATGCCGCCTTCGATCGCACGGGCGCCGAGTTCACCGTAAAACTGCGGGGCGTTGAGCGGGTTGTAGGTCCCGTCAGTGGCCGGAGCGCCGTTCATGCCACTCGGAGTGGCAGCGGGCAGATATTGACCTAGATCGAGCGCTCGCGCGATGCTGCCGACCTTGTCGGCGTAATTCGGGTCGGTGGCGTACCCGGAGCGCCCCAGCGCCGCAAGTTGGGCATCAAGCCCTTGCGCGGAGAGCATGTCCCCGTACCGCGGGTTGCTGGTGACGAAGTCTCCGTAGCCATGCACGCTGGACTCCGGGCTGTCGTAGGTGCGGAACGCATCCGCGATGTTCACCGGCTGCCCGTTCACGACCTCCGTCGTATTGAGCATCTGGCCGCCGGGGGCCCCGTGGGACTTGATGCCGAAGAAATTATTGCCAGGGGCGCTCTTGCCCCACCCCGTTTCGAGCGCTGACTGCGCAACGATAAGGCGCGGGTCAAGCCCGGTCCGCTGCCCAACGCTGATAGCCGCTGGCGCGATCTTGGATAGAAAATCCTCGCGGCCGACAATCGGCGGAGAGGCCACGGGGGCCGCCGGGCGCGGCTGCGTGGACGCAGCATTCCCGACTTCGCGGAACAGGTCCATCATGTTCTGCGCGCCAGCGTTCTCGCGCTGGGCCTTGAGCAACTGCTCTTTCTTGAGCGCCGGGGTAATCGTGTCGCCCCAAAGCGCCGCGCCCGCCTTCTCCAGCATGCCGGAGATCGGGGATGTGTATCCCTGCGCGGAGACCCATTTCACCATTACGAAATCCTCGGCGGGGCCGCGGGACGTCCGCCGGCATAATAGCCGCCCATCGTGCCGAGACCGCTCAGCAGCGACCCAATACCGGAGGGCCGGTTACGCGCGGACGCAGCGCCGGCGGCGAGGTCCTGATACATCGGGAGCATCCCGGCGTCCGAAGACGCAAACTCCCCGATGGTCGCCAGTTTGCGGCCAACCGTCGTATTGGCGAGGTCCTGCCCGAACAGCGCGTCAGTCATACCGGACGTCTTGGCCAGCGCGGACGCGCGGGTCTTCGCGGCGTCGGTCGCCTTCTTGGACTCGTTGTCGTAGACCTTGCCGATGATGGACGCCGCGCTGCCTTGAATGGGCGCGGCCGTGGCCGGAGCGGTCGTGTCGATCGCCTCCGTCGTCTTTTGCTCGCGGGACTGGACCGCCTCATCGCGGGTCTGCGCCGCCTGGTCCGCCTCCGCTGCTTGCTGACGAGACGCGAAGAGATCGGCGGCCTGTTGCTCCCGCTGCTTGTTGCGGTCAAGAAACTGGTTCAGCCGGTCATTCGACGCTGATACAACGGCGTCCTGCTGCTTCTGCACCTGGTTAGCCTGTATGGCTTGCCCGATGCCGCCAGCGGCCATCGCCGCGATTTCAAGTCCGGTACACATGTCAGCCTCCCACCGTTCGGCTCGACCCGCGCCCGGACGCCGCCGGGGCCGAGCTGCGGTAGCCCGTTCCCGCGGAATTGCGCCGTGCGGTGCTGTAGGCGAGATACGGGTTCATCACGCCCTCGAAGACCGCGCCGATCGGCGTCACCGCGGACGGAGCGGCCAGGGCCGTGGCCGAACCGATAGCTTGTGCGCTGATCCCGGTCGGGTCCGCTGACGCCCGGTTCAAGGCGTAGAGATCGCTTTTCTGGTTCTCGACTGTGCCGCGAAGCGAGTTGGCGGCGTCCTGCGCGTTGTTGGAAATCATCGCGGCGTTGTCGGCATAGACCTTGCCTATCTTACCGAACGCCTGCGCGCCGGGGGTGGACGCCAGCATGCCCCGCTGGGCGAGGATGGCAGTCAGCTTGCCCCGGGCATCGGAGAACTGTTGGTCGAGTTCCGAACGCTGATACGCTTCGATGTTGCTCGCGTAGTCGTTGTAGTAGTTGCTGTCGTACTGGCCGAACGCGCTGTCGATCGCGGCTTGGCCCTCCATTATGCGCGCTTCGCGGGCGTCGGCGTCCGCTTTGGCGCGCGCTTCCGCTTCCGCTGCTTGACGTGCCGCGTCGGACCCTCCACCCATGCACATAGTGCGAACCTCTGAACGCGTCGCGGGGGCGAGGCCGGACTCTTGGGCGCCTACTCTATCGGAATACACGACATTTCCAACAAACGCAACCTAGCGCCGTGGGTACAGGAAGTCCCGACGGGCGCCGTCGTGCGCGATTTTCTCGAAGCCAAGCAGCCCGAGCCAACGATCCGTGTCGGCATGCGGCGCGAACGTTACGACGCAAAGGGGCTTGCCGAAGTCGAGCTTGCGCAGGAACGCCCGCGTCTTGATGATGGCGGGAACCCCAGCTTCGAAATAAGCCTGCGTGGCGAGTGTCCACATGCTCGTGTAGCTGCCGTAGTCCGTGAAGCCAAAGATCGCCATCGGCCGATCGTCAAGCGTGCTCACGAATACCGGCGCCCCAGCTTCGAAAGCCCCGGCCACCATGCTCGCGGGAGACGCGCCGATGACCTCGTACTCGTCGAGCGTTTGCCGGGAAATCAAGGGCAGGATCGCTTCGGCATCGCCCCGCTCAGCGCGGCGCACGGCCACCATGCCCGTCATGCGCGGTACTCCCCGTTGTGGTGCAGCGCCATGTTGGAGATCGAGGCAGGCCCGGCGGAGTTGCATGTCAGCCGCAGCGCCAGGTGCGACGTCTCTCCGATGGCCTCCGCGTTCTCGTCCGCATAGGTGACGCCGTCCAGGTACCCGAGGTCGATCGTTTCGGTAAGGTCCTTCGGGTTGACCCGAGCGAGAAGGTGCCAGAGGTTCTGGCCGCCGATGTCGATCCCGGTAAACTGCTTGAGCCCGGCCTCGTCGCGCGCGGCGAGGAACGGCATCTCGATCTCTACCGGAAGCTCGCCGGCCGCCGGGTATTCTGCCCCGGTCAGGCCACCGTAGGCGTAGATCGTGTCGGAACTGCGCAGATACGCAATCTTCCCGACGCGCGCCATGCCCGTCACGTTGAAGCCCGGGGCATAGTAGGTCCAGCCTCGGATCTTGGTTCCGGGGTAGTTCGTCAGGACCAGGATCGTAGACCCGATAGCAAGCCAATACGCTCCAGTGCGCGGCTCCATGAGCGACAAAGCGTCGGCCACGGTGCGGGGCGTGACGGAGTCGTAGAGGTCCTGCACGAAAGGATCAAACGCGGTGCCGGCATCGTCTACAAACGCCGCGTTGGAACTGTCCCTGGCGCGCAAGGACCGGACCCCGGTCTCGTCCGCGAAAAACACGTCGCTGGCGCCATACGCCGATACCGCGCGGCCTGCGCGGGTGCCGCTGTTTGGCACCTCCTGCACGCGCTCGAACACGTCCGGGTCGGTGCCGAGGGCGTAGATGACCACGGCGTTCTCCGCGAACACGGCCGCGAACCCCTGAAACGAAGCGATCCCTGTGAGGATCTGCGCGCCGTCGCTGTCCGTGGCCACGACGATGGACCCGGCACCGATCGTGGCGGTGGTGTCCGTCCAGTCCGTCGGGTCATTCAGCTTGCAGTAAACGAGCGCGGGGCCCGCCGGGGACCAGACGCGACTATCCTGCACATGAACCGCGGTCCCCGTAGCCGCAGCCCGACCGGAAAGTGCATACGCGGTCCCATTGATCGTGATTTCCAGGGTATCGTCCGGCTCGAAGGTCCCGCCAAAGGTGACTTTTTCCACCTGTGCGACCGCTTCGACTGCATCCGATCCCCCCGCAAAAGATGACCCCGCCGATAGCGCCGCGTTTCCTTCCGTAACGCCCAGCAGGGTATACCCGTTGATGGCCGCGCCGGATTCATCCGGCGCCGTGACAACTACGCTCGACCCGACTGCGACGGCGCTATAACCGTGGATCGCGGAGCTTTCATTGACCGCCAGGGCCAACGCGGTTGCCGTGGTGTCGTCGGAAGAGACCCAATTCACGGGCCCAGCGATGATGCTCTGCCCCACGCTGCCCGGCGGCTTGACCTGAAGGTCGTAAATCTGGTTCACACCGGGGTCGAACGACCCTCCGACAACGGAGACACTGGCCGTGGCCTCTACGGCGGCCACGCCGGGGACGTTCGCCACGATCTGCGTTACGCTCGCCGTCTGGTCGTTCGTTCCCGTGCCGTTGGTGGCCGAGGCCGAGATCGTGAATGCTGTTCCTGGCGTCAGGGAGGTCAGCACGACCCCGTCAGCCTCCGGCTCGGCGGATACCTCTCCGCTCAGTGCAACCTCAAGCGCGATAGCACGGTAGGTCAGCAGCGCCGTGGCCAGGCCGTCGGCCACCGTGTCCCAATCTGTGACCCGGGCGCCATCGTAGAAGTGGTGGCGGCTGCCGTCGGCGTACCCCGCAATGACGTAGAACTTGTTGTCGAAGAGCTTGGCGTCGAACACGCGGGTCATCGCCGCGCCGCTCGGGGCCTGCAACCGCTGGTACTGCACCCCGACAGGTAGCGTGCCCGCAAGATCGGCGGACCCGAAAACATAAACCTGCCCCCCGATGGCCCCGAGGCCGAAAGTGTTGCTCACGTTGGTAAAAACGGGTTTGAACGCCTTGCAGCGTTCCAGGTCCCCGCCCCGGCTGAGATGGCAGTTCTTGGCGTCCCACAAGGTTCCCGGGACCCCGGCATACCGGGGGCGCCGCCGGTCGATCCCGTACTTGAAGTCTTCGATCAGGATATAGGGCATGTCACCCCCTCGAAACGCGAACCGTCGCGCGGCCGCGATCGAGGTCCACCATCGGCGTCCCGAGGCCGAGACGCGGCGTGCTGGATCCGGCAGTTTGCGGCAGGACGCCGTTGGATTTCAGGTCGATCATCCGCTGGCGCGCGGCGGCCAGCTTGCTATCAGCATCGTCGGTATTGATGCGCCGCAGGATTGCCTCGGCGGCGTAGAGCGTCACCAGCCGGTCATCTATCAGGCAAACATCGCTGGAGTTGACGAGTTTCTGCCACTTGCGGCGGCCGATGATTTCCAGAGAATACGTGCTCGACGCGGGGACCGGCCAGATTTCCATCTGGATAACACCTACGCCGGTGGACCGCAGGTCATACCGCATCGGCGGATCGGCGCGGGCGTCGGCCACGCTGTCGAAGGTCCCGTACTCATCCGGCCCGATGCCGGGGTCCAGCGGGAACGGGACCGTATCCTGCCACGCCACGACCTTTTCGAGCGTGCTATGGTCGACCGCACTCGGAATATTGACGTACCGCGACCCGGCGGACAGCGGCGTCCGAACCGTGACGGTTCGCAAATGCAGCCAGTCGTGATTGTCGAAAAGGCCCTCATAGACCCGGTTCAGGATGACCTTGTGGCGCTCCGTAGCCCCCGCCCCGACAGCCGGGTTGGTGGACTGCCCCGCTTCAGCGCGAAGCTGCGTGAGCAGTTCACCGAATGTCGTAAAGAGCGCCACGGCTCACCCCTCAGAGAACGCTGGTAGCCGGATCCTCGGGGGACCCGGAAATGATGACCGGGACGTCCGACTCGTCGTCTTCGTCGTCCGGCGCCTTGCGGCCCTGCTCCAGTTGCAGGTTGCCGAGGATTTCCCGCAGCTTCGTGAGCGATGCGTTCTTGGGGTAGGACCCGCCCAGCGCGTCGATGCTGGCCTTGACCGCGTCTTTCGGATCGGTCGATTCGGGCTCTTTGGCCACGGGGGCGTCTGGCAGCGGCGCGTCAAGGTCCTCGACCTCTTCCGGCAGCGGGGCGACGTCTTCCATCGAAACCGTCTCCGGCAGCGCGCCGGCCACGGGGCCGAAGAGACCGCGGATCAGGTCAAGATGCTTCTGTTTCTGGCCACCCTGGCCGTACTTGTCCTCCAGACGCCGACGCTCAAGGCGATGGTCGCGGGGCGCGAACGCCTTCGAACCGCTTTCGGAGAGCGACACGATGGCCGACCCGCCGTGGATCGCATTGATGAGCAAAACCTCCGGCGCCGTGAGGCGCTGGCGGATAACCTCGTGCATCAGACTGCCGTTGATGCGGATCTTGGCGTTGTAGAACTTCATGGTGTCTCCGGGTTGTGACCGGCCACCGGGAGGCGGCCGGTCGGTTCAGTATCAGGTGAAGGCGTAGACGCCGCTCGAATTGCGGCGGTTGCAGGTCAGACCGCCAACCCAGGTGCGCGCCCGGAAGAACGCATAGACGTTCTCGGGGCGAGCCGGGGCATGGTCCTTGCGCGCTTCGCCGTCGATAACCATCGGCTTGATGGCATCGGTGTCGAGCACGTAGAGCCGCTTGGACCAGCCGAGATCGTCAAGGGTCGGGTCGTACATGATGTCGTTGCCCTTGAACGCCAGGTCGGAAACCGACCCGTCGATCTTGCCCTTGTTGGCCCATCCGGTCTGCGTGTAGTAGCCCTGCGCTTTGAGCTCTTTCTCGATCCGGTCCATCATGTCCGAACCGGCCAGCCACAGGGAACGCTTCAGGCCGCCATAGCGGCGAAGCTGGCGGAACTCGTACTGGAGCTTGTTCAGGACCGCGCCCGTTTCGGGGCCCGAGCCGAGAGCAATCGCCAGATCGGCACGGTTGCGCCACCAGGTATGCTGAATCTGGTTCAGGCCGCCAACGTTGAGGTCGGCGGTCGGATCGTCGACCACGAACGAGGTGACGCCGGGCGAAAGCTGCGCGTCCTGCGTGCCATCGAGCCAGTACATCTCGTTCATGCCCCGCTCGGTGCCTTCGTTCATGTCCTCGATCTTGTCTTCGAGCAAGTTCGCGAGCATGATCTTTTCGGCGTTCGACGCCTGCGACGTCCGCTCGCCGGTGGTCGAGTCGGTGATCGAGATGCCGGACTTCAGCAGTTCGTGCATGGTGAACGTGATACCGGAGTGAATCAGGTACCAGTTGAACACGGCCTGCTTGATATTCGCCGGGTTGCCGTAGGAAACGGAATCGTCGGCGGCGAAGCCCTGGATCGTGGTCGAGTAGATGCCCTTCACGCGGACCGTGATCTGGTCCTTGCCGCCCGGGAACATCTTCTCGGCGCGGGTCATCGCCGCGTAGAGGGGTTTGTCCTGGATGGTCTGGGCCACGACTTTCGGCGTGTCCTTGTGGAAGGCGAGCGCCGCGTTGGCGGCGTTTTCAAGTTCTTGTGCGGTAAACGGCATCGCTGAGACTCCAAGCGATCCGGTCAGTCAAGCGCACGCAAAACGGCTTCCTGCATCGTTTTGGGAGCGGGCGCCTGTTGCCCGGGTGAAGAAGTGCTCTGCGGCTGTCCGTTGATCGGACGCGGCCGGGGCTGAATAGACGAAACGTGGCTGCTGATACGGTCGTAAGCCTTCTTGAACCGCGCCCGCAGGTCTGCCTCATCCTTCGGAAACCCGTTCTGCACGACGTCCGCGGCAAGCGCGTCAGCCACCAGAGGCTCCTTCAGTTTCCAATCAGGGTCCGTCTGCGCCTTTTCCGCCGACAGCTTGTCCCCGATCCGACCGATCTCGCTGGCGTGACGATGTTGGTCGTCAATCCGCTGCTGCTCCGCTTCCCGTTCGGTACGCTGCTGCTCGCGCTGCGCGTTCCGCTGGTCCCGCTGCTGGCCGACTTGCGTCGTAGCCCGGGCCCGGGAAAGCTCAAGCGCACGTTCCTGCGTGATGCGACCGAGACGGACGTCTTCCGCCAGGTCGTTGGGCAAGACCGCTCCGGCCATCTGCGCAAGCTGCGCGTAGATCGGCTGAAGCTGCCGGAACGCTTCCATAGGATCGTTCCGTATCAAGCCCGCAAGATGGAGCGCCTGCCCCGCGTCGGCGGGGGAGAGATCGTTGTCTCGCAAAAACGACTGGATCTTGCCGTAATTCTCCACCGCGGGCTTCATCGTGTCGATTTCAGCCTTGGCGGTCCGAAGGTCCTCGCTCAGTCCACGACGCTGCGAAAGCAGATCGTCGATCCGGGCCCGGGTCTTCGAGTTGAGCTGCGACATTTCCTCTTCCGACAGCGCCGATTTGTCGTCGGGCTCTTCGGATTCGGAGTCGTCTTGCGTTGACGTTTCGGGGGGCGTGTCGCCGGCTTCCGCCGCTTCCGCACCCGGTTCATCGGTCGAGGCCGGCGATTCCTCGGGCTTGTCCAACGCGGAAAGAACCGCATCGGTAAAGCTCTTTTCTTCGCCTGAATCCGCGGCGGGCGTGTCCGCGGGCGATACGCCCTCTTGTTCGACTTCCGCCGAAGCGGCCTGGTCTTCCGTCAGCGACACGGAGTTACGCTCCTATGTGAACCAAGGTCTCTTGTCGTATCGCATAATACGACAAATTCCGCAAGAGTTACATGCCCGCGCCCGGTGCGGGCATGGCCGCCTGGCCCGGAGGTGTTGCTTCCGCGGGCTGTTCGGCGTTCTGCGCGCCCCCGCCCTGCCCCGCCGGAGCCTGCGCCGCCGGTACCGGGCCCGCGCCCGGAGCCGCGGCCGGTTTGGCCATGGCGTTCTGCGCCACGATCGACAGCGCGCCCTTCTGAAGCAGCTCGTCGAAGTCGATATCGAGCAGGTCCGCATACTTCGCGGCCAGGGGCTCGGGATTGATGCCCGGAAGCTGCGACAGCGCTGGCCACGCGCGCTCGGCATTGGCAAGCTGCGCCGCCTGGTTCGGGCGGCCGCTGGACCCCGCGCGAACGGACAGCATGATCTCGTCGGCAAGCTGCTTCCGATTCTGGGGCGCCTCCGGCCACGCGGCGCCGGGGCCGACAATCTCGATGACGCGCTCCTTGGTGAGCATCTGCGCCATGATCTGCCCCGTGACACGCGCAAGGCGCGTCAGCATGTCGTCAAGATCGTCGGTATTGTCCGACAGCGACGACATGCGGCTGTTCTCCGCAATCGAGCTTTCGGTGGCCGTCGCGCCGCTGGTGCCGCCGAGATTGGCCTCCTGCGTGCCAACAGACCGTTGCATGTCGGAGTAGACGCCCTCGGTCTCGTAGAGGTTCGGGTCGATCGGCGCCGTCGGGCCCGCTTCGACAACCGACGAAAGGGGCTTGTCGCTCCCGTCCGGGGTGACTTCGATCAGCGCATGTGCTGCGTGAGTGGCGAGCGCAGTCTTGTCCCGATCTTGCAAGCGCCCGCGCGCAGCGAGCCAGTAGGGCCGCGCGGCAATCCGATGCTCCCGCAGGCCCTCCCGGGAGCGGTTGTACTCGAACTGCATGTGCCGGGCCACCCATACGTCGCTCAGCGGGTAGATTTCCTCGTCGTGCTCGATCTCGTTGAACACGAGCGGGATGATGTTGAAGAATTGCTCGACGAAAACGTCCGGTTCCTGCGGCGCCTTCAGGAATCCTTCGTACGCTTCCGAGATGACGAAAACCTGCTTGGTAATCTTGTCCTGGACCTCGTAGACCCGGTAGGTCCGCTCGTCGCAATCCTCGCTCTCCATCATGTCGTTGGCGGCCTTGAGGTCCGGCGACATGGCTTTCTCGATATCGACCTTGTAGATGGTCTCGATCTCTTCCGCCGAGAAGTCGAACTTGTGGGCCAGCCAGCGGGTCCCGAGCAGAGACTTCAGATGCCGGGTCTTGGGGTCGAGCACGATCTCGGTCGACTTCGGGTAGTCGTAGACGACCTGCTCCCGAACCACCCGGTCCGGGTTGTTCTGGATATCCTGGATGAGCATCTGAAGCTCCAGCTTCTTCGCGTCCAGGTCCCCGTCGTCCTCTTCCGTGACCTCTTCGGCCATGCGCTCGATCTCGGCGAGCTTGCGCGTGCTGTCCTCCAGCAGAGTCGTCGTCTCCGGGCGCAATTCCATCTCCCGGATGAAGCCGAACTTGACGTACCCGACGCCGTTGACCTTCGTGCGGCGAACCAGCGCCTTGACCTGCGTCTTGAAGTCGTAAGGCTGCTCGTCGATCTGGTACGCGTGCAGGATCGTCATGGTCTTGGCCATGCGCTCCGCCAACGCTTTCTGTATCTGCGCCTCGGCGATGTCCTGCGCGATCCCGAGCAACTGCTGCTCCGCCTGCGGGTTGCCCATCATCGCTTGCGCGCCCAGCATCATGGGCTGCTCGGTCGTGCCGTCCCAAACCGCATGATAGAGCCGCTTGCGCGGCGACGCGATGGCCACCGGGTTCTTGGCGTACAGCTGCGAGACTGCCTGGTTGATATGCCGGTTCAGAATCGGTGCGACGTAGCGCCACTCATCCGACAGCCACTCCTTGTAGGCCCCGTGCGCCGCGATCTGCTGGCATTTCTTCATGCGCTCGAAGACCTTGGACCAGTGCTTTTCGGCGGCCCGGATCTTCTTCAGCCACTTGGCGACGAGCTGCTTCTCGGCCTTGGAAACGACATCTTCCTCGCTCTCCGGCGATTCCGGGGGCATTTGGTCCTGCTCCGCGCCTTCCATCGTGGCGTCATATGCTTCACCAGCCATTGACCGCTCGCTCCTGCTGCTCCCTCAGCGCCCGGACCTTCGTTTGGCGAAGCGTCCAGACCGGGGACCCGACCTGAATTACGTTCCCGTTGTTGCGGGCCTCGGTGTCGTCCGCCGAGATCATGGTATTCAACCCGTTCCCGATATGCGACAGAAAATCGACAAAGTCATCATTCGCGCCGAAAGGAAACCGCAAAATCTGGCCGCGGGCGTCTGCCCACCACGACGCGAAGCGCGGGAACTTGACCGTCTTCATCGACATGCGGCCCTGGATGGCCCGCGCGCGGGTCTGCTTGTCCGCCGACGGCCGAACGCCCCGGATCACCGGGTATAGCCGCTCCGCGAGCAGCCGCTCCCGAAGGAAAGGACCGAACGACTTCGAAATCAGTTCGTCCTCCATCCACCAGACCACATGATCCCGGCGGCGAAACATGCCGATGAACTCGTCCACGGTCTGCCGCGTGTCCATCCGGCGCCAGACGACGTCGGGCAGGACCCACAGAACGCCGTTCTTGTCCATCCCGACGTCGCCAAGCACGGTAAAGTCGCGGCCGGCCTTGGTTGACACCGCGTGGTCCGACGCGCCGTAATACCGTAGGTCGGCCGGCAACTCGTCGGCGTCGTACTCCTGAATCCAGTCGGCGAGGAAATAGGCGCCGTCATCCGGCGTCGGCTCCCCCATGACAAGAGCACCGAATGACCGTCGATCACCGCGCTTCCACTGGCTGAAATGGAGCAGGTCCTTATCCTCTTCCCATAGGGCAACCATGGGCGCGACGCCGAACTGTTCGATCACGCGAGGATTGTCCGGAACCTTAAGCTCCAGCCCGAGAAGGTTCGCCAGTTTCGGGTCTTTGATGACGCCCGGGATATTGAGGTACTGCCAGTCCTCCGCAATCCCGGCGTAGAGCTTGTTCCGTTCCGGATGGTTCTGGTCGCAAAGCCGCCCGATCAAGTCGTCTTCGTGCCAGCGGGTGTGCAGCACAATCATACGGGTGCGGTTCGATCCGCGCGAGTAGGCCACGCTGAAAAACCACTTCCAGAGCTTTTCGCGGAAGTCATCACTCTGGACCTGCACGTCGTCCTTGATCGGGTCGTCGATGATGAAGTAGTCGGCCGACTTACCCGTTGTGCCGGACCCCTGCCCCACGAAGAAGAGCTTGCCGCCAACCGTCGTGCGCATGGCCGTTTTCGACTTGCTGCTTTTCGACAGAGCGAAGTTCGGGAAGACCATGCGAAACAGCGGCGAGTTGACCACGGCGAGGAAGTCGTCGCCAAGTTCCGCCGCGCGGTCCTCGTTGTAGGTCGCGACCACAATCCGCGCTTTTGGGTCGCGGCCCCATATCCACGCCGGGCCGAACGTCGACAGGTGAATCGTCTTGCCGTGCTGCGGCGGCACCGAAACAGCCATGCGCTTGCGCTTGCCGAGTGCAACGTCCTGGATGATCTCGCAGAACAGCTTGCCCTGCGGCGTCAACTGGTACGCGGTCAGCTCGTCGTCCGCGCCGGGCATCAT
>JRYH01000374.1_pt1 | contig 27646 bp, 27 predicted proteins | sample 235351 | NCBI WGS metagenome assembly JRYH01 (sample SAMN03074221, study PRJNA261480) | activated sludge metagenome | biome: Wastewater Treatment Plant; feature: Wastewater; material: Activated sludge; isolation source: activated biomass of a wastewater treatment plant treating wastewater... ...
TTTTTCAACAGCCTGCTAACGCGGTTGCGACACCGAGGCGGCGGCCGTTTGCCTGCCGCCGGGTTGCTCGGCGGCGGACGCTACAGCTCCCGAACGACGCGAAATCCGACGCGCCCCAAGCGGGTGTCGGGGCTGGTGGTCGTCCGAAACGCACTGCGACTCACGGCCGGCGTGCTGGTCCAATCGGCGCCACGGACGATCCGTGAGGTGCAGCCCGGATTCTCCCAGGCGCTACCGTCGGTCGGCGCCCGGACGTAAGTGTCGTGCCAGCAATCGAGCGCCCACTCCTTGACGTTGCCATTGATGTCGTGCAGGCCGAACGGGTTCGCCGGGAACGTGGCGACCGGGGCCGGTCCCCAGTGACCGTCATCATAGCGGCGGAAGTTCTGGTTCCAGCGCCGCTTGCTGGGCGAGACATCGCGTTCTCCGGCGAGGTTCTCGACGGCGGACTCAGGCTCACCGCTGCCCCACCAGTAACGCCCGGTCGTCCCGGCGCGCATGACGTATTCGAACTCGGCTTCGCTCGGCAGGCGATAGCGCCGGCCGGTCATTTCGGAAAGCCAGGCGGCATAAGCCTGCGCGTCGTTCCATGAAACATGGACCACCGGCAACTCGCCAGCCGCCCGTCCGCCGCTGTAATCCACCCGCCAACTGGCCGGCCGGCGCTCCATCCGCCCGGTTCCCTCGTCGTAAATCGTCGAATCGCCCTTTTGTTCAGCGTCCGTCCGATAACCGGTCATCTGAATGAAACGCTCGAATTCGGCCACCGTGGTTTCCGTGCGGGCCATCGCAAAACCACGTTCGAACGTGACGCGATGCTGCGGGCCTTCATTGGCCACCCGGTCGCGTTCGTTGTCCGGCGAACCCATCGCGAAACCGCCAGCCGGGATCACGACCATCAGCGGGCCTTGGGCGTTGGCGTTGAGGAACGGTTCGCTGAACGTCTGCCCGGGTTTGAACCCGCCGTACACCTTGGCGTCCTCCAGACGCTGTTGCAACTGGCGGCTGTCGGCTGCGTCAAGGCCGAGAGCGATCAATTCGTTGATCGCGTTTTCAGCCTCGGTATAACGGCCGTCATTGATCGCGCCATTGACCTCGGCGGCCAGCGCCGCAAGCCGCGTGGTACGCAACGCGGCGACCTCGGTGCGCGCCGTCTCGACCGCATCGTCCTCGCCGGTGAGACCGGCGGCGGCTTCGAGCAGCTCACCGGCGGCCTCGAAATCGTTTTCTGCGGCCCGCGCCTTGGCACTTTCGATCAACCGCTGGCGGAGGTCGCCGAGCCCGGCCGTCGCCGCCGGGTGCTGCGGCGCCATTACCAGCACTTGGCGAAAATATTCCAGCGCGTTGTCACCGGGCGGCGCAATCAAGCGATCGGCCCGCAGGGCCGTTTGCGCCGAGCTGAGGGTTTGGTTGACCTGCCGGGTGGTGGCCAGTTCGGTTTGCGCTGCCGGCAAGCCGGCAAGATCGGGCTGCAAGGTGGACAACACGTTCAGAATCTGCTCGGCCTGCACCAGATTGCCGCCGGCGATCTGAGTGCGGGCCTCGGTGAGTTGCTGTTGCAAAAAGGCCGTCAAGCGCTGCTGAGCCGCGCCGTTCTGCGGGCTGTAGGCGACGTTGAGCAGGAGTTCCTGCAAGGTGCGATCCTGGGCGGCACTCGGCAGCCGGACTTCGGGGATGTTCGCCGCCGGGCTGACGTTGAGGTCGCTCGGCACGCTGAGATCCAGATCCTGCTGCTCGCCGCCGACCACGTCGCCCAGCCGGCGCACACGGCGTTCGTCGGTTTGCTCTGTCTCTTGTTCTGGCGGCGCTGCACTTTCTTCTTCCTGCGCCGACACCCACGGCGCGGCAAGCAGCAGACACAGAAGCAGCTTCCACCCCAAGTCAATATCGCTACGATTCACCATCATCAAACTCCCCGCCGGAATGTGGCTTTTTGGCCAGCCGTAGAAGGCTGGTGCGTTGGGCACTGCCGATTCATCTTCCTTGAGCCGGGATACCGCCCACCATTGCCCAATCGTGGTTACAATGGCCGCACCCGCATCCGGCACAAGGCACCAGCCCCGGCGCCGGATATCTTGATCATACCGTCATCCTGCTGTCATGGCCAGGAGCCCGCCGGGAGCGAGCGACATCCCGCTTTGCGAAGGCCGGCCCCCGCCAAGTCCAGCGGATTGCAAAACAATAACATCGAACAGCGATGCCGCCAAATCCCGAATCGCCCCACCGCGAACATCCCCTGCCCGTCACCGGTTCGCCGCCGGCCGCCGTCCACTGGCTCGCCGACGCGGCCGCTCTCGCCGCGGCCGCCGCCCAGTGGCGGCGCTGTGCGGTACTCGGCGTCGATACCGAATTTTTCCGTGAGCGGACCTATTATCCCCGTCTCGGCTTGATTCAGCTCAGCGACGGCGAGAGCGTCTGGCTGATCGATGCGCCGGCGATCGAAGATTGGACGCCGTTGACCGAGGTCATCTTCGCCGCCGGCATGATTAAGGTCATGCATGCCGCCCGGGAGGATCTCGAAGTACTGCGCTTGACATTAGGCACGGTACCTCTCCCCCTGTTCGACACCCAGATTGCCGCCGCCTTGTGCGGCCATCCCCCCAGCCTCAGTTACGGGGCGCTGGTCGAGACAGTGCTCGGCATCCGCCTCGCCAAAGCACACGCCCGCAGCGACTGGCTGCACCGGCCGCTGCCGCCCGCCCTCATCGAATATGCCGCGCTCGATGTGCTCTACCTGCCGGCCCTGTGGCGGCACCTCGAAGCGGGCTTGCAGGCCCTCGACCGCCGGACTTGGCTGGACGACGAAATGCAGACCCTGGCCAGCGAAGCCGGCACCGCCGACCTGCTGAACGCCCATTTCCGCCGGCTGCCGGGTCTCGCCGAGGCCGGCCCTGAGGCCCAGGCGATCGCCTTCAGTCTTTGCCAGTGGCGTGACCGTACCGCCCGCCGTCTCGACCTGCCGCGCAGTTTCGTCCTCCGCGATGAAGGCCTGATGGCCCTGGCCAGCGCCGCCCCGCGCACACTGGCCGAAATCGAGGCCCTCCCCGTCTTGCACCGCAAGCAGGCGCAACGTTACGGCCGGCAGTGGCTCGAGTGCATCGCCGGCGCCGCCGCCGGCAGCGCCCCTGATATCCATCGGCCCGATAGCGAATTCCGCCGCCGGACCCGCGACTGGCAAAAAAGGGTCAAGGAAAAAGCCGCGGCCTTGAATTTGCACCCCACCGTACTGCTCAGCCGCCGCGACATCGAACGCCTGCTGCTCAACGGCCCGGAAAGCCTGCCCGGCGGCCGGGGTGGCTGGCGTCACCGCCTGTTGGCCGGCGACCTCGCCGCCCTCGGCAACGACTGAAATCTTGGCGTTAGAGCCCAAATGTGCTATATTGTAGCCCAGATGACATAGAGAATAGGAATACTGTTATGCCCGTGAATACTGTTGTGCGTGCCCGCATAGACGGGCATATCAAAGAAGAAGCCTCCGCCGTTCTGGCGGCGATTGGGCTGACCGTATCTGACGCCTTCCGCATCATGATGACCCGTATTGCCAAGGAAAAGGCACTGCCTTTCGAGCCGCTGGTTCCGAACGCCGAGACGATCGCGGCCATGAAGGAGGCCAGGCGGGGAAACTTGCCCTCCTTTGACAGCGTGGATGATCTGATGGCGGATTTGAATGCGGAAGATTGAGCGTACCGCACAGTTTAAACGCGACTATAAACGGGAAAACAAAGGCCAGCACCGGGCGGTACTGGCCTACGATTTTCCTAAGATCGTGGAAGCGCTTGCGAATGACCAGGCTCTGGCGGAACAGCACCGGGACCACGTCTTAACCGGCGATTGGAAGGACCATAGGGACTGCCATATCCGTCCCGATCTGGTCTTGATCTACCGCAAGCCGGATTCTAATGCACTCCAGCTCGTGCGCCTCGGATCACACAGTCAACTCGGTCTCTGATTACTGAACAGGCATAATGCCTTCACCACAAAGCCATCGGAAAACACCCATGCGCCGCTTCTTGCTCTTCCTGACGTTCATGCCGGCGCTGGCGGTCCACGCCCAGTTCACGTTACCGGAGAGCGATCTTTGGCTGCTGTCCCTGGATCCCTCCAGCGCCGGGAGGCCGGAACCGCAACGGCTGACCGACCGGCCGGGTTACAACAATCAGCCGTTCTACAGCGCGGACGGCCGTTTCATCTATTACACCCGCGGCGGGGGGCCCGGAACGCCCGGCGAGGGTTACACCGACCTTGCCCGGCTCGAGCCGGCGAGCGGCGGCGATGAATTGCTGGCCGAAACGCCACTGAGCGAATTTTCCCCGCGCCCGATCCCCGGGCAGGCGGCGTTGGCCGCCGTACAGGTGCAAGCGGACGGCGCCCAGTGGCTGGTGCGCTTCGCACCGGAAACGGGGTGCTTCACGCGGATCGGCAGCGCCGACAATGTCGGATATCACGCCTGGCTCGACAGCGGGCGGGTGGCGTTGCTTTTGGTCGATGAGCCGAACCGGCTCGTGCTGTTCGACCTGGAGCGCGATCAGACTTTGCCGATCGCCGCGCCCGCCGGGCGCAGCCTGTCGGCGATACGGCCGCTCGACGCACTGCTCCTGGTCGCGGTCGCACCCGAGGCGCGGCGCATCGAGATCTGGGATCCGTTGACTCACCAGCGCTCGGCGTTGATCTCGCTGCCCGAGCGCAGCGAGGATTTCAGCCGGGCGCCGAATGGCGATCTGTGGACCGCCAGTGGCAGCAAGTTGTACCGCTGGCGCCCGGGCCGCGACCCGAACTGGTTCCTCGCCGCCGAACTCGCCCCGTTCGGCATCGCCGGCATCACCCGGCTGGCGATCCGCCCGGACGGGCGTGCCTTGGTGCTGGTGGCGGCGGAGCCTTAGCAGCCTTTCCCCAACCCCGATGCGCCGTTGCGGCCCAGGCCGGCAAGCAATCGCTGCCCCTTCCTGCCTTTCAATTGTTTCATCATGCCGGCCATCTGCTGGTGCTGTTTGAGAACCCGATTGACGTCCTGGACCGTCGCCCCGGCACCGGCCGCGATGCGCCGCTTGCGTGAGCCGCGGATGATCTCGGGCCGCCGCCGCTCGGCGGGCGTCATCGACTGGATCACGGCCTTCATCCGGCGCACCTCGCGCTCCGGATCCGCCGCGCCCAGCGCCGCCGGCGGCACCTGGGCGAAGCCGGGTAGTTTGTCGAGCAAGCCAGCGATGCCACCGAGCCGACCCATCTGCTCCAGTTGGCGCAGCAGATCGTCGAGTGTCAAACCCCGGCCGCGGCCGATCTGCCGGGCGAGCCTGACACTCTCAGCCCGCTCGGTTTTGTCCTCGACTTCTTCGCACAAGGTCTGGATATCGCCCATACCCAAAAGGCGCGACGCGAAACGCTCGGGATGGAACGCCTGGAAGGCATCGAGTTTCTCGCCGCTGCCAACGAATTTGACCGGGCAACCGGTGACCACGCGGGCGCTGAGCAGAGCACCGCCGCGCGCATCGCCGTCGGCCTTGGTCAGCACGAGACCGGTCAACGGCACGGCCTCGTGAAAGGCCCGCGCCGCAACCAGCGCATCCTGGCCGCCCAGCGCATCGACGACGAACAAGGTTTCGTGCGGTGCGGTGATGGCGTGCAGTTCGCGCAGTTCGGCCATCATCGCCGCTTCGACATGGAGCCGTCCGGCGCTGTCGACGAGCACGACGTCGAGTTGGCTGCGCCGCGCTTCCTCGACGGCGGCCTGAGCCCGGGCCGCAGCCTCGCGCGCACCGGCGCATTCGAGCCAGACGGCGCCGCTTTCGGCGGCGAGCCGGTGCAATTGTTCGAGCGCCGCCGGGCGCTGGACGTCGCACCCGGCCAGTCCGACCTTGAGCTTCTCGCGGACCCGCAGGTGGCGCGCCAGCTTGCCGCAACTGGTCGTCTTGCCGCTGCCTTGCAGGCCGGCGACGAGCACGATGAGCGGGCGCGGTGCGGCCAGGTCGAGCGGTGCGTGAACGCCGCCGAGCAAAGCCTGAAGTTCGGCGTGGACCATGCCGAGCAACGCCCGGCCGGGCTGCACCCTGCTGGCGAGATCGCCGGCCGCCGCTTTCATCTTGAGCGCGGCGATAAAGTCGCGGACCACCGGCAGCGCGACGTCGGCTTCGAGCAGCGCGACGCGCACCGCGCGCCAAGTTTCTTCCAATCGCCGCTCGTCGACCCGGGCGGCGCTGCCGATACGCGACAGCGCTTCACCCAGGCGCTGCGTTAATGGACCCAACACAACACGCTCCACTTCCGTCGATTACGGGCGCTCGATTATACTGATCATCATCCGGTGCTACGATGCCGCGCATGCTTGCCTTCGCCGTTCTCGTTCTCTATCTGCTGGCCACCGCGTTGCTCGCCGCCGGGCCGCGGACCCCGCCGGTCGTTCGTCTCGTCTTGCCTTGGCTTGCCGCGCTGCTGCACGCCGCCGCCCTCGCGGCGCATAGCGTGGCGCTCGGCGCCTACGACGCCGAGCTGTTTCAGGTTCTGTCGCAAAGCGCCTGGCTGATGGTGCTGATCCTGCTCGTCGACGCCCGGCGCGACCCGGCGCTTTTGACCCCTGGCATGGTGATTTTTCCCGGCGCCGCCCTGTGGGTCGGACTGGCCGCCTGGACGCCGGTCGGCGCCGCGCCGCTGGCCCTCGGCGGAACCGGGGTGATCGTGCACGTGATCAGTTCATTGCTCGCTTTCGGCCTGCTGGCCAACTGCACGGTCCTGGCCCTGGTCACCGCCGCCCAGGAACACGTCCTGCGCCGCCACCAGGCGCGGCCGTGGATGCAGAGCCTGCCGCCTTTGATCCGCCTGGAACGCCTGTTGTTCAGACTGCTGGCCGCCGGCTGGCTGGCGCTCACCGCGGCTCTCGGCAGCGGCCTTTTGTTCGTGCACGATCTGTTTGCCCAGCACCTGGTGCATAAAACGATATTGTCGTTCGTCGCCTGGCTGGTGTTCGCCGGTTTGTTGTTCGGCCGCTGGCGCTACGGCTGGCGCGGCCGCACGGCAGTACGTTTGACTCTGGCCGGTATGCTGTTCCTGCTGCTCGCTTATTTCGGCAGCAAGTTTGTACTCGAATTACTGCTCGACCGCAGTTGGCAAATAACGAGCGCGCCAAATTTTTTATTACGCTAAATAACGAAAAACCGAAAACCACCTGATACGCACCCCATGGAAGATGTCCCCTTAAGTTTGCTATTCGCGCTTCTCGTTCTGCTCATCCTGCTGTCGGCGTTTTTCTCAAGTTCCGAAACCGGTTTGATCGCTCTCAACCCCTACCGCCTGCGGCACCGTGTCAAAAGCGGCCACCGCGGTGCGCGGCTGGCGCAGCGGCTTTTGGCCAAACCCGACCGGATGATCGGCCTGATCCTGCTCGGCAACAATCTGGTCAATATTCTCGCCGCCTCGATCGCCACCCTCATCGCTCTGCGCCTAGCCGGCGAAAGCGCCATCTGGGTCTCGACCGCGGTCCTCACCGTCGTCATTCTGATCTTCGCCGAGGTCGCGCCCAAGACCATCGCCGCGCTGCGCCCGGAAAGCATCGCTTATCCCGCGGCCTATGTCTTAAGGCCCCTGCTCAAAGTGCTCTATCCGTTGGTCTGGTTAATCAACGGCGCCGCCAATCTGCTGCTCCGCCTCGCCGGCCTCAGGCCGCACCACGGCATTATCAGCAAACTTAACCGTGAAGAGATCAAGACGCTGCTCAGCGACAGCGGCGGTACGCTGTCGGGCGACCACCAGGCGATGCTGCTCAATATCCTGGAACTCGAAAATGCCTCGATCGACGAGGTCATGGTGCCGCGCAACGAAATCGTCGCCCTCGATCTCGCCGCGCCGTGGGCGAGCCTCCTCGACACCTTGGCGCAGGCGCCTTACACGCGCCTGCCGGCGTACCGCGGCGACCTCGACCACCTCGAAGGCGTGCTGCACGTGCGCACCGTGGTCAAGCGGCTGGCCGGCGGCCAACTGTCGCCGGCGGACTTGCAACGCGCCCTGCGCGCCCCGTACTTCGTTCCCGAGGGCACGTTGTTGACACAGCAACTGCTCGAGTTCCAACGCCTCGAACAGCGGCTCGGCCTGGTGGTGGACGAATACGGGCAGATCACCGGCCTGATCACCCTCGACGACATTCTCGAAGAAATCGTCGGCGAATACACGACCGAAGAAAAAAGCGTCAAAAAGCTGGTGCGCCGCCTTGACGACAGCACCTGGCTGGTCGACGGCAGCGCCAACCTGCGCATGCTCAACCGGCGCTTCGATTGGAACCTGCCGACCGCGACGGCGCGGACCTTGAACGGCCTGCTGCTCGAACATCTCGAAACCATCCCCACCGGCCCGACCTCGGTGCGCATCGGCAATCACCTGATGACCATCAAGGAAATCGCCGACAACGCCATCCGCAAAATCATCGTCAAGCCTTATAAAGCAGGAAAAGAAAAATCAGGCCCCTGAGTCGCTTTCCCGGTACCCGTTTCTCATTGTTCAGAATGGTGCGTGAGGGGCGACTTATCCCCGGCGTTGTAGAAATGGGCGCAGCGAAACCAGTGTCAAGGCGGTCCAGATCAGCGGGAAGGCGACCTGGTGGCCGCGGGTGAAAGGTTCGCCGTAAAACGCGACGGCCAGTAAAAAGCTGATCGTCGGCGCCAGGTACTGAAAAAAGCCGAGGACGCTGAGCGGCAGGCGTTTGGCGGCAACGTTGAAGGCGATCAGCGGCAGGATGGTCACCGCGCCGGCGGCCAGCAGCAAGCCGTCGAGCATCCGGCCGGTGTGCAAGAAGGCCAGATCGCCGTCGGCCTGCGCCCAGAGCAAATAGGTCAAAGCCAGCGGCGCCAGCAGCATCGTTTCCCACAACAGCCCGAGCAGCGGCCCGACTGCCAATCGCTTGCGCAACAAGCCGTAGAAGCCGAAGGTGAAGGCCAGCGAAAGCGCCAGCCACGGCGGCTGGTGGATCGACCAGCCAAGGTAAGCGACGCCGGCGCCGGCCAGCAGCACGGCAGCGCCGCGCAGGCGATCGAGACGTTCGCCGAGAAAGACCACTCCGAGCAGCACGTTGACCAGCGGATTGATGTAATAGCCGAGACTGGTGGCCAGGATCTGATCGCTGGCGACGGCGTAAACGAAAATCAGCCAGTTGAAGCCGACCAGGGTTCCGGTCAGCGCCAGCATCGCGATCTGCCGACGCGGCAGAGCGAGCCGCCGCCACCAATCGGCGCCGTCGCGCCGGCGCAAAAACAGCATCAGAAGCGGGATCGCCCACAAGATGCGATGGGCGATGACCTCGACCGCCGGCGCCGCCGAAACCCATTTGAAATAGATCGGTACGAGGCCCCAGAAGCCGAACGCGAACAGTGCCGCCAGAATGCCGGCCCGTTCGCCGCTCGGCTTAGATGAACCGTCAGTTTCCATCCACCGCACCGCGCTCGTCCGCCAGCCCGAGCAGCGCCTGACGATTGGTCCACGATCGGCAGCGGACGGCGGCCGCGGCCAGCGGCAACCAGCCGCAGGCGCGGTGTTCGCGCCGGTCGAGCGCCGGTTCGGCACCGGTCACTTCGGCGAGAAATTCGTGTTCGTCGTTGAAGACCGCGCCGCGCGGATAGCGGCGGCGATAAGGGTGGTAGATCCGGAACCGGCGGAGTACCCGCCGGTCGATGAGCCGCAGAGCGTGCAGCCCGGTTTCTTCCATGAGTTCGCGTTTTGCCGCCTCGCTGGGCGTCTCGCCGCTCTCGATACCGCCGGTCACCGATTGCCAGAAACCGGGCCAGTCGGCCCGTTCGAGGAGCAACGTCCGGCCCCGCTCGTCGATGACGACGACCAGAACCGAACGCGGCTGGCGGACGCCGTTCAAGCGTCCCCTTCGCCCTGCTCCGCGGCCGCCACGGCGATACCCAGTTCGGCCAGTTGCGGCGCCTCGACCGGCGCCGGCGCGCCGGTCATCAGGCAGGCCGCAGCCGTGGTCTTGGGAAAGGCGATCACGTCGCGGATCGAATCTTCACCGAGCATCAAGGCGGCGATCCGGTCGATGCCGAGCGCGATGCCGCCCATCGGCGGCGCCCCGTAGCGTAGGGCCTGGAGCAAAAAGCCGAAACGGCGTTCGGCTTCTTCAGCCGCGATGCCTAAAAGGGCGAAAACCGCCTGCTGCAGTGGCGCCCGGTGAATACGGATCGAGCCGCCGCCGATTTCCATGCCGTTCAATACCATGTCGTAAGCCCGCGATACGGCCTCGCCGGGGGCGGCAGCCAGCCGCGCCGGATCGTCGATCGCCGGGGCGGTGAACGGATGGTGCAGCGCACTCCAGCGGCCGGCGGCGGTGTCCCATTCGAACATCGGAAAATCGACGACCCACAACGGCCGCCAGGCGGCGCTGAACAAGCCGCGATCGCGCGCCACTTTGAGCCGCACCTGACCGAGGGCGGTGTTGACGGTCAAGGCCGGACCGGCGGCGAAAAGCAAAAGATCGCCGCTACCGGCGGCGCTGAGCGCCAGCAGTTCGGCCAGGCGCCCGGCATCGAGGAATTTGGCGAACGACGACTGAATGCCCGAGAGCCCGGCCGCCGGGTCGTTGACTTTCAGCCAGGCCAGGCCCTGGGCACCGAATTTCGCGGCGTGCGCCGCCAGCTCGTCGAGTTCCCGGCGGCTGATCCCGGCGGCGCCGGGCACCTTGATCAGCGCCACACGGCCGGCGGCGTCGGCGGCCGGCGCGCTGAACACCTTGAATTCCAATCCTGCCGCCCACTCGTCCACCGTCGTCAATTCCAGCCCACAACGCAGGTCGGGCTTGTCGGACCCATAACGCGCCATCGCCTCGCCGTAGGTCATCACCGGAAACGGCGGCAGATCGACGTCCAGCACGTCGCGGAATGCGGCACGCACCGTGCCCTCGGCCCGCTCGCGGACGTCGCTTTCGTCGACAAAGGCCATTTCGATATCGAGCTGGGTGAACTCGGGCTGCCGGTCGGCGCGCAGATCCTCATCGCGGAAACAGCGGGCGATCTGGTAGTACCGGTCGATGCCGCCGGCAATCAGCAACTGCTTGAACAATTGCGGCGACTGCGGCAGGGCGTAGAACGCGCCGTGGCGGACGCGGCTGGGTACCAGGTAATCGCGCGCCCCTTCCGGCGTGGCGCGCGTCAGGATCGGGGTTTCGACGTCGACGAAACCGGCGCCGTCGAGGTGCCGGCGGATGGCGGCGGTCAGTTTGGCGCGGGTTCTGAGGTTGCGTTGCAGGCGCGGCCGGCGCAGATCCAAAAATCGGTAACGCAACCGGACTTCCTCGCCGTCTTCATCGCTCATCAACAGCGGCAATGGCTCGGCGGCGCTCAGCACTTCGAGACTGGCGGCCACGACCTCGACTTCACCGCTCGCCAGTTCGCGGTTGATCTGCCCGGCCGGCCGCTCGCGGACCGTGCCCTCGACCCGGACGCAGTATTCGTGGCGCACTGCGCTCGCCTGGGCGAAGACGTCGGCGTTGTCCGGTTCAGCGACGACCTGCACCACGCCTTCGTGATCGCGGAGCAGCAAAAAGACCAGGCCGCCGAGGTCGCGGCGGTGCTGTACCCAGCCGCACAGCGCGACGGTCTGGCCGAGCATCGCGCGGTCGATCCGCCCGCAGAAATGGCTGCGCATGGCCATCAAACGCTCCGACAAATTCGGTTGTGGGTGACCCGGGTGCGGCCAACACCGCGATTCGACTGACCGCCGGGCGATCGCCGGCGGCAAGGATCGGTGGCCGTTCCCGTCAGGACGAGACGTCCGCCGCCGCACGGTTCGGTGGCGTGCCGCCCGCGGCGGTTTTCGCCGCCAGTTTTTCCTGGATCCGCGCCGCTTTGCCCTCGCGGCTGCGCAGGTAGTACAGCTTGGCGCGCCGGACTTTACCTTTGCGCTTGACCTCGATGGCCTCGATTTGTGGGCTGTGCGTCTGGAACACGCGCTCGACCCCGGTGCCGTGCGACATTTTGCGGACGGTGAACGAGCTGTTCAGGCCGCGTTTGCGCACGGCGATCACCGTCCCCTCGAACGCCTGCAGGCGCTGGCGGTTGCCTTCGACCACCTTGACGCTGACGCTGACCGTGTCGCCGGGCTCGAAAGCCGGCCACTGGCGGGTGATTTGTTCCTGTTCGATCTGCCTGATGATATCGCTCATGGTTTCATCCGTCCTGCCGCGTCAACGGACCGCGGCGTGTCACTGGGCGCCGGCGCCGCGTCTTGCGCGGCGGTGGCGATAAAGTCATCCAACAATGCCCGATCGGCGGTACTCAGGGCGCGGGCGGTCAACAAATCGGGGCGCCTCAGCCAGGTTCGACCCAACGCCTCGCGCCGCCGCCAGCGGGCGATCGCCTGGTGATCGCCGGAACGCAGCACCGGCGGCACCTCGGACCCGCGAAACACCTCCGGGCGCGTGTAGTGCGGGTGATCGAGCAAACCCGTGCTGAACGAATCGTCGGCCGCCGAACGTGCGTCACCGAGCACGCCGGGCAGCAGTCTGACGACCGCATCGACGACCACCGCAGCGGCCAGTTCACCGCCGCTCAGCACATAATCGCCGATCGACCATTCTTCATCGACCATCGTCGCCAGCAGCCGTTCGTCGATGCCTTCGTAGCGGCCGCAGACGAACAACAGGCGCTCGCGATCGGCCATCTCGTGCGCCGCCGCCTGTTCGAACCGCCGCCCCTGCGGACTCAGCACGGCGACCTTGACCGCCTCCGGCGCCGCCCTGCGCGCCGCGTCGATCGCCGCCGCCAGCGGCTCGGCCATCATCACCATGCCCGGCCCGCCGCCGTAAGGTCGATCATCGACCGTACGGTGCCGGTCGGTCGTGTAATCCCGCGGGTTCCAGGTGTGCAACGCCACCCGCCCGCTCTTAATGGCGCGCCCCGTGACCCCGAGATCAGCTAGGGCCGCACACCATTCCGGAAACACCGTGACGAGATCGATGCGCATCGTCAAACATCCGCTTCCCAGTCCACCCGGATCGTCCCGGCCGGCAAATCGACGGCCCGCACCACCTGCGGGATGAACGGGATCAACCGCTCGCGCTCGCCGCGGACGACGAGCACGTCGTTGGCGCCGGTCGCCAGCAGCGACGCGACCCGACCCAGCACCCGGCCGGCGAGATCGACCACCTCAAGCCCTTCGAGGTCGGCCCAGTAATAGCGGCCTTCCTCCGCCGGCGGCAACATCGAGCGCGTGATATAGATCGCCCGGCCGACCAGCGGTGCGGCGCGGTCGCGATCCTCGATCCCGGCCAGCCGGACCTGTAAACGACCGCCGTCGCCGCGGGCCGCCACACAGACCACCGGCAACCGCTCGTCGCCGAGCCACCAGTTCCGGTAAACGGCAAGTTGGTGCCGGGGCACAGTCCATGATTCGGCCTTCAGCCAACCGCGCACGCCGTGCACCGCGGTCAACCGGCCGACTGCGATCCACTCGTCCCCGGGCGTCTCCGGCTCGTGTTCTGCCGCCGGGCGGCCGCTCCCGGCACCCACGGCAGACCCCGCCGGGTTCAGGCCGCCTGGTGCCGTGCTTCCTGCACCAGGTGGTCGACCCGTTCCGACATACGGGCGCCGACGCCCAGCCAATGGTCGATGCGCGCCAGATCGAGCGCCAAACGCTGTTCACCGCCAGTGGCCAGCGGATTGAAAAATCCGATGCGCTCGATCGCCCGGCCGTCCCGTTTGACCCGGCTGTCGGCCACGATAATGTGGTAAAAGGGCCGTTTTTTCGCGCCACCGCGCGTCAATCTGATCTTGACCATATCCGCTTCCGTTAGTACCCGCGAGAAATCGTCCCGCGCATGCAAGCCGGTTATTTTACGATTTTTTTTCCAGCGGTGGAAGGGGTGAGCGGCGGATGCCCATCAGCGGTGCGCTTCGATCACGGGGAGGGCGTCGCGGGAGAACAGGCGAACGTGGACGGTAACGGCAATGCGGGCTGGAAACAAAGCCGCTGGAAGGTTACTGGGTTTCCCTCTTGAGGTCGCGGCCGAGCAGAACTTCGACGCCTTTCGCCGGACTCCAGCCGCGAAACAAGATGCCGTGCACCTGTTCGCAGATCGGCATTTCGACGTGATGGCGTAAGGCCAGGCGCATGACTTCTTCGGCGGTCTGGATGCCCTCGACCACCTGGCCGATTTCGCCGCGTGCCGCCTCGACGGTCAGACCGCGGCCCAGGGCCAGGCCCAAGCGGCGGTTGCGCGACAGGTCGCCGGTGCAGGTGAGCACCAGATCGCCGACGCCGGCCAACCCCATCATCGTCCTGGGATCGGCGCCGAGCGCCCGGCCAAGACGCATCATTTCGGCCAAGCCGCGGGTGATGATCGCGGCGCGGGCGTTGTGGCCGAGCGCCATGCCATCGGCCAGACCGGTGGCGATGGCCAACACGTTTTTCACCGCGCCGCCGAGTTCGGCGCCGATCAGGTCGGCGCTGTAATAGGCCCGGAAGCTGCCGCCGTGCAGTAACGCCGCCCAGTGCCGGCCGAACGGCTCGCGGCTCGCCGCGACGGTCACCGCGGTCGGTTTGTCCTCGGCGACTTCGCGCGCGAAAGACGGCCCGGTGACCAGCGCCAAGGGCACGCCGTCGCCCAGTTTTTCGGCGGCGATTTCGTGCAAGAAACGACCGCTGCCCGTTTCGAATCCTTTGCTCGCCCAGGCCAGCCCTCCAGCCTGCCGGACCCGGTCCACGACCGGTTCGAGCAAGGCAGCGAAAGCGTGGCTCGGCCCGGCGATCAGTAGATCGCCGGCCGCTGCGAGTGCGGTATCGAGATCGGGCTCGGCGTCAAGCCCGGCGGGAAACGGCACGCCGGGGAGGTAACGGTGGTTTTCACGCCGCCGGCGCATTTCGCCGAGCGCTGCGCCATCACGTCCCCAGAGCCGAACCTGCCGGCCGTTGCGCGCCAGTTGCATGGCCAGCGCCGTACCCCACGACCCGGCACCGAGGACGGCGACGGCACTCATCGCCGGTCTGCTCCGGCGGCCGGTTTTCAGACCGCCGGCGCGGCGTCGCCGGCCGCGGTGTCGGCCTGTTGCTTGAGCCGCTGGGCGTGCAACTGCTCGAAGCTGATCGGTTGCAGCACGATAGGCGGGAAGCCGCCGTCGCTGACCAGGTGCGTGACCGTGGCGCGGGCGTAAGGATAGAGCGTATTCGGGCAGAGAATATTGACGATACCGGCCCGCTGTTCGTCGGTGACGCCGGAAATCATGAAAATGCCGGCCTGCTGCACCTCGCTCAGATAGGCGGTTTTCTCGCCGACCGTCGCCGTCACCGTGACGGTCAACGCCACCTCGAACAGATTCTGCCCGAGTTCCTGGACCTTTTGCGCCAGGTGCAACTTGATGTCGAGCTGGCCGGCCGCTTCCTGATAGATCAAAGGCGCATGCGGCACCTCGAACGAAGCGTCCTTGAGATACATTTTCTGCAACTGGAACTGGGCGGTCTGCTGCGCGCCGCTGCCATCGAACGCACCGTCGCCAAACACCGGGGTGGGGGTTTCTTCAGCCATGAGACGAATACCTTTTACGTTGGGTGATAGAAGATCGTTGTAATCATTGATCGCCGGCCGGTACCGGCCGGAGCGCGGCTTCAGCCGCGCGCTGCGCGCTTGTCGACTTTGCCGACTTTGTCGCTCTTGCCGGTCTTTTGCGGCCGGGTGACCGGAAGCTGGTCGTTCAGCCATTGGGTCAGACCGCCGCGCAACACGGCGATCTTCGCAAAGCCCAGTGCCGCCAGCCGATCGGCGGCCTGCGCCGAGGTGACGCCGTTTTTGCAATACAGCAACACGGCCCGCTCCTTGAGCTTCATCAACTCGGCGTTGCCGGCGTCGATCCCGGATACCGCCACCGACCTGGCGCCAACGATATGGCCGCGCTCGAAATCGGTGTGGGACGACAAATCGAGGACCACCGCATCGTCGCGGTTGATGTACTGCACCGCTTCGAGCGTCGTCATCTCCCGCCACTTGCGGCGCAGCCGTCCGGCCTCGGTCATCACCAGCAGGGCCAGAACGACGGCGAGACCGCCGACCAGATAGGGATGATGACCGATAAACTCAAAAAGCCGATTCACCGTCAGACCTTCCGCCAGACCGGCCGAGTATTATACCCGCTACCCGGACCCGGTCGTCGGCCCGCCACGCAACGCCCGGCGGTGAACGCTGTGATCGGGCGAGATGTGGACAACGTGATTGGCCGGGATCAGTTCCCAGCCGGGGTCGGTACTCAGCGGCTCGGAGGGGAAAAAGAGGTGATCCCCCACAAGCGGGAACCCGCCTTGTCCCTGCCCCCGCTTGCGGGGGAAGGTTAGGAAGGGGGTACGATCATGGAACATGCGGAGGGAGAAATAAAAGTACTTCCCAGCAAGCGGGGGAAAATCTAGAAAACAGAATCACCACTCATCCACAAACCCCTGAGGGACATGACCCGGGATCGGTCTTTACCGTGAGCAGCAGGGATGCTGCGATCGAGCCTACAGGGAAGTACTTGTGGCGTGTCCTGAAAGACCGATGCCGGGTCATGTCCGCCGCCGATCTTGACCCAATAGTTGCATTCACGCCCGCTCCAGATTGAAGCGCAAATAACGGATGCCGCCGGCCTCGATTTCGGCGGCGAAGCGGTCGAGCCAGGGTTTGATCGCCACGAGATCGAACGCCGCCGGCAAGCCATTCAAGGCGCTGCCGGCCAGCAATAACAAGAGGTTGCGTTTGATCGTACCGAGCATGTCGCACAAGGCATCGCTTTCGTCGCTAAACTCGGCGAGCCAGTAGCCGGCCTCCTCGAACAGGCGCCGGTAACCGGCTGCGCTTCGCGTATCGGCCAGGCACATCCACGGCGCTGCCACGGCGGCGAGATCCGGCGGCAATTCGCGCTCGACCGCCATGTCGGTCAAGCCAAGCCGGCCGGCCGGTTTCAATACCCGCCGCATTTCGGCGAGCACCGCCGGCTTGTCTCGATACAGGCTGAACGCGCATTCGCTCAGAAGGCCATCGAATGTGCCATCCTTGAAGGGCAAGTGCGCCGCATCGGCCTGATAAAACTTCAAGCGTTCCGGCGCGATCCGCTCCTCCGCCGTGCGCCGCGCATGGTCGAGGTTAAGGCGGCTGCGATCGGCGGCGCTCAAGCGGAATTCGCCTTCGGATGCCAGCATGACGGCCGAAGAACCCGTGCCGCACGCCAGGTCCAGGACGTGCGCACCGGGTTTCAAGTCCATCGCGGCAATCGTGCGGCGCGTCAGATCGGCGCCGCCGGGGTGAAACACACCACCGGCGATCCGCCGCACCCACTCCTGCTCATAAAACGCGGTACAACACGAAACGGCCGGCGGCTCGGGGCAACAAGCCGTCCGGCTGGCATCGATCGCGGCTTCAATGCCCATCGCCGGCGGCGGGGGCGGCGGCGTTCAATCCCCAGTCATACTTGACATATTCGATCGGATAGCGCTCCGCCTTGGCGGTCCGCAGTTGTCCGGCCAATTCATCGCCGGCGTATTGCAACAGGTACCCTTGGATATCGTCGCCGAAATCCGCTTTGTACCACTTGAATATGCGCGACAGGTACAACGTCCGGTCGCGGACCGCGACATTCGCCGGATCGTTGATAAACGCCTGGGCCGCCTGCTGCAACTGTGCCTCGCTCCACTCCCAGGGGCGCAGCACAGGGCACGAACTGCTGGCGCAGTTCAAGGCGAAATGCAGCCGCGGATCCTGCTCGCTGCGCAGAATTTTCTTTTCCAAATCATAGAGATTGGTTTTCTCGCCGCCGACGACGACTTCATGATCGTAGAAAAACCCCTTGCCGGGGATGATGAACGAACCGAGCGATAACTTGACGTCCTTGACGCTGTCGAGCGGCCAGAATTGCAACACGGCGTGGATGACGAGCGTGTTGTAGGTGTTGATCCAGTAACTGCGAACCGCGGCGCGGTCGGCGAACTGTTCGGGGCGATTATCCGGACTGACCGCGGCGAGCAGTTTGACCTGCCGGTCCAGGGCGGCGAGATCTTCGGGCGCGGCGAGCCACGCATCGTAATCGACCTGAGTGCCATCCGGCGCGTATTTGACGAGCAGCGCGGCAAAGGTTTCATTGCTATAGCGGGCATCGTTCATGACGGCGGTTTCCGAGTCAGGGACGACCAGCGGCTTGGGCGGCGTCGTTCGGCACGCCGCAAACACCAGCGCGACGCCCAGCGGGGCCAGATACCACCAGGTATAGCGCTTCATGAGTCAACGATCTGTAACGAAGCGACGGCCGCGGCACTACGATTGGCTGCGGCGCTGTGGTTGGCCGCCGCCAGGCGCGGCCGGTGCACGGCGTTGTATTCGCAAAATGAAACCGGCCTGCCCTTGGGATCGAGAATATGAACGCAGCATTGGTCGATCCGATCCTGGTCGTAGTTCTCGGCGTCCATGAACGGCTTAATGCCGACCACCAGCAGTGCATCCCACACCGCGTCGCGGTCGCCGCTGCTCTGCCGTTGCCAGGCGATCAGCGCTTCGAGCAAGCGATCGACTTCGCTATCGTCGAGGCCGGCGAGCAGTTGCTTCGCATGGCCGCCGGCGAACGCCCAGTTCATGAATTCGCTGAATGCCTGCGGGCCGTTGATCGTATCGCTCACCCGGTCGATCAAACCGGCGATTTCGTGATCGCCCCACTTTGCGTAACGCGGGATCAACCGCGAAATGGGCACCAGGCCCGCGGCGCTGCGCAACGCAACGGCCATCCCGAAGCAATTGGGGTGCGAACAGGGGATCGGGCCGAAATCATGCGCGCTAAAAACCCCGAACTGCTCGACGATCAACTCGACGGTATCGGCCAACGTCAGCCGGGCCACGTGTTTCGGGTTGTCGTAACGCCCGGAATACATCGCCGGCTGGATGATGACGTTTTTGATCTGCGGGTAGTCCACGGCCAGATTGATGAAAGCGCCGACTTCGTGGTCGTTGATGCCGCGCGCCACGGTCATCACCGGGTGAACGCCGATTCCTTCGCGCAGGCAGTTTTCGATCGCCCGGCGTTTGCAGTCGAGAAGATCGGGTCGGCCGCGCAGCGCCTGGTACGTCGCCGCTTCGAAGCCGTCGAATTGCAGGTAAACGAACAATTCCGCATCGTGGTGTACGAGGCGGCGCGTGAATTCCGGCGACGCCATCTTGATGCCGTTGGTGTTGATGCAGATATTGCGGAAACCGCGGCTCGCCAGCACGTCGATCATCGCCGGCAGTTCGGGATGGACGGTCGGCTCGCCGCCGGAAAGCTGGATCATATCGGCGTTGCGTTTGCCATCGACCACCAGGCGGTCCACGTGCCGGGTAAATTCATCGAGGCCCATCATTTGGGTGTGCTGCGGTGACGAGCCGGCGTAACACGTCGGGCACGTCAGGTTGCAGCGTTCGGTGATTTCGATCAGCACGGTGCAACTGTGCTGGCTCAGCGGGTCGCCGCAGCCGCGGGCACCGGAACAGCACGATGCCGGGGCAGGACCCGGCGCGGCGGAGCGCGGCGCCGGTTCGTAGTAATGCCGCGCATCGGACGACAAAAGCGCACTGCACGGGCCGTGCGCGGCGCAGCGCTTGTCCATCCACACCTGCCCGGCCCGCTCGTAAACTTCGGCGCCGACGGGTTCCAGGCATACGGGGCAGAGACTCAGCGTGGTTTTGATCAACCGGCCGCGGCCGAAGGTATCGAAGTTGCGATACGGGGGCGCGGCGTCCGGCGTCGGTCCGCTTCGATCCATGATTGCTTGTCCACTTGGCCCGGTGGGGTAACCGATTATGACCGCTGTATCGGCCTTCCGCTTGCGACGCGGGCATTCCTGCGCCAACACGCGAAGCCGACCCGGCCATGCCCTGGTCGATATCATCAATATGTCATAATTTCCGGTGATCGTCCGGTGATGGCTTTGCCACCGGCCGGCTGGTCCGGCATGCGGGAGGTGGTTCCGCTGCCGACGATGCTGTAATACCTTCACCTGGAGCCCCCCGATGAGCCGCTGGTCCTTGCCGCTCCTGCTTTTACTCGCCTTTTTACTGATCACACCGCTGGCCGCCCAGGCCGGCGGCGACGAAATGGAACTATTGCGCGCCCAACTCGAAGCGATGCAACAGCAAATGGCGCAGATGGCCGAACGGCTGGCCGAAATGGAACAAAAGCTGGCCGCCGCCGAGGAGCGCGCCGCGGCGCCGCCGGCCGCGCGCCTCGATACCCTCGAACAACAGGTGGCCGACGCCGGGCAGAAGGCCGAATCGGCCGCCGCGGCCGTCGCCGAGGTCGAGGAGAAAACCGCCTCCGATGTCAAAGTCAGCGTCGCCGACGGGCACCTGAAAATCGCCAGCAACGATGGCCGTTTCGAGGTCGAGGCCGGCGGCCGCTTGCAGTTCGACGCGGCATTTTTCAATTCCGACGATTCGTCGTTCGGCAACGGCTCGGAAGTGCGCCGCGCTCGCCTGTACCTCGCCGGCAAAGTCTTCGACGACTGGTATTTCAAAAACGAGATCGACTTCGCCGGCGACACGGTGGCGATCAAGGACGCCTACCTGCGCTACGCCGGTCTGCCGGCGGCGATCACGATCGGCAATTTCAAGGAGCCGTTCAGCCTCGAAGAACTGACCAGTTCGCGCTTCACGACGTTTATGGAACGCGCGCTGCCCAATGTCTTCGCTCCGAGCCGCAATCTGGGCATCGGCGCCAATCTGAACGGCGCGACCGAAGACGGCAAGTCGATGGCCTGGAGCGCGGCGCTCGGGGTGTTCGGCCAGGGGGTCGACGACCGCGGCGTCGATATCGACACCCAGCGCGAAGACGACGAAGGGGTGGGCGTCACCGGCCGCTTTACGCTGGCGCCGGTGGCCAGCGGTGACCGGTTGCTCCATTTCGGTGCAGCGCTCGGCTACCGCGACACCGGCGACAACAAAACATTGCGCCTGCGCGAACGGATCGAAGCCCATATCGCCGACCGCCGGCTGGTCGATACCGGCAATATCGACGGCGTCAGCAGCCTGTTCCGGGTCGGCGCCGAAGCGTCCGCCGCTTACGGGCCGTTCGCGCTGCAAGGCGAATACATCCGCACCAGCCTCGACCGCGACTTGCTGCCCGACCCGACGTTTTCGGGTTATTACGTCTACGGCAGTTGGTTTCTGACCGGCGAATCGCGCGCTGCCTCGTACCGTAAAAGCGCCGGCACCTTCGACCGCCTCAAACCAGCCTCACCGCTCGGTTCGGGGATCGGCGCGTTCGAACTGGCGCTGCGTTTCAGCCACCTCGATCTCAGTGACGACGGAATCGATGGCGGGGAAGAAGACAACCTGACGGTCGGCTTGAATTGGTATCCCGTATCGCACGTTCGCTTGATGGCCAACTACGTCAAAGTGCTGGACGTCGATGGCGGCCCGAACGCCGGCGACGAACCGGACGCCTTCCAACTGCGCGCCCAAGTCGATTTCTGACAGCGCCCCGACACTCCCCCACCCCCGCCCTCCCCCGCACGCGGGGGAGGGAGAAATAAAAGTACTTCCCCGCAAGCGAGCGGGAACCGACCTTGTCTTCCTACGCAAGCGGTGGAGAAACTGGATTCCCCTTACTCACAAGCGGTGGAGAAACTGGATTCCCCTTACTCACAAGCGGGGGAGAAACTGGATTCCCCTTACCCGCAAGCGGCGGAGAAACTGTATTCCCCCCGCTTGCGGGGGAGAAAACTGAATTCCCCCTCCCCCGCTTGCGGGGGAGGGTTGGGAGGGGGCAGGGCGTGATGCGGGTACGGTCGGCCTGCTACAGGCCGCCGTCGTCATCCTTTTCTTCCGCCGGTTCTTTCTTACGGCCGAATAGGGATTTCAGTACGTCTTTCGGCTGGCTCGCGGCGCCGTCTTCCCCGGACTCGGTGCCTTCTTCCTGCGGCGCACCTTCGACGCCCAGCCGGCCGAGTACGTTCTCTTTGAGCTTTTTGCCCTGTTGTTTGACGGCTCGCTGGGCGATGCCGGCCATATCGACAGTGACAAGCGGCGCGCCGATCGGCCCTTTGATGGCCAGCGGAATCTTCCCGCCGGTCAGCGTCATCAGGCGGGCGGGGAGTTTTTGTTGCAGCCCCTCACCGAGGTTGAGGTCGAGCGAATAATCGAGCGATTCGCCGGCAAGATCGACGGCGCCGCCGCCGGCGATGTCGAAGGCACCGGCATCCAGCGTCAGGCCCGGCGTTTTGAGCACGCCGTTTTGCGCCTCGACCGTGCCTTCCAGCACTTCGAACGGCGTTTCGCCACCAAAGGCCTGACTGACGTTCGCGGCGTTTTCGACCGTCAGCTTTTCGTCGATCAGGCGGTTGAGATCGACGCCGAGCAAAGCGCCATCGGTCAGATGGTAGGTGCCTTGGCCGTTCATCGTTTTCATCATCGCCGCCGTATCGAGGCCGCTGAAGGTCAGATCGAGCGCCATGTCGCCCGTACCGCGTACCGGCGCCGGACCACCGAACGCTCCCAGCAACTCGCCGGCTTGGATGCCGGCGAGCCGCGGGGCGATCCGCACCGCCGGCGGATCGCGGTTGAGATCGACACTCGCCTCGCCATCGAAACGACCGCCGTACAGTTTGGCGGCGAGCGGTTTGAGCACCAATACGCCACGTTGCAGGCGCGCCTTGGCGACCAAGTCGCCAAGACTCAGGGTGGGCGGCAATACAACCTCGCCGATCTCGACGTCGAGACTGGCCGTCCACGGTTTGAGGGCGCTGAAATCGGCCGCCGCGGCTTGGGCCCCGGCTGCCGGTTCCTGGGCGGCGGTCTCGGCCGCCGGCGCCGGCGGCGCCAGCGCCGCGAGATCCAGCCGTTGACCGCGGATCTGGAGGTCGGCGCTCGGTGCCGCGGCGAGCTTCAATTGACCCGCCAGATCGAGCCTTTGACCGGCGATCGTCAGATGCGCCGCCGGCAGCGCCGCACTGACCGGCTCGGCGAGCTGGAGCTTGAGCGGTTCATCGAGCGTCAGGCCGACCGTCTGCCCGCCATGCCCCAGTTCGAGATCCAACGAGCCAAACTCGACCGCCGATAGATCGGCGGCGACGTTGAGATCGCCCACCGCGTGCAGCGCCTCGATCAGCGGCGCACCGTCGCTCGACACGCTGCCGCTCAGCTCAAAATCGACGGCCCGGCCGGCACGGAACGGATCGAAATCGAAACGCGCGATATGGACTTCCTGGCGGCTTTTGGCTGTTTGATCGACAACGATCAGGTTCACGTCGCGCAGCCGGATGGCGCCAAGACTCAAGGTGCCAAGGTCGGTCGCCGGCGCCGGTTCGGCCGCCGGCTGCATCAAGCCTTCGAGGTTGCTCGCTCCGCGGCGGTTGGTGACCAGCGCAAAATCGGCGTCGTCGAGCGTGATCGTGCCGGTTTCGACCGCCCCGCGAAAAAGCGGCAACAGCCGGACCGCGACCCGTGCCGTACCGATCCGGGCGAGCGGCGGGGCCTCGCCGAAACCGGCGGGATTACCGACCGCAACATCGGCGATTTCAAGCGCCAGCCACGGAAACAACTTCAAGGCCAGCGGGCCGTTCAACGCCACTTCCCGGCCGAGCTGGGCGCTGGCCCGCGACGAGATCTCGTCGCGGTAATCGTTCGGGTCGATCACATTGACGGCGATCACCGCCGCCGCCAGCAACAAGACAATGAGGATCGCGATCGCGACCAGCAGTTTGCGAATCATGTCATGTCCACCTTGTATCAGTTCACAGCCATTCGATCATTAAATAGAGTACCGCGGTCAGCGCAAAGCCCGAACCGATGACGCCGCGGACGCTGGCCATCGGGCCTTGTTTGCCGAAAATCGCATTCGCTTCGATCACCGCGATCAGCCCGAACACGGCGGCCAGAGCCAAAAGTCCGATATCGTGGATATCCGGGTTGATCTGCGGCAGGTGGCGCGATGAGGCCATCAAAAACAGCATCGGAATCGAAAAAAGCGTATTGGTCCGCGAGGCCAGACCGGCCTTGGCCAGGGCGCCGGCCGCGGCCGGTAGCGCTTCGCCGCCGCCGGCCACCCGATCGGCCGAGGCGATGACGATTTTCTGGTTCGGCCAGATGATCAGCCAGACGTTCAAGAACATCAAAATACCGAGCGTCGCGCCGGTCCAGATGCCAAACCCGCGCAGCGAGTAAAAGTGCAAAAGCCCAAGGCCGCTCAGAAACGTGAACATCGCTCCCCAGCGGAACCACCACAGCGCCCGGGGCACCAGCTTGCGGATCGCGTCGCTCTTGGCGCCGCCGTCGGCGGCTTTGAAATATTCGCCCTGGACGAAGTTAAAGTAATAAAGCAAACCGATCCATGTCACGCCGGCCAGGAGGTGTATCCAGCGCAAGATAAAACCGATTGCCGAGGTATTTAACAGTGCAAGGTCCATAATCGTCTCTCCCGAATTGTGATTGATTCGTGGTTGTGTTCTGGTCGCGGTGCAAGGTTAACACTCGAGTCGGGTCTGTAACAAGCACCGCTCGGTGTCCATCAGGTCAAAAACTATGGTAAAGTGATCAATGAAGTATAGAGATTAACTCAATGATAAATAAGAAAATATTCGTTCTAGGACTTGCCTGCCTGCTGCTGCGGCTTCCAGCGATCGCGGCGCCAGAGCCCCACGCGGCATCGCCGTCGCTGCTCGCTGCCGAATTCGCCCGGCATTTCACCCGCCTGACCGGCGGCGAGGACATCCCTGGTGCGGCCTATGCCATCGTCGATACCGGCGGCATCCTCGCGCTCGGCACGCGCGGCGAAAAGCGTGCCGGTGCGGGGCAGCCGATCGATCCGCACACGGTTTTCCGCATCGCCTCGTTATCGAAAGGCTTCACCGCGGCGCTTGCCGGCCGTCTGGCGAGCCGCGGCGAGATCGACCTCGCCTGGCCGCTCACCCGCTTTCTGCCGGAGTTTTCGATCGACGGCCCGAGTGAGGCGATCACGCTGCTCGACATTATCGGCCAGAGCAGCGGCCTGACGCCGCACGCCTTCGACAACCTGCTCGAAGCCGGAGTCCCGCCGGCCGCGATCCGCCGCCGTTTCGCCGAACTCAAACCGATCTGCCGGCCCGGCACCTGCTACAGTTACCAGAACAACCTGTTCAGTCTGATCGAGCCGGTGCTCGAAGCGGTCAGCGGTGAAAGCGAATTTACCGCTCTTGTCGCCCGGGATTTGTTCGAACCTTTGGCCATGAGCGATACCTCGGCCGGCTACACCGCCTGGCAGGCGGCGGCCAACCGCGCCGAACCGCACGTCAAACGCCAGGGCCGCTGGCAAACCACCGAGGTCCAACCGAATTATTACCAGGTACCGGCCGCGGCCGGCATCAACGCCAGTATTACAGATATGGCTAAATGGACTGCGGCCCAACTTGGCGGCCGGCCCGACGTGCTCGACCCGGCGGTGGTGGCCACGTTGACCACGCCGCGCGTCGTAACGCCGCGCGATCTGCAACGCAAATACTGGCGCGATTATCTCCACGGCGCGTGGTACGGGCTCGGCTGGCGCATCTACGACTTCGCCGGCCGCACCGTGATCTACCACGGCGGTTGGGTTTCCGGCTTCCGCGCCGACCTCGCCCTCGACCCCGAGGCCGGTTTGGGGCTGGTCATCCTGTTCAACGCCGAGAGCAACACGATCGGCGAACTGACCACTCAGTTTTTAGCTGAAACACGCCAATTGAGGCAAATAGCCGATATGCACGGCGCTACGGGCGATCCGGGCGGCGATAAATCTCCCGCCCTGCAAGGTACGTCGCCCACACCGCTAGCGCGCTGATCTCCCCGGCCGGCACGGTCATGGGATCGCCGTCGAGGACGACGAAATCGGCGAACTTGCCGACTTCCAAAGTGCCGAGATCGTTTTCCTGAAACGCGGCGTACGCCGCATCGCTCGTGAAACCGCGCAGCGCCGTCAAACGATCGAGCTTTTGAGCGGGCGAAAAACCGCCCGGCGGCTGGCCGTTCTCGTCTTGGCGCGTCACCGCCGCCTCGATGCCGCGCAGCGGATTCATCGGCTCGACCGGAAAATCGGAACCGAGGGCCAGGCGCACGCCCGCCTGCCGGAAACGCTGCCAGGCGTAGGCGCCTTTCAGCCGCTCCGGCCCGATACGCTCGCCGGCCCACGGCAGATCGCTCGGTGCGTGCGTCGGCTGCATTGAAGCGATGATGCCGAGTTCGGCGAAGCGCGGAATATCCTCCAGCGCCACGACCTGGGCGTGTTCGATCCGGTGGCGGCCCGGCTGATCCGGTACCGCCTGCTGCGCCGCGGCGTAGGCATTCAACACTTGGCGATTCGCGGCGTCGCCGATGGCGTGCGTGTTGACTTGCAGGCCACAGCGCATCGCCCGTTCGGCCAGCGCGGTCATTTCGGCAGCGCTGTGAAACAGCAAACCGCGGCTCTCCGGTTCGTCGCTGTACGGTTCGAGCAACGCCGCGCCGCGGCTGCCCAGCGCCCCGTCGGCATAGAGTTTAACGGCGCGGGCGACCAGGCGTTGATCGGCGTCGAGCCACGGACCGTTATCGCATAATTGGCTAAGCGTTTCTCCGGCCCCGTCGGCCATCGCATAAATGCGAAGCGGCAAGCGGTCTTCGGCCAACCGCCGGCGGTAAAGCTGCAACACCGGCCACGGCGTACCCGCTTCGTGTACCTCGGTCAGGCCGAGGCGAGCCGTCTCGGCCAACACCCGATCGAGCGCGCTTTCGAGCAACGCCGCGCCGGGTTCAGGAATCACCGCGCCAACCAGGCCCATCGCCCCATCGACAAAGATGCCGGTCGGCACACCGTTCCCGTCGCGATAAATCCGCCCGCCGTCCGGCTGCCAGTCGCCCTGCAGGCTTGCGCCGCTGGCTGCGAGTTGCGCTTCGGCCAACGCCAATGCCGCGCTGTTCGCCCAACCGGCGTGACCGTCGGTCCGGGTCAGCCAGACCGGCCGATCGGGAAAAGCGTTGTCGAGATCCGCGGCCCGCGGAAAAGCCTTTTCAGGCCAGTCATTCTGATCCCAACCGCGACCCAGCAGCCACGCCTTTGGCGGCAAAGCGGCGACATGCGCCTGCAAGCGTTCGATCACCTCGCCGATCGAGTGCGTCCCGTCGAGCCGCGCATTGAGCAATGCCAAGCCCTGCCCGACAAGATGCGCATGGGCATCGATCAGGCCCGGAATGATCGTCGCCCCCGGAAATTCGACACGGCGGGCCGCCGGATAAGCCGCGCGCAACTCGCCTGCGGAACCGACCGCGACAATCCGCCCCTCGGGATCGAACGCCAAGGCCGTGGCGTCGCTTCCGGATTCCGCCAGCGTGTGGACCACCGCAACTTCGACTACCGTCAGATCGCCCCCGGCCAACTCTCCTTGACAGCCGCTCAGCATCGTTGCCACCCCCAGCATCCACAAAAAACAAACCCGCATCGCAACACTCCCGGTGTAGAAAGCGGCATCGATTATACGCCGTACAAGCATTTTGAAATCCCCCGAACCGGTTGTCACGAGTCGGCCGAGACCGGCGGTCAATGTCAGTGGCTTCTGCTCATGGGTTGATCGGTGCTCCCCTATAATGATGCGATCTTGCTGGACCCAATAGTTGCATAAATTTTGCTCGATTTTATCAAATTCGCCATGAAATCATATAGTTATGTCGCTATTAGCAGGAACATCGAATTCACCTAAGGTGACGCGCCCGGTT
>JRYH01000302.1_pt1 | contig 27455 bp, 31 predicted proteins | sample 235351 | NCBI WGS metagenome assembly JRYH01 (sample SAMN03074221, study PRJNA261480) | activated sludge metagenome | biome: Wastewater Treatment Plant; feature: Wastewater; material: Activated sludge; isolation source: activated biomass of a wastewater treatment plant treating wastewater... ...
ACGGCGACTTGTCATTGCTTTGGTCCTGAAGGGCCTGCAAGATGAACACCGCAACGACTTCATCTGTTGAGCATGCCTGAAGTCGTGGAACAAGCACACCAGCGCATTGCGCGATAGGGCGGCGCAAGTGCGACGGACCCGGTCCAGTCGCCAACAATTAAGTGGGGTGTTCGTTGACCAAACTATTCAACTTTGAGCGAGCTTCCGGACTATTGATTATCGCATCGATATTGGCTGGTCTTATCGCGGCCAATTCGCCATTGGCCAATCTCTATTGGGCAGTGCACCATGCTCCCGTTCATCTGGGGATCGGCCCGTTCGAACTGGAAAAGCCATTGATCGAATGGATCAATAAGGGCCTCATGGTTTTCTTTTTTGTGCTGGTTGGCCTTGAGATAAAGCGAGAGATGCTCGAAGGGCACCTGGCAACACCTCGACAGGCCGCCCTCCCGGCTATTGCCGCGCTTGGCGGCATGGCACTGCCAGCTGCCATCTACGTGTCAATTAACTGGGGTGACGCGCGTTCCATCCACGGCTGGGCCATACCGACAGCGACCGACATCGTCCTTGCTCTTGGCATGCTCTCGTTGCTGGGTCCTCGTGTCCCCATTGGTCTCAGAGTATTCCTCACAGCTCTGGCGATATTCGATGACGTCGGTGCAGTCCTGATCATCGGACTATTTTACGGTGACGGGGTGTCTCTGCTTCCCCTTCTTGCGGCGCTCGCTGCGTTTATGGGACTGCTTCTGCTCAATGCATTTAAGATCATGCGGCCTTTGATGTTTGTGGTGCTCGGACTGGCACTTTGGTTGACGTTGCTCAAGGCCGGCGTTGAGCCAGCGCTAGCTGGCGTGTTGATCGCGCTGACGGTGCCTATGCGCGCGAGCGGAAGGCTACAATCTTCTCCTTTGCGTTCAACAGAGCGGCGCCTCCACCCCTGGGTCGTTCTGATCGTTGTACCCGTGTTTGCATTCCTGAATTCTGGGATACGGATCGATTCTACCGTCGCCGCACTCCTTGTCGATCCGATTTCGCTCGGAATCGTGTCGGGCCTTTTCATAGGGAAGCCGCTCGGTGTGGCAGGCGCGTCGTATGCTGCGGTCCGATTGGGACTGGGCAGGTTGCCGGACGATGTGACATGGGGGCAGATTTGTGGAGCAGCCATTCTCGCCGGCATCGGATTCACAATGAGTCTGTTTGTCGCCACGTTGGCCTTTTCGGAGGCTGCGGTCGTGGCATCTGCCAAAGCCGCCATTCTTATCGCCTCGCTTCTGTCGACAATAGTGGGCCTAGCTGTCGTGTTTGCCACAACCAATACCGTTGCGACGGTGCGGGCACCTACCTCTCAGGCACACTGATATATTCGACTTCGTCGCAGTCGAGCGAAGCCGACGCGCGTCGATGCCTATGATCTTGTCTTCCAATTTTCTTGGGTCGCCAGCCCTTGGACGGTTCCCCAAATGCACTGAAGATGATTCATGTGTGGACGACCTGGTGAGGACATCTGCCTGCTGCCGGATCAACTTTTCAGTTCGCTGCCAGCCTAGAGCCATCACATCGACGTGACCCCCTTGACCTTCCCCCTACTGGAAGCCCTAGATTTGAATTGTCCTACTTTTGCTGGTGTATTGGACGCTCATTCGACCCAGATCGCAGCGCTGTCGACTTGGTCGAGTGGTCAATTTGTACACTTAGGAAAGCCCCTGCACGCCGCGAGATCGGTCGGCCCACGATGATTTTCGAACCGCGGACGGAGCGAGCAAATGCTCGAACGTCAGTCTGCCCCTGGCACGCCTCCCGTTTGCGGCACGCTGGGGCGCATCCTGAAAGGCGTCACACCGCGCAACTTCGATAAGTCGTCAACTTAGGCTGGGCAATAATCTGGGGCTGACTATCGGGCATCCGAGGGCCTGAGTGGCCCTCCGGGCCACAGGCAAACGCCAAGGAGGAACCCGATGCAACAGGATACTTCTCATTGCTTGGCAGCGACGGACAATCGGCACCCTCTCTTGCAGATCGGTCTTGTTGCCGGGCTTGCCGGAGGGTTGGCTGAAATCTTATGGATTGCGGTCTATGCAGCCGGGACAGATACCAGCGCCGCAACGGTAGCGCGGGGCGTGGTTGAGGCTCTCGGGCTTGGTGGCGGTCCAAACTCCGTATCGCTCGGCGTAACCATTCACATAGCATTGGCCGGCGCGCTTGGCATCGCGGTCGTGGCCGTCCTTCAGGCGCTGCAGTCCCGCTGGCGCGGGTGGGGCGTTCACCTCGCACTAGTCCTCGCCGCGCTCAGCGGTGTCTGGGCATTCAACTTCTTGCTGCTACTGCCCGTGCTAAGCCCCGAGTTCATCGCGATGGTGCCGATGCCCGTCAGCTTTGTCTCGAAGCTGCTATTCGGCCTCGCTGCCTTCGCCGCGTTCCAAACGAGCGGGCCGCGCGCAAGCGCTCAGCTCTAGGAGGCAATCCATGTCCAAGGAAGTCATTCTGATGCTGCACCCGGCCTTCGGCGTGCTCGGCATCCTGGCTGCGGTTTGGGTCTTTGCGGAAACGCTCAATGTGTCTGCGGGAAACATCGTACGGATCCGGCTGGCGGCGCTCTTGTCGGCCGGCTTGATCTGGCTGGCCTATGTCGTCGGCGGCTATTGGTACGTTCTGTACTACGGCGCTGACAAGGCCCTCATCAAGGCTGGCCCATGGCCCTTCGTGCACGGCCTGTTCATGGAATCGAAGGAACACATTTTTCTGAGCCTGCTTTTAGTGGCGACGCTTTTGCCACTGGCGGCCTTTGCAAACCTGAGTCGCCGCCAGTCAGCCCGACAGCTTGTTTACTGGTCCGCGCTGACAGTCGTGGGCCTTGGCTTGGCGATGGAAGGTGCGGGCGCCGTGATCTCGCTCGGTGCAAAAGTGGCCCTGCTGGCCAAGCAGATGGGCTGAAGAAGAGTCAGGAGACACAGTCATGTCCAACGCTGCAACAGACACGACTTCGGGTACCGCGAAGACAACTGCTCATTCGGCTAGGGCCGATCGGCTCCCCCCCGCCTTTGCGATTTCTGCCGGCGTCACCAGCGTCGTGAGTGCCCTTCTGGTCGTGATTAAAGAAACCAACGAGCATACGGTTCTGGCATGGATGAAGGCTGCCACAGGTCACCATTGGGTCACCCATGGGATCATCGATCTCATTCTGTTCGTGCTGATCGGGTTTCTGGCCGCACGGTATGTCGGCAACCTGGAGGATCGACCCGGCCTTGCTGTCGCAACCCTCATTGGGGGCGTTGCTACCGGCGGGCTGATCATCGTGGGGTTCTTCGGGTCATGACTCGGTTCGATGCCGCCCTAGACTGGCCGGAGCGGCGGCCGAATAGCCAAGCCGCCAAGGGATGAAGGATAGACAATGAATGCCAAAGATGTGATGCGACCGCCGTTATCACGGCGAAATGGAACGAGCCGTTGAAAAGGTGGCGTGCCTGATGGTCAAGCATCACGTGAGCGCGCCGCCCCCGGTTGACGACAAGGGCACAATCGCCGGTTTGATCAGCAAGGGCGACGTAATCTGCGGGGAGCGGGACGGCTATAAAATACGGCGCCGGTAGTGGTGCTCGCGCTTGTTTTGGGCGAATGCAACGCAAACGAGTCCGTCAACAATCGAAACCATACGGTCTTCGACAGGATGACGAACAGATAACCGATTTGGACCCTGGAGAATTGAAATGAACACAACCACTCTATCGAAAAGGGAAAGGGGCGCGAAGACAACCGAAGTCGACAACTCTTGGGCGCATGGGAAGCTTGGACGCGATACGCAACTGGCACGAACGCTAAGCCAGAGGCGAAGTGAATTCTTGCGCTTCCTGATCCAGAAGCTACACAATCGCGACGAAGCTGAAGACGTCCTGCAGGACTTTTGCGTCAGGGCATTGGAAAAATCTGACCAAATCAGGAATCGTGACGCGACTCTTCCTTGGCTGCGCGCAGTTCTCAAGTCAACGCTCATTGATCATTGTCGGCAGGCGAAATCGAGATCACTCGGATATCGATTATTTGCATCCGACCCAACCAACGATGAATCGTTTGCGAACGTTCTTGTGGATGAGGAATTCGATCGCGTCGCGTGCTTGTGTTACCGATCCCTGTTGCCGGGGCTCAAGTCGGAATATCAAGAGGCGTTGCTAAGAGTAGATCTGTCGGACCGCTCCCAAACCGATGTCGCTGGCGACCTCGGGATCAGTGCAAGCTGCTTGCGCGTGCGGTTGCATCGCGCTCGAAAAGCACTCAGAGAAGCGCTCAATCGGTCATGTGGGGGCTGCTTGGAGAATGGATGCAGTGCGGACCAAAATGCAGGTGAACCCAGTCCGACTTGTCGGACTTATATCGTTCCGTGCGTCAGCTTCAATCAAGTTTCGACGCACCACTGAGAACTCTGCGTTCACAGGTAAGGCTTGGATCTTTCACGCCCGTCAGACCGGATTCTGGTTCGCATGAAGTCGAATCTGACACTAGAGCCAGCCGCATTGCCTGGAACGAAAAATTCTCAAAAAGAGCAGTCGCACTTTTGGGGGTCGAAGCATGATCAAGCGCATTCTTTCGCCGGCTAATCTTGTCATCGCCGTGTTGGTAGCTAGTGCTGGACTACTTCTGTATCGCGAGACATTTGACGCTCCCGCCACGCCGTTTGGCGGGTTTGTCGTGCCGCCGCTTTCAGAAGAAGCCCGCGCCGGTGAAGTCATATTTAATGCAAATTGCTCCAAATGCCATGGAACGAATGGAACTGGGACCGACAAGGGTCCGCCCCTCGTTCACGATATCTACAATCCAGGTCATCACAGCGATGAGGCGTTTCAGCGCGCCGTTCGCAATGGCGCCCCGCAGCATCACTGGCCGTTCGGGAACATGCCGGCCCAGCCACAAGTCACCCCAGATCAAGTGACGCAGATCTTAAGTTATATCCGGGCCCTTCAGACCGCGAATGGCATCCACTATCGACCGCACCGCATGTGAGGCAGGGCCTTGAATTTCACAAGCACCCGAAGATGTCGTGTAACGAACCGACGCTCCGCACGTCTATTCGGTACCGGCGAGGTATTGGGCGTCATTCTCATGCTCTAACCGCACTGTGAACGACCCATGCATCGACCGTCCGTCCACCAAGTCAGCTGATCATATGCGTTTGGCAAGCGACCGGCGCAATTCCGGCAATTACGCTAGAGGAGTGTCATGTAATGAAGCACAAGGCGAGCGGCACTGATCAAGACTACACAGATCCAGTCTGCGGCATGAAAGTGAGCTACAAGACAGCCCCGTCAATACTTGAGTACGACGGCGAGGTCTATTGCTTTTGCTCGCCTTCCTGTAAGGATGCATTCGAGAAGAACCCGGAGCGCTATGTATCAAAACCGGGAGCAGGGCGTTAGCTTTGGTCAACAAATTCAGTCCCTGCCACGAGTTTAGCGCAAGCTGCCCATGAACCAATCTGACAAGAGCCACAAGGTCAGCTTGGCGTCCCGCTTGCGCGTCGAGCAGAGCCAGCCGGCGCGCGCGCCTATAAATTCACAAGAACTGTGTAAGCATGCCTCGAGATCGGCTCGTGATTTTCGCACCTTATCCTGCGGGTGAGAAAATTGGCGCGCCGTGGGCAGAGGGCTCGCACGGAACCCCGCTGCTCGACGCGCGTAGCTGGAGTTTATTTCGCCTTCTCGATTTTTTTCACCGTCAGTTGGCCGTTGACACGCTCGGCTTCGAACTTGATCTTGTCGCCAGGCTTCGCGGCCTTGAGCAACTCCGGATTCGCCGCCTTGAACACCATTGTCATGCTCATATCCATGTCGAGTGATTTGATCGGGCCGTGCTTGATCGTGATCTTTTGAGCGGACTCATCGATCTTTTTGACCTCGCCCGAAGCCATCTCTGCCAATGCCAGCGTCGGCAGGGCGATGGCTGCAACGGCAGCGATACTTGCCAGTGCCAGTTTTCTCATTTCACAACTCCTTCATGTTGACAGGCCGGCTTGCTCATCATCGTTCCCGTACGGCCGGCACCCACGGACAACCTAGGCTTCTTCTCGATTCGGCGCGCGCAGGCGATGGATATTGATGTGTCACTTGATCAGCCGCTTGCGCGGTTAGCGGCGAATGTGACGGATGTACTCTTCGGCAGACGGTCGTCGGATCTCATTGCGCCCGCAGGACCGATGGCCTTTCACAGGCTTTTCGACATGGCTTTCTTGAGGATTTCCTGGGGGGCACCGCTCCTGTTGTTGATATGAGGCATTCGCCTACTTGACGATAATCGTTCCGGTCATTCCGGCTTCCAGGTGGCCAGGTATGAGGCATGACATGTCGAATTCACCGGACTTGCTGAACCGCCAGACGATCTCATCGGAGCCGCCGGGCTTGAGCCGACGCGCGTTCGGGTCGTCATGTTCCATGTCCGGGTTCTTCGCCATCTCTTTCGCATGTTCGAGGTTTTCCTCGCGGGTAGCGATGACGATCTCATGTTCGAGCTCTCCGACATTCTTGAGCTTGAAACGGACCTGCTCTCCCTTTTTCACCTCGATCCTGTTCGGCTCGAAGGACATAGTCCCATCGCGTTCCCTCATGGTGATCGTGATGATGCGCGCGGGCTTGCCTGGGTCTCCAGGCTCGCCGTATGCGCGCTCGTCATCATGGTGGTGCGAATGTTCGTGATTACCAGGTCCGGCGAACGCGTCCGCTAGCATCGGCGGGCTGCCAAGGAGCAGCGCACCGCAAAACGACCAAATCGCAAACCACTTCACTTTCATAATTCAGCTCCATGTTGCCACTCACGATCAAGGTCGCGAGTGCAGTCCGAAATCAGGAAGGCATTTGGCGGCTGAACCAGTAATGAACCCGACATCCAATCCGCCCGCGTATCTTAGTTCGCAGTCCTAATGACCAGAGTGCCCGCCGCCATGTTTCGGCTTGACAGCGCGGCCCTCAATTATCGTGGGTGCCCCGCTCGTCTCCTGGGGTACACGAGTTGCGTCAGTCATCTTTGGCCCCTTCCATTCGTAGGCGACCGTTCCCTCAGGGAACTTGAACCATCCGGGGTCTTTATAATCGTTGCGCTCGAGTCCATCCCGCACCTTTACAACCGAAAACATGCCGCCCATCTCGATCGGCCCGAACTGGCCAAACCCGGTCATCATGGGCAGCGTATTGTCGGGAAGTGGCATTTCCATTTCCCCCATGTCGGCCATTCCCGCGGTTCCCATTGGCATATAGCCATCGACCAGCGTGCGGATCTTACGAACCAAATCTTTCTTATCGACGCCGATGTATGTCTTCACGTCGTGCCCCATGGCATTCATAGTGTGATGCGATTTGTGGCAATGGATCGCCCAGTCACCTTCGTGGACTGCATCAAACTCGAACGCGCGCATCTGTCCGACCGCGCAATCGACCGTCACTTCCGGCCAACGTGCATCGGGCTTTACCCAGCCGCCATCCGTGCAGGTCACCTCGAAATCATAACCGTGCATGTGAATGGGGTGATTGGTCATGGTGAGGTTGCCGAATCGAATCCGGACCCGATCTCCCTTTCCGATGACAAGATGATCAATTCCGGGAAATACGCGGCTGTTCCAGCACCACAGATTGAAGTCGGTCATGGTGTTGATCTTGGGCACATATGTGCCCGGCGCGATGTCAAATGCGTTCATGAGGAAGCAGAAATCGCGATCGACCCGCATAAACTTCGGGTCCTTTGGATGTACGACAAAGAAACCCATCATTCCCATGGCCATCTGCACCATCTCGTCGGCGTGCGGGTGGTACATGAACGTGCCGCTCTTGGACAGCGCGAACTCGTAGACGAAGGTCTGGCCGGGCTTGATGTGGGGTTGCGTCAAGCCACCAACGCCATCCATGCCGCTCGGAAGGATCTGGCCGTGCCAGTGAATTGTCGTGTGCTCAGGCAGCTTGTTCGTGACGAAAATGCGCACTTTGTCGCCCTCGACGACCTCGATTGTGGGGCCTGGCGACTGGCCGTTGTAGCCCCACAAATAAGCCTTCATGCCCGGCGCCATTTCGCGCTCCACAGGCTCAGCCACCAAATGAAACTCCTTCCAACCGTCTTTCATGCGCCACGGTAGCGTCCAGCCGTTGAGTGTGACGACGGGGTTGTAATCCGGGCCTTCATTTGGAACGAGCGGCGGCTGCATCGAAGGCGACTTCTGGATCGGCGCCTCGGGCAATGCCGCGTGTGCGGCACGCCCACTTACGGCGCTGGCCGCGACGGCCGTGGCGAGGACACCTGTCCCTTCAATGAATCGCCGGCGCGAAAATTCCATTTTCCTACTCCTTCGGTGTCGTCATTGCTTCGGGGCTGGCATAGGGGTTTGCTTCGCTAGTGTCCCCCGCCACCGCCGTCTGGGGTTGCACTGCCCGCCGCACCGCCGCCAACGTCCGGCGACGCACCACCACCGCCGAGAATTGCGGCATCGAGCTCTACAGCCGCAACCCAGAAATCGCGTTCGGCACCGATAGCCTCGACGTTGCTCTGGATACGCGCACGCGAATCCTGGATCAGTTCGAACAAGTCAGCCAGCATGCCGTTGTACTGCAGCAGCATCTCCTCCGAGATCACGTTGCGCAGCGGCAAGAGCTTACTGGAATAGATGCCAGCGATGTCGTAGGCGCCGCGATAGGCCTGATAGGCCTCCCGTGCTTGGCCTCGCACGTTGATCGCAAGATCGGCGAGTTTATTTGCGGCCATAAGATAGGATTCACGCGCGCCGCGTGTACGTGCCTCCCCAAAATCGTAGATCGGAATCTGAAATTCCAGCTCGACGCCGTGCCAGCGCTCCTTCTCGGTCGCAGGTGTCTCTGTCTTGATCAGTGTCGGCGAAGGACCGCCCGTGAGTTCGTAGTCCGTTTCGATGACACGTCGCCACTCGGTCTTCGAGATGCCTCTGAGCTCGAGGACGTTGATGAACCGTGTCGCGCGTGTCAGTCCGTAGGACTTCGCGAGGATCTCCAACTCGGCGCGTGCGATACGCAGGTCAATCCGGCTGGCCACCGCATCTTTCTCGACGGCATCAAGCCGCCGCGCGTAACGGGGTAGCCTCGGCAGGGCGTCGGGCAGCTTGAAGGCAAGATCGGAGCCCCAGAGTCCCATCAGACGCGCGAGGCGATCCCTATCGCCGCGGTGCTTCAGGCGGGCCACGGCGATCTGTCGCGTCACCTCCACATAGAAGGCGTGTTGGCGCGCCTGGCTCAGCTTGCCCATGGCACCGCTCTCGCCTAGCTTCTTGGCAAGATCTGAGAGGGATTCAGCGGCAACCTGCGCGCGCTTGAGGAAGATCACGGTCTGGCCGGCGCCGACAGCATTGTAGTAGGCACGTCGCGTGTTCGCCGCTAGACGAAGGACAGCTTCCGCGGCGCGAAGCTTGGCCTGCTCGAACCGATCCTCGGCGATCTCACGGCGCCTCGGCAAGGTGAGAAGCCCAAGGATGTTTTGCAGAATCTGCCTCTCGATCTCAAGCACGGCTCCCGGGACCACCATGCGCGAAAGCGAAAGAGTTGGGCTCGGCGGTAGTGATGCCTCAACCACCTGCGCTTCGGATACGCCAAGTTCATAGAGCGCTGCCTGCAAACCCCTGTTGTTGAGTAGAGCGATCTGGACTGCAGCGTTTGCTGTCAGCGGTCTCGCCAGCAATGCTTTGACGCGTGCGCGGACGTTCTCGGCGTCTTCCTCGTTCCGAATTTTGACGACGTCCTTGCCGAGGGAAGCAGTCGCCACATCCTGCACCGCGCCCATGCCTTGATCAGGCGAAAAACTCGCACATCCACCAACGCCAACTACAAGAGTAAAAGCCACTGCCGTGCCTACCTTCTTAGCCAGGCGCGCGCCCCTGGTCGCGGCCACAATTCTGCTTTGCATTGCATCCCCCAATGAGCCCTCGCCAAGACGCCCCCATAAATGCGGCGAGTGCTGTTATTTTGATTTAGGCGCAACCTCTTCGTTGCTCTGTCCCCAAGGCCGCGGCGTCACAATCGCATAGCTGCGGGCATCGCCCGTGACCGACCTGTAGCCGCGCTCTCGAGCAGGCAAGTCAGCGTCCGTAGGATCAGGCCCGATGCCAATCGGTTCCGGCGCCTCCCTGCAGGCCGACAATAGAATTGTGATGCAGAGCACCACGCCCATTAAGCGGGTCGTCATGGCACAAACCTTTCCAACTAGTTTGATGAATGGGCTCGTCCAGGGACACCCGATGTAACAGGTGCCCCGCAACTGACGAGTAACGCCCCGGCTGCATATGGCTACGCCGCGCTCCGCATGTTCCGCGGACGAATGGGCGAATGATGCGTCAGACCTTCGGGGGGCGATCCAAGCGGAACATCACGCTCAGAAGCCTGCCAGCCTGGACAGGACAAGAACTCCTGGCCTCGATAGCCGTCGGAGCAGTCGATGTTGATGTTGGGCCAAGGACTGCTGCGCCGTGACAAGCGGAAGAGCAGCTGCAACTGCCCGTGCACTGGTGGCCTCTGCCTACCGGACAGCAAGGGCCCTGGCAGCGCCGATGACCCGAGAACACCGAAACGAATGCAACGCCTCGTCCGATTTCAAATAGGCTGCCCTTATCCGGATTCCGACGCGTATCGTACGCCGCATCCGCCGAATGAGCGGAATCGATGACGGGTAATGCGTGGAGATGACCGGAATGAGCGCTAGCGGGCGAGCCAATAGCACCCGTCATCGCCAATAGAAATAAGGCGACGAGTGAAGCAGCGACAAGTCCGTGGGCGCGTTCGAGCATTTTTTCCGGTTCTGAACTCCATCGCCGAATTCGGATCCCGCCGATCCAAGAGCATCGCAACCCGAATCTGCACTAATTTAGTCGAGGACCACAGGAAGGAACAAGTCACAAGTGGCTGAACATAATTCGCTGCATCAGGTTGTTGCGCTCAGGCCGCATGGTGCTGCGGCTCGAGACTGGAGCTTGCCTTTGCGAGCGATGATGGCTGCCTTGATTGATACGGACGGAACCTCGGCGCGTGACTCGTGCCAGAGGCCGGAGATGCCCCGCTACATTCAGACCTTTCCGGGCCGGAGCGGTCCGTAGAGCCCCCCAATAAGAAGAGCGAACTTGAGTTCATTTTGCCAATTCGATCGTTGGCGACTCGTGTTCTGGCACAATTGGGCACCGCGCTCCGAAGGACCTCTCCATGCTAGACCTTTCGAGACGTAGCCAACCCCATGTATCAGTGTGTTTCCCGCGGGTTACAAATTGTTTCAAGCAAGTGGAACAAGATGTATCGCTCATGAAACACTTTGAAACTTGGGATACATCACCGCGAAACGATCGCCCGCCATTTTCGTGATGCGTTGGACATCGGGTCCAGCGACACAAAAATGGAGTTGACCATGAAGCACTTTGCGATTGTCGCCAGCGCGCTCGCGCTCCTCGCAGGTATCGCGACGCAGGCCTCGGCTCATCACACCCAGCCTGGTACGACCGAGAGTATTTTGGAACAGATGACCGAACAGGGAAGCTAATCCCCGCCACCCGAGAGGCGCAGCCGGATTCCCCGGCCGGCGGCGTCACTCGGGTGCAGATGTGTGTCGCGGAAGTATTATCGTGACGCGCAAGCCGCCGGATAGGCGGTTCTCGATAAGGAGGGAACCGCCGTCGGCCTCAATGTTGGCCTTGGCGATCGTCAGTCCAAGACCGACGCCACCAGTGTCCCGATTGCGGGATTCCTCCAGACGCACGAAGGGTTCAAATACACTTCCCAATTTGTCACTAGGAATGCCGGGCCCGTCGTCATCGATCTGCACGACAACCGTCTCCGGTGCCTCCTTGATGAGAACACGCGCGCGGAGCCCGTACTTCGTCGCGTTCTCGATCAGATTTGAGAGTGCACGTTTCAGGCCGAGATGATGACCTCGCACGATCGCACTGTTAGCGCCGGCAAGCCTCACATCTAACCCGGCGTCACTCGCCTCATCAGAAATTGTACGCAACAGCGCTACCATATTGATTGGCCGCGGGGCCTCTGTCTTTCCATCACCTTTAAGATAAGAGAGTGTGTCATCGATCATCCGCTCCAAAGACTCAAAATCGCTCGCGACTGCTTCACCTGCATTATCAGGCAAGAGTTCTTCGATACGCAGCTGAAGCCGGGTCAGCGGCGTCCTTAAATCATGTGAAACAGCTGCCAAGGCGCGGGTCCGCTCGGTCATTAGCTGGGAAATTCGATCCTGCATTTCGTTTACGGCGCGGACGAGTTCCCTTACTTCTCGCGGGCCGACCAATGGCAAGCGTGCGGTGCCCTTACCTGGGTGCAAATTGCGGGCGGCGTCAGCGACGATCCGGATGGGACGTGTTAACCAGCTGGCGATGAGTATCGATAAAGCAACAACTCCTAATGCCATAAACGTCATTGCTATCAGCGTTCCCTGGCCCCGCGGGCGCGGCAGATTGAAAGCATAGACATTGACGTTCGCCCAAGTCTTGTCGTGAAGCCGCATGGAGACCAGCGCAACATGCGGATCACCTAGCGGGGAGCCGGTTTCACCGATGACAAGGTCTTCGTCCCGCAATTCCGGCGACAGCTCCTGCAACTGTTTGCTGAGGCCCATCAGCGGCATGGCGCTCGTTCCACCCGCGACAGCGTGCTCTGTTGCACTCCAATGCACTTCCAGAGGTCCGCTCGATAGATTGTGAGCGTTTCTCTCACGCTCTTGTGGCGCCAATTCGCTCAAGCCCTTCCGAATTGCCAAGAGACGCTCTGCCAGCTGTCGTTGCTGAATCGCCGCCAGTTCGACCGTTAGAGCTGCCCGATAGCTCCACAAGCTGATCATGTGCATCAGTGTGATACCGATGAGCGAAACGAGAACCGTGCGGCCCACGATTGTGTCGAACAGTCTACTCATCGGCGTTGCACCGACGGTACGAACATATAGCCCGCGCCCCGGATCGTCTTGATCCGCGTCTGACCGTCTTCGCCGTCGTCGATCTTGCGGCGCAGGCGGCTCACCTGAATATCAATGGCACGGTCGAAACCGGTCGCCATGCGATGCTTGGCAGCATCCATCAACTGATCGCGCGTAAGCACCCGCTGCGGCGCCTCCACGAACGTCAAAAGCATGTCGTATTCGCCTGTCGAGAGATCGACAATAATTCCGTCAGGATTGGTCAACTCGTGCCGTAACGTGTCGAGAGTCCAGCCTTCGAACACGTACGTTGTCGTCCCGCGGGCCGAGTGCAGTTGCTGGCCCGCACGCCGCAGAACAGCATTCACGCGGGCGAGCAGCTCGTGCGGGTTAAAGGGTTTAGCAAGATAGTCATCGGCGCCGATTTCAAGGCCGACGATGCGGTCCGTGTCCGCACCGCGGGCGGTCAACATAATGATCGGAATACTCGATGATCTGCGAAACTCCCGACAGAGATCAAAGCCATTGGTGCCGGGCAACATGACATCGAGAACGAGGAGATCGATCGAGGCCCCTTGCAAGACCTGCCGCATCTCGAGGCCGTCGCGTGCTGTTGTCACGCGAAATCCACTGTTCCGAAGGAACCGCGCCACAAGGTGGCGAATTTCGGTGTCATCGTCGACAACCAAAATGTGCTGGGCAACATGGGTCTCATCGTGCTGCATGTGACCAGGGTCGTTAGAAGCGGTCGTTTTCATCTGAGTTCAATGCTGTTCTGGCGAGCCTTTGGCTTGGCACTGTTAGCCGGTAGGCCGGAATGCGACCACAACCATTCGGTATCGGATCTGCTTCATTGCCATCGTTACTCGTGTCGCATTCCGGGTGTGTGAGCATGTAATGGTATGGACGCCATAACAGGGGTGTCGATGGCTTGCGCGTGATCCTCGTCCAGGCAGCGCGACTCCACTTGAATAGTCGTGAAGTAGAATCCGAACTTTTCCCGCAAGATTCCATGCGCACTCATTTGCACATCCCCCACTTTGCGGCCTTCACCTGCTTGCAAACGTAGATGGGCGGAAAAAACATATTTGTCTGACGTCAACGCCCAGGCGTGGACATGGTGCGCGTCTTCAACTCCGTCCAGCGTGAGGAGCGCATCGACAATTTCAGACAGGTCGACGTCGCTCGGTGTTCCCTCCATCAAGAGATGAATCGCGTCGCGCATGATCCCCCATGAGGCCCAGAGAAGGACAAATCCGAAGGCGACGCCAAGGATCGGATCAATCGCCATAAAGCCCGTAAATTTGATCACCAGCGCCGCGACAATAATGATGATCGAACCGACAAATGTTTGAAGCACATGCCAATAGGCTCCACGGACGTTGAGATCTTTCGCTTGCCGACGATATAGCAGATACAGGGAGACAACCTCCGTAAGGAGTCCCCCGGCTGCTGCGATTAACATGGGAGCCGTTGGCACCTCGATGGGATCTTTAAGCCGAATCACCCCCATGGCGATGACCACAAGGGCCATGATCAACAGGAACGCACCGTTGATCAACGCTCCCACGATTTCCGCGCGGTACCAGCCAAAGGTCTTTGCAGGGTCCGCGGGGCGTCTTGCCAAGCGGGCGGCAACGATCGCGAGCACGACACCGCCAACCGCCGAAAACGTGTGAAACGCGTCCGAAATGACCGCAACAGAACCCGAATAAAGACCAATCGCGAGTTCGATGAAAAAGTATATGCCGGTCAACCATCCCGACACAGTGAGGGCGTGGCCGGACGACGTGAGTTGCCCATGAGCGCTGTGGCTAGACATGAGTCTCATTCTCCGTGATGAATTCAATTCACGCGCAAAATTCAAGTACCCCATATAACGTGTGCACCGATGCACACCCGACCGAATGAGGTAGCGTCTAAAGCGGGTGCAGCCCTTTGTAGCGTCCATAGATTTTCTGAGTTGCGCTGCCAAATAGGATAACATCGTACGCAACTGCCGCTGTAGCCTCCATGCCCGGTGATCCGATCGGCATGCCCGGGACGGCGAGGCCACGAGCCTTTGGCCTCTCGGCGAGTAGCCACTGTATTGCTGACGCCGGGACGTGTCCTTCTATGACATAACCGCTAGTGTGTGCGGTGTGGCATGAGGCAAGCTCGGGCGGCACGCCGGCCGATCTCTTGATGCTTTGCATGTCGGTCGACTCCGCAACATTCACGACGAAGCCATTATCGCGCAGATGTTCGATCCAGCGGCCGCAACAACCGCAGCTCGGGTTCCGGACGACATCGACCGTCGGCACTGCTTCTGCACGAACACTCTTTACCCGAGACATGCTGGCGAGCCCCGCAAGCCCTGCAAAGACCAGTAGAGATCGGCGTGTCAACTCGTTTGACCGCATCGTCATATTCCCGATTCCGCCCCTATTTTGAGTTCATTCGCTAGTTCTAGGGTCTCCAGACTCAAGCGTCTCTAATTGAATCGCGAGCGCGCCAGCGGACGAAGAAATTGTACAGTGGCACGAAGATGACCGCGACATACCATCCATAAAGGAACGACTCGCCCAACCCGATGAGGAACCCGGTGATCGTCAGCCACTCAAACCCCGGAAAGAACTGAAGCCAAGGCTCGTGCCACTTCCAATCGGGCAAGAAGGCAGCCGCAGCAATGCACAGCAGGTAGGTGACCAAAAAGAACAAGCTCGTGCTCCAGCCTACCGCCTCGATGCTGAGAAGGGCCAATGGCTGGTGTTGCGGCGCAGATGCGAAAGCGCGGTTGGATGTCGAAACGGTCATCGTCTCGTCTCCTTGGTTCTTGAGCGAACGCGCGGCTGCGAACTCGGAGCTATTCGCACCCGATACGCTCCAAAAAGATTGCTGAGAACGCTAAGGCCTCCAGCCACTGGAAGCTCAAGCTGAAAAATGACCACCTGCGCTGTCTCCGTGTCGAGACTGTGAGATCAATCGTAACTCTTCGGCTAAACCGACACGCAAGCCGTTCAGTCGTGCAGCATGCCCGAAGACGCGCACGCCCGGTCATATTCGAAGACGACTTTTGGATCCGGCACGAGAAGTTCCGATCGCTTGTTGGCATAATGCAGTCGCGCAAGCATGTTTCGGATCAGATTCAGCCTGGCCTTCCGCTTGTCGTCGGCCTTTACGATCGTCCAGGGCGCCGCAGCGTTGTGCGTTCGCTCCAGCATCTTGTCGCGCGCCCGGCTGTAATCGTCCCAAAGTTCGATCGCCTTTGCGTCGATTGGGCTGGTTTTCCATTGCTTGAGAGGATCGGTGCGGCGGTCCTTCAGTCTGCGCTTCTGCTCGTCGCGACCGATGTCGAGATAGTACTTCAGCAACTTGATACCGGATGCGACCAGCATGTGCTCGAATTCAAGGACTGTCGACATAAACTCCTCGTATTCGGCTGCACTGCAGAAGCCCATGACATGCTCGACACCGGCCCGGTTATACCAGCTTCGATTGAACAGCACGAACTCTTGGGGCGTTGGGAGGTGAGCGACGTAGCGTTGGAAATACCAGCTTCCCCGATCGCGCTCGGACGGCTTGCCGAGTGCCACGACTCGCGTGTCACGTGGACTCAGGTGCTGGACAATCCGCTTAATGACACCATCCTTGCCCGCGGCATCGCGCCCTTCGATCAGTACGAGAATCTTGTCGTCACAGTGAATAAAATGCTTCTGCAGCTTGACTAACTCAACCTGAAGGTCATGCAGCTCCTGCCGATATCGCTTCTTGGACTTCGCCGCGTCGCGCGCACTAAGCTCATCATTCGTGTCAGCTTTCGGCATGCGCTTCACTCGATTAAGGTCTTTTTGTTTCGGTCGTAAGAGCAGATGTTCCCCAAACCGGTTTGGTGAGCGGGACCACAAAATGCGATGAAGGCGTCGCGGTCCCGCTCGATGTGTGACCGGCTTACATCATGCAGCCCATGCCGGTGAGCACTTCATCCGCCTTCTTTTTCTGCTCATCGCTCAGAGCTCCGTAGAGCTTGTCGAGAGCGGGCTTGACCTCTTTGAGGGTCGCAAGGCGCCCTTCCATTGCTTGGATTCGCATATCGAGACGTTCGCCTGCCGTTCCCGATTTCATGTTCGACATCATGCCTTCTCGCATTGCCTTCATGCCTTCCATGTTGCTCTTCAGCGCCTCTGCATAGGCTTCGAAGGCTGGTGTCTGCTTGTCAGTAATGCCGAGTTCGGCCTTGAGAAACGCGATACGCCCAGCGGAATGCGTGGAGCCATCGCCTTCACCCATCGCCATTCCCATCATGGGGCAATCGCGGCCCATCATGCCGCCCTGCATCATGGGGCCCATCATACCCTGGCGCATCATGCCTCCGCCCATCATCATTCCACCTTGCATCATTCCCTTGCCCATCATGCCGTTCCCCATCATTCCCTTGCCCATCATTCCACCACCCATCATACCGCCGGAAGGCATCTCAGACGGCTTCATGCCCTCCTTCATGGGCATCTTCTGGTCGGGCTGCGACGTGTTGCTGGTGGCGCCGCCAGGATGGTGCGCCTCGTGGTCCTGTTGAGCGAACGCAGCTGCACTGAAGCTCAGGGTGGCGACGAGCGCTGCGGTAGCGAGCGATTTCGTAGTGTTCATTGTGTATCTCCGGTTGTTTGAAACGGCGTTGGACTGGCCGTTGAATACATGGTGTTCGCAGTAGCGGTGGATCTACCGACACGAGCGACACGGTCTATTGAATTTGGGGAGTGAGCTGAGCATCGCTGCCCCCCCAATGCATCGCAACGCAGTTGGGACGGCAGCCTGCTTCAGAAGCGCAAGTGCGCGCCTCGCAAAATCAAAGTCGCGGCGGCTTGGGCTCGGGCGGGTTGGTAAGTCCAACTAGCTCATGATCGAGCTGGGCAACCCCCGCCGCGAGAATCTGAAGTGGGGACATGCAGATAACAGCCGTTTCAAGTCCGCTATGGCCAACTGTACAAGTGGTCACACATCCAGTGGACACACAGCAACCTACGCAGCCCGCACAGTTGTTGTCTGTGCAGCAGCCAAGACATGAAGACGTATCTGCAGGTGACGCAGTCGCAACCACTTGGCCAAAAGGCAAGTTGGTCCCACCTTTGATAACTGTGAGTGCCCGCCCGATGAGTGCGCGGAGATCATCGGCGTTCGCTTTGGACATCGAAGCCGATCCCCGGACTGGAAAACGTGCCGCCAAATGGTATGCATGGGCCGCCGATGAAACGTCGTGACCAACGCCCATATGTGCATTCGCGGTGCTCGGCCATAACCCCAGCAGCGCGACGACGAGTGCCAGCATGACACTCAACATATTGGGGCGTTCGAACACGGTGTGGTACGGCCTCCGCAGGTATCAGTAAGCGTGAAGTTAAGCCGCCAGATCGCCTTGGACAAGTGCTCATGTTGACGCGGAAAGATCGCCTGTTCCAATTAAGTTTGTGTAATGCCCGTACCGAAAGCATGCGTCGGCTGATCAAGAATGAACAAATTATTCTTGACCTTCCAGCAGCTGGAAGCGCTATCTGCAAGCCGTGTGCTGTAGGGAGTGAGTTTAGACCCTTCAGTGGAAAGAAACTTCGGTGAAGGTGACATCATGTATGGAGACGGATTTTTCCATGGATGGGGTGGCATGTGGTTTGGACCGTTGTTCATGTTTGGACTGCCACTGCTCATTGTCGTCCTCGTGGTGTGGTGGTTGATGGACACGCGCCGTACCGATGATGCGCCAAGTCCACGCAGGGATGCGCGCACGCTCTTGGATGAGCGCTTCGCTCGAGGCGAGATCGACGAGGACGAGTACCGCCGCCGGCGGGATGCAATCCAGTCCTGAATGTAGATTGCAATGCGCTTCGCTTGCGGACAGCCACGGTTGTGAAGCCATTCGACAGGTTATCTCCCACGAGCGAAAAGCGCCTCATGACGCAACGCCAGAGATACGTGGCCTCCTACCTCGGGCTGATGGTGGTGGGGAATTTCCTCTGGGAATTCGCTCAAATGCCCTTGTACGTCGTATGGCAGACAGGCTCTGTCCGGGAAATCATCTACAATGGACTTCATTGCACCTTGGGTGACGTACTGATCGCCGCAGCAGCATTGGCCGCTGCGATCACTTTTGCAGGTGGGCAATCGTGGCCAAGCGGCGGGCGCCTGCGCGTCGCGACCGCAGCAATTGTCGCCAGCCTTGCGTACACGGCTTTCAGTGAGTGGCTGAACGTATATGTTAGGCAATCGTGGGCGTATTCAGAGTTGATGCCAATTGTTCCAGGCACGGGCATTGGCCTTAGCCCGATGCTGCAATGGATCCTTGTGCCTACAGCGGCTTTTTATGTCGCTGGCCGCCGGCCCCACTTTGCCAAGCGGTGACGAGCGCACGATTCCCCTTGACCTTCCAGTAGCAGGAACCTCCATAATTCTTCGGCTGTCACGACAAAGGAGGATGCTATGAATATTGGCGATGCTTCCGCACACAGTGGCCTCCCCGCTAAGACCATACGGTACTATGAGGACATTGGACTGATCGAGCCCGCACGCCGCGAGAATGGTTATCGGGACTACGGCGATGCTGACGTAAGGCGCCTGCGGTTCGTTCAAAGGGCGAGAAGTCTTGGCTTTTCGATTGAAACCTGTCGCAGCCTTCTCGCGCTGCAAGATAACCAGAACCGACCGAACGCCAAAGTCAAGCGCATCGCACAAGAGCATCTAGAGGAGATCGATCACAAAATCCAGGAACTCAACGCTCTGCGCGATATCCTGCACGACGCCATTGATGCATGTCCCGGCGATGGGAGTTCTGCCTGCCCGATTCTCGATGAACTCGCCGAAGGAGGCCGGTGATGCGCAAAAATGTGGGCAACAGTCGCTGGTTGATGTTGGCAGTTGCTCTCGGTCTGGGAGTCCTGACAGCTTACTTGAGTTCGCACTCACCAAAGCCTGTTGTCCCGGTGAATGTCGCGGTACCCGCACATCTTTCGCAGGCAGCGATACAAGGCCAGGAAATCTTCGTGGCGAACTGCCAGAAATGCCACGGGCCGGATGCTGCTGGGAGCGAAAAAGGTCCTCCGCTTGTGCATCGTTTTTACGCACCCAACCATCACGCGGACATAAGCTTCCTGCGCGCGGCGGAGTTCGGTGTCAAAGCTCATCACTGGCAGTTCGGCGACATGGCGCGGGTCCCTGGCGTATCGAAAGACCAAGTTGCGCTCGTCGTGCAGTACGTTCGCGAGCTGCAGCGTGCTAATGGAATTCAGTAGCCGCACTGGCCTCGTATAGGCGAGCGCGATTGCACTTAGGCAACCGTGTGCCGGCTTGGACCAATAGGAGCCTCATTCGAACGACAGGGAGCGGCAAGGCGCCATGCTGACCAAAGGACAAAGTGGCCTGAGATTCGTATGTCTTGCCGTTCTCACGTGCCTGTTAATATCCGGAACAATTTCGACGTCTTCGATGGCCGACGAAGTGAGACGCCCTTCAGCCGAGAGTGGTCTGGAGCTAGCAAGGACGTTCTGCAAGACCTGCCACATCATTGCTGCTGATAGCAGTGAAACGACACCGGTCGGACCGCCGTCATTTCCCAGTATTGCGAACAAGCCGGGACAAACAGCTGAGCGCATTATTGGAGCCCTTGTGGCACCACATCCACCCATGCCCGACATGCATCTCACAAACGACGAGATGCACGACATCATCGCTTATTTGGATACTCTCAGGACATCGGAAGGAGAGCGTCCGCTTTTGCCACCTGCAGGGGACAAGACGCCTAAATTGCCTAATCCAACATAGTCTATCTCGAGGACGTCCCAATGACGCAGCACATGAGAGAGCAAAGCCCGCAGCCGCACCAGGGACCGGTCGGGATTCGTCGCGACCGTAGAATATAACTCAAGTATTGCAGCGTTTTGCGGACTTGGACACGTTGAGCGATTTCGAGCCAAGCAAGGGACCAACACAGGTAGCGATCTGGATGAAATTGAGTGAGGTGGAAAATGAGAGTCTCTGCAAAGCCCATTGGCCGCTATCCCTTCTACCTGCGGCCATTCTTTTGGAATCAGCAGCGCAAGTACGGTGAGGTCCTGCAGGCGGCTCTCTTGTGGGCGAGGTCGCCCAAGTTGTTTATGGGTGTGGCCATCCTTTATGGTATGATTGATCGACGATCATCACCGATTGATCCTCCTCTGCGTTCTCTTGTTACAGTCAGGGTCTCGCAAATAAACGACTGTCCTTTTTGCGTCGACATCAATTCTGCGACGCTGTTGAGACGCGGAGCCAGTAAAGAAAAGTTAGACGCGCTGCACGTTTGGCGTGAAAGTCCGCTCTTCGACGGACGAGAGCGAGCAGTGCTGGAATACACCGAGGCGATGACGCGGTCAGACCAGCGGGTCGAAGATTCTTTGGTCGAGCGTCTGCGTGCGCACTTCAATGATGACGGAATTGTCGAACTCTCGGGCCTGATTGGCTTTCAAAACATGTCCAGCAAGTTCAATAGCGCGCTTGCCGTACCATCACAAGGTTTCTGCAAATTGGCGACCAGCGAGCCCGCTACTGTTGGACGCATGGCTGAATAAATACTGGCATTGGTCGTGTGCCTCAGCTGCAAACCAATGCCTTCTACCGATTGATTGGTTCGGCGTTCGTGGGCGGGCGATTCAAATGCGGAACTGATCGTTCTTTTGGGATCGAGCGGTTGGAAACCCTGACGGGGCCAGCGCAGAAATCAAAAGGATGCCGCTCATGAATGTCTCGAAACGCATGATGGGTGCTGCGGCGGTTCTGGCTATTCTCGTCATCGCAGCCGGCCTGAGCTGGATATATTTCGGCGATTTGAAGGCGAGCAACGATCCGTTGATCACCTTTGGCAATGTCGACGTCCGCCAAGTCAATCTGGCATTCAAAGTCGCAGGACGCATCGCGACCGTAAATCTCGAAGAAGGCGACTCTATCAAGGCGGGCGAAATTGTTGCTTCGCTTGAAAAGGCGGACGTCGAAGATGGAGTTCATTTGGCGCGCGCGCGCGTTAAAGGCCAAGAAGCCGTGCTTGCCGAATTGCAGACTGGAACGAGACCGGAAATAATCCAGCAGGCAAGGGCATTGGTTACGGAACGGCAAGCAGCGCTGAGACTGGCCGAAGCCACATTGAAACGCCAGGAAGTCCTGGCGGGGCGCGATTTCGCATCACATCAGGTTCACGAAGAGGCGCAGGCTCGGCTGGAAGAAGCCGGAGCGCAGCTACAGGCTGCCCAAGAGGCGTTAAAGCTGGCCGAGATTGGTCCGCGTGAAGAAGAAATCGAGAAAGCTCGCGCCCAACTGAGTGCTCATCGAGCGGAACTCAGCTTGGCCGAACGGCGCCTCGCCGATACGTCACTTAAAGCGCCTAATGACGGGATCATCTTAACACGCGTGCGCGAAGTTGGCGCGATCGTGGGGGTGGGCGAGACGGTCTATACGCTTTCCCTCACCACACCCGTTTGGGTCCGCACCTACGTGGGTGAACCTGACCTTGGCCGAATCCATGCTGGCATGCGGGCTGAGATCCGCACTGATTCGGGCGGCACCTACCAGGGGCAAATCGGGTTCATTTCATCGGTAGCAGAGTTCACGCCCAAGACCGTGGAAACGAACCAGCTCAGAACCAGTCTCGTCTATCGATTGCGCGTGATCGTTAAGAACCCTGACAACGGCCTCAGACAAGGTATGCCCGTCACCGTAATCATGCACACCAACGACAAGAGTTAGAGTATGAGCGAGGCGCTCGCAGAAATTGATCATGTTACGAAGCGCTTCCGCGGGGATTCGCCGCCCGCCATCGACACTCTAACGACGCGGATCAACGCTGGCCAGGTTACCGGGTTAGTCGGGCCCGACGGAGCGGGAAAGACGACGCTTTTGCGCCTGATGACCGGCCTGCTCCTGCCAGACGATGGCAGACTCAAGGTCTGTGAACTCGACCCCACCCGGCAAGCCGGCGCACTTCACCGCGTCGTTGCTTACATGCCTCAGCGATTCGGCCTCTATGAAGACCTATCGGTGATAGAGAATCTAGAACTCTACGCCGACTTACGTTCAGTGGTAGCGTTGGAACGTCAGGAGGCCTTCAACCGGTTGCTTGCGTTCACCGGCCTTGCCCCTTTCAGCAGGCGCCTGGCCGGAAAACTGTCTGGGGGAATGAAGCAGAAACTTGGCCTAGCGTGCGCACTCATTGGACGGCCACGCCTGTTGCTGCTGGACGAACCGAGCGTCGGCGTCGATCCAATTTCGCGGCGCGAACTGTGGCGCATGGTCCACGAGCTTGCTCATCAAGGTATCGGCGTGCTTTGGAGCACTGCATATCTGGATGAGGCCGAGCGCTGTGCCTTCGTGCTTTGTTTGAGTGAGGGCCGGCAAATCTACCAAGGTCGACCTCACGATCTAACGCAGAGCGTTAAGGGGCGAACTTTCCTCGTTCAAAACGTAAAAGGTGACCGGCGCTCTATCCTGTCCCGCGCTTTTGAACGCCCTTCGGTAATTGACGGCGTAATACAAGGCAAGAGCATCCGGCTGGTCTTGAGCAAAGAAGGTGTTCCGCCAACCCCGACTGAAATCGAGGCCGGCCCCCGCGCAAAAGTCGTGACGACACCGCCGCGCTTTGAAGATGCTTTTATGGATTTGCTTGGCGGCGGCATAAAGCGCCGCTCGCCATTCGCGGTCGCTGGCAAAACCCGAGAGCATCTTGATGATGTGGTCGTCGAGGCGCGCGACCTCACGCGCCGTTTTGGTATGTTTACGGCTGCTGATCGTATTAGCTTTTCGGTCAGGCGTGGCGAAATCTTTGGATTGATTGGCCCCAACGGTGCTGGCAAGTCCACCACCTTCAAGATGCTTTGCGGTCTACTACTACCCTCAGATGGATCGGCGCGCGTTGTGGGAATTGACCTCGCCAAGGCACCGAGCAAGGCGCGGGCGCGCCTCGGCTACATGGCGCAGAAGTTCTCCCTCTATGGCGATCTGAGTGTGCACCAGAACCTTGAGTTCTTTGCGGGAGTTTACGGCCTCGGCAGCAAGCAGTGCCGTATTGCGGTCGAGCGCATGGTCGAGACCTTCGCGCTCGGTCCTTATCTAGGAGTCAATGCAGGCATTCTACCGCTCGGTTTCAAGCAGCGTCTCGCACTTGCCTGTGCGGTGATGCACGACCCCGACGTCCTGTTTCTCGACGAACCCACGTCTGGTGTCGACCCACGGACGCGACGCGAATTCTGGTCGCACATCAACGCCATGGTGATAAATGGCGTCACCATAATGGTGACCACTCACTTCCTAGACGAGGCTGAATATTGCGATCGCATAGCTCTTGTCTATCGCGGGCGAATTATCGCCAGCGGCGCGCCTGACGATCTCAAAGCCCGAATTCAATCCGCGGGCCACCTGGAACCCACCCTCGAAGATGCGTTCGTTGCACTCGTCGAGAGCGACAACCGAGGGATAGCGCCATGAAAAAAACTGTCCCGATTGGCGGGGAAAAGCGTCGCCGCATCCTAGGGTTGGTACGCAAGGAAACCCACCAAATGCTACGTGATCCCAGCAGCATTCTCATCGCAGTGGTTTTGCCACTGATCTTATTGTTCCTATTTGGCTATGGCGTCACCTACGATCCTCGGTTCTTTAGAGTTGGACTTGTCGTGGAGCAACAGACGCCGGAGGCAGGAAGTTTCACGGCGGCTCTTTTCAATTCACGCTACTTCAGAATCGAATCGGCGCGTGATCGCCGGACCTTTGAGCGGAATCTCATTGCCGGAGACCTTCACGGAATTATCGTTCTCCCGGCTAACTTCGCCGAGCAGGCCTATCGCAGAGAGACCGCGCCCATTCAGGTCATCGTTGATGGGAGCGATCCCAACACCGCCCATCTGGTGCGCAATTACGCTGAGCTTCTTTGGGAAAACTGGGTTCAACAAGAGTCTATTAGCCGGGGTCAACCGCTCTTGGACGTGGCCGTAAACCTTCGGCCGCGGGTCTGGTTCAATCCGGAGATCTCCAGCCGGAACTATCTGGTACCCGGTTCCGTTGCCATCATCCTCACTCTGACCGGCGCGTTGCTGACGGCTCTCGTCATCGCGCGCGAGTGGGAGCGCGGCACCATGGAGGCGTTACTGGCAACGCCTATCGGAATTTTCGATCTCCTCGTCGGCAAACTCGTGCCCTACTTCCTGCTCGGCATGGGATCGATGATGCTTTCAGTGGCTAGCGCCGTGTTCTTGTTCGGAGTCCCGTTCCGCGGTTCCTTCGTCTTGCTCGCACTTGTTTCAGCAATTTTTATGTGGGCTGCACTCGGGCAGGGGCTGTTGATCTCGACAGTAACGCGCAATCAGCTGGTCGCCGCGCAAGTCTCCATTCTGTCCGCCTTCCTGCCAGCCTTCTATTTTTCGAGTTTCGTGTTCGAGGTCGACAGCATGCCATGGCCGCTCCAACTCATAAGCTACGCTGTGCCCGCGCGATACTACGTCTCGACACTGCAAACCCTGTTTCTTGCCGGCAACATCACATCTGTCATCACACGAGATCTCTTGGCCATCACAGCGATTGCCATCAGCTTTTTTGCGCTGACAGCATTCACCACAAGAGTTCGACTGGAGTAGTCCATGTGGCGACGCATTCTTGCCCTCATTACGAAGGAACTGCATGCCACCGCGCGCGATCAGCAGACTCGATGGGTCGTGCTTTTTGCGCCACCTTTTTTGCTGCTGATTTACGCATTCGCTATCACGCAAGAGGTTAAGAACGTCTCATTGGCTGTGCTTAATCAAGACACGGGACTGCAGTCCCGCGAGCTCATCAGCCGCTTCGAAGGGTCCCCGATTTTCGACCGTATTCAATATCTGGATGGCGTGTCCGAGATCGCGCCGGCCATCGACTCGCAGAATGCGATTATGACCCTTCAAATCGGGCCCGAGTTCTCGCGACGAATTGCGGCAAAAGAGCCCGCCGAAGTCCAGATCATTCTCGACGGTCGCCGCTCCAATGCTGCGCAAATCCTATTGGGCTACACCTTGCGCATTGTTGAGCGTTTCAACGGGGATTTGGGCGCAGTCCGACCAGAGGGCCAGTCAACATTCGTGATCACGCGGGCGTGGTTCAACCCCAATTCCGAGCCCTTGTGGTCAGCGGTCCCATCTCTCTTCGCGGGACTGATAGCAGTTGTTGGCTTCATGGTTTCAGCACTGGCGGTTGCCCGCGAGCGAGAACTGGGAACCTTTGAACAGCTTCTCGTCACACCGCTTCAACCTGCCGAGATTCTCGTTGGCAAGACGGTGCCCGCACTTCTCGTTGCACTTGCCAGCGCGACGGCCATGCTGGCACTCGGCTGGCTCGTTATGCGCGTGCCATTTAGAGGTTCTCTGCCCCTCTTGTACGCCAGCATGATCGTCTACCTGACCGCAATCATTGGCATCGGGTTGTTCATTTCCTCGCTCGCCTCAACCCAGCAACAAGCCGTCATCGGTCTGTTCATTTACATGCTGCCGGCCATTCTCCTCTCCGGCTATGCAACGCCCGTGGCGAATATGCCGGAGTGGCTGCAATGGCTGACTGAGACCAACCCGATCACGCACTTCATCATCATCTGTAAGGGCGCGTTTCTCAAAGAGCTGCCGGCTGACGTCATACTGCGTCATACTTGGCCTATGGCACTTATTGCGGTTGTGACCCTTTCGGCAGGTGCGTGGCTCTTCCGTCATCGGGTGGTATAATAAGGTATATATCGTCGAAGTTTTATTGACACGGAACACGTCGACCGTCGTACGGTGCGGCAGGGAGGTTGCTAGAGAGTTGCAGTTGGTGATCCGGCTAGCCATGCGAGGGCCAGCAGCCAAGGGCGAGTGAATTCTTGCCTTTGTCAGAATTAACTGTGCTGAACTACATCCTGAACAAGCCGACGAACATTAGCTTGTGGAGCGTCACGAAGATTGAGCCGACAACTAGCCGTAAAGAAATGGCTCGCCAAAGCTAAGCGGTGGCCGGCCAATCCGATGAAGCACCCGTGGGTCAGATGAAATTGGCGCCTTGCGCTTCCGGAAAGCGGGGCGTCAGGTTAGAACTTCTGCAACTTCCGCAAGGCATTCTGAGAAGGGCGGACGCCTTTGCGACCGCCCTTCTGCGTCACGCGCGAGTCGCCCGTTGAACGAACTTCGATCGACTCTGTCGCGCTCATCTTTTTAAGCCAAGCCATAGTGACTTCTGACGCGGAGCCCGGCCATAACGAATGCAAGTCTCGACTATAGTCATCGGACTATCCGTCATTCCAGCGCTCGCTCACTATTTTTGCTTCTGCATGCCCTGGCCCATCATGCCAGGACCCGTCTGGCCGCTAGGCCCCATCATGCCTGGACCCATCTGACCGCCAGGACCCATCATGCCGGGGCCCATCTGGCCGCCCTGGCCCATCATGCCGGAACCCATCTGACCACCCTGGCCCATCATGCCGGGACCCATCTGACCGCCCTGGCCCATCATGCCAGGACCCATCTGGCCGCCCGGACCCATCATGCCAGGACCCATCTGACCACCCTGGCCCATCATGCCAGGACCCATCT
>JRYH01005416.1_pt1 | contig 27430 bp, 19 predicted proteins | sample 235351 | NCBI WGS metagenome assembly JRYH01 (sample SAMN03074221, study PRJNA261480) | activated sludge metagenome | biome: Wastewater Treatment Plant; feature: Wastewater; material: Activated sludge; isolation source: activated biomass of a wastewater treatment plant treating wastewater... ...
GATGAGCCCGAGGATGATGCCGCCGAAGGTCTGGAGTTTCTTGTCGGGCGTCAGAAGGTCGACGGCGAGGAAGAGGGCGGCGAGCGAGCAGGCGCCCAGGAGGGGGATCCACCACTGGGCGGCGAGTTCGAAGGCGAGCCCCGGGGTGACCGACTCGCCGAACTTGAGGATGTTGAGCAGCGTGACGGTCAGGATGAGCACGATGAAGGCCCCGCGGAGGAAGCGGAGGATGAGCTCGCGCTGCCGCTTGGCGGCCTCGACCGGGTTGATGACCCGACCGGGGCCGGGGTCGCCCTCGGGCCTGGGCGGGGCGGGTTCGGGATCGGGGTGGGCCATGGGGTCAGTGTACGGGAGGGGCGGGGTGGTCTAGCATCCTGCCGACCCGCTCCGGTGACGGCCGGGCCCGGTCACGGGTGGCCCGTGAACTTGGTCAGGGCTTGACCGCAGCAGCCATAAGCGTGCGTCATCCGGTGTCCGGTCACCTGGCCGTCACCGGGGCGGGTCGATTCGTCGTGACGACGCGCCGCAATTCCGGCGAGGGCGGGCCCTTTTTCCGCCGGTCCTGCCCTTTCGATCTGTGTTGCTCGCTCCATCCGACGCCCTTCGCGCGCCGGGTGCTGCATGGCGATCCGCCCGTGGCCGTCTCGGGGTTGCATGAAATCGGCGCGTCGAAGCCGGGGGCGACGCGGCTGCAGGCGCGCGGCGGGTTGCGTCGGGGTCGCGGACCGGCGAGGATGCCGCGGGTTGGGGCCGTCGGTCAGGCGGCGTCCCCGAGGGCCGTGGCATGTTCATCGGGCTCGACATCGGGACCTCGGCGACCAAGGGCGTGGTCATCGACGCCGAGGGGCGGATCATCGCGCACGCGTCGAGCGCGTACGAGCACGACCGCCCCGGGCCCGCCTGGGCCGAGCACGACCCCGCCGTCTGGGCGGGCGCGGCGTGTGATGTGCTGCGGCGGCTCGCGGGCTCGCCCGGCGTCGAACGCGGTTCGTTGCGGGGCCTGGGGCTCTCGGGGCAGATGCACGGATCGGTCTTTCTGGATGACGCGGCGCTCCGGGCCGCGGGCTCGGCGGAGATCGCCGCGGTCCGGCCCGCGATCATGTGGAACGACCAGCGGAGCGCGGCGCAGTGCGCCGCGATCGAGTCGGCGGTGGGGCGTCGGCGGCTGATCGACCGCTGCGGGAACGCGGCGATCCCGGGGTTCACCGCGCCCAAGATCCTCTGGCTGCGGGAGCACGAGCCACGCGCGTTCGAGCGCACGGCGAGGGTCGTGCTGCCGAAGGACTTCGTCCGCCTGGTGCTGACGGGCGAGGTGGCGACGGACGCGGGGGACGCCTCCGGCACGCTGCTGCTCGACATCGAGACGCGTGGGTGGGCGTCCGATCTGCTCGGGGCGCTCGGGCTCGATCCGTCGCTCTTCCCGACGGTGCTGGAATCGTGCGAGGTCGCGGGGCGCGTGACGCGCTGGGCCGCGGAGCGCACGGGGCTGCCGGTGGGGCTCCCGGTCGTCGCGGGATCGGGGGACAACCAGTGCGCGGCGGTGGGGGCGGGTGTGGTGGAGCCGGGCGTGGCGCTCTCGGTGCTGGGCACGAGCGGGGTGGTGTATGTGCACGCGGGCGAGCCGAGGCGTGATGTGCGGAACGACCCGCCCGGGCGTGTGCATTGCGTGTGCGCGGCGGATGGGTCGTCGTCCCGGCGCGGGGGCTGGGCGAATACCGGGGTGATGCTCTCGGCCGCGGGGAGCCTGCACTGGGCGCGGTCGGTGCTTGCGCCCGGGGTGGCGTTCGAGGCGTTGCTCGCCGAGGCCGAGGCCGCGCCCCCCGGGTGCGACGGGCTGCTGTTCCTGCCGCACCTGTCCGGCGAGCGCTGCCCCTACCCGGACCCCGGGGCCCGGGGCTCGTGGGTGGGGCTGACCAGCCGGCACACCCGCGGGCATCTTGTGCGGGCGGTGCTCGAGGGCGTGGCCTGCACGATGGCGATCATCCTCGACATCGTGCGCGGGTTGCCGGTTGAGCCCTCGGTCGTCCGGCTCTCCGGCGGCGGCAACCGCTCGGCCCTGTGGCGGGCGATGCAGGCGGACGCGTACGGCCTTGCGGTGGTGGCGATGGAGGGCGACGAGGGCCCGGCGCTCGGGGCGGCGCTTATGGCGAGCGTCGGCGTGGGCGGGCACGCAACGCTCGCCGAGGCGGCCCGCGCCGCGACCCGGGAAGTCGGGCGCATCGAGCCCGGGCCGGCGCGGGGTGTCTATCGGGAATTGACGGCGCGGTATCGTGCGGCGTTCGCGGCGATGACGCCGGTGCTGCACGCGTGCGCGGCGGCGGAGCGGGCGGGCTGAGCAAGGAGGGTGACCGTGGCGAAGAGTCGAGTTGGGCGGGGCGGTGCGGGGGCCGAGTCGCGGCTCGTGCCGACGCCGGGTGATCGGTTCACCTTTGGGCTGTGGACGGTGGGCAACACGGGGCGCGACCCGTTCGGCGAGCCGACCCGGCCCCGGTGGTCGCCCGCGGAGGTCGTCGACCTGCTGGGCGAGGTCGGCGGGGTCCACGGGGTGAACTTCCACGACAACGACCTCGTGCCGATCGACGCGGGGCAGGCCGAGGCGGCGGCGATCAAGCGGGAGTTCCGCTCGGCCCTCCGCCGGCATGGGCTGCGCGTGCCGATGGCGACGACGAACCTGTTCTCGGATCCGGCGTTCAAGGACGGCGCGTTCACCAGCCACGACGCGGGGGTGCGCGCGTACGCGCTGCAGAAGACGATGCGTGCGATGGACCTCGGCGCCGAGTTCGGCGCGCGGATCTATGTCTTCTGGGGCGGAAGGGAGGGCTGCGAGACCGACGCCGCGAAGGACCCGGTCGAGGCCGAGCGGCGCTTCCGCGACGCGATCAACTATTTGTGCGCGTACTCGATCGACCGGGGCTACCGCTACCGGTTCGCGCTGGAGGCCAAGCCGAACGAGCCGCGGGGGCACATCTACTTCCCCACCACCGGTCATTACCTCGCGTTCATCCAGACGCTCGAGCACCCGGGCATGGTGGGTGTCAACCCCGAGGTGGCCCACGAGCACATGGCGGGGCTGAACTTCACCCACGCCGTCGCGGCGGCGCTCTCGGCGGGCAAGTTGTTCCACATCGACCTGAACGATCAGGAGTTCGGGCGATACGACCAGGACTTCCGGTTCGGTTCGGCGAATCTCAAGCACGCGTTCTTCCTCGTCAAGCTCCTCGAAGAGCACGGGTACAAGGGGCCCAGGCATTTCGACAGCCACGCCTACCGCACGGCGGACCGGGCGGATGTCATCGCCTTCGCGCGGGGGTCGATGCGGACCTATCTGATGTTGCGAGAGAAGGCCCGGCGTTGGGCCGCCGACGGCGAGATCAGGCGGCTGCTGGGCGTGATCCGCGCGGGCGACCGCGCGGCGCGGCCCCGGTACAGCCGGGCGGCGGCGGACCGTCTCTTGGCGCGTGAGTTCGATCGCGCCGCGCTCGCGTCGCGTCGCCTGCCGTACGAGGCGCTTGATCAGCGGACGGTGGAAATCCTGCTTGGGGCGTGAGTAGGCGGGCGTCCGCCGCCGGGTTGCTCAGGGGCAGCCGGTGTTGAATCCCGAGACAAACGCGGTGATGTCGGCGAGGTCGAACACGCCCGCGGGCGGCGCGAGGTCGGCGGCGGGGTCCTGCGCGAGGAAGGCCCCGACGAAGGCGACGATGTCGGAAAGATCGAGCACGCCGAACGGGGGCGCGAGATCCGCCGGGCAGGGGGCCGGGGCGAACTCGTGCGCGCCCATGTCGGTGACCGGGGCGGGGCCGGCGCCCGTGTCCGGGGCGCTCGGATCGTCGGTTCGGCGGGCGAGCCCCCCGAGATCGAGCGGCGTGGGCTCGCCTGTGTCCCCGTCGGCGTCGAGATCGAGCAGATCGTGCGGGAGGGCCGCGTTCGACCCCGCGTCGATGCAGGGCGAGCCCGGGGCGAGTTGATAATCAGAGAGCGGCGCGAAGCCTGGGTCGGCGGCGATGTTCCCGGCCCCGGGGAACGCGCCGCCCCCGGTCTCGATGTTGCTGAATCCCGTGTCGAGCTGGCCGCTGAAGGCGAACAACTGGTCATCGGCCGGCGAGGCGGCGTTGCTCTGATTCGCCCAGAGGATCGAATTCCGCACCGTCACCGCCGAGCCGCTCGTCGCGAGCCCGCCGCCGAGCCCGCCCGCGGTGTTGCCCACGAGGGTGGAGGCGATGAGTTCGGCCGTGCTCCCGCCGCCGACCGAGACGGCCCCGCCGTCGAGGCCCGTGGTGTTCATGTCGGCGAGGCAGGACACGAGCACGATCTGTGAGTTCCACAGGTCGAGCGCGCCCCCGAAGTCATCCGCGTGGTTGTCCTCGAAGCGGCAGGCGTCGAGGCGGGCGGTCGAATCGGCGACGGAAACCGCGCCGCCGATCCACCCCGCGGTATTCGCCCGGAAGACCGTGCGTGCCGCTCGGAACTCGCTCTGCCCGCCGATTCGGATCGCGCCCGACCAGCCCGCGACCGCCCGATTCGAGGCGAAGGTCGCGTCGCGCAGTTCCAGGAAGCCCCCGAGATCGATGTCGATCGCCCCGGCGCCCTCGGAGGCGGTGTTGCCTGTGAACGAGGCGTCGGCGACGGTGAGCGACGATCCCTCGGTCGCGGCGATCGCGCCGGCGTAGACCGCATGATTGCCCTCGAACACACACCCGACGACCTCCGCATGCGAGGCGTCGAAGAGCGCGAGCGCGCCCCCGCTCCAGCCCGCGGTGTTCGCCTCGAAGCGGCAATTCTCAAACAAGGCGGAGGACCCGGCGAAGAGCGCCGCCGCCGCCCCGCTGCCCGGGGCGGTGTTGCCGGTGAACACACAGTCACGCGCGATCACACGCGAATCGAACAGGTACACCCCGGACGCGTCCGCGAACGAACGCCCGTCGCGAATGGTAAACCCGTCGAGCACGGCGGGCAGGGTGAACGACTCGGCGCGGGCCACGGTGTAGGTGTTGTCCGCATCGTCGCCCGGGGCGCCGATGTCGCCCGAGAGGATCGTGGGGTGCAGCGCCGCGTCCTGCTCGGCGATCGAGGTCTCGCCGCCCGACGGGTGCGATCGACCATCGAACCCGCCGACGAGGCGCAGCCCGGGCGCGAGAGCGAACCCCCGCCAGGGGTCGCCCGTCCCGGAATCGGGCAGGTAGGTCCCGTCGGCGACCCAGACCTCGGTGATGTCCGAGCGGGCGAGGTTCGCCAGCGCCAGCGACTCGGCGAGGTCGGCGTGGGCGCCGCCCCAGGTCTTCCCGTCGCCCTGCGGCGCGGGCCCGGCGTCGACATGGAACCGAGACTCGCTCTCGTCGGGCCGACCGTCGCCGTTGGCGTCGAGGCTTGCCCCGCCGGCGATGTCGATCGCGTCGGGAACCCCGTTGTTGTTGCAGTCGAGGACGCGCCCGCTCGGGCGATAGCCCGCGAGGGTCCAGCGGGTGTGCGCCACGACGAGCGCGTTGTACGCGGCCCGCGGCTCGCCGACGCGCACGCCGAGGGGCGCTCCGCCCGGACCGATCGCGCCGGGATCTGAGAAGAAGGGCAGGTGGACATTCCCCGGGTAGGCCATCACGGTGTGATAGGTGTCGGCGCCCGCGGTGTAGTAGTGCCCGCGGGCGAACGAGAAGGGGGCGGAGGCGTCGTTCTCGTGGTCGTGGGCGCAGCCGAAATTGTGCCCGAACTCGTGCGGGCCGGTCAGGTCGCCCCCGCCGGCCGAGCGCCAGTTGAGCGTGCTGAAGGCGAGGGCGTCGTCCCAGATCGCCCACCAGGCGGCGCCGCCCGTGAACCGCGTGTCATCGACGAGCAGCATCACGCAATCCGCGTTCGCCGCGTCGCGGAGGGCGTGCACGCCGTCCATGAACCCGTCGGTGGGCTCAGTGAGGCGGATGAGGTGGTCGAGCCATTCGGGGCTGCTCTCGTCGTAGGCGACCTCTTCGAAGCCCACCAGCGACAAGCTCAGGTCTTCGATCCCGCTGTTCAGGAAGACCATGTTCGTCGTGTCGATCGTGTTCTGGGCCCGGCTCAGCAGGGCCGCGGCCCCGCCCGCCGCGTCTCGGGCCGAGGGGGTGTAGACCACCAGGACATCGACGAACGACGGGTCGTCCAAGCCGGGCGGGGCGCCGCGGGACCCGCGGGCGGCGTCGTGATGGTTCTTCGTCCCGCCGCCGTGCGCGCAGCGGACCGGGTCGCCGGGCCCTCTCGGCTCAACGGTGCTCAGCAGGCGTCCATCGGGGCCGACTGTCGGCGTGATCGCGATGACCCCGCCGCCCGTCCAGATGCCCCCGGTCACCACGCCTCCGGCCCGTGTGATCGCGAAACTCCCGCCCCCTTCGACCCCGCCGATCGCCGACCAGCCCTCGGCCCGGCGCTCGACGCGGTGAGGTGTGAGCCGCCCGGCCCAGCCCGGGAGCGAGACCGAGATCGCTTCACCCGGCGTGGCGACGCTCAGCGCGCGGAGCAGGTCGTTCTCGGACGGGAGCGGATCCCCGCTCGCTCCTGCGGTCCCCAGCGCAATGGCCGCCGCCATGGCCGCAAGACCGATCGCCTCGCATCGAACGCCTCGGTTCCAGGCCGACAGATGGCCCATGCCGCACCTCCCCGGTTGCCGATCAGGCTACCGGGGAGGGGGGGATGAGACCATCGGGATTTCGCCGAGGACGGCGACGATCTGTCACGCATCGGGCGTCGCGCACCGGGCCGTGTTCGCCGCTTCCCGGTCGCTCACGGACACCCGGCGTTGAACCCCGTGATGAACGCCGAGATATCGCCCAGGTCGAACACGCCGTTGCCGTCGAGGTCCGCCGCCGGGTCGGCCCCCGCGAAGGCGGCGATGAAGGCGGAGATGTCGGCGAGGTCGAGCACGCCGAACGGCTCGGCGATATCGGCGGGCGAGCAGCCCGGGGCGCAGTCGTCGAGGATCCCGTCCCCGTTGGCGTCGAACTCGCGGTTGAGGCCCGCGTAATCCACCCGGAAGGTCACGGTGTTGCCCGCGCAGCCGTAGGGGTCGACCGCGCTCGACCGGGTGACGCCCAGCACGACCTCGGGGCCCAGGTCGTTCCATTCCTGGGCCGAGAGGGTGAGCGTCGCGGTCGTGACGGCGGCGTCGCAGTCGGCGCCGCCGGTGTCGAACAGCCGGGCGAGCAGCACGCCGTTGGCCCGGATGTCGATGTATTCCGCGGCCCCGGAAAGGTCGGCGTCGGCGACCACGGCGATCTCGACCTCGGAGGAGGCCTCCAGGACGGCGCCGAGATCGGCCTCAAGCGGGGGGAAGCCGCCGAGCGAGACCGGGGGCGGCGTGAGCAACTGCCGGGGCGAGACCTGCCCGATGTCCGCGAGGCCGTCCCCGTTGCAGTCCTCGAGCAGCCCCTGGTCGAGCTCGCAGGAATCGAGCACGCCGCTCGCGTCGCTGTCGAGCGCGGGGTCGAGCGTGATCTCCAGCAGGTCGATCACGCCGTTCTGGTCGCAGTCGTTGGTGCCGTCGCCCGTGCCCAGGCGGTGCGAGGCGAGGATGGGGAAGGTCTCGCCGATGAGCCTCGCGTTGTCGGCCTGCTGGGCGTTTCCGGTGGCGCCGCCGCCGTCGAAGACCTCGGGGTTGGAGAAGAAGGGCCTGCGCGTGCCGGGCGAGTAGGCCATGACCGAGCGGCGGAGCGAGCCCCCGGTGGTGTTCCATCGCCACCCGAACCCGTAGGGCGTGTACCCGCTGCCGGCGTTGTCCGCGTCGTGGCTGGCGCCGAAGTTGTGCCCCAGCTCATGGGCGAAGGTGAGGTTGCCCAGGGCGCAGTCCTCCGCGGTGACCGAGAACATGCGCGTCGGGTCGGTCGGCGCGAGATAGGCGATGCCGCAGGCGCCGATCCCGTTCTCGCTGATCAGCGCGACCATGTCCGCCCCCGAGGCGTCGCGGAGCACGTGCACCTCGTCCATGAGCCCGTCGCTGGTCGAGCGGACCGCCGAGAGCAGCCCGCTCGCGCCGAGCCCGGTCGGGACCTCGAAGGTGTAGACGCCGGCGAGTTCCAGCCGGCAGGCGACAACGCCGTCGTCACCGACCGTCATCAGGCTGTTGGCGTACGCCGTGTTCGCCGACTGCACCGCCGACGCGGCGAACGAGAGGGTCGCCGCGGGCCCGCCGACGAGCGCCTCGGCGGTGTTGGTGAACGCCACGAAGACGCGGACCACCTCCTCGGGCCCCCCGCGCGGGGCCGCGCCCGGGACCGGGCCGCCGAACACGCCCTCCGTCGCGCACGCGGGCAGCGACGCCGGGTCGATCTCGATCAGCCGCACCCCGCCCCGGTCGTCGATCGGCCGGAACTCGTACGCGGCCTCGGGCGTCCAGACCGCGCCGGTCACGAAGCCCCCGGCCTCGCTGAGCACAAAGTGGCCCTCCGCGCCCACCACGGCGCCGCGCACGGAGATCCCCTTGCCCCCGGGCAGTGTGATCGCGGCCTCGGGCGCCATATCGAAGACCCGCCCGGCGATCTCGACGCGGGCAGACCCCGCCAGCGGGAGCGGCGAGCCCGCGGCGGCGGCGATCGATGCGACCGAGATCCGTGAGACCATCTCGGCCCCCGAGCCCTCGAACGCGGACGCGGGCCCGATGGCGGCGAACACGGCGGCGGCGGTGAGTCCCATCCTCATGATCATCCCCTCGACTGAGTGAACCGGCGACACGAGCGCACGCCGGCGGGCTTCAGGAATCCCCCGCGCTCGCGATCGACGGCCCGACCCCGGCACGGACAGCGCGCCCGGGCCGAATGGCCCGGGACCCTCTGATACGAACGCGGCACGAATCCCGTTCCACCCCAGGGGTGGATTTTGCCGGGCCCCGCCCCCGGGACACAACGCGGCTAGAGTCACCCGAACCCCGCCGGATGCCCCGGCCGGGCCCAAGCAGGGACCAAATATCCATGGCGAACAAGCACTTCGACATCGTAGTGATCGGCGGCGGGCCCGGTGGATATGTCGGCGCGATCCGCGCGGCGCAGCTGGGGTACAAGACCGCGATCGTCGAGCGGGCGAAGCTCGGGGGCGTCTGCCTGAACTGGGGCTGCATCCCGTCCAAGGCGCTGCTCTCCAACGCCGAGCTGATGGAGAAGCTCGCCCACCAGGAGGACTGGGGGCTCAAGGTCGAGGGCAAGGTCTCGTTCGACTGGGACAAGGTCATCGGGCGCTCGCGCGATGTCGCCTCGAAGCTCAACAAGGGCGTCGAGTTCCTGATGAAGAAGAACAAGATCGAGCACATCACCGCTCACGCCAAGATCGTCAAGGGCGCCGCCGGGGGCACCCCGTGCGAGATCGAGCTCTCCGACTGCGAGATCAAGGAGGAGCTGACCAGCGCCCCCGCCAAGCCCGCCGGGAAGCCCAGGGAGAAAATCAACGCGGGCAAGATCATCGTCGCGACCGGGTCGGTCGCGCGCGACCTGCCCTTCGCCCGCTTCGACGGCGACAAGATCTGGGGCGCCCGTGAGGCGATGTACAACAAGCACCGCCCCGAGAGCCTGCTCGTCGTCGGCTCGGGCGCCATCGGCATGGAGTTCGGCTACTTCTACCACTGCTTCGGCACCAAGGTCACCGTCGTCGAGATGCTCGACCGCATCCTCCCCGTCGAGGACGAAGAAGTCAGCAAGCAGATGCTCCGCCACTACAAGAAGCAGGGCTTCGAGTTCCACCTGGGCCACACGCTCACCGCCGTCGACACCAAGGGCAAGAAGGTCAAGGCGACCATCGCCCCGATGAAGGACGGCAAGCCCGACGAGACCAAGGCCCAGACGCTCGAGGCCGACAAGATCCTGCTCGCGATCGGCGTGCAGGGCCGCTTCGACGGGCTGTTCGACGACAGCCTCGGCCTCGAGACCGTCAAGGGGCACATCAAGACCGACTATGTCCCCCTCGGGCCCGACAGCCCCATGGAGCCCAAGCCCCTCACCTACAAGACCAGCGTCAGCGGGGTCTACGCCATCGGCGATGTGATCGGCCCGCCCTGGCTCGCGCATGTCGCCAGCGAGGAGGCGATCCTCTGTGTCGAGCGCATCGCCTTCAGCGAGGGCAAGCTCGACCACGAGCCCATCCCGCTCGACTACACCGTCATCCCGGGATGCACCTACTGCCAGCCGCAGGTCGCCAGCGTCGGGTTCACCGAGCGGGTGCTCCAGGAAAAGGGCATGAAGAAGGGCGAGGACTACGAGGTCGGGATGTTCCCCTTCACCGCCCTGGGCAAGGCGATCGCCGCGGCCCACACCGAGGGGTTTGTCAAGATCATCCGGGGCCTCCCGCGGGGCGAGATCCTCGGCGCCCACATCATGGGCGATCAGGCGACCGAGCTCATCGCCGAGCTGAGCCTCGCCCGCCGCCTCGAAGCGACCACCGAGGAACTCATCGCGACCATCCACGCCCACCCGACCATGCACGAGAGCGTGCACGAGGCCGCCCTGGCGAGCGAGGGCCGCGTGATCCACACCTGACGAGGCCGCCCGGCGGACACCGGGACCGAGAACCAGATCCGTCCCGCCCGGTCGCGGGCGACACCGCCCGCGGCCTCCGCGGACCTAGCATCGACCCCGCGTGCTGCGGAGGGCGGAGTCGTTCAACGCCCCGGCGCGCGTGGTGACAGGAGAAGAACAGCAATGATCCGTGCCATGCTCGCCGCCCTCGCGGCCTGCCTCGTCGTTCCCTCCGCCTCCGCGGGCGGGGTGTTCCAGCCCGTCTCCGCGTTCTACAGCCTCGACGCCTTCGCGGGCCTGTCCTACACCGACGGCCTGACCAACTCCGACCCGGGCCCCCAGGCGTTCACGATCAGCGACCAGGGGCCCGGCTACGCCGTGCAGGCCGGTGTCTCGAGCAACTTCAACACCTTTCTCGAATCCATCACGCTGACCGCCAACGCCTTCAGCATCACCCGCGCGGGGTCGGATGATCAGGTGGAGACCACCACCGAGCAGTCGATCACCTTCGACCTGCTCGTCGACGCGCAGGCGACGCTGCGCTCGTTCAACCTCGGCTGGCGGGCGACCGTCAGCAACAACGGGGCCGCCGTCTGCTCCACCGTGCTCGCCGACGGCGCGGGCAACAGCATGGTCGTCCGCGAGGCCCCCGACGCCTTCGAGTTCTTCACCGATGTCGTCAACCTCCCCGCGGGTCGCTACACCTGGTCGCTCTTCGGCTACACCGGCAGCGACGACGGGCCGGGGTATCCCGATGCCACCCAGCACAGCGCGAGCCTCAACGCGATCCTCGAACTCCGGTTCACGCCCGGGTTCGGCCAGTGCAACGCCGCGGACCTGGCCGACCCCCGCAACCTGCTCGATCTCGCGGATATCACCGCCTTCGTCACCGCGTTCGGCGATCAGCTCGAGGCGGGCGACCTCAACGCCGACGGGGTGTTCGACCTGGCCGATGTCGTCATCTTCGTCACCGCGTTCAACGCGGGCTGCCCCTGAAGGGTCAGTCGGACGCCGCTTCCCCGGGCGCGGCGAGCGGCGGCTCTTGGTACAGCCCGAAATCGGAAAGCGCGGGGGACGCCGCCGCCTCGGCAACGCGGATCCGCACGAGGTCGGTCTCGACCGGGCCCACGCGCCACACCCGCGACGCCCCGACGCTCCGCGCCGAGGCGATCTCGGACCACGCGCCGTCCGTCCACGCCTCGACCGCGACCGCGCGGATGCGCTGGCCCAGGCGGATATCCTCGCGCAGGCGGACCATATTGAACATCCGTCGCTCGGGCAGGCGCACGACAACCGACGCGGCGCGCACGCCGTCGTCCGTCAGCCAGCCGCTCCAGCGGTCGTCGTCCACCAGCCGCCCGGGCCCCCAGCGCTCCTCATCCCCCGAGCGCGTGTGGCCGGTCTCGAACGCCGCGTCCGCCGCGAGATTGTGCGCAAAGGTCGAGCGCAGGTGGCTTCCGAACGCCGCGAGGCTCTCCCTGTCCTTCTCGTGGATCCGCCCGCGCCGGTCGGGCGGGACATTCAGCAGCAGGCTCGCGCCCCGTCCGACCGAGGCGAGGTACAGGTCCATGAGATCCGCCGGCGTGCGCACGCGGTCGTTCTCCTGCTCGTGCCAGAACCACCCGGGTCGGATCGAGACATCGCACTCGCCCGGGATCCAGAACGCGCCGTCCTCCGTGCCTGTCGGCGAGCGGGTGTGGTCGCTGTGTCCGGGCGCCGCGACGCCCGATCCCGCGGGCGGGGCAGGGGTGAAGGTCGCCCAGCACGGGTCGTCCGCGATGCCCCGCTCGTTGCCGATCCACCGGCACCCCGGCCCGATGTCGGAGAAGATCACCGCGCCCGGCTGGAGCGCTCGGACCATCGCCCAGGTTTCGTCCCACCCGTAATAGGTCGTGCGGTCGATGGTGCGCGTCTCTCGTGCGCCGCCGTAGAACCCGTCTCCCCCGTTCGCGCCGTCGAACCAGACCTCGAAGAGGTCCCCGTAGCCCGTGAGCAGTTCACGCACCTGGGGGCGGAAGACCTCGGTGACATACGCCGGCGTCCCGTAAAGCGGGCTGTTGCGGTCCCACGGGCTGACATACACGCCGAACCGGACGCCGCGCGCCGCGGCCGCGTCCGAGAATGCGCGCACCACATCGCCTGCCCCGTCCCGCCACGGGCTCGCGCCGATGTGGTGCCGCGTCGTCTTCGTCGGCCAGAGGCAGAACCCGTCGTGGTGCTTGGCGGTGAGGATGACGCCGCCGAAGCCCGCGTCGGCGAGCGTGTCCACGATCGCGTCCGCATCGAAATCGGTCGGGTTGAACAGGGCGGGCGATTCGTCGCCGAATCCCCACTCCCGATCGGTGAAGGTGTTGATCGTGAAGTGGACGAACGCGTACAGCTCGAGTTCGTGCCAGGCGAGTTGGGCGGCGGTCGGGGTCGGGCCGAACGGCTCCGGCGGCGGGGCGCCCCCGTGCAGAGCCCCCGCCCTGGCGGCCGGCGTCCCCGTGAGCGCCAGGGCAAGCAGGCCGAGTCGGGGCGCGGCGTGCGTGCATCGCGTGATGTTCATCGGCTGGGCCTCATGGGGCAACGGGGGCGCCGTGTTCAGGCCAGGCCGGTCGACATCGCCTGTTCGATCAGCATCTCCCCGATCTCCGAGGCGGTCTGCGCCGCGGTGCCCTCGCGGTCGATCACCTCGTAGATGATCGCCCCCTGCATGAGGAGCCCGTAGCGGCGGGCGAAGGCTTCGGGGTCGTCGAGCCCGCCCGCTTCGGCGAGCCCGCGGACGATCTCGCGCAGCGCGTCGACATTGGCGCGGGCGGCCCGGTGGCACGGGTCGCGCGGGTCCGGGAACTCGCTGCACGCGTGGATGAACAGGCAGCCGTTGAAGGCGATGTCGCTGAACCAGTCCCGCCACACGCCCCAGACCTCACGCAACTGGTCGAGCGGGTCATCGCCCGCCCGCTCGCGCAGCAGCGCCGGGAGCCGCGCCCGCCACCGCTCGTCACGCCTCTGGATGCACGCGAGGGCGAGTTCGTCCTTGCTCTCGAAGTACTTGTAGAAGGTCGTCTTGGTCGTCCCGACCTCCGCGAGGATCTGGTCCAGCCCCGTCGCGTGAAATCCCCGCTGATAGAACAGGTCCAGCCCGGCGGCGATGAGCCGCTCGCGGGTCTCGGGTTGCGGGTTGATCTGCGACACGGCGTGGCTCCTGGCTCGGGGCGCGCCAGTCTACCAGAGAATCGCCCGCCTTCGAACGAAGCCTGTTCGGTGGTGCACCGGGAGTGAACCCGGGGTTGACCTCAAGTCACTCCCCACCGGGAAACAAGCATGCTCTCATGGGGCGTTGGTTGCCCTGTCCACCTGAACCCCGTTCGAAAGGTCCCCAATGCTTGCTCTGTTCTCGCCCAGACTGATCGGAGAGGCCCGCCGAGCCGCATTCGCCGCGGTGGCGGTCTTCGTCGTCGCCGCCGCACACGCTCAGACCGAGACCATCTTCACCTACCAGGGTGTGCTCAACTTCCAGGGCGAGCCCTTCACCGGCACCGCGGACTACCGATTCAGCCTGTGGGACGCGCCCGTCGACGGGAACCAGGTCGGCTCCGACTCGGTCGCGACCGGCGTGGGCGTCGAGGGCGGGCTGTTCACCACGGCCCTTGACTTCGGGGCCGAGGCCCACGGCCCGGGCCGCTACCTCCAGATCGCGGTCCGCACCCCCGCTTGGGACGGCTCGGGCGACGAGCCCGCCTTCTTCACCTTTCCGGGCCGCACCGCGATGACGGCCTCGCCCTACGCGATCAACACCCGAGGCATCTTTGTCAACGAGGCGGCCGACCGCGTCGGCATCGGGACCGAGCAGCCGACCCATCCCCTCCATGTCTCGGGCGACGACCGCACGACCATGCTGGTCGAATCGCCCAACATCGCCGGGACCTGGTTCAACCTGCTCAACACCTCGGCAGGCGGGCGATACTGGCGCATGATCTCGACCGGCTCGGGCAACGGAGAGGGCCCGGGCAAGTTGCTCCTCGGGCACGGGATTGCCGCAAGTTCCCACACAAGCATCATGACGATGACGACGAGCGGCAATGTCGGCATCGGCACCACGAATCCGCAAGACCGGCTTGACCTGGGCAGCGGCGCCCTCCGCTTCCCCGACGACACCCGCCAGACGACCGCCTACAGGCCGATCGTTGTCAACGCCTTTCTGCCCCAGACCGGCACTGTCCAGGGAGGCGGGCAACTCGAGAGGGGCATCTCCGGCGTCGCCGGCGCCGAGCCGGGCATGACCGTCATCGTTACTCCGCCCTACCGCCTCTGGCCCTTCCACACCATCGGCTATGCCTATGTCGAATCGCCCGGCCTCGTTGTCTTCAGCATCGTCAGCACCGGTGGACCTGATCGCGTCTACGGCGCGGGCACCTGGCGCTTCACCATCATTCCCTGAGGCCACACCGAACGAACGGAGACGCCATGCGCACCAACGCGGCCATCCTGCTCACCATCGCCCTCACACCGGTCGCCCCGGCGGGCGAGGGCCCCACGATCCCCTGGTCCACCATCGACGCCGGCGGCACGGCCTCGAGCGTCGGCCCCTACACCCTCTCCGGAACACTCGCCCAGCACGACGCGGGCGGGCCGACCGGCGACGGCGCGTTCACCCTCACCGGCGGGTTCTGGCCCGGCGTCGCTCCCGTCCCCGACCGCTGCTCGCTCGCCGATCTCGCCCCGCCGTTCGGCCTGCTCGACCTGGCCGATGTCAACGCCTTCGTCTCCGCGTTCCTCGCACAGGACCCGACCGCGGATCTTTCCGGGAACGGCCTGTTCGACCTCCAGGATGTCAACTTGTTCGTCGCTTCGTTCCTCGCGGGCTGCCCCTGAAACCCGGGGTCGCGTCTTCCCTCGGGAACGGCGGCGCGGTAGGCTGCGCGGCCGCCCCTTTGGGCCCGAAGGAGAGAGCCATGCCGCGCACACCGTTCATCACCGCGTCCCTGACCGCCGCCGCGCTCGCGCAGAGCGCCGGGGCGATCGTCATCGTCTTCGTCCACGATCAGTCCGCCGACGAGATCATCCGCTGCGTCGACCGCAACGGGGACGGCGACGCGACCGACCCGGGCGAGGCAACCGTCTTCCTCGACGATTCGCTCCCCCCGGACCTTGGTAACGACAACGCGCAGGGCCTCGTCGCGCTCGGGCCCGACCAGATCCTCGCCACCGACAACTTCGCGCCCGACAACATCACCCGATCGAAGGACCTCAACAACGACGGCGACGCGCTCGACCCGGGAGAGACCTTCGTCTACTTCGACGGCAACCTCGGCGACGGGTTCATGCTGACCAACCCCGCCGAGCTCCGCCGCATCGGCCCGGCCCGATACCTGCTGCTCGACAACAACACGCTCGACACGACCAACCCGGAAGCCGTCTATCTCCTCGAGGAGATCAACGACGACCTCATCATCGACGAGACCGAAGTCTCACTCTTCGTCGAGTTCAGCCCCGCGGGCGTCAGCCAGTCCACGACCTTCGACATCGTGCTGGGCAACGACGGCTCGCTCTACACGCTCGACATCACCGACCCGAACCAGATCGAGTCGATCGACATCGTCGACCCCGGCGCGACCTCCAAACGCGAGTGGTTCGATTCGGTCGACCTGCTCAACCTGTTCAACCATGTCCTGCTGTTCACCGCGGGCGAACTCGAATACCTGCCAGAATCCGACGAGGTGCTGTTCGTCGCCTCCACGCTCGGCAGCGCCCACGCGATCCTCGCCGCGTCGGACACCAACAACTCCGGGCGCATCGACCTGCCGCGAGAGTTCCGCGAGCTCTGGTCCGAGACGAACAGCGCCGACAACCCCAACACCGGCACGCCGCGCGACCTCGTCGTCGCCGCGGACGGCTCAATCTTCTTCACCGATGCCCTTCAGGACATCATCTGGCGCCTGATCGACCGCAACAACGACGGCGATTACAACGACGCGAACGAGACCACGATCTTCTACGACACGCTCGGGGCGGGCGGCGTGGGCCTCCCCACGCTCTCCCTGCCCCTGAGCCTCGCGGTCTGGTCCTGCGCCGCCGACCTCGCCGAGCCCTTCGGCGTGCTCGACCTCGCCGATGTGCAGTCGTTCATCGCCGCGTTCACCGCCCAGCAGCCCCTCGCCGATCTCAACGGCGACGGCGTATGGGACCTCGCCGATGTCCAGGGGTATGTAGCCTCGTTCCTCGCCGGGTGCCCCTGAGCACCGAACGCGTGCGCCGGGCTCACCTTCCCCGGCGCCGCGACGCGCCGAGCGTCGCGAGCCCCAGCGCCGCGAGCACGCCCGGGGCCGGCACCGCGATCCGCTCGTACCGGATGTCGTCCACAATGGTGATCGACCCGTTCTCGGAGTCCGAGATGCGGACCGCGCCGATCCCCGCGCCGAGCGCCTCATAGCCGAAGAAGACCGCCTTCTGCGACCACGGCATGATCGCGCTGCCGACATCGAGGAGCTCCCCCTCGGGGTCATACACCTCGATGTTCCAGCGCGTCTGCCCGCCCGTGGAGAGCAGGAACCCGACCCGGTCGACGCCCTCGTCAAACGACAGCAGCAGGTCGCTCGCGCCCCACGCGTCGGCGAGGGCCCACCGTTTCGAGGCGCCCGCGATATTCGAGAAGTACGCCCCCCAGTCCGTGTTCGCCTTCCACCCCGCCCGCCCGGACCCGCTCCCCCGATTCTCGATCCGAAGCCCGCCGCCGAGGTCGACCAGAGACCCGAGCCCGGTCATGTCGAACCCCGAGAAGGTCTGCACCGATTCCGAGCCCGTGAACCGATCAAGCCGGATGAACTCCGCCGAGGCCGCCCCGGCAAGCGAAACACACGCAAGCACCGACATCGTGAGGTTCATCGCGCTCGTCTTTCAAGAATGGGTCTGTCTTGACTCGCCCCGCGCCGCGAGGGGCGGCGGGTCAACACACCGGCCCGGGCCGGAGATGGTCGAGTGTGCACGATCCGTGGCGCCTGCCCACCTCCCGTCGCGGCCCTCCCCACGCGGTCGGGGCACGCACGGGTCCCCGCCTGCCCGGGCCGGCATCATCGGAACGACCGAGAACCTGCCGGCGAACGGGGCCGCGAACCGCGCCGAGCCGGGCCCCTGCTTCGGGCACCCGGCAGGGGCACGGCCCCGCCCGGAATCCCCTTAAAGCGGGGGATGCCCCTGGGGCGACTCGCTATACTCCGAACGGCCACCAACACACCCGGCGTGGACGCATGAGACCGCGAACGCGACCGAGGCCGACGCGAGACGCCGACCGGAGAGGAGATCCCATGTCCCTGCCATCAAACCAGATCGCCCTGTACCCGTTCCGAGATCGCCCGGGCCGGCCGCGCCTCGGCTGGAGCGCGGCCCTGCTCGCCGCCGCCGCCGGTGCCGCCGCCGCCGGCACCCCTATCCAGTGGATCAACCCGCTGGGGGGCTCGTGGGATCAGGCCACGAACTGGGACGGGCTGGTCATCCCCGCCACCACCCTCGTCACCGCCGAGATCTCGCTCGCCGGGGCGTACACCGTCACGCTCGGCTCGGGCAGGACGATCGGGGGCCTGGGCCTGCTCAATCCTGACGCGGGCCTTGAACTGCTCAGCGGCTCGTCGCTGGCGATCCAGTCCACCACGGAGCCCGCCGTGGAACTGGTCAACAACTCGGTCATCGCCGTCAACGCGAACCAGGGCCTGACCACCACCACGCTGACCATCGGCGACGGCGACTCCCAGGGCCTGCTCGGCGCCGAACCCGGCCAGACCGGCGAACTCGTGCTCAACCTCGCCCCGGGCAACAACGACCTGCCCGACGCCCACCTGGTCATCCAGGGCAACGGGCTCCACGCCGCCAACCACACCGTCCGCGGCAAGGGCCGCGTCGCCGGCGTGTTCACCAACGAGGGCCTCTTCGTTGCCGATCGCCCGGGCGAAGAACTCCGTATCGCCGCCGACATGACCCAGGCCCCGTCAGGGGTGCTCCACGCCACCAACGGCGGCCAGCTCGGCATCGCCGAGGGAGGTGTGGTCCGCGGGGGCACGCTCACCACCGACACCGGCGGCACAATCAGGTTCTCCTCGGGCACGGGCACGCTCGCCGACGGGGCCCACCTGCTCGGCGACGCGGAAGTGCCGAACGGCCAGACCATGGCCATCGGCAACGGCGGCCTCACCAACGACGGCGTGATCAGCGTCAACAGCAACCAGGGCCTCAACTTCACGCAGGTCCGAGTCGACGCCACCACGACCATCGCCGGCTCGGGCGTGATCGACCTCAACCTCGCCGACGGCAACGACGATTTCGCCGACGCGAGCCTCATCGCCGGCCCGGGCGTGATCGCCACCAACGGGCCCGACCACGCCGTCACCGGCAAGGGCCGCCTCGCGGGCGAGTGGGTCAACGAGGGCGTCATCGCCGCCAACCGGGACGGGCAGGAGCTCCGCGTCGCCGCCTCGGTCACCCAATCCCCCGACGGGCTCCTCCGCGCCGTCGACAACGCCGTGCTCGGGCTGGGCGAGGGCGCCGTCATCCGCGGCGGGCGGGCCAACACCGCCGACGGGGGCGCCGTCGAGGTCACCTCCGGCACCGCGACTCTGCGGGACGGGCTCGTCAACTCCGGCAGCATGGGCGTCCGCAACGGCCAAGTGCTCGCCGTCGGCCCGGGCGGCATCGTGAACAACGGCGTTATCTCCGTCAACAGCAACCAGGGCCTCAACGGCACGCTGCTCCGCGTCGATGCCGACGCCCTCATCTCGGGCACGGGCCGCATCGACCTCAACCTCGCCGACGGCAACAACGACCTCTTCGACGCCAACCTCAACGCTTCCCCGTCGTTCACCGGCACCATCGGCCTGAACCAGACCGTCTCCGGCAAGGGCGCCATCAGCGGGTCGTGGGTCAACCGCGGCACAATCGACGCCGATCGAACGGGGCAGGACCTCCGCATCGGCGCAACCGTGGTGCAGACCACCGGCGTCATCAAGGGGTCCAACGGCGGCTTCGCCGTCCTCGAGGCCGCGGCCGTCTCCGGCGGCTCGTTCGACAGCGACACTGGCGGCGCCGTCCACGCCCAGGGCTTCGGTGGGTCCGTCTCCGCCGTGACCAACCTCGGCGACGCCAGCCTGCGCAACGGGTCAAGCCTCTCCATCCTCTCCGGCGGGCTGACCAACGACGGCCTGTTCACCATCAACACCAACTCCGGAGTCGCCAACACCGTCCTCGCCGTCGCCGAGAACGCCGTCATCGCTGGCGCCGGCGTGATCGATCTGAATGTCTCCTCAGGCAACGCCGATCTGTTCGACGCCCAGCTCACCACCGCCGTCGGCATCACCGGCGTGCACGAGGCCGGGCACACCGTCTCCGGCAAGGGCCGGCTCTCGGGCGATTGGATCAACCGGGGCACCATCACCGGCAACCGCGAGTTGCAGGATCTCGCCCTCGCCGGGAACTTCGACCAGGAAACCACCGGCGTCGTCCGCGCCGACAACGGCGGGTTCGCCGTCCTTTCCGGCGCGGCCGTCACGGGTGGGTTCTTCGACAGCGACGGAATCAGCGCCGTCGAGGTTCAGGGCGGCGGCAACACGATCTCGGGCGTCACCAGCCTCAACCGGGCCGGCGTCCGCAACGGCGCGGGGCTCACCATCCTCGGCGGCGGATTCACCAACGAGGGCCTCTTCACCGTCAACACGACCGCCGGCGTCGCGAGCGCCATCATTTCGATCACCGAGCCCGCCACCATCGACGGCGCGGGCGTGATCGATCTCAATATCTCAGACGGCAACGCCGATCTCTTCGACGCCCAGATCAACACGGTCGGCGTCACCGCCACCCACGGGCCGGGCCACACCATCTCAGGCAAGGGCCGGATCACCGGTGACTGGCTCAACCACGGCGTCTTCCTCGCCAACCGACCCGGGCAGGACCTCCAGATCAACGGGACCATCGCCCAGTCCGCGACCGGCGTCATCCGGGGCGAGAACGCCGGCGCCGTCGCTTTCGCGGGCGCGTCGATTACCGGCGGCGCGTTCCAGTCCGACTCGGGCGGGTCCGTGCAGTTCTCCGCCGGCGCCGGCGAGATGTCCGGCGTCACCAATTCAGGCGAGGCCGGAATCCGCAGCGGCGCGTCCGTGAATCTCCTCGCGGCCGGGTTCACCAACAACGCAACCTTCACCATCAACAGCAACGCCGGCGTGTCCAACACCGTGCTGACCGCGACCGAGAGCGCCACCATCGGCGGCGCCGGCACGGTCCACCTCGGCCTTGCGCCGGGCAATGCGGATATCTTCGATGCCCAGCTGGGAGCCGCCGACGGCGCCACCCTCAACATCGGCCCCGATCAGCGCCTGACCGGAAGCGGCCGCCTGTTCGGCGACATCGCCATCGAGGGGACCCTGGCGCCCGGATCGGGCGTCGGCACCGTTTCCATGCAGGGCGGCGCCCTCAGCGCGCTCGCCTTCGCCCCATCGGCGTCATTCGAAGTCGAGGCCTCCGCCGAGGAGGTCAACGACCGTGTCGCCTCCACCGTCCCCGTTCACCTCGACGGCACCCTCGTCTTCACCCCCATCGACGGCTTCGACCCCCCGCGCCCCACCCGATACACCATCGTCACCGGGCCCGCGATCTCCGGCGAGTTCCACACCCTCGTCTACAACGGCGTCGTCCCCGAGGGCGGCGTCTTCCGCGTCGTCTACACCACCACCGAGACCATCGCCGCCGTCACCTGCAAGGCCGATATCGCGCCACCCATCGGCCTGCTCGACCTGGCCGACATCACCTTCTTCGTCACCCTCTTCCAGCAGCAGAGCCCGCTCGTCGACCTCGCCGCGCCGTTCGGCCTGCTCGACCTCAACGACATCGTCACCTTCGTCACCGAGTTCCTCGCCGGCTGCGGGTGAGCGACGCCGCCACGCCGACCCGAAGCCGCGGGGGGTTCCCACCGCGGCTTTTTCATGCGCCCCCGCGTATCGTCACGCGATGACCGACCCGGCCCCGCTGGTCTACCGCCCGAGGCACCGTCTCAGCCGCGACGCCGAGTACCGCGCCGTCTACGACGCCAAGATTAAGAAGGCCCGAGGGCCCCTCCTCGTCTTCATCAGGCCCGGCGACCACCCCGAGCACCGGCTCGGCCTGGCGGTCGGCCGCCGCGTCGGCAACGCCGTCGCGCGCAACCGCGTCAAGCGGCTCCTCCGCGAGGCCTTCCGCCACGAACGCCCCTCTCTACCCCGCCCCGATCCTGACCACGCCTACGACATCGTCATCAGCGTCCGCCCGCACGCCCCCCTGCCGCTCGCCGCCTACCGCGACGCGCTCGCCGACCTCGTCCAACGAGCCCACCGGGAGCACCTCCGCCGCGTCCGCCGCGAGCGGCCCGAGCCCGACCCCCCGATCCCGGGCCGGGAGCCCGGACCGTGATCGACCCGCCCGACCCAAGCCCCGCGCCGCGGCCCCCCCCCCGCGCGCCCCTCTCCGCGCTGCCCTTCATCGCGCTGATCTGGGTCTACCGCGTCACGCTCTCACCCATGATCGGCGGCCAATGCCGCTTCGAGCCCACCTGCAGCCGCTACGCGCTCGAGGCCTACCGCCGGCACGGCGCGATCCGCGGCACACGCCTGACGCTGCACCGCATCCTCCGGTGCCACCCGTTCTCCAAAGGGGGGTACGACCCCGTTCCATGGTCCCCGCGGCACGATTCCGCCGATTCCTCGTGAAGACCCGAACCCGCCCCGCCGAAGTTACCGTAGACTAAGTTGAACCGCGCGCCCGACCGCGCCCACGGGGATCGACATGGCCCGACTCCGCGCCGCCGAAAGGCGGGAACAACTCCTCGACTGCGCCGCGGACCTCTTCGCCCGCCTCGGCTACGCCCGCGCCACCACCTCCGAGCTCGCACGCTCCGCCGGCGTCACCGAGCCCATCATCTACCGACACTTCAAATCAAAGCGGGACCTCTTCATCGCGCTCGTCGCCCGCACGGGCCGACGCACCCTCGACCAGTGGGAACGCGACCTCGCCGACGCCGCGACACCCGCCGAACGCCTCGCCCGCCTCATCGGCGACAACCCCATGGTCAGCCCCGAGGGCCGCGACGCCTACCGCGTCTTCCTCCAGGCCATCAGCGAGGTCGAGGACGCCGACATCAGAGAGGCCGTCCGTCATCACATCGACAGCGTCCACGGCTTCGTCCGCGACGAACTCAGACGCGCCCAGGACGCCGGCTCCGTCTCCGACCGCTACTCCGCCGAGGTCCTCGCCTGGGTCCTCATCTCCGTTGGCCTGGGCTACGGCGCCCTCTCCGCGCTCGGCGTCGAGGGCCAGAGCAAGAAGGACGACCGCGGCGTCCACCTCTCCGATGTGCTCGCCCGCGTCCTCGTCGGCAAGCAGGCCGCCGAACCCGCCTGGCGCAAGCAGCCCGACCCGCCCAGGGAGGCCTGAGCCCCACCCTTCCTCACCGGCTCATACCATGCCCCCGTGCCCTACCTCGACAACAACGCCACCACCCGGCCGCTCCCCGAGGTGATCGACGCCGTCCGCCTCGCCCTCGAGTCTCGCTGGCACAACCCCTCCTCGGTCCACCGCGACGGCCAGGCCGCACGCCACGCCCTCGAACTCGCCCGGGCCGACCTCGCCGCACTCCTCGGCGTGCCCCCGAAGCAGCTCACGCTGACCGCGAGCGGCACCGAATCGATCGATCTCGCGATCCGGGGCGTCCTCGCCACGGCGTCGGCCCCCGTGCTCGTCACCAGCCGCGTCGAGCACGCCGCCGTCCGCGACCTCGCCGATCACCTCGAAAAATCCGGGCAGGCCGAGGTGCGGTGGCTCCCCGTCGCCGAGGGCGGGCGGATCGACCCCGACGCCCTCGCCCCGCTCCTCGACGGCGCGACGCTCGTCAGCGTGCAGTGGGCCAACAACGAGACCGGCGCCATCCAGCCCGTGGAAGACATCGCCGCCCGCTGCCGCGAGCGCGGCGTCCGCTTCCACTGCGACGCCGTCCAGTGGATCGGGAAGATGCCCGCTGCATCCCCGCCCGCAGACCTGCTTTCGTTCAGCCCCCACAAGTTCCACGGGCCCAAGGGCGTCGGCGTGCTCTGGGTCCGCCCCGGCGTCCGCCTCCGCCCCACGCTCTGCGGCGCCCAGGAACTCGGCAGGCGGGGCGGCACCGAGAATGTGCCCGGCATCCTCGGCGCCGCCGCCGCCGCCCGTGCCGCGCTCGGGTGGCTCGCCGACTCTGCCGAGTGTCACCGCCTCGCGTCCCTCCGGGACCGCTTCGAGCGGGCCGTCGTCGAGGCCTGCCCCGGCGCCGTGGTCAACGGAGCGCCGCACCCCCGACTCTGGAACACCAGTAGCATCGCCTTCCCCCGCCTCGAAGCCGAGGCCCTCTTGCTCGCGATGAGCGAGCGGGGCCTCGCCGCCTCCGCCGGCGCCGCCTGCTCTTCGGGCTCGCTCGAACCGAGCCCTGTTCTGCTCGCCATGGGGATCGCCCCCGAACTCGCCCACGGCTCCGTCCGGTTCAGCCTCTCCCGTTTCACCACCGACGCCGAGATCGACGACGCGATCGAGATCATCGCGGCGTCTGTCGCCCGACTCACCCGATCGATGACCCCACGCTGACAAAGCCAGGACCAATCGCCCAGCGGGACACAATCCCCCCATTCCCCATTCCCGCCCCATGCCCCTGACCATCCTCCACATCTCCACCCGCCTCATCCTCGGCGGAAGCCAGGAGAACACCGTCCTCGCCTGCGAAGGCCAGGCCCGCCTCGGCCATGAGGTCCACCTCGCCTACGGCCCGATCTACGGCCCCGAGGGCTCCCTCTTCGAGCGGGCCGACCGCTTCCGCACCCCCGACGGCCGACGCATCCACATGCACGAACTGCCCAACCTCGTGCGCGAGATCAACCCCGTCAAGGACCACTTCTGCTTTCACCGCGACCTCAAACGCCTCATCAATCAGACCAGGCCCGACATCATCCACACCCATTCCTCCAAGGCGGGCATTCTCGGCCGATGGGCCGGCTGGCGCGCCGCCCACCGACCCGCCGTCGTCCACACCATCCACGGGCCCCCCTTCATGCCGCCAGCCGGCGGCGCCCTCGCCCGCGCCAAGACCGCCCTCGTCAACCAGATCTACGCCGAGGCCGAGCGGTTCGCCGCCAGACGCTGCCACCTCATCCTCTCCGTCGCCGACGCGATGACCGAGCAGTTCCTCGCCCGCGGCATCGGGCATCCCGAGCAGTACATCACCGTCCGCAGCGGCATGGAGATCGACCCATTCCTCCACCCCGCCCCGGGAGACGACCGCGAAGCCGTCCGCGCCCGGCTCGGTTTCGCCCCGGGCGATTTCGTCATCGGCACCGTCGCACGCCTGGCCGAGCACAAGGGGCATGACGACATCCTCGACGCCCTCGAGGCCCCCATGCGCGCCCGCCCCGACTTCAAACTCCTCTGGGTCGGCGACGGCTGGTGGCGCGACCGCCTCCTCCGCCGTGTCGACGCGATGGGTCTGCGCGATCAGGTCGTCACCACCGGCCTCGTCCCACAGGACCGCGTCCCCGCCCTGATGCACGCGATGGACATCCTCTGCCACCCATCGAGCCGCGAGGGCCTCCCACGGACCATCCCCCAGGCCCTCCTCGCCGGCGTCTGCCCCATCGCCTACGACATCGACGGGACCAGAGAGGCCTGCATCGACATGCAGACCGGCCGGCTCATCCCGCACGGCGACACCCGCGCTCTCCGCGAGGCCATCCTCTGGCTCCACGACAACCCCCGCGAACGCGCCGCCCTCGCCCTCGCCGGCCGCGAGATGTGCATCCGCGAGTTCAGCCACGACGCCATGGTCCACCACCTCGAGGAGGTCTACGCCCGTGCCCTCGACCCGGCCCGGCCCCCGCGCCCGTGAACTGCTTTCGCTGGCGGTCCTCGCCGCGTCGGCCCACGCCCAGACGCTCGAGTTGGGGGCGCCCCCAGAGCCCCCGCCGGGCCAATCGCGGGCCCTGCTCGCCCTCGTCGATCAACTCGCGGACGAAGCCTCCCGGCTCGGCTCGGCCGACGAGCGAGCCCGGGCCCGCGCCGCGCTCCGAACCCTCGCCGTCTCGATCGCCCCGGGCGCCGCATCGCCCCCCGAGCGTGCGTTCGCCGCGGCGCTGCTCGCCCGCGATCTCGGCCTGCCGGTCGTGATCACCGCGCGGGGCACCGACGTGAACGTCATTCCGCGCTATGCGTTGCCGCGCCGCCAGCTCCTCTCCGCGATCCGCAGTGCCGCCGGCATGGTGGCGGTCTGCGCCGACCTGAAGCGCATCCTGGTCGAGCTCGGCGCCGCCCCGGACCGCGTCCGCGTGCTGCGCAACGGCGTCGACCTGCGGCAGTTCCGCCCGGTCGATCCCGCCGTTGCGCGGCGGCAGCTCGGCGTCACCCGTCCGACCCTGGTCTCGGTCGGCGGCCTCATTCCGCGCAAGGGCCACGACCTGACCATCCAGGCCCTGGCGCAGCTGCCCGGCGTCGATCTGCTGATCGCGGGCGAGGGGCCGGAGCGCGGCGCGCTCACCGAGCTCGCCCAGCGGCTCGGGGTCGCCGATCGGGTGCGGCTGCTCGGGCGGATGGCGCATGGCGACCTGCCGGCCCTCTATTCGGCCGCCGACGCCATGGTCCTGGCGTCGAGCTTCGAAGGCTGGGCCAATGTCCTGCTGGAATCGATGGCCTGCGGCACGCCCGTGGTGGCGACGGACGCCGGCGGCACGCCGGAAGTCGTCACCGATCCCGCCGCCGGGGTTCTGGTCGAGCGCAGCGTGCCGGCGCTGGTCGACGGCGTGCGGCGGCTGCTCGCCGATCCGCCGGGGCGGGGCGCCACGCGCGCCTATGCCGAGCAGTTCGACTGGGACGCGACGACCAGGGGACAGATCGAGCTGTTCCGGGACGTCCTGGCGGCCCGGTGAGGCCGGCGTCAGACGAGCCGGTCGCAGAGAGCCCGGAACTGCGCCGCGCGCGATTGCCAGCTCGATTGGTGGGCGATCTCGAGCCCGCCCTGCCGGATCCGGGCGTAGAGCGCCGGGTCGTCGAGCAGCCGCGCGATGGCGGCGCCGATCTCCTCGACGGAATTGCCGTCGACGAGCAGGCCGTTATGGCCGTCGCGGACAGCCTCGACCACGCCGCCCGCCCGGCCTCCCACCACCGGCTTGCCGCAGGCATTCGCCTCGAGGAAGACGAGCCCGAACCCTTCGGTGTCGCCGTCCGGCATCTCGCGGTTCGGCAGGACGAAGAGATCGCACAGCGCGTAATGGGCGGTGAGGCTGCCCGCGTCCACCGGGCCGGTGAAGGTGACGTGGCCGGCGATGCCGAGCTCCGCCACCATCTCTTCGAGCCGCTCACGATACGGCCCGCTGCCGACGACCAGATAATGGAGGTCGGGATAGCGGCGCAGCAGCCCCGGCATCGCCTCCAGGGTCTTGTCGATGCCCTTGCGCGGCACCAGCCTACCTACGCTGAGCAGGACGCGCTTGCCGGCAATACCGTACTTCCCGGCGAGGACCGGGCTCGGCTCCAGCACCCGGAAGCGCTCGAGGTCCACGCCGTTATAGACCACCTCGATCTTCTCGCGAGCGGTCCGGGTGAGCTCGATCAGCACCTGCCGGGTGAAGTTGCTGACCGCGACCACCGCGTCGGCGCGATTGAGGAATTTCTGCTTGGAGCGGCCGAAGAAGGTGTACTGCGCCCGGGCAGTCACCTCCTCGCCGTGGATGTAGTTGATGATCCGGCAGCCTCGCAGCAGCCGGACATAGGGACCGATCCAGCTGCCGGAGTTCAGCTCCCCGATGCACACCACGTTGATCCGTTCCTTGCGGATGATGCTCAGCACCTTCCACAATATGCGGGCCTTCAGAGGCACGTCGATCCGGAGATAGCGCCACAGGGAATGAAGCCGGGAGGTCGGATCGTGTTCGCGGGGCCGCAGCAGCTCGGTCCGGTAGATGGGATAGGGAGCCGCC
>JRYH01001200.1_pt1 | contig 27425 bp, 39 predicted proteins | sample 235351 | NCBI WGS metagenome assembly JRYH01 (sample SAMN03074221, study PRJNA261480) | activated sludge metagenome | biome: Wastewater Treatment Plant; feature: Wastewater; material: Activated sludge; isolation source: activated biomass of a wastewater treatment plant treating wastewater... ...
CGAGGACATTCGCGAGTGCATCGGCTGCAACATCTGCGTCTCCGGCGATTTCACCATCACCCCGATCCGCTGCACCCAGAATCCCACCATGGGCGAGGAGTGGCGCAAGGGCTGGCATCCGGAAATCGTGCCCGCGAAGGGCGGCGACGACGCGGTGCTGGTGGTCGGCGCCGGCCCGGCCGGGCTGGAGGCGGCGCGCGCGCTGGGCCAGCGCGGCTACGAGGTGCATCTCGCCGAAGCCGGCAGCGAGCTCGGCGGCCGGGTGGCGCTGGAGGCGCGGCTGCCCGGCCTGGCAGAATGGATCCGGGTGCGCGACCACCGGGTGCAGCAGCTCGACAAGCTGCCCAATGTGACCGTCTATCGCGACAGCCGGCTCGACGCCGCGCAGGTGCGGGAGTTCGGCTTCCCGCGCGTGCTGGTGGCGACCGGCGCCGCCTGGCGGCGTGACGGCGTCGGGCGGGCGCAGACCGCGACGATACCGGGCTTCGACCGCCCCGCCGTGTTCACGCCGGACGACATCATGGCGGGCCGGCTGCCCGAGGGCCCGGTGGTGGTGTTCGACGACGACTACTATTACCTGGGCGGCGTCATCGCCGAGAAGCTGCGCGTCGCCGGGCTCGAGGTCGCCATCGTCACCCCGGCGGACGTGGTCTCGCCCTGGACCGACAACATGCTGGAGATGCAGCGCATCCAGCGGCGGCTGCTGGAGCTCGGGATCGAGCTGCTGGTGAAGCAGTCGATCATCGCCTTCACCGGCGATGAGGTTGAGCTGATCTGCGTCTATACCGGCCGCAAATCCCGCCGCGCCTGTCGCTCCGTGGTGACGCTCACCGGGCGGCTGCCCAATGAGGGCCTGGTCCGCGAGCTGAAGGCCGATCCGGACGCGCTCGACAGCGCCGGCATCGCCAGCGTGGCCGCCATCGGCGACGCCTATGCGCCATCGACCATCGCCGCGGCGGTCTATGCCGGGCATCGCGCGGCGCGCGAGCTCGACGCGGCGGAGGACGATCTGTGCCGGGCCGAGGTGCCGTTCCGCCGCGAGCTGCTTCCGGCGACGCTGCTCAACCGCTGAGACGGTCGCGCAGCGCGAAGTACCAGAACATCGCCTGGGCATAGGCGCGGCCCAGCTTGCCGCCGGCCCAGTCCAGCCCGAACGGCGCGAACTGCCTGTAGCGGTCGTCGCCCTCGGCAATGGCCGCGGCGACCAGCTCGCCGGCAAGCGTGGTGGTGCCCATGCCGTGGCCGCCGAAGCCCATGCAGTACCAGGCGCCCGACGAAACCTCGCCCATCTGCAGCATCTTGTGGCGGGGATAGCCCATCAGCCCGCCCCAGGCGCTCTCGGCGCGGATGTCGGCGAGCTGGGGGAACACCGCTGATCATGCATCTCCGGCGTGTTGAGGACCGGAAGGAATGTCCAGCCGTGTCCCTGGCCACGGCGGGCGATACCCTCTTCAGAAAGACGCAGCAGGGCTCTGAGCAACCCGCTCCGGGTGACAGCGTAGCGCCGCAGGAGCATGGCCTCGCTGACATGCTCCGGTAGCGCTCGGGCGAAGAGATCGCGAGCGATCCGAAGGTACAGGATCTCATCCTCCCCGTCGGCCAAGCCGCCCCGAACGCGCTCGAGTTCCTCGGGCGAGCCTTCCAGAAAGAAGCCGCGATTGGCCCGCCGCTTGAGCGCACCCTCCGCTTCGAGGAATGTCAGCGCCGCGCGGATCGGCGAGCGCGATACGCCCAGCTCTTGCGCGAGCAGCTCCTCGGGCAGGTGCTCGCCCCTGCCGACGCCATTCCGACGGGCGTACTCGAGGATCTGCGCGGCGAGCCGACGCTGAAGCTTGCTCGGTCGCCGCTGCGTGCCACCTCCCGAGCGGGACGGCAAACGGCGCCCTCTACCAGCCTGTTTCATCGTACAGCCTGCTTAACATCGCCCCTGCTGAAGAAGGCCATTGATCCTCGAAACTCCCCCTGCGGTCGGAGGCAGGTTGGCAAAGGATTTGGAGAGGCCGACCTGCAATGAGCGTCACCCGCCCTGGCCGGCTCGCGACCCGTCGAGCCACAGCCATGAAGCCCTGAGCCGGGACCGCCCGCCCCCGCGCTGCCTCGCCTTTGGCTACAGGATGGGCCGCCGGAGGCGCGCTTCCGCGCGCTCCAGCCAAGCCATTTCTCTCCTCGCCAACCCTTCGCCCCGACCGCGATCGACGACGACGCCGCCCAGAATTCACCCTGAAGAGCGCAGTTGGAACTGTTCCCGTGAGGACGCCAACGAGAGCCATCGGTTGCGATTCGAGAGACCCGAACGCTGCTCAGCAGATCACGACAAGGAAGGCTCTCAGAAGACGCCGCCCCGAGACCGCCGGTCGATCGTCCTTCCTGCAAGCAGCGTCACCGTCAGGCCTCCAACAGCACCATATCGCCGGAATCCCAATGGCACCAAGCGGTTTGTCCCACAGAGAAAGCGGCATGAATCCCCTTCGACGAGTTCTGCACGCGAGCAACGACCCTTTGATCACTGGTATCCATGTAGATGTGGCTCTCGCCGCCACAATAGACGATATCGCTGATACGACCATTCAGCTTGATACGGTTTCCGACCGGCTCCTTCGGGGTCACGTCGATCTTTTCGGGACGCACACCGATCATGAGTTGGTCTGTCGATCGTAGCTGCCCGCGATAGCTGACCTCGCCCAGGCCCCGCAATTCCAGCGTTGCCAACCCGTTGGCGTGATTTCGTACCCGGGCCGGTATCATTGTCATCTTCCCGATGAAGTTGGCCACAAAGCGAGACTTTGGCGCCTCATAGAGTTCGCTCGGTGTTGCGATCTGGCAGATCCGCCCCTGGTTCATCACGGCCACTCTATCGGACATGGATAGGGCCTCTTCCTGATCGTGCGTCACCACTATGAACGTGATACCCACCGATTGCTGAAGGTGCACCAACTCCAGACGCATCTCTTCACGAAGCTTGGCGTCGAGCGCCGACATCGGCTCATCGAGCAGCAACACCTTAGGGCGCTTCACCAGGGCCCGCGCCAGCGCGACACGCTGTCGNNCCTGGATCGACACGTCGAGCGCGGAAACCGGCTCGTCGAGGAACAGGAAGCGCGGCTCCAGCGTCAGGGCGCGGGCGATGGCGATCCGCTGGCACTGCCCACCGCTGTATTCGTGGGGGTAGCGGTTGGCGTGGCGCGGGTTGATGCCGACCAGAGAGAGCACCTCCGCCACCCGCGCGCGCGCATCGGAGCGCGAGACGCCGAAGTTCAGCAGCGGCCGCTCGACGTTCTCGATCACCGTGCGGCGCGGGTTGAGGCACTGCAGCGGGTCCTGGAAGACGATCTGCATCTTCTGCCGGAAGGGGCGCACCTGCTGCGCGCTCAGGCCGGTGATCGGCTGGCCCTCGAAGCGCACCTCGCCGCCGTCGGGCTCGAGCAGGCGCATGATCAGCCGGCCGAGCGTCGACTTGCCGGAGCCCGAGCCGCCGACACAGCCCAGGGTCTCGCCGTTATGGATGTCGAAGCTGACATCGTCGACGGCGAGCGTGTCCCTTCCGAAGCGCTTCGTAACGCCGCTCAGCCGAATTGCCTCTGTCCTGGCCATTTCAGCGACCCTCTTCCTTTGCACCGCGCGACATGACGACAAGCGCGGTGACGATGATCATGACGGTCAGCGCAATGAGCACCGTGGACGCCGCGTTGACCTCCGGCGTCATGCTGAACTTGATCATCGAATACACTTGCACGGGAAAAGTCGTGGAGCCCGGCCCGCCGGTGAAAAAGGTGATCACAAAGTCGTCCAGCGAAACGGTCATGGCGAGCAATGCGCCGGCAACTATCCCTGGCACCAGTTGCGGCAGGGTGACGAACCACAACGTCTCCGTCCGGCTGGCCCCCAGATCATAGGCCGCCTCCTCATAGGAAGGATCGAGAGTCGCCGCCCGCGCTCGGACCACCACGGCGACGAAGGGCAGGCAGAATGTAATATGGCTGATGGTGACGGTGACGAGACTGAGAGGGAGATCAATCAGCGCGAAAAATACGAGAAGAGCCACCCCCATGCACACTTCGGGGATCATGATCGGTAGGTGCGCCCAGGCGTCATACAGCCCCTTCGCCGGAAACCTGAAGCGGTGCAGCCCTATACCGAGCGCCGTGCCAAGAACTGTCGCGACGGCCGTTGCGATCAGGGCAACAACCAAAGTGTTGGCGAAGGCTTCGACCAGCTGCTCGTTCTCCAGCGCCCTCTCATAATACTTCAATGTGAACCCGCGCCAGACGATGTTCCGCTTGGAGTCGTTGAAGCTGAATATGACGAGTGTCAGCAGCGGCAGGTACAGAAACACGACGTTGACGGCCACGACCAGCCGGATCACCGTGCGCTTCGTGTAGGCCAGCGGTTCCGGTCTCGAGGACTTGAGGAATTTCGGTCTCGAAGACCCGAGAAACGATGTTGTCGCTGAAACGCCCTCCCCCGCACTCACCAGCTCACCAGCTCCTTGCGTTACGCTCCGCGGATCTTGCGGTGTATACCGCCTTCAACCACAGGAGCAGGAATGTGGCGTAAAGGACCACAAAGGACAGGGCCGATCCGAACGGCCAATCGCGCGCCGCGCCGAACTGGCGGGCGATTTGATTCCCGATCATGAGACTACTGGTGCCGCCGAGGACATCGGGCACAACGAAGTTGCCCAGTGTCAGGATGAAGACCAGCATGCAGCCGGTCACGATCCCGGGCAGGCTCAGTGGCATCATCACCTGCAGGATGGTGCGCAACTGGCTGGCGCCCAGATCCAGCGCGGCCTCGAGATACGAGCGCTCCAGCTTCTCCAGAGTCGCATAAATCGGAAGGATCATGAAAGGCAGGTGCACATATATCAGCCCGATCACGACGGCAGTGTCGTTGTAGAGAATTTCAAGCGGCACGAACTCGCCCCAGGGAAGACCAGCCGCGTCGAGTATGAAGCCCAGTTTTTCATGAAGCCATTCCAGCCCCGAATTGAGGAAGCCGCGGGGCCTGAGGACGGCAATCCAAGCGTATGTCCTGATAAGCAGGTTGGTCCAGAAAGGCAGAATGACGATGAGCAGAAAAATGTTCTTGTAGCGGGATGGCGCGAATGCGACCGCCATCGCCATAGGAAATCCGATGACGAAGCAAATCACGGTGACGACAATCGCGATCCAGGCAGATTTCCAGAGAATCGCCAGATGGATCAGCTCGAAGGAGCGAATGTAGTTGGCGAGGGTGAATCCGATGATGGTCTCGCCCAGGGCGCCCCGGTAGCCGAAGGAATAAACCCAGACGACTACCAGGGGCAATGTAAACAGGACCGTCAGCCATACGGTAGGAAGTCCAAGGAACCCCACAGCCCAGGATCGATTGTTCTTCCAATCTTCCATTCTGCTCGGTTCCGCTACTAACCTCGGGCTCCGCGCTTCTTTTCCGACCTCATGCCGAGCGGATTACGGTCCAGGCGTCGTCATAGAACCTGTTTGCGTCGCCCACGTCGATAATCGGCTCGGCCTTCTCCCAAACTTCGGCAGGCGGGTAAATCACCGGATTATTGACATCCTCTTGGTTGATGAACTCCTTGGCCGCGAGATTCCCGGTGCCGTATCGGATCGTGTTCATGATCTCGGCCTGAACTTCCGGGTCGTGGACAAAGTTGATCCATTTGTGGGCGTTGTTCGGGTGAGGCGCATCTTTCGGAATGCACCAGTGATCACCCCATGCGAGCCCACCTTCCTTCGGCACGACGTAGTCCAGCTCTTCGTCTTCTCGCATCACCTGGAGGATGTCCCCGCTCCATTCGACGACAGCATGCGCGGTCCCGGCGGCGAGCAGATCCTGGCCGGAATCAGGGGCATAGGTCAGGAGACCCTTGTTGGCAGCGACGAGAACGTCCCGTGCCTCGTTGATCTCTTTCTGCTCCGTGGTGTTGGCGCTGTAGCCAAGGTACTGCAGCGTCAATCCTATGGTCAGTCGCGCGCCATCGTAGTGCGCCTTTTTCCCCGGAAGCACATTGTTGTCGAAGAAGATGCCCCACGTGCCCGCATCGTCCCGGCTGATTTCGGTCTTCCGAAAGCCGATGCCGATCGTACTGATTGCGTGCGGGAGGCTGAACTTGCGCCCCGGATCGAAGATCGGGTTCGCTTGCGCAGGATCCAGATGCGCGATGTTCGGAATCTTGTCGTGGTCCAGCGGAACGATCAGGCCCTGCTTCTTGAGGAGATCCACGGCGAAGTCGCTCGCCACGACGCAGTCGTAGCCGGGGTTACCCGCCTGCAATTTGCCGATGAGCTCGGCGTTACTGCCGAACAGGTCATACCGAACGGCAATCCCGGTGGCCTCTTCGAAACTGGGGATCGTTTCCTCACCGATGTAGGTTGGCCAGTTATAGACGTTGACGATCTTCTCTTCCTCGGCCGCCCATGCGTGCCGTGAAAGAGCGGTTACGGTCACGCCGATCGCGCCCCCGGTTTGAAGCAGCTTGCGACGTGTGATCCCCGGGTTCCTGAAGTCAGTTGACATTCCAGCCTCCGTTCCAATTCGGGCATGGCGGCCTTTGCCTGCCGACGCGCGCAAGACCTTCGATTTCAGCCGAAAACACCGGTTTCGCGCTTTGGCGCGGGCCTCCCCTTTTCGCGATCAATTCGATTCTGTGATTACCGCTCTAGGCATTGCATTTTATGATCGCTCGATACAATTTAGAACAAGGCGCGCCTCCGCTGTCAACAGAAAACCTCGTCGAGCCAATGGCAGGTGGGCTGCCCGGCGTTCGCAGCGCCGACCTCCCGCCGGCGGCGCTGCCATGGAGAGGGCCGCGGCACGGCCCCGCGCGTGCCGTCCGAGCCGATCACACCGGGTGGTCGAGGCTTGCTGACTTTCCGTGACGACGGCCGAGGCGACGAGCCGCGGCAGCCAGCGCCGGATGAGACATCCGTCGCGCTTCCCGGCGCGGGCATGTCTTTCAGGTTGACGGCCGTACCATGCCCCCATAGATTACACTTCATGCGTATATAATGCAATAACGGAGCCGGCCATGACGCCTGACAGCTTTTTTGCGCTCGATGCCCGGGAAGCCGGTGACCTGCGCTCCATGCTGCACGACTTCTCCCATCCCGGCAGGCGTGCATGGTCCCGAGCTGAGGCGAAGTAGCCCACAACAGCCGAAGACACAGCCGCTCTGGCCGCTCCCCGGTCAGAGCGGCTCGACTGACGTGTCCGATCCCGTTTAAGAAGAGATTGCGATTTCAGGAGGAATCATGCTCAAGCGCAACTATCCGAGCGCTTTTCTGCACCCGTTCTCTCACATCCCTACGCTCGAAGATGCCGGTCCGGTGATCGTCGATCGCGGCAGCGGCGTATACATCCATGACGACGCCGGCAATCGGTACTTGGAGGGCAATTCCGGCCTCTGGAACGTCGTGTTGGGTTTCGACAACAAAGGCCTCATCGAGGCATCCCAGCGGGCCTACTCGAAGTTGCCGGCCTATCACGCGTTCTTCGGCCGTGTCGCCCAGGCTGCGCTCGATTTGTCGGAGCGGCTCGTCGCGCTGGCGCCCATGGAAGCCAATCGCGTGTTCTATGCCAACTCCGGATCGGAGGCGAACGATACGGTCGTCAAGCTCCTGTGGCTGCTGGCCGAGTCGGAAGGGAGACCGCACCGTCGGCTGCTGCTGAGTCGCAGAAATGCCTATCACGGCATGACGATCATGACGGCGAGCCTCACCGGGAAGGATTATGTGAGGTCTGCGTCGGGATTGCCGTTGCCGGAGGTGCGCTATCTCACCTGTCCGCATCACTGGCGCGAGGCGCAGCCGGGCGAGACGGAGCAGGCTTTCTCCCAGCGCCTGGCGCTCGAGCTCGAGCAGACGATCCGCAACGCCGGTCCGGATCTCTTTGCGGGGTTCTTTGCCGAACCGGTGATGGGCGCTGGCGGTGTGATTCCTCCACCCAGCGGCTATTTTGCGGCGATCCAGCCGGTTCTGAAGAAGTATGGCATTCCGCTGATTGCCGATGAAGTGATCTGCGGGTTCGGCCGTACGGGCGAGTTCTGGGGCTCGCTCAAGTACGGCATCACTCCCGATATCGTGGTTGCCTCGAAGGTCATCACGGCAGGGTTCTTCCCGATGGGAGCAATCATCCTGTCGGCGGAGATGACCGAGCGGATCGAGCGCGCCTGCGCGAAGTTCGAAGAGCTCCCCACCGGCTTCACTACCGGGGCGCATCCCGTCGGCTGCGCGATCGCGATGGCCGCTCTTGATCAGATTATCGATGGGGGCGCCTTCAAGAATGTTCAGGTGGTGAGTCCCGCGTTTCAGAAGGGCCTCGCCGGGTTGGCGGATCATCCGATGGTCGGCGAAGCGAGAGGCGTCGGCTTGATGGGTGCACTCGAGATGGTTGCCGACAAGCAGACGAAGGCGCCATTTGCGGGCAATCTGGACGTCAGCGAGCGGGTTTCCAGACAGGCCCTGAAGAACGGCCTCGTTTGTCGCCCTTTGGGGCAGTCGATCGTGCTGGCGCCACCCTTCATCATCACGGAGCAGCAGATCGAGGAGCTCTTCGCCATTCTCCAGCGGACCCTGGACGAGGTGCATGGCGGGATCGTCGCCGCCGCAGCATGAACGTGCGGCGGGCGCCGGCCCAGCTACGGACGCGCCCGCCTGCTCAAAGCTTAAAATTCCGCATCCAGCAGGACCCTCAATGTGATGACGGCGCTTCTTCCGAGCATCGACAAAGCATCCATGCCGCACCCGGACACGCCGTTCGCTACGGTTACGGTGTCGTTTCCCGACGTCAACGGCGTGCTGCGGGGCAAGGCCTTCACCTCAAAGGCCTTCGATGGAATCCGACGCAGAAACGGCACCGCCTTCACAAACCTGCTGTTGGCGCTGGACCCGCTCGACGTGCCGATCACGACATTCGAGGCCTTCGGCATCGCCAGCGGAGCGGCCGACCTGATCGTCAGGCCGGACCCGACCACCATGCGTCGATTGCCCTGGGCACCGGATAGCGCACTGTGCCTGGGGGATCTGTACTGGGACGACGGGACGGAGTGCGAGCTGAGCACCCGCGGAGTCCTGAAGAGGGCGCTCAGCCGCCTCGAATCGCATGGGATGGCGGCGTTGGCGTCCTTTGAATTCGAGGCGAGGGTCTTCACGGGCAGCTACGGCACGCCGGCGACCGACGGGCTGAGCTATGGCGTGTCGGCTTTGGCGCCTCTCGAGGACTTCATAAGCGATGTCAGACGGAGCTGTGATGAGCTCGGGCTGGGACTTGCCGCCGTACATACCGAAGGCGCGCCCGGTTTGCTCGAGATCAATCTCGATCCTTGCCGGGGCGTAGCGGCAGCGGATAACGCTGTGCTGCTTCGCCTGGTGCTCAAGGAAGTGGGGCGCCGGAGGGGGCTTCATGTGAGCTTCATGTCGAAGCCCGTCGAAGCGCAGGAGGGCTCGAGCGGGCATCTCCACTGCTCGCTCGTTTCGCCTGACGGCAAGAACGCTTTCGCCCAGTCCGGCTCGCGCGGCAACATCTCGCCCCTGATGCGACGGGCCGTGGCCGGAATAATCAAACACCTGCCGGCGATGTCGCTGCTCTACAATCCCACGATCAACTCCTATAAGCGGCTGGTGCCGGGTTTCTTCGCGCCGGTAAACGCGTCCTGGGGAACCGACAACCGATCCGCCGCCGTGCGCCTCATCTTCCCAGAGGACTGCGAGGGTACGCGCATCGAGCTGCGGCGGCCCGGTGCGGATGTGAATCCTTATCTTGGGCTGGCGGCGCTCGTAACCTCTCTCTGTCTTGGCATCGAAGGCGACCTTTCGCCGCCGCCGCCGGTCGGGAGATCCGATGCAGGTAGCGCATCTGCCGACCAGGCCGCGCCTCTGCCGTCCAATCTGCAACAGGCAATCGATGCATTCTCGGCGGACGCAGATGCTCGCATCGCCCTCGGGATGGGGTTCTCCGATTACTTTCTGCGAACACGGCAGTGGGAACTCTCGGCTTGGCAGCAATCGGTTTCCGAATGGGAGCGGACGCGTTACCTCCAGATCTCCTAGTCTGGATGTGAGCTTCAAGTAGGTCGTCCGTTCGGCCCAACGGGGCAAGCTGAGGTTGCGAAGCTTCAGTATCCGGGGAGAGGGGACCGCACAGGTGGTGGCGGATCGGCGCTGGCCAAGTTCGCGGCGAGGCTTCCCGCACCCGAACAAATCGCGGATCGCATACGCCTTCAACGGTCACGTTTCGACCCCTCAATCGAAGAAGAAGCGCGGCCGGTGCGCCGGCAGCGGTGGATTGCCGCGAACGATGTCCGCAGCCTTCTCGGCGATCATCATCACGGTAGCATTGAGGTTGGCGCTGATCACATCCGGCATGATGGAGGCGTCCACGATGCGCAGATCCTCGATACCGCGAACCTTGAGCGATTCGTCGACAACCGCCATCTCATCACTGCCCATGCGGCATGTGCAGCTCGGATGGAACTCGGTCGCTGCGTTCTGCTGGATGAACTCCAGCATTTGCGCCTCGGTTTTGACGCGAGACCCCGGGCTGATCTCCGGCCCGCGATAAGCGTCGAATGCCGGCTGATTGATGATGTGGCGGGTGAGCTTCAGGCCCTCGACGAGTTCCTTACGATCGCGCTCTGTCGCGAGGAAATTGAAGAGTATCCGAGGCGCGGTCCGTGAACTTGCATCGACCGGTTCCAGATGGCCACGGGATTCCTGCCGGAGTTGACTGACATGGACCTGAAATCCCTGCTTGAGCCTGATATCCGATCCGACCTGATCGATGCCGATTCAGGGCGAGATGGGCCGACTTGTCGTCGGCGTAGGTGGCGACAGTGGCGGCAACGCCGACGTCGAGCCGGCCGGGCAGGCGGATCCCGATGACGATGAGGTGGTCGGGGTGCCGGGGACCGGTCTGGAGCAGGCCCAGATCGGCCAGCGGCGCGAGCCTGGCGCCGGCCGTGGTCTCGATCCAGCGATAGCGATCGGCGATGCCGGGCAGCCGTGCGGCGGCCATGAGGAGATCCGCGGTCTTCGGAAACTGGACGCCCAGGCGCTGGAACGTGCCGTCGATCACGGCTGCAGCCTGAGCCGGCCGACGCGCCTTGGCGCGGGCGATGATGGTCGAGACGCCGAGCTGCCTGGCCGGGGACTTCGCCGGCAAGGCGGCGAGCCTGGCGGCGATGCCGTCCCGGGACGCGCCTGTCGTGCTCTGCTTCTTCTGGGCCATGTCCGCTACCTCATCGTCGTCGAAGGTGGTCGAAGCCGTGGATCGGTTCGCGAGTGGTATCGCCAAGGGTCCGGAAACCCGGACCCTGCAGTCTCCCGAGTAGAGGAGATTGGTTCGTCCGGAGCCGCCGGGGCACGCCGGGGCTGACTCCGAAACATCAGAAATCTCAGAGAGTTACTGGATCTGGTCGGGCGCTGGAACGGGTTCCTTGCGGCGGCTGTCGCCGCTCGCGGGTCAGCTTCCCTCGACGACCCGCAGGACAGGGCGGTCGCGGCGCGCCGGAAGGGGCTGATTGACCATCAGCGCCAGCTGGTGGTCGGGAATCGCGCCGTGGAGCCACGGGAGCACGATCGTCGCCCAGAACGGCTGCAGCCGGATCTTGTCGCGATAGATGTCGCGGCTGGCGAAGGCCTTGCAGACCGGCCGCCCGGAGGCGGTGCGCTTGAAGATGTAGGTGAGATGGTAGTCGTCCCGGTATACGCCGTAATGCTCCTGCTCGCCGACCACGTGCGCGCAGATCGTCGTCTCGGGCATGGGCGCCAGCGCGTCGGCGCAGCGCTGCAGGGCGGCGTGGAGGAGGGCGTGGAGCTTATGCATGGCGTGCACTCGGGTGGCTGGTCGATATGGAACAGAAATCGGGCATGGACCGGTACGATCTCGCCGCGGCCCGCATGCTCCCTGGCGGATCGCCGGGGGTGGCTAGAGCAGGATCAGCGAGGTTTTCTCGGCGTCGCTGCGGATCAGCTGCTCGCCCTGGAGGTCCTGGACGAGCCGGACAAGGCGCCCCTGCAGTCCGAGGATCTCGTCGCCATGGCGCACGAGCAGCGGGTTCGGGCGGATGAAGCGCTGAGCCTCGAAGAAGGCGCGCACCCGGGAGGACGCGGCATCGAAGCTCGGGCTCGTGGCGGCGATGCAGAGGATGACGGCCGCCGGCGACCGGCTCACGCCTGCGTGGCAGTGGACGACGAGGCTGGCGTCGTCCGGGAGCTTGCGTGCGAAATCGACGATGGCGCGCGCATGGTCGGCCGAAGGCGCGAGGTAGCGCGCCGTCGGCTCCGAGAGGTCGTGGCAGGCGATGCGCAGGGTGCGGGCGGCGTCGATCCGATCCGGAGCGGGGCCGGCCTCGTTGGGATCGAGCAGGCTGAGGAGATGGGTTGCTCCCACCTTCGGCGCGAGCTGCAGGACCTCGAACTTGCTGCACAGATGGATATCCATGGAGCCCTCATATGGTTTCGCCCCAAGGTCCGGGACTTCGTGGAAGGCGAGCCGATATTCACGGGAGAGGGATATCGGCTTGCCGTTTCGGCGTGACTCGCCGACGGCCAGCCGAAGATCTGGCGCTCTCAGTCAGGGATGGGGGATCCTGGCGGCAACGAACTCGTCGTAGTCGACGCCCTTCACGAACTCGCCCGACAGCCGGCGCCGGCGCTTGGTGTCGTCGCCCGGCCAGTAGACGTTCGGGTGATGGCCGTGCGGGCTGTTGGCGTGCTCCTCGAGCCCGCAATCCAGGCACAGCCGTCCCCAGCGCGGCATGCCGGCGAACTGTGTGGCGATCACACGGGCATGCGGGCAGCGGCTCTGAGCGGCCAGGACCTTGCGGCGGTAGCGGCCGAGCGCGGTGCCGAGCTCAGCCATGGCCGCTTCGATGTCGGGTCGGCGCGATGGGAAAAGGCGGGAGAGAAGCTTCAGCATCGGGAACCGCTTCGGCCGGCTTGTGGCGATTGTCAGGGTATCAGCCGTTCCCGATATTGGGTCGCGCCGGCATCGAGGGATGCCGCCCTGACCCAAAGGCCTGGGCGGCATCCGAAAGATCATGGCGTCGATGAAACGAAGGAGGGAGCGAGGGCGGGAGAAGGACGGGAAAGCGTCCCGAGGCCGCGTGCGCAGAGCCCCGCGCGGGTCAGCTATGCCGGGCGTCCCGCGAGGCGCGCGGCAGGTTCTCGCGCGCCCAGAAACCGGTGGGCGCGCCGGTCGAGCAGGTCACGCCGACGATGTCGCGATCGGCCTGGATGAGGGCGATGGCGCGCTTCAGGTGGTCCTCGTCGATGCGCGGGCCGCACCAGAAATGGACGGTGCAGCCATTGGCGCTCACCAGCTCCGTGTTGTACGGCAGGTCGAGGCAGGTCCCCTCGGCCATGTCTTCGACGGAAGGGACAACGCGGTACCTGGCATTGAGCGTGGCGTTCATGGGGCGCTCCGTTCTGCATTCGGGCCTGACGCCGGGATGTCGGCCCGAATGGACTTGCGGGAGTCCTGCCGGGCGCGCGGTCGCTCGCCCGGGCGTGGGGCGCGATCTGGTCGCCCTGGAGGCTCAGCCGCTGACGATCTGGTGCGCGAGATCGGCGCCGGCGATGCCGGAGACCAAGGAGATTGCCGTCAGGAAGAGCAGGAACAGCCCGAGATAGACGGCCGTGGTCGCGGCGATCTCCTTCGGCGGCATCGGCGGGATCGGCAGGGCGCGATGGCGTCGCCGCTCGCTGAAGAATTCCGGAATGGAGAGCGCCATGATGACGGCCAGCACGTAGCTGCCCATGGTCCAGGTGACCGCTGCGCCGAGCAGGATGCCGACGGCGAAGGCCAGCATGCCGACCCGCGGTCCGATCGAGCTCGTGATCGACACCATGACGCGGCCGCCATCGAGAATGGCGATGGGCAGCAGGTTGAAGAGGTTGACCAGCGCCACCATGCCGACATAGGCGAACCAGCGGGGATCTCCGTCGGCCCAGCCGAGAAACGCCAGGGGTATGAGCGACAGCGCCCCGAAGGCCGGGCCCATGAGCGCCACGAAGGCCTCCTCGAAGCGCGAGCGCGACAGATCGCCGACGGCGACGGCGCCGATGAAGGGGATGAAGTACATGCCCTTGGTCGGCATCCCCATCCAGTTCATCGCCTTGACATGGCCCCATTCGTGGACGGCCAGAGCGAACAGGATGACGAATGCGAACTCCCAGCTGAAGAGCCAGGCATAGGAGGCCGCGCTGGCGCCGAGCAGCGCCGCCTTCACCAGCTTCGCGGATTTCAGCAGTTTGAATCCGAGGGCCAGCAGCGTGCCGAAATGGGCGCTGTATCGCTTTTTGGTCGGGGCCGTAATGTCGCTCATCGGTTCTGCCATGTCTCGTGGAGCTCTTTCCGGGCTGGAGCGGATGCCGGAAATCCATTCCTGGATATATGGGGGCGTCTGGCGCGGCGCCGGCCTGCCCGTCTAGGGCTTGGCAAGGGCGAGCTCGTAGAGCGCCAGCCGTCGCTTGCGGCCGGCCTTGTCGCCGACTCGCTGAAAGCCGGCGCGCCGATACCAGGCATTCGCCGGGATATCCTCCGGCGTGGCAAGACCGATTCGGGACTGGCCGCGGGCCCTGGCGGCCCCGATGGCATGTTCGAGGAGCGCCGTGCCGACGCCCTGACCTTGAGCCTCTGGGCGGACGCCGATCTCGTGCAGCGTCGTCGCGCCGTCCAGCCGGTGATAAAGGCGCATGAAGCCGATGACGACGGCATCCTGCGTCGCGACGACGAGGTGATTGCGGGCCCGAGCGCGCCTGGCGCGACGTTCGGCGATCGCGGCCTCGAGCACGGGACGCATGACGAAGCCGAACGCTCTTCGATTGGCGCTGGCGTTGGTGATCGCCTTGATCGCGACGAGGTCGCTCGCGCGGGCGCTCCTGAGGACCAGGGTGGAGGGGCGCGGCATCGCGTGGTTTCTCGGGTCTGTGATGCCGGACCTGACGCGCCCCGGCCCGACCGGTCCGCCGCCGCGCACCGGGATGCCAGGCCTTTGCATGTCGGCGATGGCGGGATCGTGCTGCAGCATCGTAGCTCCGGTCGATCGGGACAAGTCGGTCGGTCAGGCGACGCCGAGATCGCCCGCAAGGCGCTCGAGCTCGGCGGACGCGAAGAGCAGGTCGTGAGCGCTCGCGCGAGCAGATCGCTCGGAAAATTCCACGTAGCTGGGCCGGGAGAGCAGCTCCAGCAGGGGGCCGCGCCAGCTCTCGTAGCAGGCGGCGAGCCGCGCCGGGTCGAATGCGGCGGCCGCGGCCAGATCGGCGATGGAGTAGGTATGAATGACCGGCACGCCGGGCTGGCTGACAAGGACCGGCTTGTCGCGCAGCGGATTGATCCTGACGACCGCATCTTCCAGCAGGTCGGCCTGTTGCGTGACCAGGATGGCGCGAACGAGCCCAGGGAACGGCGGGAGCGCGATCCTGTGCCCCAGTCGCCGCATCTTCGCCGACGCGATCCTCACCCGTGTTTCGAGCGTGCGGATCGCCATCGTCTGGTCGCGGGCGATCTCGTCGAGCGCCTGCTGCAGGACGCGGGCCAGCGCCGCCGCCTCGTCTGGCGCAAGGGCGGCCTTGCGGGCGATGCCCAGCATGCCTTCGTGCACCTGGCCATCGAACACCCGCAGGTCGACGTGACCGCGCAGGCCGCCGATGGCGCAGCGCGCCGCGAGCGGCTCGAATCCATGGAAATCGTTCGTTCCAGATGCGCCATCGGCCGTCATCGCAGGTCCTCGCGGCGATGAGCCTCGATGAGGCGCGCCAGTTCGGCGGCAGCTTCAAGGCTGTCATGGGCGGACGGCGCACGGATCGTGCCCTGGAAATCGCCGTGCGCATCCGCCGACAGAAGGCTTGCGAGGTCCTCGCGCCAGCGCAAGAACAGGTGCTCGATCTCGGGGACGCCGGTCATCGCCGCGATGCTGGCGGCGCTGTAGCGGATATAGTGCGGGGAATCGGCGGGCCTGAGCAGGATCCCCTCGAGCTCCCGCCACTTGAGCAGGAGATCGAGGCGCTCCCTCGCCATGTCCGTTGCCCGGACGAGAACCGCGGCGCGCAGCAGGCGCGGGAAGGGCAGGGGCGCGATCGCCGGGCAGGCCTCGGCCAGGGCGCGCGGCAGGACATCGAGGTCGGCATCGAACAGGCGCAGAGGCATGCCCTGTTGCCGGCCCAATGCCAGGAACATCGCATCGAGACTGGCGGCCAGCGCCTCGTGCGGGCCCTCGTCGCGACAGCCCTCGGCCGTCAGCACACCGTCGATGAGAACCCTGTCCTGGAAACGGATGGTCAGCCGGCCGGTGACCCCGGCCCGTGCGGCGATCGCCGCGATGGGCAGGAAGCGCCGGTCTTCTTCCGCGCGGGTCGGGGTCATCGGCGGTCATCTCCCTATCAAGCAGTGCAAGATTTCCCGGATCCTGCCAGAAGTCCGGAGAAGTCGCCGGCCATGACGTCGGCGAGCCGCGCCGCGCGTCCTGTCCGGTGGTCGATCACCCGGTCGTCCTGGGCGCGGTAGGTCCGGATCTTGTCGCCGCGCTCGCCGCTGCCGAGCTGCGCCCGCCGTGCGGCGTTGGTGGCGTCGTGCCGCCTCGCCGCCGCGTTTTCGGCGAGGCGCCTCTCCAGGGCTGCCAGCGCGTCCCGGTAGTTGGCGTTGCGCTCGCGCCCCGTCGCGGTCTGGACGAGGCCCGAGGGCAGATGGGTGAGACGGAGGCAGCAGGCCTTCTTGTTGCGGTGCTGGCCGCCCTTGCCGGTGCCCGAATACCATTCGAGCGCGAGGTCGCGCGGATCGATGATCCGGCCGGCTGGCTGATCCGACGGATCGATCACGGCGACGGTCACGGTCGAGGTATGGACCCGGCCGCGGCGCTCGGTGGGCGGCACGCGCTGGAAACGGTGGCCGCCGGCTTCATGGTCGAGGGAGGAAAGATCGGCGCCGTCTATCTCGAGGACGATGCGCTGGAAGCCGGCGCCGGCGGGTTGCCGGGCGGCGAAGGAGGTCAGTCAGCCGACGCGGCCGAAATGGCGGATGTAAGCCTGGGCGAGCTCGCCCACCAGGAGACGCGCGTCCTCGCCGCCCTCGGCGGCGCGGATTTCGAGCAGACGCTTCATGATGATACCTCCTCATCGTCGATGGCGCGTGGCGCCGGGCGCGCGATCGGCGCGCCTGTCCCTGAATATAGGGCTCGAGCCCGCCGCTCGTCACGCCTGTCGGCGGTCGCCGTCACGCCATGGCGAAAACGATGACGCCGATCGCTCCGATCAGGGCCGTCCATCCGAGAAGGTCCGGCAAGGCGCCGATCAGGGGGAGGAGCGAGAGCGAAATGTCGCTCATGCGCCTGGGCGAGATGTGGCGGACGCGCATGGCGGGGCTCCGATTGCGGGGTGACCTGGGATCGGGGTCGGCGGCCGCTCAGGCGAAGCCGATGATCAGGAGAAGGACGGGAAGGGCGATGAGGATAGGCCGCCCCGCCGCGGCGATGCCGTGGAAGATCGTCGTGGCCAGGGCGGCGGTATCGCGGAAGAAGGCGCGCCGCGGCCCCGGCAGGTCGATCCACTGCTCCCAGGAACGGATGGCGCTCCCGTCCTGCGCCCGGTCGTGGCAGAGGGCCCAAGACCTTGCGCGCATCTGGCGCCAGTCAAAGCGCGTCCGGACATCGATCTCGGCATGGTGGAAGCCGTTGCGCACGACCCAGGGCAGAAACCGGGAATCGTGCAGGAAATCGGGCTCGCGCGAGCATGCATCCATGGCGCGTGGTTTCCCTGAGCGGAAAGGACGGGAGCGGAAAGGACGGGAGCGGAGTCCTCGGACTCCGCATTTCGGGCGAGGCGGTCAGGCCCCGCTCCCGGGTAAAGGCAGTTCGCCGGGCGGCGTGCAGCCGTCCGGCGCTTTGAGGTCTCTCGATTGCTGCGGGTCAGGCTGCGCGGCGGCGCAGGATCTCATCGATCCATCGCGTGCGCGACGCCGGACAGGTGTCGATGAACTGGTCCGGCGCCACCCTCAGCAGGCGGCGGATCTTGCGCGCGGCCGCGGGCTCCGGGCTGCCGGCCATCGGATCGGCGCCATGGGCGCGCAAGGCGGCGACGGCGTCCGCTGGAAGCCCGATGCCGAGCCGCCTGGCGATGGCTTCGGCGACCGGCAGGTTGGCCGGTTCGAGACGGGCGACGCAAGTTTCGAGCACGCCGGCGCTGGCGCCGATCTCGCGGCCCAGCTCGGCCAGCGACTTGCGCCGGCCCGTGGCGGGATCCGCCGAGGCTCGATCGTAGGCGGCCCGCAGCGCCGCCGCGATCCGCGCGGCGGCGGCGACCGCCGGGTGCGGTGCGCTGGGCGCGATCAGCAGCTCGCCCACCGGCACTCCCAGGATCGGCATGCCCCAGGCCGGATGGCCATAGCCCGGCATCTCTGCCGGCACGTGAACGCCGGCGAGCCAGGCTTGGGATCGGACCAGCGTGCGGACGAGCTCGGCGATGCGGCTGACGAGCCGGTGCGAATGATCTGGCATGGCTGCTCCGCATGGTTCTCGAGGGATGGCGCCCGGGTCTGAGTGCCGGGTCTGGGCGCCGGATCGGGGCGCCGGATCGAGGCGCCCGATCAGAGCGTCCGAGGCCGTCAGTCGCGAAGCTGCGGCTTCATGGATTGCGTGCCGTCGAGCGTCGTGCAGTAGGTTCGCGAGTTGATCTGCTTCGGGCAGACGAGGGCGCGCTCGTCGTCGATGTAGATCAGCTTGTCGGTTCCGACCCGGTTGGAAAGCGCGCGGGTCTTCTCGCCGGCGACCATCGCTGCGTTGAGGGCGGCGCCGGTGAGGCCCGCCGTCATGGCGACGATCGCGATCGATTTCAGGGAAATCACCATCTGACTCCTCGGCCGTTGCGGCGCCCGGGGGCGCCGGCCTGGCAAAGCTCGAATTGAAACCTGGCTCATGTCGCGGCTGGCGCCGCTCCGGCCCGTGGAGCGCGGGGGCCGGAGTCGTGTGCCAGCGCGTTCCTCGCGGACGGTCAGCCGCGCGGGCGCAGCAGATGATCGTCTTTCACGATCCAGCGATTGGCGGCGTCGACCGCCGGCCGTGGCCGCCGCTCGATCTCGAACCGGCCGCGCCAGGTGGCGAGCGCGGCCAGGATGAAGGCGGCGGAGAGGACCATGCCGAGCAGGACGACTGCGCCGCGCAGGAAGGGGATGAGAAGATCCATCGCAAGTCCGCCCTGATCTCGGAATGCCGCTCTCAAGCGGCGCTCGTGTCGAGCCGGCGCGCCGGCCGGTTGAGCGCAAAGAGCTCGAGGTCGGGAAGCGTGGGCACGGCGCCCAGCCGTCCGGCTCTCCGATAGAGATAGCCCTGCTTGACGACGTGAGTCCCGGAGATGCCGTCGAACTCGATCTGGCAGCGGCCATCGCCGCGGCTGTAGGAGATCACCTTGCAGGCGCGCACCGGCGCCATCTCGTTCGGCGCATCGATGCCCTCCAGAGGGTAGTCGGTCCAGGCATCGAGCGATCGGCGCATCTGGCGGGGATCGACCACATAGGTCTTCTCGAGCCGCTCGAGGAGGTCCCAGGTCCTGGCGTGCCAGATCGAGATCCAGGCGTCGCCCCTGCCGGCCGGAACATGGGTCCTCTCGATCTCGAGACGGCGCACGCCAAGCGCCTGGCGGGCCTCGCGCCTGAGCTTGCGCATCGAGCGCACGATGCCGTAGGCCACGCCCATGCCGGGCACGCAGAGCAGATACCAGGTGGCGCTGTCGGCGCCGTCGCGGTGGCCGCTCGCGGGCAGCACCAGGATCAGCCGGTAGTCCTTGCCGTAAAAGACCGGGAGGACGGGCATGTGGTTCTCCGTTGTGGGTGAGCTGGCCGGCGGCAGGCCGGCATGGCAATCGAAGCCCGGTCTCGAGCGACTGGCGTCGCCTCGGAAATCCGGCGCTCCTCGGCTCGGGGGCCGGATCGCGAGGCGTCTCTCAGGATTCGTCGATGCGCACTCCGACCACGCCGACCGGCGTCAGCCCGTCGAGCCTGAAGTCGTTCGCGGCCACCTCGGCGCCGTCGTAGACGGGAGACAGGTCGATCCGGACCGGCGTCACGGGCACCGAATCCGGGTGGCTCAGCGTGCCCTTGAGGGTCCCGAAGCAGCGCGACAGGTCGAGATGATCGAAATCCTCGACCGGATCGATGCCGCCATGATCGGGGGTCACGTAGAACATTCCGCTCGCCTCCGGTTCAATGCTCTGGGTTGCCGCCGGCGCCGTCATGTGCGAGCCATCCGCATGACGGCGCCGGCCCGGCGTCCTTGTCCCGGGGCTCTGAGGACATCCGGCATTCGAATCATGCCCCATGGGTGAGGATCGGGCAACGCCGCCCGGGCGCACGCCGCCCGCGGTCTGCGGGCGCCTTTACGGATCGTTTCCCATGTCGGAAACGGCGAGACCGGACGACCCAACATCGGATGCCTGGAGCGACGCGCGTGCCCCTCCCGATCGATCGGGCATGTCCGTCGGAATCGCATTCGGTGCCGCCGCCATGACGCAGATCTTCGATGTGAGCCGGGTTTCGCCGCCGGCCGGACAGCCGGGCCAGAGCGGGAACGCCTCCAGCGCACCGGCCGCGAGCGAGCGGGTCGCGCGGGCGATGCGCCTGGCCGCGACAGAGGCGGTGCTGCCGCGGTTTCGCCGGCTGGCTCAGGGCGACATCGCCAGGAAGGACGATCGCAGCCTGGTGACGGCGGCCGACCTCGAGGCCGAGGCGATCCTGTCGCTCGAGCTCGGGCGCCTGCTGCCGAACGCACGGATCATCGGTGAGGAAGCCTGTGCGGCCGATCCCGCGCTCATCCACGCGCTCGACGATGGCGGCCTCGCCTGGATCGTCGATCCTGTGGATGGTACCCGCGCCTTCGTCGAGGGCGATCCGCGTTTCGGCATGATCGTCGGCCTCGCCTGCGCCGGGCGCATGGTGGCGGGCTGGCTGTATTTCCCGGCGATCGACATCATGGTCGAGGGGCGCTCGGGCTCCGGCGTCACCATCAACGGCCACCCGGCAAGGCCTGCGCCCGGACGTGCCGAGCCGTTCCCTTATGTCGGGCGCTACAACCTCCGCCACACGCCGATGGCGCAGAGGGTCCCGTTCAGCGACCTGCTGCACGACCACCATGGTCTCGTGGCCGACACCCATAGCTCCTACGAATATCTGCGGCTGCTGGCCGGCCGGCCGGGACTCTACGTGAGCTCGCATGTCACGCCCTGGGACACGGCGACGGGGGTATTCCTGGCGCGTGAAGCGGGGATGGCGGTCGGCTACATCGACGGCCATGCCTACGGCCTTGTCGACATGATGGCGGGGACGCTGCTCTACGCGCCGGACGAGACCGCCTGGAAGCTGGCGCGCGACACGCTGTTTCCGGCTGCCGGACCGTCGTAGGCGGCGGCGTAGAACCCCTCCAGGATGGCCATGCATAGATCGATGACGGCCTTGTCGCGATCTGGAGAAGCGCGTTGCGCGACCGCGCGGCGTCCGCCTCGGCCAGAAAGGCGATCCTGTTCGTCGCGCGTCATCGGTTGCGCCTTCGCGCCAGCTGTCCGGTGGCCCGGCCCGGGCGACCCATCATCTCGAATGTGTTCCAAGGAGCGCGGCCTGTCCGGGCGGCGGCGCTCGTCGCATGGCATCAGGACAAGTTTAGTTTGCTGACGCTCAAAGCCTTCCCGCGAACCAGTGACTCACTGCATTCGAGACCGAAAGCGGTGTGCCGTCCGGCGCAAGACGGGAGATGCCGCGGGACGTCACCTCGGCGTCGACCGCCAGGAGATTGCCAAGCGGATCCTGCCAGGTGCGGAGCGCGTGGCGGGCAATCCCGGCGGACGCGTCGCCATCTCTGGCGAGCCGGTCGAGCCGGTCGAGCGCCGCAGCCATCCCATCGAGCCGGACAGGGTCGGCGACCAGCGGCAGGACTCTGGGCATGCTGGCCTTCTGGAGAGGTGTCGAGAGGCGGACCAGGATCGCGGCAAGCTCGCGGGAGTCCGGCAGCAGGGCAGCGGCCTTCAGGCGATCGTGATGGCTGAGGAACCGCGCAACGAGGCCGTCCCGCTCGAGGATTTCCGCCTCGATCAGGTTGCGCCGGAAGGGTTTCGAGAGCAGGGCCTGGAGGAGGGAATTGGGTTCCGGGCAAGCAGCCAGGTCGAGCTCGACCCAGGCACGGACCAGAGGAGGGTCGTCCGGCGTGGAAAATTGCGGCGGACGCGGAGCGCCGCCGGTGGCGGCGGCCAGATCTCCGGCAATCCTGCAGAGGTTCCTGATCTTGACGAGCCGGCTTTTCCGGCGGTTGGTCTCGGTTCTCGCGGAAGAGCGAGCGTGCATGATGCTCGGGTCCTAGATGCCGTGAAGCTCGCGGCAGACGACGCCGTAGGTCGAGAGCGTGGCGCCTGGGATCATGTCCCGTTCGCCCGCCCTGCGAGAGAAGCCTCGCCTGCTGATGAAGGCGTCGATCGCCAGCACCAGGATGAGCGGCTCCTGGATCGCGCGAAGTTGAGCCAGCACGGCGTCCGCGCAGGCGTTCCCGTCCTCTGCCATCCCCTTCAGCACGCCGATGCCGGCGGCAATCTCGGCCAGGACCGGCGGATCGGGCTCCAGGGGAAACTCCACGGCGTCCGGTTCGCCGGGCGTGACGGCGCGCGCCAGGGGGTGGGCGAGCTCGAGATCTGCCGGTGCCCGCGCCGCTTCCGCCAGGATCTCGTGATGTGACACGAACTGCGACATCTGCGGATCGTCGGCGAAAGACCGCATCTGAGTCAGCATGTCGGCGAAGCTCATGCCCAGGAGCGCCTTGAGAAAAGCCTTGAGCTCCGGATATGCGCGGGCCGCTCTGTCGATTTCGATCCAGGCCTCTACCGCCGCGATCTCGTCCTCACTGCCGCGCTCGAGGACATACCCGCTATAGCCGGGTCGCGCCGTCCCGGGTACGAGAAGGGCGAGCGTCCAGGCGAGCGACACCAGGGCGCGCTGACGTTTGGGCAGCCTGTTCTTCGACTTCCCGGTCATGGAATGCCTCCCACCCTGACATGGCGCTCATGCGACTTGGCTGCCGGAAATCCCGGCCCGGGCGCCTAGAGCCCGAGCGGCCGCGTCGGCGTCGGGCCGTCGTCCCCGGATCGCTCTTGCCGCTGTCGTTGCGGACGCGCCTCGTTGTCGCGGCGGATCGCCTCAGCGAGCACGAGAAGGGCGTTCCTGACGCGCAAGCTCATGCCGCCCCCGCCCAGGCTGCGAAAGCGCAAGGCGCCGAGACGCGCATTGGTCTTGACCCAGAGATCGCCATCGGGGCTCAGCGCCACGTCGATGGTCTGCGTCGTGTCGCCGTCGCAATCGTCCTGGACGCGCGCATAGACGATGCCGGGCTGCAAGGCCCGGAGCCAGTACGAGCCCTCCAGCACGGTGTCGAGGGCCTCATCGAGCGTCTTCGCGTCCGGTGCTTCTCGGCCGGCAGCATTGCTTCGAGACATCTGGCCGTCTCCTTCGATCCGGGGGTTCGCAAGCGCATGAGAAGCGCGGCCGCTCCGCGGCGCCCGGCGCCTGCCGGCACCCGGCGCCGGCTTGCGGCGGGCGCCGGGACGCCGTGCTTCGGCGATCCCGCGATCCGGACTGGACTCGCCGCCTCGGGATCCGCGACCCGGACGGCGGAATGGCGCAATCGCAAGCTCAGCGCAGCTGCGCCTGGAGATATGGTCCGCGTTTCGCGGGCGCAGCGACCGTTCTCTCCTGCCAGGGCTTGCGTGCGCCTCTGGGCTTGAACAGAATCGCTCCGGGCCTGGACGGCGCCGCATCGTGCAGCTGCCCCTCCCCGGCGATCCAGACCGCCCAATGCCGCCTCCCGGCCTCTTCGAGGAAGCGATCGAGCGCCTCCGTGCTCTCGGCGTCCGCGTTCATCAGGCTCCAGCCCGCCTCGCCGCTTCCCGGATGGCCGGCATCCTCGAAGACCCGGAAGGTGACGCCGGCGCGCCGCCTGACGCGCGGCAGGCTCGCCTCGGCGGCTGTCCTGAGGTCGTCCGGATCCTGGAAGGTTTCAGGGCGGATCTGGTGCGCGCCAATGATGCCGCCGCCGCGCAGGATGTTGCAGTCGGCGGCGACGTCAGAAACCAGCCAGCCCCGCTCCTCCCGGCTCACCAGATACCATCCGAAGGCGGTGGCGCAGACGAGCCCGGCATCGGCGAGGCCGCGGCTCCGGGCGTAGTCCAGGATGGCCTGGCCGTTCGGGCAGCTCGCCGGGGAGGCCAGGGGAAGATCGCGAATGTCCATAGGGGCTCTCCTCGTCGGGATGGTCGCGGGCGTTGCGTTTCACGGGGCGCGCGCGGGGGGGCCATCCCGCGTTCAGAAATCGTTGGCCTCGGCGAACAAGCACGCCTCGGAAGCGTCGAGGACGAAGCCGAAATAGGCGACCGCGGGCTCCGTGGTCTCGACGACGCGCAAGCATGATCCACCGGTATCCGCGAGCCCCCAGCTATGCGGCCGCCACATGCCGTCGCCGCTCAGGTAATAGCCGGTGGCGATGGCGATGCGGCCCTTCGAGCCCCGCCACAGCATGGCGGTGTTGGCGTGACACTCGCCCGTCCGGCCGCGCCGGCGGACGAGGCCCTCTGGCGAGAACAGGCGGCCGCGCTCCAGGATCGCGTCGAGATCGGCTTCCCAGGCGGGAAGGCAGACCCGCTCGCCGCCGAAGCGCAGCAGGCCGTCGACCAGACGCTGCCGTTTGGCGGCGAGACCGCGGCGTTCCTCCGGCGACAAGGTCCCTTCGCGCGCGGCCGGAAGGACGTCGATCGTCGGATACATCTCGTCGAAGCGGCGCTTCCACTCGTCGTCCATGGGCGTGGTGACGATGGAGAAGGGCGCCGGTTCGTCGAGCGCAGTCCGGGCTTCGCGTGCTTGCGCCTCGAGCGGCGTGTGCGGCAGCGGCTTGCTCATGAGGGTTCCAGTCGCGTATGTGCGCGGGCGCTCGGTTCAGTCCTGCTTGGACGCAGGGGAGAGCGATTGGCGGCATTCCGGAGCGCCATTTGACGGTGCGCATGAGCCGGCGCTCGGAGATCTCAGGACGGCGGCTGCAATCCCGGTTCGCGGCGGCGGATCGACTGGAAGGCGGCGTCGCGCCAGCTCCCTCGGATCTGTCCGGACTGAAAAATCCCGGCTTCTCGCGACGAGAGGAGACGGCCGGCAGCCCGGTCCCAGAGATCGGCGGAGCCGCCGACGCGGGGAAGCGCCTCAGGATCGAGCCACGCGGCCAGGAGGTCGGGTGCGTCGAGCGCGTCGACGATCCACCCCTGGAGGGCCTCGGAATGGCGCGCCCGGCCGATGACCGTCATATCGGCGGCGTTCACGAACAGGCGCGCGGTCGTCGGGTATTTCTGGACGTGACGGCCGGCGGCCGATTGCAGCCGCCCCTCGAAGCTGCGCATGTTCTCGGCGCCATAGAGATTGCCCTCGATATCGATCACCCAGCCGTCCTGGCAGCCATCCTGGCCGGCGCCGAGCTCGCTGGCGGAGCGCGAACCGACGATGGCGCTTCCCGGGCGGATCGCCTGGTGGACGGAATGTGGGACGGACGCGCTGGGCAGGAGGATCGGCAGGATTTGGACCATGGAGCGTTTCCGTTCTCGAGCGGTACTTGCGCTTTGGATGGGCGGACCGCAGGTACAATGCTGATCAGAGAGCCCGATATGGGTCAGCGCATAGCGGCCGATCATACGCCTCGGCGCATGAGGCCGAAACCCGGGGCAGCGCAGACTTCAATGTCGCGTCGGACAGCGCCCGGTCGGCTCCTTGTGGATGCGGCGCTGAGTCATCCGCTTCAGGAGCGCCAGATGTCGCCGGGTCAAGGACGACCAGATCGTGCGTGCCGGCCGGGGTGGGCTGAAGGCCGGATCGGCCTCGGTGGCGCTGCAGCGGTCGCTTTGGAAGGGCCCGCGCATGGCGAGGATAGACCTCGGATATCCCATGCCGGCGCCGGCGCGCCGCTGAGCCTCGAGGAAATCGGAAAGCTCTTCGGGAGAGGAGAACCGGTGCCAGAAGCTCTGGCGTGCGCCGGGCGGCGCATCGATGTGATGGACTTCGCGGAGATGCACCATGCCGAAGCCCAGTCCGGCCGGCGCAGGATCCAGGGCGCCGATGGCGACCAGGCGTTCCTTGCGAGCTGTCATCGGGCGCTCCGTGCTCGTTGGCGACCGGCTTGTCGCCCGCGCGTTCGCGAGGACTCGCGCGCGGCGACAAGGGCCCGCTGACGGCTTGCCGGGTCCGGTCGGAACGAGAGCCGCCCAGCAGGTCGGACATCCATATGGCGCCAGTGATGCGCGACCGCCGGTGAGATGGCGGCTTGCCTATGAGCGGCGGACGCCCGCGATATGCTACGGAAACGGGAACACGCGTGCCGGACGATGCTGGCGTCGCGGGGGCTCACCCGGCGCGCGACGCCTGGCAATCGCACGAACGGTTACAGGGATCTCCAGATTGCGCGACGTGCCGATCCGGTCCCACGCCGGCGGCGATGACGGCCATTGCGTCGGCGAGGGTCGCGAAGCGGTCGGCGCTACCTCGTGCGACAATCGTGAAGTTGGGCGAGAGGCCGCTGCTAGTCTCCCGGCGGCCGGAGATCGGATCCCTATCGCTCCAATGCGCAGAGCGTGGCGATGAGCGAGGGCAGCCACGCGCGGTCGACGGTGAGCACACGCTCGGAGTCGCCATGGTCGGGCTCTCCGAGCCAGACTTCGACGATCCTTCCGCCTTCGATCTCGCGCGTGGTGAATGGATTTCGGCCGGTGAATCTCGTTCGCATGACATGAGCGCCCTGGTTCTCGGGTTGAGGCGGCCGCATCCCACGGGATCAGGCGGAAGCTGGTGGATTGAGCCCGCTTGCAGAGGAGATCACCTTGAGAAGATCCGATGGAACGGCCTCTCCAAGCCGGGCGTCCTCGGCGCCGGGCCGATACGCGCCGCCCTCCGGTCGGATGGCATAGCCGTATCGACCCGTGCCATCGAAAGAGGCGACCGCGTTCCCGGCGTGTCCGCAAATCCAGGTGAGGACCACTTCGCCGTCGTCGGCGGCGCTCACGAGGGGCGCGGCGGCGCTTGCGGGCAGGGCCTCGAGAAAGACGATCGCATCGGCGATCGCGCCTTCGAGCACCGCCTGGTCCTCGATGCCCATCCGTTCCAGGCGCCGGCGGAGCGCCCGCGCCGATTGGATGGCGCTGACGATGTCGGTCATCGCTGTTTCCTTCGATATCGGGGACGCCGCGGGGTCCGACAGGGGCCTGCGCGGGACTAGGTGCGCGCTGGCCAGAACCGCTCGACGTCCTGGCCATCGGCAGCCTCTTGCAGGGCGCGCGGGGTGCAGCTTTCGGCCCAGTCGACGATGCGCCCAGTGGCGAGATCGATCTCCAGCATGACGTAGTCGCCGTAATGATCGCCCGGCATGAAGCCCGGCACGT
>JRYH01000139.1_pt1 | contig 27388 bp, 27 predicted proteins | sample 235351 | NCBI WGS metagenome assembly JRYH01 (sample SAMN03074221, study PRJNA261480) | activated sludge metagenome | biome: Wastewater Treatment Plant; feature: Wastewater; material: Activated sludge; isolation source: activated biomass of a wastewater treatment plant treating wastewater... ...
GCGCGGCCCGAGCGCAGGAACGCGATCACCGCGCAGATGTATGCGCAACTGGCCGACGCGCTCGAACGCGCGGCGACAGCGGAAGCGGTGCAGGTCGTGCTCGTCACCGGCAGCGACGAGGCATTCACCGCCGGCAATGATCTGGCCGATTTCCTCGAAGAGCCGCCGACCGGCCCGGAAGCACCGGTATTTCGCTTCCTCGTCGCGCTTTCGTCCTTCCCCAAGCCGTTGATCGCCGCCGTGTGCGGCCCGGCCGTGGGAGTCGGCACGACGATGCTGCTGCACTGCGATCTCGTCTACGCCGGCGACAACGCCAGATTCGCGCTGCCCTTCGTGCATCTCGGCCTGTGTCCGGAAGGTGCCTCCAGCTATCTGCTGCCGGCCATTGTCGGCTACCAGCGCGCCGCCGAGAAACTGCTGCTGGGCGAACCTTTCGACGCCGCCGAAGCGAGGGAAATGGGGCTGGTCAACGGCGTGTTCGCTCCGTCCGAAACGGAAGCGCACGCATTCGAACAGGCGCGGAAGCTGGCGACGCGTCCGTCATCGTCCCTGCTCGCGACGAAGGCACTGCTCAAGAGCAGTTCGGCTGCGATCGTGCGCGAGCAGATGAACGAGGAAGGACGTCATTTCCTGCGCATGCTCGGTGAGCCGGCCGCGCGCGAGGCCTTCCGCGCCTTCCTCGAGAAGCGGCCGGCGGATTTCTCGACGCTCGACAGATAGTTCATCGTCACGGTCCGGCTGTCGACGCGTTTCCACGGGCCCTGACCGGTGGCTGCGGCAACACGGCCTGGCTGTTTCACTTGCCTGCCTGCCGTACCTCTCTCTTTGCCTCAATCCTTGAAAGGATCGACCACGTCGGGGCCAGCCATCACCACGATCAGCGGGCGCAGCGTGTGCTGCACCATGATGGTGCCGCGCAGATCGGCGAAAGTCGGTGTTGCACCCTTGCGCACGGGAATTCTCCTGGAAACGATCGATTGGATGCATCGTCCACCAGGTGTTTGCAGTCTGCCGGACCGCCCCGGGGGCAATCGGATGCACCGGCCGGGATTCGTGTACGGTGACGGGCAATGTGCCGGACGGAAAACCCCGCCGGCTCTGCACAAGAACCACTGACAAGGAGATCGAATCATGGCTGACGCCTGGCTGACCACCCTCATCACCGACACGCCGCAGGAAGGCTTCGAACTCGCGATCACGCTGAGCCGACGCGGAGTCAAGTACACGCAGCCGGACGCCGACGTGCTGCACAAGCTGCGCCCGGTCTATGCCAACGATGCCGATGCGCTGACGGCAGCCTCGCAGGTCATCGCCATCAATTTCCAGACAGTGGCGGCGGCGAACAACTACTGGCGCAAGTGAGCTGGCCACCGGGCCAACCACCGTGCCAACAGCGCGGCTGATCGGGCGGCTGACCGATCGGAGCCGGCGGGCTGCTCCGATCGGACGACGGGTCGCGCGCGGATGGCGTGCGGCCGGCACGTCGAGTGCATCCTCCGCGCAGCCGGCTGCGGCTGTTTTCCTTCTGCGAGGCAGGCCACAGCAAGGGCCATCGCACGGCGGACTCCCGGACCCGACTGTAGACCGATGAACGGGAATGCGATGAACAGACATCTGCTGGCTGCGCTTTCGGCGCTGGCGTTCACGTCTGCCTGCAGTCTGCCGGCTCCGGTTCCTGACGGCGCGGGCACCATGCCGGCTGTGGCTGCGGACGAGGGGATGCTGCCCTTGTCATGCAGCGCACAAGTCGTGCATCACGAATGCGAAGGCGGCGCGCACATCGATGCGACGTATCCGACCGCCGACACCGCGTGCATTCGCTACCTCGGTGTCGTCCACCCGATGCGCATCGCGATTTCGGCCAGCGGCGCGCGCTATGTCGGGGACGCGCTCGAATGGTGGACCAAGGGCCGGGAAGGCACCCTGTCCCGCCTGCTGGAGGACGGGACGTCCGGCGAAATCATCGAGCGCTGCGTCGTTCAGGCCGAACCGGGACGCTGATTACTTCACACGTTCCGGGTGCCGGCCGAAGGCACTTCGCGTGGTCGTCGTTCGTCGTCGGTGGCGACGTAGGTCAGCGTCGCCTCGGTCACCTTGACGCATTCGTCGTTCAGGCGATTGCGCTGCGCCCAGACTTCGACCCGCACGGTGATCGACGTGCGCCCGACGCGGACGATGTCGGCATAGAAGCTGAGCAGGTCACCGACGAAGACCGGGTGCTTGAACAGGAAGGAATTGACCGCGATCGTTGCCACGCGCCCGTTGGCGCGACGGCTGGCCGGGACCGAACCGGCCAGGTCGACCTGCGACATGATCCAGCCGCCGAAGACGTCGCCGTGCGCATTCGCATCGGCCGGCATCGGCATCACTTTCAGGTCGGGGCTGCGTTCGGGCAGGATGTTTTCGGAAGTCGGCATCATCGGCGTCGCTGTCCATGGCCGTACTGCGATGGCGGGGTGTAGGGCCGGGACGATCCGGCACCGGGAGATGACCGGTACGACGGCCCCGAGTGCCATCGACCGGGTGTGCCTTCATCCGGGCGCAGCGGTGGCCGGGTTCGTGGAGCATCGGTCTGCGCGGGCGGCGTCGTTCGTGGGGGACGGGTCTGCGAGGCCCCCGGATGCGGGCCCGGTGGGCGTGTGTGCGGCGCCTGTCCGTACGGTGGCCGCGGGTGCGGTGGTTCGGGGCGGGGCGGACGTTGTGGCCGGTCGATGCGCCGCGGGCGCGTATGGTACTGGTAGCTGAAGCCGAATGTCGCCCAGGGCAGGGCCGGGTGGCCGTAATAGCCCGGGTACAGCGGTGGCGCCACGTACACGGGCGGCGTGACGATCGTGGTCGACGGCAGCGCCGGAACCGTGGCGTACGGAACCGTTTCCGACGAGGCAGCGGCAATGTCCGCCGACACCGCGTGCACGGCATCGATGAGGTCCGGGCCGGCGCCGGCCTCGAGGAGCAGGTCGATGTCGTCGGCACTCGCGACCGCGAGCAGACCGCGTGTCCTGACCGCCTGCACCAGTTCTTCCTGCGTCTGGCCGGCGCGCAGGCCGACGATGAGTTCACCGATACTCAGCGGCTGCCCGTATCCGGGCGCCTGCACAGCCCAGGCCGTGGGCAGTGCAGTGATCTCGCCGTATCGCACTTCGTCGCCTGTGGCACAGCCGGTGAGCAGCATGGCGGCGGCAAGACCGGCGGCGGCCTGCAGGGCTCTCGTCGGCCTGCCGGAGCGGCGCTGCACCGGGTTCGACGTCCAATGCCCGGCTCGTCCTGAATCCTCGTGGCCCAAGGTCTGCTTCCTCGTTCGTCCGCGTGTGCGATCATCGATCGCAACGCCCAGGCTCGTCGTCGACGATACCGCATTTGTGCCCTGGCGGTCAGCGCCGATCCGCTCGGCAGGCTGTCGCCGGTGCGGGAAATCGGGGAGCAGGCGAAATGGAGCGGGCGGCAGAGAGGTCTTCCGTCCGCGAAGGTGAAGCGATGGCCGATCCGCGCCGATTGCTGCGCGACAGTTTCGATGCCGCCGTGGCGGCCGCCGATCCGGCACGCGTACTGATCGGGACACTGCCTGCGGCTGACGAAATCGCACGCGTGCGCCGTACGCGTGTCCTCGGCGCCGGCAAGGCGGCCGCCGCCATGGCGCGTGCAGTCGAGACGCACTGGCCGGCGGATGCTGCGCTCGATGGACTCGTCGTGACCCGTCACGGCCACGGCCTGCCGTGCCGGCGCGTCGAGGTCGTCGAAGCCGGCCATCCGCTGCCGGACGAGGCCGGTCAACGGGCGGCGGCGCGCATGCTCGCCCTGGCCGCCGAAGCGGCGTCGGACGAGCTGCTGATCGTGCTCCTGTCGGGTGGCGGTTCGAGCCTGCTCGCTCTGCCGGTCGACGGGGTGCCGCTCGACGATCTCGTTGCCGTGACGCGTGCGCTGCTGGCCAGCGGTGCGCCGATCGAGGAGATCAACATCGTGCGCAAACATCTGTCGCGCATCCTGGGCGGACGCCTGGCGCAGACAGCACGCGCACCGATCCTGCTGCGAATGATTTCCGATGTGGCCGGTGACGATCCGTCGTCGATTGCCAGCGGCCCGTGTTCGCCGGATGCGAGCAACCATGCCGATGCCCTGGCCGTGCTGCGGCGCTGGCGCGTCGATGCACCGGCGAGCGTGCAGGCGCATCTGAAGCGCGGCGTGCGCGGCGAAGTCGCCGAAACACCCAAACCCGGTGACCCGGTCTTCGAGCGCGTCGATGCGCGCGTGGTCGCCTCGGCGCGTGCGAGTCTGGCGGCGGCCGCTGCGGTTTTCGAACGTGCCGGCGTGCGCCCGGTCATGCTCGGCGATACCGTGACCGGAGAGGCGCGCGACGTTGCCCAGGTGATGGCGGCGCTCGCGCGCGAGATCTCCCGTCACGGCGTGCCGTTTGCGCCGCCGGTGGCGCTGCTCTCCGGCGGCGAATGCACGGTGACGATCCGTGGGGGTGGCACGGGCGGGCCGTGTGTCGAATTCCTGCTCGCGTTCGGTCTTGCCCTGCAGTGGCGCGACGTGCCGCGCACCTGGGCGATCGCGGCCGACACCGACGGGATCGACGGCATCGGCGGACACGCTGGTGCCGTGCTGACGCCCGACTGGGCCGCCCGGGCGAGCGCTCTCGGCCTCGATGCGCGCGCCTGTCTGGACCACAATGATGCCGGACGCTTCTTCGCTGCACTCGACGACCTCATCGTGACCGGTCCGACGCGCACGAACGTCAATGACTACAGGGCCGTGCTGGTGACGTCAGACCGCGCCTGATCAGGAGGTTCAGGGAGATTTTGCTGGAGGAGACGATGTCGCCGCGGGGATACCGCTGTCGCGGACGGAAGACACCGGGCGTGCGAACGCCGGCGCAGGGAATCCGGACGGTGATCCGGACGAACAAGGGCCGCACAGGGCAGGCGATGGCAGCGAGGCCGTGGCAGACGGCAAGGAACGGCACGAACAGGGAATGACACGAACAAAGGAATGATACGAACAAGTGATGGAAATGAGTGACAGTCCTGAAGAAACCGGGGCGGGGCCGCAGGCGCACCCGTCCACTCCCGGGAATCCGGCGGGCGCACCCGGGCGTCTGGAACTGACCCGGCCGGACGACTGGCATCTGCATCTGCGCGACGGCGAGGCCCTGCGTGCCGTCGTCGCCGCGACCGCCGCGCAGTTCGCGCGCGCCATCGTGATGCCCAATCTGCTGCCGCCGGTGGTCACCGTGGCCGATGCGCTGGCCTACCGGCAGCGCATCATCGACGCGTTGCCAGCCGGTGCGCGTTTCGATCCGCTGATGACCCTGTATCTGACCGATCGCACACCGGCTGACGAGATCCGCCGTGCCGGCGAGAGTCGGCACGTCGTGGCCGTGAAACTGTATCCGGCCGGGGCAACGACGAACTCGGCTGCCGGCGTCACCGATCTGCGGCGCGTCTGGCCGGTGCTCGATGCCATGCAGGCCACGGGCATGCCGCTGCTCGTGCACGGCGAGGTCACCAATCCCGAGGTCGACGTCTTCGATCGGGAAGCCGTCTTCATCGAGCGCGTGCTGATTCCGTTGCGCAGTGATTTTCCGGCGCTGCGCATCGTCTTCGAGCACGTGACCACGCGCGAGGCGGTGCAGTACGTCGAGCAGGCGGCGGAAGGCATCGGCGCGACGATCACGCCGCAACACCTGCTGCATGACCGCAACGCACTGTTTGCCGGCGGACTGCGTCCGCACCGCTACTGCCTGCCGGTACTCAAGCGCGAGGTGCACCGGCGCGCGCTCGTGGCGGCGGCCACCGGCGGCAATCCGCGTTTCTTTCTCGGTACCGACAGCGCACCGCATGCACAGCACGCCAAGGAACATGCGTCGGGTTGCGCCGGTTGCTACAGCGCGCCGCATGCGCTCGAGTCCTACGCCGCAGCGTTCGAGCGGGCCGGAGCGCTCGAACGGCTGGAGGCCTTCGCCAGTTTTCATGGTGCCGATTTCTACCGCCTGCCGCGCAATGGCGAACGCATCGTGCTGCAGCGCGAGGACTGGATCGTGCCGGAGCATCTGCCGTTCGGGGCCCATGCCATCGTGCCGCTCGCGGCTGGCGAGACACTGGCCTGGAAACGGGTCGACACTGGCCGCGGATCTTGATGCTGTCGTGCGGAGATCCCGTCAAACGCGAGGACATTGCACAATATGGAATGAGACAGGTACAATCTTCGGCGGGAGCAGGTCGGGCGGTCGCGGCCACCACGGTGGTCGAGGAAGGTCCGGACTCCACAGGGCAGGATGCTGGCTAACGGCCAGGCGCAGCAGGCCGCAAGGCTCAAGGCGACGGAAAGTGGAACAGAAAGTACACCGCCCAAGCGGCTTCCCGCGGGAAGCCGACGGCAAGGGTGAAAAGGTGAGGCAAGAGCTCACCGCGCGCGTGGCGACACGCGTGGCACGCCAAACCCCATCCGGAGCAACATCAAATAGGCATGCGTGCGGGTTTCGATCCGCACGGGGCGGCCCGTCCCGGGCATGCGGGTGGATGGCTCGAGCGGCCGGGTAACCGGTCGCCCAGACGAATGACCGTCACGCCGGGTTGACCGGCGTACAGAATCCGGCCTACAGACCGGCTCCCGCTTCTCTTTCGTCTCCCTCCGCCCGTTCTTCTCCGCCTCTTCTCCTCCGCTCGTTCTCCCCCGCTCTCTCTCCCCCGCCGCGTCCCTTCTTTTCCCTCCCCCTTTCCGCTCGTCTTCCCGGTCGTGCGCCTCCGGCGGTTGCGTCCGCAACGCGGCGTGTCGCACGCTTTCCGGGTGTCCGTCTTTCTCCCGTTTTGCTGCCCGCTTCCGGCCGCTCGACCCTCCCGGCGGGGCCTCTGCCCCGGTGATGCGACGCGCGCATCGTTCGCCGCTTGCCTTGTTCAACCCTTTTCCGTAGAGTGGCATTCGGTGTAAATAAGTGCAATTTTGTGGGAGGAGACCCCCTGAAAAGTGGGTTTTCGCCCCGCGCGTGGCCGGGCCGGGGGCTGAATGTATCAGGGAAGCTCTGCATTGCTGCTCGATGCGAAGGGCCGGATGACGGTACCGACGCGGCATCGCGATGCGCTTTCCGATGAGTGTGAGGGCAAACTTACACTGACCAGACACCCGGACGGCTGCCTGCTGCTTTTCCCTCGGCCGGTGTGGGAAACACACCGCGAACGTCTGGCGACCCTGCCGATCGGTGCGCGCAACTGGACGCGCATCTTTCTCGGCAATGCGCTGGATCTCGAGATGGACGGGACCGGTCGCATCCTCATTTCGCCCGAATTGCGTGCCGCGGCTTCCCTGACGCGCGAGGTAATGATGCTCGGCATGGGCAGCCACTTCGAAATCTGGGACAGCGCATTGCTGGCGGCCAAGGAACGGGAAGCGATCGAAGCGGGCATGCCCGAAGCGATCGCCAACTTCAATTTCTGAACGACGACGTGAACGGCGCAATCGCGTGCAGGCAGTACTCGGTCACGAACCGGTCTTTCCCGACGAGGCGGTCGACGCACTCGCCATCCGTGCGGATGGCAGCTATCTCGACTGTACCTTCGGCCGTGGCGGCCACAGTGCGCGCATTCTGGCCCGCCTGGGCGCATCCGGCCGCCTGCTCGCGATCGACCGCGATCCGGAAGCGGTGGCCTGCGCACGCACCTGGAGCGATCCGCGCTTCAGTATCGATCACGCCCGTTTCTCCGGCCTCGAAGCGGTGCTCGATGCGCACGGCGTCGCACGCGTCGACGGTGTCCTCTTCGACCTCGGCGTGTCGTCGCCGCAACTGGACGACCCGGACCGCGGTTTCAGTTTTCGCGCCGACGGACCGCTCGACATGCGCATGGACCCGGCGCATGGCACCAGTGCGCGCGACTGGTTGCTCGCTGCGAGCGAAGAAGAAATCACGAGAGTGGTGAAGGACTATGGTGAAGAACGGTTTGCTGTTCCGATTGCAAAGGCGATTGTTGCGCGCCGCCGCGAGTCCGGGGCCGATGCCCTGCGCACGACGGGAGAGCTGGCCGCGCTCGTCGCCGCTGTCGTGCGGCGCCGCGGGCGGACGCCGCTGGGCAAGGACCCGGCCACCCGCACCTTTCAGGCTGTACGGATTCACGTCAATCAGGAACTCGAGGAACTCCAGATAGGACTGGATTCCGCCACCGGGCGTCTGGCCCCGGGCGGGCGCCTCGTCGTCATCAGCTTTCATTCGCTGGAAGACCGGATGGTCAAGCAGTTCATCGCCGCGCAGGCCGGCCGCTACGCCCGCCGTGATCCGATCACCGGTGCCCCGGCGGCGGATGCCGGCGCGCGGCTGTGTCCGGTCCTGCGCCGTCTGGCCGACGAGCGGATACCGGCACGCCGGCGTGCCGGCGGCGACCGTGCCGGAACCGACAACCCGCGCGCGCGCTCTGCCGTGCTGCGTGTGGCCGAACGGATCTGAAGACGATGGCGCGCTTCAATTTCTTCCTGTCGCTGCTGCTCGTGCTGTGTGCGCTGGCGCTGGTCACCGCGCAGGATCGGGCGCGCCGGCTGTTCACCGATCTGGAGCGTGCCAACGCGACGATGGCGAGGCTGGAGGTGCAGAAGGACCAGCTGCAGATCGAGCAGACCGCTCTGGCCAAGGCCGCGCGCATCGATGAGCGTGCCCGGCGCGAACTGGCGATGGAATCGGTCTCTCCCCGGCGCACGCTGCATCTGGTTGCCGATGTTTCGGGCTGGACGGTTCCGCCCGGGCCGGCGCTGGCGCGCATCGGCGCGGCGCAGGAGACACCGCGAGCGGCGTCGGCCATCGGGTCGCCGGCGCGCGACCCCGCACTGAAGCCGGCTCCGGAGCGTGCATCGGAGCGGGTACCCGTTCCCGCCGGCGCCGTCGCGCCGCGCGATGCCGGGCGCCGTGCCGGAGCGCAGCGATGAGCCGGCGCGGGACCTCCCGTCACCTGCATCACCTGGCGTCGGGGACGAATCCCCTGCTGAAGGTGCGTCTGCCGGCCTGGCGCTCGCAGCTGATCATGCTGTTCGTCGCATTGGCGTTCGCGGCACTGATCGGGCGCACGATCTGGCTGCAGGCGGTCACGCGCGACTATCTGCAGCAGCAGGGGGAGTTGCGCTATGGCCGCACGCTCGAGTTGCCTGCCTCGCGCGGCAAGATCTTCGATCGCAACGGCGTCGTGCTGGCCTCGAGCCTGCCGGCGCGGGCGATCTGGGCCATCCCCGAGCAGATCGATGCGACTCCGGGACAGTTCTCGACACTGGCCGGCCTGCTGCAGGTTCGCGAACCGGAGTTGCGCCGCCGGCTCGGTGATGCCGGTGATCGCAGTTTTCTCTACCTGAAGCGCCAGGTCGATGCGGATGTCGCCGAGCGCCTGGCCGACCTGAAGATCCGCGGAATCCATCAGCAGCGTGAATACAAGCGCTATTACCCGCAGGGAGAAACGCTCGCGCACGTCGTCGGTTTCACCAACGTCGAGGATTCCGGCCAGGAAGGCATCGAACTGGCGAAGAATGTCGACCTGGCCGGTCGGCCGGGGAGCCGGCGGGTCATCCGTGACCGGTTCGGTCGCGTGGTCGAGAACGTCGAGGCAGTGCAGGAGCCGCATCACGGTCATGACCTGTCGCTGTCGATCGACAGCACCATCCAGTACCTCGCCTTCGACGCCCTGCGCGATGCCGTGCACGAGCATCGCGCGCGCGCCGGCGCAGTCGTCGTTCTCGATGCGCACAGCGGCGAGATCCTGGCGCTGAGCAACTGGCCCAGCTACAACCCGAACGACCGGCGGCAGCTGTCGGGCGCCCGCCTGCGCAACCGTGCGATCACCGACATTTTCGAGCCTGGCTCGACGATCAAGCCGTTCACGATTGCGCTGGCGCTCGAGATGGGCCAGGTGCGACCCGACAGTGTCATCGACACCGCGCCCGGGCGCATGCGCATCGGGCGGGCAACGATCGGTGACGCGCATCCGCATGGGCCGCTGACGGTCGAGCAGATCATCCAGAAATCGTCGAACGTCGGTACGGCGAAGATCGCACTGGACATCCCGGCCGAGCGGATGTGGGAAATGTATTCGTCGATCGGGCTCGGCCAGGCGCCGCAGATCGGCTTTCCGGGCGCGGTCGCCGGACGTCTGCGCCCGTACCGCAGCTGGCGTCCGATCGAGCAGGCAACGATGTCCTACGGTTACGGGCTGTCCGCGTCCCTGCTGCAGCTCGCGCGTGCCTACACGGTGTTCGCCTCGGATGGCGAACTGCTGCCGCTGTCGATCTACCGCCGTACCGACGCGGTCGACGGTGAGCGGGTGATCTCGCCGCAGACCGCCCGAACGGTGCGGCACATGCTCGAACTGGGCACCATGCCCGGCGGCACGGCGCCGCGCGCGCAGGTGCCCGGCTACCGGGTGGCCGGCAAGACCGGCACCGCGCACAAGCGCGAGGATGGCCGCTACGTGCAGAAGTACATTGCCTCGTTCGTCGGCTTCGCACCGGTTTCCGATCCGCGCATCGTGGTCGCGGTGATGATCGACGAGCCGACGACCGGCGGCTACTACGGCGGCGTGGTCGCGGCACCGGTCTTTTCGCGCATCGTCGGCGACGTCCTGCGCACGCTGCGCATGCCGCCGGACGCCACGGTGGCCGCGCTCGAGATGCCCGCGCCGGATGCGCCGCCGCGCCAGGAGTCGTCACTGTGAAGATGGATCGCACAGAGCCCGTCGGCGAATCCGGATTTGCGGCGGAGATCGGCACCTGGCTGCGCGCCAGCCTCGAGCCCGGCGCGGCACTCGTTGCCGACAGCCGGCAGGTGCGCGCCGGCGATGCCTTCTTTGCCTGGCCGGGACAGAACGTCGACGGGCGCGACTTCATCGATGCCGCGCTCGCCGCCGGCGCTGGTGCCGTGCTGTTCGAAGGGGATGACCGCGGCGACGCGACACCGCGCCCGGGGCGCCCGGCGCTGCCGGCTGGCCTGCGCAATCACCCGCGGGTGCGCGAAATCGCCGGGCTGCGCACGCTCGCCGGGCCGATCGCGGCGCATTACCACGATCACCCGTCCCGCCACCTGGATGTGATCGCCGTTACCGGTACCAACGGGAAGACGACCAGCACGCAGTGGATGGCCAGTGGCTTCGCGGCGGCCGGAATACGCAGTGCGGTCATCGGCACGCTTGGCAGCGGTGTCGTCGAGGCGGGCCGCACGCCGGATTTGCAGGCGTTCGGGCTGACGACGCCCGATGCGCTCGGCCTGCAGCGCCTGCTGGCCGATTATGTCGCGCGCGGCATCCGTTGCGTCGCGCTCGAAGCGTCATCGATCGGCATCGACCAGGGTCGGCTCAACGGCGTATCGGTCGATACCGCCGTCCTGACGAGTCTGGCCCGTGATCATCTCGACTACCACGGCACGAGTGCCGCCTATCTGGCCGCCAAGCTGCGCCTGTTTTCCTGGCCGGAACTGCGTCATGCACTGATCAATGGCGACGACCCGGTCGCGCCCGAATTTCTCGCTTCGCTGGCACCGGGCGTTGCGTCGCTGGCCTTCGGTCATCTGCCCGGCACCCATGGCTGGCGTGCCGCCAGGAAGCTGTCCGCCTGGCGCATCGTCGAAGATGCGCACGGCTCGACGGTATCGATCGGTGGCGATTTCGGACGCACCGAGATCCCCTTGCGCATCCTCGGGCAGTTCAATGTGGTCAACGCGCTGGCGGCGGCATCGGTCTGGCTCGTGCACGGGATGCCCTTCGATGAAGCGATGCGTCGTCTTGCGGAGCTGCCGCCGCTGCCGGGGCGGATGCAGCGCGTCGACGTCGAGGCGTGCCCGCTGGTCGTCGTCGACTATGCGCACACGCCCGATGCGCTGATGAGCGTGCTGCAGGCGCTGCGGCCGCTGGCGCAGGCGCGCCACGGGCAGCTCTGGTGCATTTTCGGCGCCGGCGGCGAACGGGATGTCGGCAAGCGCCCGCTGATGGCCGTGGCGGTCGAGCGCAGCGCAGATCGGGCCGTCGTCACCAGCGACAATCCGCGTGGCGAGACACCGTTCCGAATCGTCTCGGACATCCGTTCCGGTTTCCTGCGCGAACCGTGGCTGACCGAACTCGATCGTGAGCAGGCGATCCGCCGCACCATCGAGACGGCGGCGCCGGCCGACGTCATCCTGATTGCCGGCAAGGGGCACGAAACCTTTCAGGAGATCGGCGGACGCAGGCTGCCGTTTTCCGATCCGGAGATTGCGCGCAAGTGGCTGCTGGTGCGGCGTGCACGCATCGATCAGGACGCGGCCGATGTTTGATCTGCGTGAAGCCTTCGCGTGGATCACGGACGGCGTCCTGTACGGCAATCCGTCGACGCCGGTAGCGGGCGTTGCGACCGACAGCCGCAGCGTGCCGCCGCATTCGCTCTTTGTCGCCCTGCGTGGCGAGCGCTTCGACGGGCATGATTTCATCACTACTGCCCAGGCGTCCGGCGCCGCTGCGGTACTTCTCGAACGCTGGGTCGAGGGCGCACGCCGGCCGGTCATCCGGGTGCCCGACACCCGGCGTGCACTCGGCGAAATCGCTCGTGGCTGGCGCTCGCGCGTGCAAACGCCCATCGTCACCATTACAGGTGCCAACGGCAAGACCACGGTCAAGGAAATGCTGGCCGCCATCCTGGCCGAGGCCTTCGGGGCGGATCGTCGCCTGGCGACCCGTGGCAATTTGAACAACGAGATCGGCGTTCCGCTGACGCTGCTGCAGTTGCGCGCGGCGCACCGGGCGGCGGCGATCGAACTTGGCACCAATCACCCGGGCGAGATTGCCTGGCTGGCGTCGCTGGCTCGTCCCGACGTCGCGCTGGTAACCAACGCGCAGCGCGAACACCAGGAATTCCTCGCCGGCGCCGAAGGCTCGGCACGCGAAAACGGCGCGTCGATCGCAGCGCTCGGCGCCGACGGCATCGCGGTCTTCCCCGGCGACGATCCGCAGGCACACATCTGGCGCGCCGGTGCCGGCGCGCGCCGCTGCATCGAATTCGGGCTCGCCGCCGAGCCGGGCCGCTTCGAAGTCCATGCGGCCGAGGATGCGCTGGCGGCACGCTTCGCGCTGGCGATCGGAAACTCCGTGTTCACGGTGCGTCTGCCCGTGCCCGGCCGACACAATGTCCGCAACGCACTGGCGGCGGCGGCGTGCGCGCATGCGCTGGCGATCGACACCGAAGCCATCCGACGCGGGCTGGAATCGTTCTCGCCGCCGCCCGGGCGCCTGGCGACGGTCCTGCTGGCCGACGGAACCACACTGATCGACGACAGCTACAACGCCAACCCGGATTCGGCGCTGGCCGCCATCGAAGTGCTCGCGGGCTTCGCCGGACGGCGCGTGCTCGTGCTCGGCGACATGGGCGAGACCGGCGCGCAGGGCCCGGATTTCCACCACGAGATCGGCGCGCATGCGCGTGCCCGCGGCATCGATCACCTGCACGCGCTCGGGCCGGCGAGCCGCGAGGCGGTGGCCGCTTTCGGGGCCGCGGCGACCCATCATGACGACGTCGGCGGACTGACGGCCGCCTGTCGCGATCTGAGCGGGCCGGACACGACGATCCTGGTGAAAGGGTCGCGTTTCATGCGCATGGAACGCGTCGTGCAGGCACTGTCCGGCGCGTCGGTGGATGCCTGACGATGCTGCTCGAACTGACGCAATGGCTGGCACACGATGTGCGCGCATTCGGCGTGTTCGGATACATCACGCTGCGTGCCGTACTGGCCGCGCTCACGGCGATGGCGATCGGCCTGTTGTTCGGACCTTCGCTGATCCGGCGGCTCACCAGCATGAAGATCGGCCAGGCGGTGCGTCGCGACGGCCCGCAGACGCATCTGGGCAAGACCGGCACGCCGACGATGGGTGGCGCCCTGATCCTGATTTCGGTCACGGCCGCGACCCTGCTCTGGGCCGATCTCGGCAACCGCTTCATCTGGGTGGCGCTGTTCGCCACCCTCGGCTTCGGCTGGATCGGCTGGGTCGACGATTACCGCAAGGTCGTCCATGGCGATCCGCGCGGCATGTCGGCGCGGCAGAAATTCGCCTGGCAGACGCTGATCGGACTGGTTTCCGCCGTCTGGCTGGCTTTCGCCGTATCGGCCCCTTCGGGCGCCGAAGCGTGGGCGAACTTCGGCGCCTGGGCGGCGCATGGCTTCGGCAACCAGCCGGTGCACGCCGATCTGATCGTCCCGTTCTTCAAGAAGATCGCCTATCCGCTCGGCGTCTACGGCTTCATCGTGCTCAGCTGGCTGGTGGTCGTCGGCTCGAGCAATGCGGTCAACCTCACCGATGGTGCGGACGGACTGGCGATCATGCCGGCTGTCATGGTCGGCTCCGCGCTGGGTCTGTTCGCCTACGTCTCCGGCAATGCCGTGTTCGCGAAATACCTGCTTGTGCCGTGGGTGCCGGGCGCCGGCGAGATCACGGTGTTCTGCGCGGCGATTGCCGGTGCCGGGCTGGCCTTCCTCTGGTACAACACCCACCCCGCCGAAGTGTTCATGGGCGATGTCGGCGCACTCGCCCTGGGTGCCGCGCTGGGCGTGACCGCGGTGATTGCCCGTCAGGAGATCGTGCTCTTCATCATGGGCGGCGTGTTCGTCGTCGAGACGCTGTCGGTGATGCTGCAGGTCGGCTGGTTCAAGTACACGAAGCGGCGGCACGGTCAGGGACAGCGGATCCTGCGCATGGCGCCGCTACATCATCACTTCGAAGTGGGCGGAATGCCGGAAACCCGGGTGGTCGTGCGTTTCTGGATCGTCACGATGATTCTCGTTCTCTTCGGTCTGTCGACCCTGAAGCTGCGGTGATGGCCGTGCACGACGTCGCGCAACCGGAACTGTTCGACCTGCAGGGGCGGACGGTGCTCGTGCTCGGACTGGGCGATTCCGGTCTGGCGATGGCGCACTGGGTGGCGCGCCAGGGAGCGCGGCTGCGTGTGGCCGACACGCGCATGCTCGACGGCAGCGAATTGCCGGGCTGGCAGGAACTGCGCGAAGCGGTTCCCGGGCTGGGGATGGTCGCCGCGCCGGCCTGGGACGATGCTTGGCTGGACGGCGTCGATCTGCTCGCCTGGAGTCCCGGGCTGTCGATGGAAAAGGGCGCTTCGGGCGCATTTCACGCGCGCGCGCTGGCCCGCGGCATCACGGTCGTCGGCGAACTGGAACTTTTCGCGCTCGCGCTTGCCGGTTTGCGTGCCACGGCCGACACGGTGCAGGACGACGCCGCGCCGACCGGAGGCGACGGTGGCGCGACTGCCGGATACACGCCACGCATCGTGGCGATCACCGGCACCAACGGCAAGACGACGACGAGCGCGCTCGTCGCGCATCTCGCGCGCGCGGCCGGATATACGGTGGCCTGCGCCGGCAATATCCGCCCGGCAATGCTCGAAGCCCTGTGCGAAGCGCTCGATGCCGATCGCCTGCCGCAGGTCTGGGTGCTGGAGCTGTCCAGCTTCCAGCTCGCCCCCGGCAGCAGCTTCGCGCCCGACGCCGCCGTCATCCTGAACGTCGCCGAGGATCATCTCGACTGGCACGCATCGGCGCAGACTTACCTCGAAGCCAAGCAGCGGATTCATGCGCACGCTGCGGTGGTGGTCTTCAACCGGGCGGACGCGCACACGGTGCCGCAGCGCGTCGACCCGGCACAGCGGCGGGTTTCCTTCGGCACCGATGAGCCGACCGGCATCGGCGACTTCGGTCTGGTCCGGTCCGGCGGCATCGACTGGCTCGCGCAGGCGCAGCGTGCCGACGACCTCGGTCCACTGCGCACCGGCCGGCGCGCCCGTCAGCCCGAGGCCGTGCGCGTGCAGCGCCTGATGCCGGTCGATGCGCTGCGCATCCGTGGTGTGCACAATCATCTGAACGCGCTGGCTGCACTGGCGCTGTGCGCGGCGCTGGACATTCCGATGGCCAGGACCCTGCATGCGCTGCAGACCTGGCCGGGCGAACCCCATCGTTGCCAGTCGATTGCCGTCGTCGACGGTATCGAATACATCGACGACAGCAAGGGCACCAATGTTGCGGCGACGGCCGCCGCACTGCGTGGACTGGGCCGCCGCTGCCGGCTGATTGCCGGTGGCGTCGGCAAGGATCAGGATTTTTCCGCACTCGTCGAACCGGTGCGTGCGCATGCCGCTTCGGTCTATCTGATCGGCGCCGACGCCGGCCGGATCCGTACGGCGCTGACGCCCAGCGGCGTGCCGCTGCTCGATTGCCGCTCGCTCGACGAAGCGGTCGCGCGTGCGCGCGCCGACGCACAGGCGGGCGAGGTCGTGCTGCTGTCGCCGGCCTGTGCCAGCTTCGACATGTTTCGTGACTACGAACACCGCGGCCAGTGTTTCGCCGCCGCCGTGCACGCGTTGGTCGGTGCCGCTTCCGGCGCCATCGGGGAGGCGCCGGCATGATCGGCAGCGTTCTCTCCATGCCGGCGCGGCTGCTGTCGGGCCTGTTCGGTCGGCGCACTGCCGCGGCTTCGCCCTGGCAGTCGCGTCTGCAGTCGCGTCAGGGCACCGTGCGCGCGGCACAAAGCGTCGACCAGACACTGCTGTGGGTCGTCGGCGCCCTGCTGATGGGCGGCCTGGTGATGGTCTATTCGGCCACTGTCGCCCTGCCGGATTCCAGCCGTTTCGCCAATCTGTCGCCGACCTGGTTCCTGATGCGCCATGTCTTCGCCCTTGGCGTCGGCATCGTGGCCGCACTGGTCGTGTTCTCGGTGCCGCTGGCGCGCGTGCAGGAAGCAGCGCCGTGGCTGTTCCTGCTGGGCCTCGTGCTGTTGACGATCGTCCTGGTCCCGGCGGTCGGCAAGGAAGTCTACGGTGCGCGTCGCTGGCTGTCGCTGTACGTGTTCAATCTGCAGCCATCCGAGTTGATGAAGCTCTTCGTCATCCTGTACGCGGCCGATTTCATCGTGCGCAAGCAGGATTCGATGCACCACTTCGGCAAGGGGTTCCTGCCAATGGTGATGGTCGTCGTGCTCATCGGCGTGCTGCTGCTGCTCGAACCGGATCTGGGCGCATTCATCGTCATTGCCGCGATTGCCATGGGCCTGCTGTTCCTCGGCGGCGTCAACGGGCGCCTGTTTGCCACGCTGCTGATCGCCGCCGGTTCCGTCTTCGCACTGCTGATCTGGTCCTCGCCGTGGCGGCGCGGCCGGCTCTTTGCCTACCTCGATCCCTTCGACGCCAGCAACACGCTGGACAAGGGCTACCAGCTGTCGCATTCGCTGATCGCTTTCGGGCGCGGCGAATGGTTCGGTGTCGGGCTGGGCGCATCGGTCGAGAAGCTGCACTACCTGCCGGAAGCACATACCGATTTCCTGCTCGCCGTCATCGGCGAGGAGCTCGGCCTGGCCGGCGTGCTGACCGTGATCGTGCTCTTCTTCTGGCTGACCCGGCGCGCCTTCGAAATCGGGCGGCAGTCGATCAAGCTCGAACGCACGTTTGCCGGACTCGTCGCCAAGGGCATCGGGCTGTGGATCGGTGTACAGGCCTTCATCAACATGGGCGTGAATACCGGTCTGCTGCCGACCAAGGGGCTGACCTTGCCGCTGATGAGCTATGGCGGCAGCGGCATTCTCGTGAACTGCGTCGCCATCGCCATTCTGCTGCGCGTCGATTTCGAGAGCCGGAAGCTGATGCGGGGGCAGGCATGAGCGGGCGCACCATCCTCATCATGGCCGGCGGCACCGGCGGGCACGTCATGCCCGGGCTGGCCGTGGCCGAAGAGATGCGCGCCCGCGACTGGCGTGTCGTCTGGCTCGGCAATCCGTCGGGCATCGAGGCCGGCCTCGTCGCACGGCACGACATCCCGATGCAGCGCGTGCGCATCGGCGGCGTGCGAGGCAAGGGTCTGCTGACCCGCCTGCTGCTGCCGTTCACGCTTCTGCGTGCGTTTGCGCAGAGCGTGCGCGCGCTGCGCGTGACGCGGCCGGCGGTCGTGCTCGGCATGGGCGGCTACGTTGCCTTCCCCGGCGGCATGATGGCGTCGCTGCTGCGTCGTCCGCTCGTCGTGCACGAATCGAATTCGGTAGCCGGGCTGACCAACCGGGTGCTGGCGCGCATTGCCGACCTGGTGCTCGAGGGCTTTCCCGGCACGCTGCCCGGTGCCCGCTTCTGTGGCAATCCGCTGCGTGCCGGCATGGCGCTGAGCGACGATCCCGCCGCACGGTATGCGGACCGCACGGGGCCGTTGCGACTGCTCGTCGTCGGCGGCAGCCTGGGCGCACAGGCGCTCAACGAGATCGTGCCGGATGCGGTGGCGGCCATGCCTGCCGATCGGCGTCCCCAGGTCGTGCACCAGTGCGGGCACGGCCGGCGCGATGCCGTGCGCGCGCGCTACGAAGCGGCGGACGTGGCCGCACATGTCGTCGAATTCGTCGACGACATGGCCGGTGCCTACGAATGGGCGGATCTGCTGATCTGCCGTTCGGGCGCCATGACGGTGGCCGAAATCGCCGCTGCCGGCGTGGCCAGCCTGCTGGTGCCGTTCCCGCATGCCGTGGACGACCACCAGACCCGCAACGCGCGCTTTCTGGCCGACGACGGCGCGGCGCTGCTCGTGCCGCAGTCCGAACTCGATGCCGCCGGCCTCGCCGGGCGGCTGGCCGCGCTCGAGCGCACCGAACTGGGCCGGATGGCGGTGCGCGCGCGTGCACTGGCGCGCGTCGACGCCACGCAGCGGGTCGCCGACGCCTGCGAGGAAACCGCGCGCCGACAGGTGGTGCAGCCATGAAGCACCGCGTGCGCAACATTCACTTCGTCGGCATCGGCGGCTCCGGCATGAGCGGCATTGCCGAAGTCCTGCTCAATCTCGGTTACTGCGTGAGCGGCTCCGATCTTGCCAGCGGAGCGGTCACACGCCGGCTGCAGGCGCTCGGCGCACGCGTGTGCACGGGTCATGATGCGGCACACGTCGGCGAAGCCGACTGCGTCGTCGTCTCGACCGCAGTACGGGCCGACAACCCCGAGGTGGTCGCAGCGCGCCGGCGGCAGATTCCGGTCGTGCCGCGCGCGATGATGCTCGCCGAACTGATGCGTCTGAAGCGCGGCATTGCGATTGCCGGCACGCACGGCAAGACCACGACGACCAGCCTGGTGGCGTCGGTGCTGGCGGTGGCCGGACTCGATCCGACTTTCGTCATCGGCGGGCGGCTGACCAGTGCCGGCGCCAGTGCGCGTCTCGGCGCCGGTGAATACATCGTCGTCGAAGCAGACGAATCCGATGCCTCGTTCCTGAACCTGTCACCGGTGCTCGCCGTCATCACCAACATCGACGCCGATCACATGGAGACCTACGGCCATGACTTCGCCCGCCTGCGCCAGGCTTTCGTCGAGTTCACCGGACGACTGCCGTTCTACGGCGCGGTCGTGCTCTGTCTGGACGATCCGCACGTGCGCGAGATCGTGCCTTTCGTGTCGCGCCCGGTGATCGGCTACGGCGAAGCCGCCGACGCACAGGTGCGCGCCGTCGACATCCGGGCCGAGGGAACCGGGATGTGCTTCACCGTGCTGCGCAGCGGCGCGGCACCGTTGCCGGTGACGCTGCAGGCGCCCGGCGTGCACAACGTGCGCAATGCGCTGGCAGCGATTGCCGTTGCCGGCGAACTCGATGTGCCCGACGAGGCGATCGTCGAAGCGCTGGCGAAGTTCACCGGTGTCGGGCGCCGCTTCCAGCTCTGGGGCGAGATCGCCGTCGATCCGGTGCATGGCCCGGGGCATTTCGTGCTGGTCGACGACTACGGCCATCACCCGGCCGAAATGGAAGCGACGATCGCCGCCGCACGTGCGGCCTTCCCGGGCCGGCGCATCGTGCTGGCCTTCCAGCCGCACCGGTACTCGCGCACGCGCGACCTGTTCGAGGATTTCGTGCGTGTGCTCTCCGACGTCGACGCCCTGCTGCTGGCCGAGGTCTACGCGGCCGGCGAAGCGCCGCTGGTGGCGGCCGACAGTCGTGCGCTCGCGCGTGCCGTGCGCGTCGCCGGACGCGTCGAACCGGTGTTCGTCGAAGACATTGCCGCGATGCCGCAGGCGATCCTGGACGCGGCACGCCCGGGCGATCTCGTACTGACGATGGGCGCCGGTTCGATCGGGACCGTGGCCCAGTCCGTGGCGGAGGCCGTGCAATGAGCGGGACCCGGATGGACGCCGCACGAGCGCACGGCATGCTGCCGTCCGTGTTCGGCCGCGTCGCCGTCCTGTGCGGCGGCCGCTCGGCCGAGCGCGAGATTTCACTGCTGTCGGGCGCGGGCGTGCTCCAGGCCCTGCGCGCCAGCGGCGTCGATGCGCACGCCTTCGATCCGGCGCAGCGTCCGCTCGACGATCTGCGTCGGGAAGGTTTTGATCGTGCCTTCATCGCGCTGCATGGTCGTTACGGGGAAGACGGCACCGTGCAGGGCGCGCTCGAACTGCTCGGTATTCCCTACACCGGCAGCGGCGTTCTCGCCTCGGCGCTGGCGATGGACAAGACCCTGAGCAAGCGGATCTGGCAGTCCTGCGGCTTGCCGACGCCCGCATTCGTGCTTGCGCGCACGGCCGCCCAGGTGGCCGATGCCGGGGATCGGCTCGGCCTGCCGATGGCCGTCAAGCCCGCCCGGGAGGGTTCGAGCATCGGGTTCACGCGGCTGACGTCGATCGATCAGGCTGTGGCGGCCTTCGATGCCGCCAGCCAGCACGATGCCGACGTGCTGTGCGAGGCATTCATCGACGGGCGCGAGTTGACGGTGGCGGTGCTGGGCGACGCGGATGCGGCGCGGACCCTGCCGGTGGTCGAAATCTTCGCGCCGGAGGGCAATTACGACTACCAGAACAAGTATTTCAGCGATGAAACGCGCTACGAATGTCCGGCGCAGCTCGATCCGGCACTGGCTGCGCGCATCGACGAACTGGCGCTGGCGGCCTGGCGTGCGCTTGGCTGCGTCGGCTGGGGCCGGGTCGATCTGATGCTCGGCGGTGCGCGCACGGACGGCGAGGGCACGCCCGCCGCACCCGGGCCATTCCTGCTTGAAGTCAATACGTCGCCCGGCATGACCAGTCATTCGCTCGTGCCGATGGCGGCGCGAGCGGCCGGCATCGGCTACGAAGAACTGTGCCTGCGCATTCTCGCGTCGGCGTGCCTGCAGCAGGAGGTATCCGGATGAGCGCCATCTGGAACGACTCGCGCCTGCTCAATGCCGCAGCAAACACACTGTTCGCCTTCACTTTCCTGGCGCTGCTCGTCAGCCTTGCCTGGTGGGTTTCGCAGCGTCCGCTGTTCACGCTCGCCCAGGTGCACGTGCAGCCCGGCGAAGGACATGATCTGCGCCGGGTGGCCGCGGCACCGTTGCGGGCGGTGATCACCCGGCGCGTGCACGGCAATTTCTTTACGGTCGATCTCGATGCCGTGCGCGCGGTGTTCGAGTCGGTACCCTGGGTACGGCACGCGGCGGTGCGGCGGGTGTGGCCGGACGGGCTGGAAGTCTCGCTCGAAGAGCATCGTCCCTTCGCGTTCTGGGACGACGGCCGGATCGTCAACACCTTCGGCGAACTCTTCGTCGCCAATCTGGCCGAGGCCGAAGACGAAGGTGCGCTGCCGCATTTTTCGGGCCCCGAGGGCAGTGCCGTGCAGGTCGCGCGTCGTTACGTCGAACTCGTCGGCGCGCTCGCCACGCTCGGCGTGCGCCCGCGCTCCCTCGCGCTGTCGGCGCGCTATGCGTGGACGATGCAGCTCGACGACGGTACCACCCTCGTGCTCGGGCGTGACCAGGACGTGCCGATCGAGCGCCGGGTGGCGCGCTGGGTCGAGACCTGGCCGACCGTCGTGGCGGCACTCGGCCGACGCGCCGAATCGGTCGACCTGCGTTATCCGAACGGCTTTGCGATCCGCTCCCTGGTGGCACTCGGGGAGCCGGGCGAAGACACCGGGCCCGTGCGCCCGGCCTCCCATCCGGTGCGAGCGCGCACCGGGACGAACTCCGGCATGAGCAGCAGACAGAGATGACCCGCGACGCCAAGGATCTGATTGTCGGACTCGACATCGGCACGTCGAAGATCGTGGCGATCGTGGCCGAGATGCGCCCCGACGGCCACTACGAGATCGTCGGGCTCGGCCAGCACGATTCGCGCGGCCTGAAGAAGGGCGTGGTCGTCAACATCGAATCGACCGTGGCCTCGATCCAGCACGCGCTCGAAGAAGCCGAACTGATGGCTGACTGCAAGATCCGCACGGTACTCACCGGCATCGCCGGCAGCCACATCCGCAGCTTCAATTCCAGCGGCATGGTGGCCATCAAGGACAAGGAGGTGATGGCGGCCGACACCGCGCGGGTGATCGAGACCGCCAAGGCGGTGAGCATTCCGACCGATCAGCAGATCCTGCACGTGCTCGCGCAGGAATTCATCATCGACGGGCAGGACGACATCCGCGAACCGATCGGCATGAGCGGCGTGCGCCTCGAAGTGCGCGTACACATCGTCACCGGTGCGGTGTCGGCGGCGCAGAACATCGTCAAGTGCGTGCGCCGCTGCGGGCTCGAAGTCCAGGATCTGATGCTCCAACCGCTGGCCTCGAGCCTGGCGATCCTCACCCAGGACGAGAAGGAACTCGGCGTCGTGCTGGTCGACGTCGGCGGCGGCACGACCGACATCGCGATCTTCACCGGCGGCGCCATCCGCCACACGGCGGTGATCCCGATCGCCGGCGACCAGATCACCAACGACATTGCGATGGCGCTGCGCACGCCGACGCTCGAGGCCGACGACATCAAGCTGCGCTACGGCATCGCCAAGCAGCTGCTGGCCGACCCGAAGGAAAAGATCGAGGTGCCCGGACTGGGCGACCGCGAGCCACGCACGCTGTCGCGCCAGGCGCTGGCCGCGGTGATCGAGCCACGCGTCGAGGAACTGTTCTCGCTCGTGCATCAGGTGATCCGCGAGTCGGGCTACGAGGAACTGCTGTCCTCGGGAATCGTGCTCACCGGCGGCTCGTCACTCTTGCCCGGCATGGTCGAACTGGCCGAGGACATCTTTCTCAAGCCGGTGCGCATCGGCATGCCGGCCTACACCGGCGGGCTCGCCGACGTCGTGCGCTCACCGCGTTATTCGACCGGCGTCGGCCTGCTCGAAGAGGCGCGCATGCAGCGTCTGCGCGGACGCAAGGTAGCCGAACAGTCGGGGTCGTTCAAGGAGACGCTCAGGAGGATGAGGGAATGGTTCCTCGGAGTTTTCTGAGGGTGCCGCGTAAAGGTCGAGGGAGTGGTGCCGCACGCGACGGGCGAGCAGCACACGGGGTTTTCATGGAAGTCGTTTCGTTTGTCTTACCGGGAAGGATCGAAGTCTTCCCGCCATCCGGGAGAGGAGCAGCATGAGTTTCGAACTGATCGAGCAGGAAGTCGAGGGCGCCGTCATCAAGGTCGTCGGCGTCGGCGGCGCCGGTGGCAATGCGGTCAATCACATGATCAACTGCGACGTGCAGGGCGTCGAATTCATCACGATCAACACCGACCGGCAGGCCCTGCGACGCTCGCAGGCGAGCAACGATCGATCCAGCTGGGCGACCAGGGCCTCGGCGCCGGCGCGCGTCCCGAGGCGGGCCGGGCCGCCGCCGAGGCAATGCGCGACGAGATCCGCGCTGCGCTCGAGGGCTCGAACATGGTGTTCCTGACCGCCGGGATGGGCAAGGGGACCGGTACCGGCGCCTCACCGATCGTGGCCGAGATTGCCCATGAAATGGGCATCCTGACCGTCGGCGTCGTCACCAAGCCGTTCGATTTCGAGGGCGGACGCAAGATGCAGGTGGCCGAGGCCGGCATCGAGCAGCTCGTCGAGCACGTCGACTCGCTGATCGTCGTCCTCAACCAGAAGCTGTTCGACGTGATGGACGAGGATGCCAGCCTGGAGGATGCATTCCGCCGCGCCGACGACGTGCTGCACAACGCGGTGGCCGGCATCGCCGAGATCATCAACGTGCCCGGACTGGTCAACGTCGACTTCGCCGACGTGAAGACGGTTATGGGCGAACAGGGCAAGGCGATGATGGGTATCGGCGAAGCAGCCGGCCTCGATCGCGCGCGACTGGCCGCCGAGCAGGCCGTCTCGTCGCCGCTGCTCGACGGTGTCGACCTGCAGGGTGCGCGCGGCGTCATCGTCAACATCACGGCCGGGCGCAGCCTGAAGCTGCGCGAAACCAATGACGTCATCAACACGATCAAGGCCTTCTGCGCCGACGATGCGACGATCATTCACGGCACCGTGTTCGACGATGACATGGGCGACGAACTGCGCGTGACGGTCGTGGCGACCGGCATCGGCCGGCGTCCGTCGCGCCCGATGCTCGTGCCTCAGGCGCAGTTGCGCACCGGCACGCACGATGCACCGGTGGCGCCGCAGCAAAGCTACGACAACCTCGACCAGCCGACCGTCTGGCGCCAGAATCCGCGGGCCTCGGCGGCGGCCCAGGTGCAGGCGCTCGAAGACAGCGGTGTCGAGCGCTTCGACATTCCGGCCTTTCTGCGCAAGCAGGCCGACTGACGACGCCTGACCGGGAACGACTGAGGCAGACTGCCGCAGGCGTTCCCGGCGGATCTGCGCCCGTTCGTCCGCCGGACCCGATGCGACATCGGGTCGGACCGGGCCGACGATGAACGCGTGCGCCGGTCCTGCGAAGGCCCTTCGCGAGCGTGACGGTCCGGCAGGCCAGCCCCGGCGTTCACGTAAAATGGGACGGTAGGCGTCATTCACAGACCACGGGGCATCCGACGCAAGGCGTGCAGGACATCCCGGGACAGGGAGCCGGATTTCATGATCGAACCAGGACAGCGCGTTCCCGACGCGACCTTGCAGGAATACGTCCAGACGGAAGGGCCGGGCTGCTCGATCGGGCCGCGCAAGCTGCAGGTGCTCGATGAGTTGCGTGGCAAGCGGGTCGTGGTGTTCGGCCTGCCCGGCGCGTTCACGCCGACCTGCTCGGCAAAGCACGTGCCTGGCTACCTGGAGCAGCACGATGCACTGATGGCGGCCGGCGTCGCCGAGATCTGGTGTGTCTCGGTCAATGATGCCTTCGTCATGGGCGCGTGGGCGCGGGATGAGGGCACCGAAGGAAAGATCCGCATGCTGGCCGACGGCGGTGCCGATTGGACGCGCGCGCTCGGGCTTGATGCCGAGATTCCCGGCATGGGCGTGCGTTCGCGACGCTACTCGATGCTGATCGAGGACGGTACCGTGCACTCGCTGAATCTGGAAGAGGCCGGGAAGTTCGAAGTGTCGGACGCGGCGACGATGCTCGGGCAGCTGCGGGCGTGATCCGTCAACGTACGCTGGCCACGCTCGTCCGTACGAGCGGTGTCGGCCTGCACTCGGGCGAACGCGTCGAGCTGACACTGCGCCCGGCGGCGCCGGACAGCGGCGTCGTGTTCCGGCGCATCGACCTGGATCCGCCGGTGGAGATCCGCACGTCGGCCCTGCGCGTGACCGACACGCGCATGGCGTCCACGCTGACCGCCGCCGACGAAGGGCCGCTGGCCGAAGTGCGCGTGGCCACGGTCGAGCACCTGATGTCGGCGCTGGCCGGACTGGGTATCGACAATGTGTACGTGGATATCACGGCACCCGAAATTCCGATCCTCGACGGCTCGGCGGGGTCCTTTGTCTATCTGCTGCAGTCGGCGGGCATTCTCGAGCAGCGCGCGCAGAAGAAGTTCATTCGCGTCCTCGCTCCGATCGAGGTCCGTGACGGTGACAAGTGGGCGCGGCTCGACCCGCATTTCGGCTTCCGGCTGCGCTTCTCGATCGATTTCGCCCATCCGGCGATCGATGCCACCGGGCAGTGCGTCGAGGTCGATTTCGCCAGGGACTCCTACATCCGGGACATCGCGCGCGCGCGCACCTTCGGGTTCATGCAGGACGTCGAGGCGCTGCGTGCGCACGGTCTGGCCAAGGGCGGCAGTTTCGGCAACGCAATCGTCATGGACGAGTACCGGGTGCTGAACGAGGACGGCCTGCGTTTCGATGACGAATTCGTCAAGCACAAGATCCTCGACGCGATCGGCGATCTCTATCTGATCGGACATCCACTGCTGGCCGCCTACAGTGCGCACAAGTCGGGTCATGCGCTGAACAATCTGCTGCTGCGCGAACTGCTCGCGCACGAACAGGCCTGGGAGCGCATCGGTTTTGCCGAGCGGCGTGACCGGCCGCGACCGTTCGCGCTGGACTGGAGTCATGCCTGACGGCCCGGAGCCGGCAAGACATCCGCGCGCGCAGGCCGCAGTGCCGTCGGCCCGGTCACGGTCCGTTGTCACGGCCATCGATCCGTTTACGCCCGGTACGTCCGGCTCGTCCGCATGATCTTTCTGCGCGTTCTGGTGCTCGTGCTGCTGACGGGCGTTGTGGTCTGCGTGCTGGCCTGGGTGTTCACGCGCGAGCGCCGTTACCTGCGTCTTGCCTGGCGATTGCTGGTCGGAGGGCTGTTTGCCGCACTCGTGTTTTTTGCGGTCCTGTTCGTCGAACGGCTGACCGCCGAGCGGATCGCCACGGAGCCGACGGGATCACCGCCGGCACTGTCCGGCCGGCAGTCGGACGGTGTGGGTCGTGCTGGCGTGGATCGGGAAACGGGTATTGCCGCGCTCAGGGTCTCCGGCGGTGACGTGCAACCAGGCGGGCCAGTGCCGAGTTGAGCGTCGGCGTGCCGGTGTCTTCGGCCTCCAGGCGGGCCAGCTCGCGCAGCGCCGTCTCCGGGATGGCCGCCCGTGGAACGCGCAGGATGGCCGTGCGCCGATCCTCCTGCAGGCGTTGCCCCACGATGCGGATCTGCACGATGTCCGGTGCCTGCGCCTGCAGGCGCCGCAGCATGGAAGGAATCGACTGGCGCAGCCGTGCGACCCAGGCCGCATTCGGCGCGTGCAGGGTCAGGGTGCCATCGATCAGCGAGGCAACCGTCAACGGTGTGCCGGGGAGGTGGCGCGCCACGACCGTCTGCAGCGCGACCAGGCGATCCGCCCGTGCCGCCAGCGTGCGCCACGAGTCTTCCGCTTCGAGCCAGTCCGTGACCGGTCGTGCCGGCGACGCTTTCATCCGCACGTGCTCCCAGGGCATTGGCCGGACCCGCTGTGCGTCGGTGCGCCACATGGGCCGGCCCCGACGTGCACCGGTGCATCCGCGAAGTGCATGCTAGACTTTACCGGTTTCGGAACACACGCGTACGCTGACCGGACCGCAGTGCCTGCGTGCAGCCTGATGGCGCACCGTACCGTGCGCTCCGCAGTCGGTTCGCTCCGCTCCCGGTCGAATGATCCTCAACTACCTCACCCGGATTTTCGGCAGCCGCAATGAACGGTTGCTGAAGACGTTTCGCAAGGCCGTTGCCCGCATCAATTCCCTCGAGCCGCAGATGCAGGCGCTCGACGATGCGCAGCTGGCGGCAAAGACGGTCGAG
>JRYH01001319.1_pt1 | contig 27327 bp, 27 predicted proteins | sample 235351 | NCBI WGS metagenome assembly JRYH01 (sample SAMN03074221, study PRJNA261480) | activated sludge metagenome | biome: Wastewater Treatment Plant; feature: Wastewater; material: Activated sludge; isolation source: activated biomass of a wastewater treatment plant treating wastewater... ...
CAAGGAGGGCGTGGCGCACTACCTGGAGAAGCGGGCGCCGAGGTTCACCGGGCGGTAGGCGCAACTACCTGTCCACCATCACCAGCTGCGTCTGCGTGACCACCGCGCAAAGCTTGCCCGCCTCGTTCCTGACCAGCGTCTGCCAGACCATCGTGCTGCGCCCCTTGTGAAAGGCGGTCGACTCGCCGGTCACCGTGCTGCCCACCGGCGCGCCGGCGATGAACTTGGTGCTCGAGTCGGTGGTCGTCGTGCGCGCGCCCGGCGGCAGGTTGACCACCGTGCCGACCGCGCCCAGCGTGTCGGCGAAGGCCATGCAGGCGCCCCCGTGCAGGATGCCGCCCGAGGTGCACAGCTCGGGTCGCACCTCCATCGTGGCCACCACCCGGTCGGGCGACACCTCCACCAGCTTCACGCCCATCAGGCCGGGGAAGAGCGGCTCCAGTCGCTTCTGCAGGGCTTCGAGTTCGGTCATCGTCAACTCCTGAGCGCGAAGGCGAGCGCGACCAGCAGGTTGGCCGCCGCCACCGCGGCGAATAGCGCCATCATTCTGCGCTCGCGCCGCCCGGGCCTGCCACCGTCATAGCGGAAGCGCTCGGCCACGATCTGCTCGAGCGGCACGCCCGCGCGATCGAGCGCGTCCTCGACAGAATCGATCATCGGCGTGGGTCCGCACACGAAGTAGAGCCAGCGCTCGGGCGCCGGCACGGGCAGGAGCGGGCGCAGCGTGTCGGGGTCGAGCTGGCCGACGAGGCCCGGCCAGCCGGGCGGCGGCTCGCCGAGCACCTGGTGCACGGTCAGGTCCAGCCGGCCGGCCATCTCGCGCAGTTCGTCCGCGAAGACGATCTGTTCGGCAATGCGGTTGCCCACCGCCAGCACGACGGGCCGGCGCTCGCCGCGCGCGGCCAGTTCGCGCAGCAGCGACATCACCGGGGCCAGGCCCACGCCGCCGGCGATCAGCATCAGTCCTTCGCCGTCACGGCCCTCCAGCGTGAAGTTGCCGTAGGGCGCGTCGAGGAAGACCCGCGCGCCCGGCGCGACCGTGCCGGGCAGCGCGCCGGTGAAGTCTCCGGCTTCCTTGATCAGGAACTCGATCTCCGGCAGGCGGCCTGGGGCCGACGCAATCGAGAAGGGGTGGTCGGACAGCCGCCAGGCGCTGCCCGTCTTGATCCAGGCGAACTGCCCGGCGTGGAAGCTGCCGCCGTCGTGGCCGTCGGCCCGCAACGCCAGCGTCCCGGTGCGCGGCGCGATCCGCTCGAGCCGGGTGACCTGCCAGGGCCGGCGCGACATCGCGATCGGCCGGAACAGCCACACGTTGGCCAGCGCCAGCGCGCAAAGCGCCGCCGCCAGCCCCCACAGCCAGGACAGCGGGGCCGCGCCCGAATACCGGCCTGCGTCCAGCGCATGGTGGATGCCCAGCGCCATCAGCGCCGCCGCGCCCAGCGCGTGCGAAAGTCGCCAGGTCTCGTAGCGGTACGGAATTCGATCCCGGAAGATCGCGGCCGGCACCAGCAGCATCAGCAGCACCCAGGCCGCCAGCCCGGTGAGCGTGGCGGCCGGCGTCAGCGCGAGGGTCTCGGCACGCGTGTCGTCCCAGGGCCGATCGACCAGCGGCAGCGTGTACATCATCGGATGGACGAGCAGGTAGAGCAGCGCCGGGCGGGCCAGGAGCTGGTGCATCCGCATCGCCGCATCGATTCCCACCGGCGACGACACGGTCCTGATCCGGCCCGACAGTGCGAACTCCACCGCCAGGACCATCAGGCTGGTCATTGCCAGCGCGGACGACAGCTCGTCGAGCCAGGGCCGGGGCGGCAGCCCGCGGGCCCAGGCCAGCGCGACCGGCAGTGCCGCGATGGCCACGTAGGCGACGAGCAGCGCGGCTGCGGCCGTGGTCGGCCTCGCGGCGCCGGCATCGAGGGGGTCTCGCTTGCGGATCGTCTTCGCTGCGCTCAAGGGCGGCTCCCGTCGGTCAGGGCGAATCCAAGATAACCGCCGCAGTCCGGCAGGCGCAGGACACCGCAGCAATCGGGTCGGCCAATGCGGACGCCGGGTTAGAATCCGTCCCCTTCCTGCAGCACCCGATGTCCGCCCAGCTCAATCCCGCCCAGCGCGAAGCGATCCGCTACCTCGATGGCCCCTGCCTGGTGATCGCCGGCGCGGGCAGCGGCAAGACGCGCGTGATCACCCAGAAGATCGTGCGGCTGATCGAGGCCGGCTTTCCCTCGCGGGCGATCGGCGCGATCACCTTCACCAACAAGGCCGCGCAGGAGATGGCCGAGCGCCTCGGCAAGATGGTGAAGCTGCCCGAGGCCGAGCGGCCGCTGGTCAGCACCTTCCACTCGCTGGGCGTGCAGATGCTGCGCCGCGACGGCCAGGCGCTGGGCCTCAAGCGCAACTTCTCCATCCTCGACTCCGACGACGCGGCCGGGATTCTTCAGACCGCGCTGGGCACCACCGACCGCAAGGTCGCGCGCAACGCCCAGCACCGGATCTCGCTGTGGAAGAACGCGCTGGTCGACCCCGACACCGCCGCCGCGAACGCCGCCGACGAGCTCGAGCACCAGGTCGCGCGCGCCTACCGCGACTACGCCGCCACGCTGGTCGCCTATCAGGCGGTGGACTTCGACGACCTGATCGGCCTGCCGGTCAGGCTGCTGCGCGAGCACGACGAGGTCGCCCGCGCCTGGCGCGAGAAGCTGCGCTACCTGCTGGTCGACGAATACCAGGACACCAACGCCTGCCAGTACGAGCTGCTCAAGATGTTGGTGGGCCCGCGCGCCGCCTTTACCGCGGTGGGCGACGACGACCAGTCGATCTACGGCTGGCGCGGCGCCACGCTGGAGAACCTGAACCGGCTGTCCACCGACTTCCCGAACCTGAAGGTGATCAAGCTCGAGCAGAACTACCGCTCGAGCGTGAACATCCTGACCGCGGCCAACCGGCTGATCGCGCACAACCCCAAGCTGCACGAGAAGAAGCTGTGGTCCGAGCACGGCCCGGGCGACCCGGTGATCGTGGTGCCCTGCGACAGCGACGAGGCCGAGGCCGAATCCGTGGTCTCGCGGCTGCAGGCGCACAAGTTCGAGCGGCGCGGCAAGTTCGCCGACTACGCGATCCTGTACCGCGGCAATCATCAGGCGCGGATCGTCGAGCAGGCGCTGCGCAAGGAGAAGATTCCCTACGTGCTGTCGGGCGGCCAGTCCTTCTTCGAGCGCGCAGAGATCCGCGACCTGCTCGCCTACCTGCGGCTGCTGGCCAACGACGACGACGATCCCGCCTTCATCCGCGCGGTCACCACGCCCAAGCGCGGCGTGGGCACCACCACGCTCACCGCGTTGGGCACCTACGCGGGCGAGCGTCACCAGTCGATGTTCGCCACGATGTTCGAGCTGGGCTGCGAGCAGCGGATCGCCCCGCGCCAGCTCGAGCCCTTGCGCGAGTTCGGCGAGTTCGTGAACCGGATCGCCTGGCGCGCGCAGCGCGAGCCGGCCGCGCAGGTGCTCGACGACCTGCTGTCGGCCATCGACTATCGCGGCCACCTGTTCGCCACCGCCGACGACAAGGTCGCCGCGGGGCGCTGGCAGAACGTGAGCGACTTCGTCGACTGGCTCAAGAAGCGCGCCGAGGAAGAGGGCTCGACGCTGCTGCAACTGGCCCAGACCGTGAGCCTGCTGTCGCAGCTCGACCGCAAGGACGCCGATGCCGACGCGGTGCGCCTCACGACCATCCACGCGTCCAAGGGCCTGGAGTTTCCGCACGTGTTCATCGTGGGCTGCGAGGAAGGGCTGCTGCCGCACCACGGCGGGCTGGCGCGCGAAGAGACCGAAGAGGCCGGCGCCGACGAGCCCGGCGAGGGCAAGGGCCGGCCCGGCCGCGAGGCCGCCCGCATCGAGGAAGAGCGCCGCCTGATGTACGTGGCGGTGACCCGCGCCCAGCGCAGCCTCACCCTCACCTGGTGCCGCGAGCGCAAGCGCGGCCGCGAAAAGTACCCGCAGGTGCCCTCGCGCTTCCTGACCGAGATGCAGCTCGACGCGCAGCCCAAGGCCGGCGCCACGGTCAGCGCGGATGCTGCGAAGGCGAAGCTGGCGGGGCTGCGGGCGATGCTCGGGCAATCCCGGGGCGCGGTCGCCGGCTGACGCGGCTTCCCGCCGGCTATCCCGGCAAGGGTTTGGCCTTTCGCGCGCATCGCGTCTAAACTTGGCCTCCCGGGTTAGTCCACCCGGTAGTCCACCCCGGTCGTTCACCCCCGGGTTCCAGCCAGTCCACACGAGGCGACCATGAGCATCACGGTCAACGTGCACGAAGCCAAGACGCACTTTTCGCGTCTGCTCGAGCAGGCGCACGCCGGCGAGGAGATCATCGTCGCCAAGGCGGGCAAGCCCTACGCGCGCCTCGTTCCGCTCGCGCCTGCCGCGGGTCGCAGGCAACCCGGCCGGCTGAAGGGGCGGGTGGACGACGCCTTTTTCGAAACCCTGCCGGAGGAAGAGCTCGACGCGTGGGAGCGCGGTTAGTGCGCTTGCTGCTCGACACGCATGCGCTGCTGTGGTGGCTCACCGATGACGACAGGCTGAGCGAGGCGGCGCGCGCCGCGATCTCGCAGGAGAGCAATCCGGTCTTCGTCAGCGCGGCAAGCGCTTGGGAGATTGCCACCAAGGCCCGGATCGGCAAGCTGTCGGGCGTGCCGGGCCTGGTGGAGCGCTTCGCCGAACTGGTGGCCGCCGAAGGCTTCACGCCCCTGCCGATCGCGCAGTCCCACGCCTTGCGCGCCGGCGGCTACGCGCTGGCGCATCGCGACCCGTTCGACCGCATGCTCGCGGCCCAGAGCGAAGTCGAGGCGCTGGTGCTCGTGACGCGCGACCCGGTGTTCGCCGACTTCGGCAGCGTCACGCTCTGGTAGACGACTTTCAGGAAATCAACCCATGGCATTGTTCGGCAGAAACAAACCGGTCGTCTTCGACCCCTACGGCTCGAGTCGCCGCTCGGGCTTCCCGATCCCGCGCTGGCTGCTCATCCTGATGCTGGGCATCGTGCTGGGGGCCGGCGGCCTGTTCTATGCCGAGGAGAACTACCTGCCGCCGCGGCTCACGCCCGCCGAATCGCAGCGGCTGCAGGCCCACGCGGCCCAGCTCGAGGCCGAGCGCCAGCGCCTGCAGGCCGAGCTCGACAAGACCACCGCAGAGGCGCGGGCCGCGGCCGACACCGCCGCCAAGCAGATCGCCTCGACCCAGGCCGAGAACAAGAAGCTCTCGAGCGAGCTCGCCGCGGCGCGCGAGTCGGTGGCGCCGCTGCAGCGCGACCTGGCCCTGTTCGCCGAGATCCTGCCGCCCGATCCGCGCGGCGGCGCGGTGGCGGTGCGCGCGGCCAACTTCGCGAACGACGCCGGCCAGCTCGACTACCACGTGCTGCTGACCCGCGACCAGAAGGACAACAAGGCCTTCGAGGGCGTGGTCGAGCTGGTGGTGGCGGGCAGCCGCGGCGGCCGCGCCGAGACGATCACGCTCGATCCCTTGCCGCTCAAGCTCGAGCGCTACCGTCACCTGCAGGGCAAGCTGCCGCTGCCGCCCGGTTTCGAGGGACGGCAGGTCACGGTCCGGGTGCTCGACCGTGCCGGGGGCCGTCAGCTGGGGATGCGCGTGCTCTACGTGCGCTGAGCGGCGCCGAGGGCGGCGACTGCCGCCGCCACGCCCGGGCCCACCGGAATCCCCAGCGCCCTGAGCGCGGCCTCGATGCCGCCCAGCGCGCCCAGGATCGTGGCCTCGTTCTGGTCGCCCAGGTGTCCGATGCGGAAGGCCTTGCCGGCCAGGGGCCCCAGCCCGCCGGCGGCCGCCACCTGGAAGCGCTCGCGCGCCAGGCTGCGGATGGCTTCGGGTTCCACGCCCTCGGCCACCGAGATCGTGGTCACCGACACCGAGCGCGCCTGCGGCACCTTGCAGAAGAAGTCGATGGCGCCGCCCTCGCTCCACGCAGCCACGGCCGCGTGAACCGCGCCGGCCAGCCGCGCGTGGCGCGCGAGCACCTGCTCGACGCCCTCGCGGAAGATCAGGGCCAGCGACGCTTCCAGCCCCATCAGCATCTGCTGCGGCGGCGTGCCGCAGAACTTGCGGTAGCCGATCGCGTCGCGCCGGCGCCGCCAGTCCCAGTAGAAGCGCGGCGTGGGATTGGCCCGCGCCACCGCCTCGGCCCGGGGACCCACCGCCACGAAGCCCAGTCCCGCCGGCAGCATCAGCCCCTTCTGCGAGGCGCCGATGGTCACGTCGGCGCGCAGCGCCCGCATCGAGTAGGGCGCGGCGCCCAGCGAGGCCACCACGTCGACCACCATCAGCGCCGGGTGGCCGGCCGCGTCGATGGCCGCGCGGATCGCGGCCAGGTCGTTGCTCACGCTGCTCGCGGTGTCGGTGTGCACCACGAACACCGCCGAGATCTCGCCGGCCGTGTCGGCGCGCAGCACGTCTTCCACCGCCTGTGGGTCGATCGGGTAGCCGGGCCGCCAGGGCACGCGCACCACCTTGCGATCCAGCGCCTCGGTCTGGATCGCCCACGACTCCGAGAAGTGGCCGGTGCCCGGCACCAGCACGGCCCGGCCGGGCGCGACCAGGTTGGCGATGGTCGCTTCCCAGGCGCCGTGGCCGTTCGCGGCGTACTGGTAGATGTCGCAGCCGGGCGCGTCGAGCAGCGCCAGCAGGCCCGTCTCGCAGGCCTCGATGATCCGGTCCAGCCGCGGGTCGGCCAGGTCCATCGACTGCCGGTGCATTGCCGCCAGCACCTCGTCGGGAATCGGCGTGGGGCCGGGCGAGTGCAGCAGGCGCTGGCCGGGAATGCGGGCGGCGGCCCCGCTTCCGGCGGCGGCCGGAGAAGTCGGTGCGGTCGGTGCGAACGGGCTGGCGAACGAAGACGGGACGTTCATCGGGCGTGGCTTGCGGGGATGGATTGCGCCTGAGCGGGATGGCCCGCCTTCAGGCGAGCTGGACGATCTGGTTGAGCCGTTCGCAGACCTCGCGAAACAGTGGGTCGTCGAGCCGGCCCAGCGGGTGCGGGCTCGCGCCGCGCACCCGCCAGTCGAAGGACTTGGGCTGGTGGCAGAGGACATAGCTGGTGCGGCCGGCCTTGCGCCCGACCGCCTTGCCGACCGGCACCGCGAACGGATTGTCGGCGTTCCACTCCGCCGTGGTCATCGGCAGGCCGATCACCAGCGAGGTCTTCGCGTTGAAGATCCGCGGCGACAGGACCAGGAAGGGATGAGTGTCCTTCATCTCCCGGCCGGCCTGCGGGTTGCAGTCGATCCAGACGACGTCCTGCCGCTCCGGCGTCCAGAGGTAGCGCGCCGCGCGCGGCGGCTCCTTGGCGGCGGCGGGTGCGCGAGGCATGGTGGGCTGCGGGTCGCGACCGATGGCTGCGCGGTGGGGCTGCGCCTACCAGCGCTCGGCGCCCAGCGGGGCGGCATCGGCCATCGCCTCGCCGCCATGCCGCTCGGGGTCGAAGCGCGCGAGACGCTCCTCGAGACTGGGCCCTGCCGGTTCGGCGGGTTCGATGATCACGCGGCCGTCTTCCACGCTGATGCGCACCCGCTGGTCGACGTGAAGCCCGGCCGCCTTGGCGACACTGGCGGGCAGCCGAACCCCGAGGTTGTTGCCCCATTTCTTGATGTCGAGGAAGGCTTCGGACATGAGCCCCTCCGATGGGCAGTGAATGTTTAAACGCAGTATAAACCTTGGTGGCGGGAATGCCCAGTCGCGCAGGGCCTGCCTGCTCCGACGGCCCGTCTACTCCACCCGCGCTCCCGAAGCCTTCACGATCCGCCCCCATTTCTCGATCTCGGCCGCTACGAAGCGCTTCGCCTCCGCCGGCGAGTTTCCGGCCACGACGAAGCCGCGCGACGCGAAGAAGTCCTGCATGTCGGGGCTCCCGAGGATCTTCACCAATTCCTCGTTGAGTCTCGCGAGCACCGGCGCGGGCGTGCCGGCCGGCGCGAACAGGCCCTGCCAGGACAGGGCCTCGAAGTCGGCGAAGCCCGACTCGGCCATCGTGGGCACCTCGGGCAGCATCGGGTGGCGCTGCCTGGAGGTGACTGCGTAGGCCTTGAGCTTGCCTTCCTTCACGTAGGGCAGCACCACCAGCACGTCGCCGAACATCGCGTCGATCTGCCCGCCGAGCAGGTCCTGTAGCGGCCCGGCGCTGCCCTTGTAGGGCACGTGGTTCAGCTTCGTGCCGGAGGCCAGCGCGAACATCTCGCCGGTCAGGTGCATCGAGGTGCCGTTGCCCGGCGAGCCGTGGGTGAGCTTGCCCGGGTTGGCCTTCGCATGCGCGATGAAGTCCGCCAGCGTGGCGCCCGGCACGTTCGCGTTGGACACCACCACCAGCGGCGCGCTGACGATCAGCGTGACCGGGTCGAAGTCCTTCGCCGGGTCGTAGGGCAGCTTCGCGTACAGCGTGGCCGCGATCGCGTTCGGGCCGGTCACCCCGACCAGCAAGGTGTGGCCGTCGGCCGGCGACTTGGCCACGTGATCGGCGCCCACGGTGCCGCCGGCGCCGGGCTTGTTCTCCACGATCACCGGTTGCCCGAGCGGCGCGGCCAGCTTCTCGGCGATGCGCCGCGCCAGCAGGTCGGTGCTGCCGCCGGGCGGGAAGGGCACCACGATTCGCACCGGCTTGCTCGGCCAGGCCTGCGCGGCTGTGGGGGCGGGCGTGAGTGCCAGTGCGGCAAGCGCCATGCAGCCGGCGATCGTGGCGAGCAGTTTCATCGTGGGTGTCCTTTCAATGGAAACGAAGCGGCGAGAAGGGTGCGAGGTCGACCTGCGGCGCGCGGCCCGCCACCAGGTGCGCGATCTCGCGCCCGGTGGTCGCGCCGCCGCACATGCCCACGTGGCCATGGCCGAAGCCCAGCCAGGCGTTCTCGGCCTGCGGCGCGCGGCCGATCACCGGCAGGCTGTCCGGCAGGCAGGGGCGGTGGCCCATCCACTGCGTCGTCTCGCTGGCGTCCAGGTGCGGAAACAGCTCGCGACCCTTGCGCAACAGCACGTCGGCGCGCGCGTAATTGGGCGGCGCCTGCAGGCCCGCCAGCTCCACCGAGCCGGCCAGCCGCAGGCCCATCGCCATCGGGTTGACCATCAGGTTGTGCTCGACCGCCATCACCGTGTGCCGCAGCGCCAGGTTCGAGCTCTTCACCGTGACGTGATAGCCGCGCTGGGTCTCCAGCGGCACGCGCGCGCCGAGTTGCGTGGCCAGCCGCGCGGACCAGGCGCCGGCCGCCACGACCACGCCGTCGACCGCGAGCGATTCGGCACCGTCGAGCCGGAGCGCCTGCACCAGCCCGTCGCGCAATTCGAAGCCGGTCACGCGCCGCTTCAGGTGCCCGGCGCCGTCGGCCAGGCAGCGGGCGTGCAAGGCCTTGACCAGCGCAGACGGGTCGACGGTCGATCCGTTCTCCGGCGCCAGGATGCCGAAGCGGAAGGCGCCCTTCAGGTCGGGCTCGAGCGACTCGAGCTCGTCACGGTCCACGTCGCGCAGCGCCACGCCGAGCGAGCGCCGCAGGTCCATCCCCCACTTCCACTGGGCGGCCACCTCGCGCGACGAGTAGACGTACAGGCAGCCGGTGCGCCGCACCAGCGCCTGCGCGCCGGCGTGATCGAGCAGCGGCTGGTAGCTCTCGAAGATCGGCGCCAGCAGGCCGCGCAGCGCGGTGGCGATCCGCACCACCTCCGCCGTCTTGGAGTGCCTGACGAAGCGCAGCAGCCAGGGCAGCGCCGCGGGCAGGTAGGTCCAGCGCACGGTGAGCGGCCCGAGCGGGTCCAGCAGCCAGGCCGGCGCCTTCTTCCACACGCCCGGCATGCCGACCGGCAGGCAGGCGCTCGGCGACATCGAGCCGGCATTGCCGAAGGAGCAGGCCTCGCCCGCATCGAGCGGATCGACGAAGGTGATGCGGTGGCCTTCGCGCTGCAGCCAGGCGGCGGTGCAGGTGCCGACGATGCCGGTTCCGATGACGGCGATGTGCATCCGCGCATTCTGCCGGAGCTTAAGAAGTTCTTACGAATCCGTGAGCCAATTCTTACGAGCGGCAGCGCGCCGCCCTTCCTAGACTGCCTTTCATCGCGACGGCAGGGGCCTTCGCGATCGAACGAATCCAGGGCGCGAGCACGCCCTGACATCAATCACGAAGGAGTCAATCCAGATGGACCAGGCAGTTTTCGAGCCCGCGCTCGCCGATGCCCAGCAGGCCGGGCGTTTCGACCTCTATGCGGGCGTGCACAAGGCGTTGCGCCTCTACATGACGGACACCCTGGCGCGCGTCGGGCGGGCCGATCCGGCCGACGACGACGAAGTGGCCGGCGCGATCGGCCAGCTGCGCGACCTGCTCGAGCTCTGCGACCTGCACATCGAGGACGAGAACCGCTTCGTGCTGCCGGCGCTGGAGGCGCGCCGCCCCGGGGTCACCGAGCGCAACGCCGAGGAGCATGTCTCGCACGGCCAGGCCATCTCCGCGCTGCGCCGCGAGGCGGCGATCGTGGAGCGCTGCACCGCGGCCGACCGGCCGATGGCCCTGCTGGCGCTGTACCGCCGGCTCGCGCTGTTCGTGGCCGAGAACTTCGAGCACATGCACTACGAGGAGACCCGGCTGATGCCTGCGCTGTGGGCCGAGTACCCGGACGAGGCGCTGATGGGGATCGAGGCGGCCATCGTGGAGTCGATCCCGCCGATGCTGATGGCGCGCGCGCTGCACTGGTTCCTGCCGGCGCTGCCGCATCCGGAGCGCGTGGGCATGCTGTCGGGCATGCGCGAGAACGCGCCTCCCGGGGCCTTCGCTGGCGCGCTGGAAATCGCGCGGGAGCGGCTGACGTTGCGTGACTGGCAGCGGCTGGCCGAAGCGCTCGGGCTGCCCTCGGGCGATGCAACCGTCGCGGCCGTGGCGGCCACGGTGGGCGGCCTGCGCATCGCCGAGCGCTGGTGATTGATTCGGCTCAGCGTACCTGCAGCAGCCTGAGCGGCCGCGTGACCCGCAGGCAGAAGCGCCCGCGGCCGCTCTTCTCGATCTGCACGCAGGCGCGGCGCTCCACCAGTCGCCGCTGCAGCAGCACGAGCCGCGCCTCGAGGTTGTCGCCGACGTCCGGCAGGCGCACGCGCGGATCCAGTCGCAACTCGCGGTTGCTGAACGCGGTGCGGCCCTGGGTGACGTGGTCCGAGACCAGCGCCCAGAGCACCGCGCCGGCCACGCCCTTGATCAGGTAGTCGTCGCCGAGGAACACGCTGTTGTCGATCGGGTAGTGGCGTACGGTCACCGGTTCGCCGGTGACGGCGATCGGTGCGTCTCGGCAAGCTGCCGCGATGGTCGCGGCATCGGCGCCAGTCGCGCCGGCGCTGGCGCCGGCATCGGGGGTGGCCTCACGCGCGGGCTCGCCCTCGTCGCGCTGCTGGAGCACGTGCATGGTCTGGCCCAGCAGTGCCGCCAGGGTGACCAGCGCGTCCTCGTCGTCGTAGCCGAAGCGCATGTCCTCGCCGCTCTCGACCAGCAGGGCGCCCACCGTTTCGCCCGCCATCCGGATCGGCACCGCCAGCTGGCTGCGCGGCGCCACCAGCCCCGGGAAGGGGATCTCGGTCTCGAAGGCGCCGTCCAGCCCTTCGCGCGCGGCGGCCTCGCGCACCGCGCGCCCGTAGGCATAGGCCTCGGTGAGCCGCGACAGCCGGATCGGGGTGCCCTCGCGCACCGCCACGCCCACCACCCCCGCGCCGAGCGGCACTTCCGAACCCACGCCCGATGCGGAGTAGCCGCGGCTCGCCACCGTGTAGAGCCGGCGCGCGGCGCGGTCGAGCAGCAGCATCATCGAGTGCGCGATGTCGAGCTGCTGGTGCAGCGCGGCGAGCGTCTCGTCGAGCAGCGTGTTCAGGTCGTTGCAGGCGGCGATGCGCGTCGCGGCCATCCGCAGCGCCGCCAGGCGATTCGGGCCCGACTGCGCCGGGCTCGGGTCGCCGTGCGCGAGCTCGATGTCTTCCACCCGGTACACGTCGGCGCCCAGCAGCCTGAACACGCCGGCCATGCCGGTGTGCGAGGCGATGCTCTCGAGCATCGCGCGCATGTGCTCGAACAGCGCGCCCTGCGTCTCGGTGCGCAGGTAGCGGATGGTGAGCCGGTACATCGCGCCGCGCCAGGGGTCGATGACCACCAGCCGCGCGCGCGGATTGGCCAGCACGTTGGCGCGGGTCTTGTTGAAGAACTGGAAGGACAGCGCGATGTGCTGCGCGTCCACGTACTGCACCTGCGATAGGTAGCTCGCGTTAGGCGCGCCCTCGGGCGCGCAGGTGGCGATGACCGCGGGCGCGGCCCCTTCCAGGCACTGGCGGATCGCGTCGAGCCGCGCCGGCGGGCGGGGCGGAATCCGGGGCGCGACCGCTTCCTGGTCTGCCGGCGCGGCGTCCGGCGCGCCGCCGGGCGCAGCGCCCGCGTAGCCGAGCGCCGCGCCTTTCTCGCCGATCACCGCGCGCGCCCCGCCGAGTGCCGCGCCGGCCCGCGGCCCGGGCGTCTGGTCGAAGGCGCTCTCCGGCCGGAAGCGCACCGCGACCAGGTCGCCCGGCTCGAACGACAGCAGCACGCGCGCGAAGCGCCCGTCGTAGCCCAGCGACTCGAGCTCGGCAATCATCGCCTCGGTGCGCTGCCTGACCAGCACCGCGTCGGCCGGCCGGGCCCGGGCGATGGTCACGCCGTGCCCCTTCAACTGCAGCGTGCGGTGGGTGGCGGGGCGGCTGAACACCACCGCGATCTCGCCATTGGCGCGCAGGTCGGCCAGCACGCCCGCGCCGTCGCCGCCGGACAGGAACACGGTCAGCTCACCCGAGGGCTCCACCCGGCCGGCCAGCGCGCGGACCAGGTTCGGCAGCATGCCGCCGTCGCGCGAGGCGATCGAGACGCCCACGCCGCTTTCGATCAGCGCGAGGTGTTCGGGCGAGAGCAGGCTGCGGGTCACTGGGTTCGGGTCGGCCAGGGCGGCCGCCGTGATCGCGGAAGGCGCAATCTTCCGCCTGGCGCCGATCGCCCGCAAGGGCCTTCCGCTATGATCGCCCGATGCCCCGAACGCTCGACGCCTGGCACGATTCCGACCGCCTGCTGAGGCTCGCGGCGCAGACCTTCTTCGACCAGCTCTCGGAGATGTGCGAGGGCATCCTGGTGGTGGACAAGGCGGCGCGCATCGTCTGGATCGACGACCGCTGGCAGCGCAACATCCAGAACCTGGGCTTCAACGATCCCGGCGAGATCATCGGCAGGCCGGTCGAGGAGATCGTGCCCAACACGCTGATGCGGCACGTGGTCGAGACCGGCAAGCCGATCCTGCTCGACATCCTCGAGAACAAGGCCGGCACCTACATCGTGTCGCGCTTCCCGGTGCACGACGAATCGGGCGAGGTGATCGGCGCGGTGGGCCTGATCCTCTACGACCGGGTCGAGTCGCTCAAGCCGCTGATGGGCAAGCTCTCGCGCCTGCAGACGGAACTTGCGCAGGCCCAGAGCGAGCTGGCCCGCCAGCGCCGCACCCGCTACACCTTCTCCAACTTCGTGGGCAACAGCGAGCGCGCGCTCGACGTGAAGAGCCGCGCGCGCCGCGCCGCGGTGCTCAACACCACGGTGCTCCTGCTGGGCGAAACCGGCACCGGCAAGGAGCTGCTCGCGCAGGCCATCCACTCGGCCTCGTCGCGGGCGCGACACCCGTTCATTGCGGTCAACGTCGCGGCCATCCCCGAGACCCTGCTCGAGGCAGAGTTCTTCGGCGTGGCGCCCGGCGCCTACACCGGCGCCGACAAGCGCGGCCGCGAGGGCAAGTTCAAGCTGGCCGACGGCGGCACGCTGTTCCTCGACGAGATCGGCGACATGCCGCTCGCGCTTCAGGCCAAGCTGCTGCGCGCGCTGCAGGAGCGCGAGTTCGAGCCGCTGGGATCGAACGCGGTCACGCGCTTCGACGCAAGGGTGATCGCCGCCAGCAGCATCGACCTGGGCCAGCTGGTGGAGCAGGGGCGTTTCCGCGCCGACCTGTACTACCGGCTCAACGTGCTGCCGATCCGCCTGCCGCCGCTGCGCGAGCGCGTGGAGGACCTCGAGCCGCTGTGCGAGCACCTGCTCGAGCAGATCGCGCTCGACAACGAGATGCAGCCCAAGGAGATCGACCGCGAGGCCATCGACGCGCTGGCGCGCCTGCCCTGGAAGGGCAACGTGCGCGAGCTGCGCAACGTGCTCGAGCGGGCCTGCTCGCTGTGGGACGGCATCCGGCTCACGCTCGACGCGTTCCGGGAGGTGCTGCCGGAGCTGGAGGCGGTGGCGGGTGACGCGCAGGGTGCAGTGCGGGCGACTCTGACGCCGCCGCGCGTTGGTCTGGCGCCAGTCGCGAACGATGTCGCGGGGCTCGTCGCCCATGACCGCGCGATCGCAACGGAGGTGCCCGTTGTGCTCGGCGCATCCGGAGCATTCGGCGCATCCGATGCGTCCGATCCGTCCAACTCATCCGACGCGCCGCTGCCCGAGCGCATCGCGCAGCTCGAGCGCGCCGCGATCCGCGCCGCGCTCGTCGCCACCGGCGGCAATCGCGTGCAGGCCGCGAAGCGCCTGGGCATCGCGCGGGCCACGCTGTACCAGAAGCTCGAGCAGTATCCGGAGCTCGCGGCTGCGTCGTCGCGCTGAGCCGCGCGGCGGCTTCGCGTTGCGAATGAACTGCGCAGCGCCGGGGCGCCTTCGCGTTCCGAAGCCCGCGCGTTCCGGTTCGATTTCTCCGAAACCGGAATCGCCGTTGACGACCGCCTGCGTACACTCGGTACGGAGACCGGCGCGCCTGGCGGGGCGCAGGCGCCGAGCCGGGAAGCATTCGCCCCGACCCGAGGAGAAGACCATGGCAGGTGTTGGCACCGAGAAGCTGTTCGAGAACGACAAGGTGATCGTGTGGAACTTCGTGCTCGAGCCTGGCGAGCAAACGCCGATCCACACGCACGAGCACGAGTACATGTGGTACGCCATCGAAGGCTCGTCGCTGCAGGTCTTCGACGACCAGGGCAAGGACCTCGGCACGCTGCCCGTGCCCACCGGCACCGTCTACCAGCTCAAGCTCGAGGACGGCCACCTCGAGGTGGTGTCCGAGACCGCGAAGGGCGCCCGCGTGCCGGTCACGCACAGCGCGAAGAACGTGGGCCCCACGCGCTATCGCGAGATCCTGGTCGAGTGGAAGAAGTGAGCTGAAGCAGCCGGCGATCGCCCGCCCACCGTCTGACGTCAGTCAAGGGGGCTGCGATCGCCGCGGGCGACACTGGACCGCATGTCATGGCTAGGCGCCGGAGGCGTCAACGATGAAGAACATCAAGCTCGCCCTGACTGCCGTCCTGTTGGCGCTGTTGCTCCTGTGGTGGCTCGGCGACCCGGCGGCGGACACTCTGCCCGCCAACTGGCTGGGCTGGCGGAACCTGTTGGTGCAGGCCACCGGCGTGCTCGCCATCGGCGCGATGAGCCTTGCGCTGGTGCTGGCCTTGCGCCCGGTGGCGCTCGAGCCCTGGCTCGGCGGGCTCGACAAGATGTATCGGCTGCACAAGTGGCTGGGCATCGCGGCGCTGGCGGCCGCGATCGCGCACTGGCTGCTGGCGAACGGCCCGAAGTGGCTGGTCGGCGCGGGCCTCGTCGAGCGCCCGCAGCGCGGGCCCCGGCCTGCGCTGCCCGAAGGCTCCCTGCAGCAGGCGCTGGCCCAGTGGCGCGGGCTGGCCGAGGACATGGGCGAGTGGGCCTTCTACGCCGCAGTGGTGTTGATCGTGCTCGCGCTCTGGAAGCGCTTCCCGTATCGGACCTTCCTGCGCACGCATCGCTGGCTGGGCCTGGCCTACCTCGTGCTGGCCTTCCACTCCGTGGTGCTGCTGACCTATGCGTCGTGGGCCGGCGTGCTCGGCATCGCCCTGGGCGCGATGCTGCTGGCCGGCAGCTTCGCCGCGGTCCGCGCGCTGCTGCGGCGGGTGGGCGTCGATCGGCGGGTCGTCGGCGAGATCGCGAAGGTCATCCGCCACGACGCGCTCGACGTGGTCGAGCTGGTGGTCGCGCTGCAGGGACGCTGGCCGGGCCACGCCGCAGGCCAGTTCGCCTTCCTCACGCTCGACCGCAAGGAAGGCGCGCATCCGTTCACGATCACCTCGGCCTGGGCCGGCGACGGCCGGATCGATTTCGTCATCAAGGGCATCGGCGACTACACGCGCACGCTGCGCGATCGGGTGCACGTCGGCGACCCGGTCGTCGTGGAGGGACCCTACGGGCGCTTCGACTTCGAGAGCAGCGCCGGGCGCCAGGTCTGGATCGGCGCCGGCGTGGGCATCACGCCCTTCATCGCGCGGATGAAGGCCCTGGCGATGAAGCCGGACGGGCGGCGCATCGACCTGTTCCACCCGACGGCCACGCTCGATCCGCACGCAATCGCGCTGATCGAGCGAGACGCCGCGGCCGCCGGCGTGGCGCTGCACGTGCTCTGGGACGAACGTGACGGACGGCTCGACGCCGCGAGGCTTGCTGCCGCGGTGCCGGATTGGCGCGACGCCGATGTCTGGTTCTGCGGGCCAGCGCCCTTCGGCCGGGCGCTGCGACACGACCTCGAGGCGATGGGGCTGCCCGCAGGGCGGTTTCACCAGGAGCTGTTCGAGATGCGGTGACTGCCTGGACGCGAAGTGGCTTTGATGACCGCGAAGGGCGCCCGCGTGCCGAGTGGCCGGCCGGCGCCACTGCTGCTGGAAGGGCGACGATCGGTTCTTCGGCGCCGTCGGTCGGTGCATGATTGGTGCGACATGGTCCTCCCGCTATCACTCGGCTTTCGGGGCGTGGCAGCGTATGCGCCTCCGGGTCTGACTCCGGGAGAAGCCATTGCGCACGAACTACGTGATGATCGACTTCGAGAGCGTCCAGCCCTCGGACCTCGCGCTGCTCGACGCCGAGCACTTCAGGGTAAAGGCGTTCGTCGGCGCCAACCAGACGCGGATCGCAACCGACTTCGCGGAGGCGATGCAGGGGCTCGGCTCGCGAGCCGAGTACGTTCGCATCTCCGGCAGCGGCAGGAACGCCCTCGATTTCCACATCGCCTTCCACATTGGCCTGATTGCGGCGGCGGAACGCGATGTCTTCTTTCACGTGATCTCGAAGGACGCCGGCTTCGACCCGCTGATCACGCACTTGAAGGGTCGGAAAGTGTTTGCCGCGCGGTCGGCTGCCATCGCAGATATCCCGATCCTCAAGGCGCCAGCAGCGGCTCCGCTCTGCGAGCGAACGTCGGCCGTCATAACGGACCTCCAGCGACGCGGCGCGGCAAGGCCGAAGACGGTGCGGACCCTGATGAACACGATCTCGTCGATGTTTCAGAAGCAGCTCGCGGAAGAGGAGGTGCGGACTCTGTTCGAGGGGCTCGTGAACCGCCGCATCGTGCGGGTGGATGGCGAGAGTGTCTCGTACCAGCTCGGGGTGCGCGCAGCATGAGCGAGGTCGTGCAAGGACTGCCTGGATCAGTGAAAGGCGGCGCCGAATCCGGAGAGGGTCTCGGTTGGCCGGTCTCGGAAAGCCGATCCCCACTGAAAGACAAGCCGCTTCGCCTTCCGGGCCAATCGGTGGACGAACAGCGTCGCAAGCTCATCGAGAACGAGTTCGAGATCCCCGTGCTAGTCGCCTTGCTGCTGACCCTGCTTGCCGGGTTCGAGTGGTGGCGCGACCACGTCGCTGCACCGCCCGCTCCTCGGCTCATGACCGCGGTTGCATTGGTGGCCGTCGCCGCCGCGGCGTGGCGCTTTCACCGTCTCCGCCCTCGATTGCACGCGCTTCGCCTCGCCGCGGAGGGAGAGAAGGCGGTTGGCCAGTATCTCGAGGGACTGCGAGTCAGCGGGTACCGGGTATTTCATGACGTCGTTGGCATAGGCTTCAACGTCGACCACGTTCTGATCGGTCCGGCGGGCGTGTTCACGGTGGAGACTAAGACCTGGTCGAAGCCCCGGCGTGGGGACGCTCGGGTCGTGTTCGACGGGGCGCGGATGGCCATAGGCGGTCGGGAACCAGACGATCGCGTCGCGGTGCAGGCGTTGGCTCAGGCCAGGTGGCTGCGTGGCCTGCTCGCCGACAGCACTGGCAAGCGGATGCCCGTTCGCCCGATCGTGCTGTTCCCCGGTTGGTTCGTCGAGCAAGGGCCCGGTGCCACGCGTGGAATCTGGGTGCTGGAGCCGAAGGCTCTGCCGGCCTTCCTCGCTAAGGCCCCGCATGTGCTGGCTCCAGAGGACGTGGCCCTTGCGAGCACGCATCTTTCGCGGATGATTCGAGTTCGGGAGCGCGACGCTTCCTGATCGGCCGCGCGCACCGGCCTATACTGAACCAGCGTCGCGCATTCGCCGTCGCCCTCCAGGAGCAGCACCATGGGCAAGGTCAGGCAGAGCAACAAGGAAACGAAGAAGCAACCGCAGTCGACGCCCAAGGAGAAGAAGGCGGCCAAGGAGGCGAAGAAGAAGGCCGCGAGCGACCCGATTCGTCCCGCCGGCGGTCGATGATCGGGTCGCGCGACCCATCGGCCGCTTCGTGTCATTCCTCCCGCGGCGGATGTTTTCTGAACATCCGCCACAGCGTCAGGTCGTAAGCGAGCTTCAAGGCTCCGCAGCACAGCAAGGGCGCGGCCAGCCAGCCGGCCGCCAGCATCGCGCCGCCCAGCGATGGGCTCAGCGCTGCGGCCAGGCTCTTGGGCACCGCGGTGAAGCTCGCGGCGGCGGCGCGCTCGGCCGGTGTGACCACGCCCATCACGTAGGCGGTGCGCGGCGGCACGTCCATCTGCGACAACGCGCTGCGGGCGAGCAGCAGCCCGAGCGCCAGCGGCATCGTGGGCGCGAAGGCCGCGAGGATCATGAACAGGTTGGCCGGCATGTGCGTGAACACCATCGTGTTGATCAGGCCAATGCGGCGCGCTACCCAGGGGGCGGCGAGCTGGGAGCCGGCCGACAGCAGCCCGGCCCAGAAGAAGAACTGGCCGGCAGCGGCGAGCGAGAGGTCGAAACGCTCGAACAGCCAGAGCGCGAGCAAGGTATTGACGATCAGCCCGCCGGCGAAGGCATCGACCGAGAACAGTGCCGCCAGTTTGATCACGATGCCGCGCGAAGGCCCCAGCGCTGTGGGCGCCGCCGTCTGCTCGTCCACGCGGTGGTCCGGCAAGGCGCGATACAGGGCGAAGATCGCGACGCCGGTCAGCCCGTAGACGACGAACATCAGGCGCAACGCGTCGAGCTGGGCCANNTGTGCGTGAACACCATCGTGTTCACCAGGCCGATGCGCCGCGCCACGATCGGGCTCGCGAGTTGCGAGGCCGCGCTCAGCAGGCCCGCCACGAAGAAGAACTGCCCGGCCTGCGCCAGCGACAGGTCGAAGCGCTCGAACAACCACAGCGCCAGCAGCGAATGCACGACCAGGCCGCTCGCGAAGTTGTCGACGCTGAACAGCACTGCGAGCCGAACCACGATCGCGCGCGACGGGCCGAGCGCGGCGGCCTGCGCGGGCTCGGACTCGGTCTTCGAGGGTGCTGGCGCATCGGCCAGTGTCTTGTCGTCGACGGCCGTGCCACCCGCCTGTCCATCAGCTCCCCCGGCCCGGTCCGGCAGCCGCCGATAGAGCCACCACACGATCGCGCCGATCGCGCCGTAGCCGGCGAACATGATCCGCAGCGCGTCGACGCTCGCCAGGCCGAAGCTCGCGCCCAGCCAGTCGGGCACGGCTGCAGCCAGCGCGCCGACCGCCGCGCACAGCGCGCCGAGAACGCTGTAGCGGGCGAACAGCGCGGTGCGCGAGTGTCCGCGGGCCATGCCCGCGAGCGTTGCCTGCTCGAGCGGCAGGAACACGCTGACGTCGCCCGAGCTCGGGTTCATCGTGCCCACGAAGGCGATGACCAGCAGCGGCCACCACGAGGTCGACGCGGCGAAGCCGATGCCGGTGGCGAGCATCAGCAGTGCGGCGGCGCGCAGCAGCCGCGCCCTCGCGAAGCGATGCCCCCAGGCGCCGACCGCGAGCGTGGCCAGCGCCGAGCCGAGCATCGTGGCGGTGCCCACGATGCCCACCTCGAGCGTGCCGAGGCCCAGCGCGAGCAGGTAGGCCGGCAAGAGCACCGCCACGTAGCCGTCGGCGAAGGCGCGCAGTGCCCTGCCGATCAGCACGGGTCTAGCCGCCGGGTCGGTCCCCGCGGGCAGCAGCAGCCTCATCGCGCCGCGGCGAGGAGAGCGTCGAAGCCCGGCCGGTACGCTTCGACGAGCCGACGCGACAATCGCGCGAGCTGATCGGGATCGGCCGCCAGCGCGGCGTGGAGGCCCTCGGCGATCCGGTCGATGTCCACGACGCCGGGCAGGCCCGGCAGCTCCCAGGTTTCCGCGAAGGCGCGGTGCTTGGCGGCGGGATCCGGGTCGCTCGCGGAACCTTCGTCGCTCACGGGGCCTTCTTCGCCGGCGCGCGCGGGCGGGCCGCCGGCCCCGATCGCGAGGTTCACCCGCGGCAGCCCGAAGGCCATGGCGACGATCTGGCCGTGCAGGCTGCTGCCGCAAAAACCTCGGCTCCCCGCGATCAGCGCGCAGAGGTCCCAGACGTCCAGCGACTCGAAAATGGCGACCGCTGCGGTCCGGAACCGGCTCGCCGCACGCTGCAGCACCTCGAGCGAGTCGTGCCAGGGCGCGGCGCCGGCGCGGAACAGCGCGATGCCCAGGCCGGTTGCCGCGGCGAAGCGATCGAGCTGCCCGGCGATGTTCGCCAGCGTCGCGTCGTCGCCGAACTCGGCCCCGAACTGCACCGCCAGGTAGCCTTGCGGGAAGCTGCGTTGCACGCGCGCCGGTTCGCCCGCGCGTCGGCGCTCGGCGATCCGCGCGCCGAACAGCTCGGCCACCATGACGGCGGGGTCGGGCACCAGCCGCGGCGCGAGACCGGCCGCCTCGAGCTGCGCCAGGCTGCGCTGGTCGCGCACGGCGACCGCGTCGGCCGAGGCGAGCTTGGCCAGCACCTCGGCGCGCAGGGCCGGGTCGCGGCGAGCCAGGTCGGCGCCGCCGACGCCGGCGTGCAGCACGCGCCCGATCGCGGGAAATCCGGCGCGCGTCGCGACGTAGGGCGCGCGCGCCCGTGGATCGCCGGTGGCATCGGCCAGGCGCTGCTGCGCCCAGGCCATTCGCGCGGCAGGTTGCGAATCGAGCCGGGCGATGATCGGCGCGACCTCGTCGTCCGGCAGCAGCATGACCGCGGCCTGCCAGGCGTCGCAGCAAAGGATCTCGCCGCCCACGTGAATCAGCGTGGCTGGTGGCGCGTCGGCGCGCGAGGCGAGCTCGGCCGCCACCGTGCCCAGCGGCCGGACCCGATGCCCCCCGAGCGCCCGCAGGTCGCGATCGGCCAGCCCGGCGAACAGCAACTCGCGGCCGGGCAGCAGCGCCGCGGCCACGTGCGGGAACAGCAGGTCGCCGAAGTTGTGGCGATCGAAGGCGCCGAAGAGGATAGTGGGCGGCCGGTGCATGGTGAGGGGTTTGATCGTCGGCTACTGGGTCGAGGAAGGGTCCGATGGTGAGGGCAAGGGCGAGCGGAAGACCAGCGGCTCGTCGGGTCGCCAGCGTTGCATCAGGACCGAGCGCGGCGGGCCGGCCTGCGGCGCTTCGGTCGCGAGCAGCGCCGCGGCGAGCCCGCTCTCGTCGACGACGAGCGGCTCGTCTCCCGGCACCGGCAGGCCGAGCCACTCGCGGATCGATCGCGCCACGCTGACCCCCGACGGCCGCTTCCGATGCTCGAAGCGCTGCACGCGTCCGCCCTCGTCGAACCGGATCAGCAACTGATGGTGGCTGGGCAGGTCGGTCTTGCCGGCGGCTCCGGTCACATGGGCGCCGACCGCCCAGAGAAGGATGCCCTGGCGCATGTCCCACTGGTAGACGAAGACCCGCGCGTCCTCCCAGACCAGCGCGGGCTGGCCCAGCCGCTCGACCACTTCGGCCTGCGTCGTGACTCCCGGCTCGACGAAGGTGAGCTGCGCCTCGGCGACCGGCGTGCCGGCGAGCACCTTGTCCTCGCTCGAGGGGATCGGCAGCACGATGCAGCCGGCGAGCGCCAGCGCCGCCGACAGCAGGATCGCGAAGAAACCACGACGGGCGATGGCCACGGGAGGCGGACTCCGTTGGAGCGGCTCGGCTTCGGACGGGCCGGCGCGCCTGTCGATTATCGTCCAGCCGGCCGCGGCGGCGCCTGATCGGGACGTGTCCGGATTCGAGGCACAAGGCGAGCTCCAAGATGCGATGATCGAAATTCGGACACTTCTTCTGCAGCGGACCTGTCCGTGAACAGGACATTGACGCTTCGCCGATGCCGGCCCCGCGCTGACGGCCCCATGAAAATCAATGGTTTGTCGAAAGCGCCCGCGCAGGCACACATCCTGCTCTGTCTTGGTGCATGCCCCGGCCCCCGGGGCCGTCCATCACCCTGAGGAGACAACCGAGATGAAGCCCTTCCCGCTTCTGAAGCAGGCCGCCAGGCTCGCCCTGCCGCTGGTCGCCGGCGCGATGCTGGCCGGCGCCGCCGTGGCCAAGGACATCAAGATCGCCCACATCTACTCGAAGACCGGCCCGCTCGAAGCCTACGGCAAGCAGACCGCCACCGGCCTGCTGATGGGCCTGGAGTACGCCACCGGCGGCACGATGACCGTCAACGGTCGCAAGATCGTCGTCATCGAAAAGGACGACCAGGGCAAGCCCGACGTCGGCAAGTCGCTGCTGCAGGCCGCCTATGGCGACGACAAGGTCGACCTGGCGGTGGGCCCGAGCAGCTCGGGCGTGGCGCTGGCCATGCTGCCGGTGGCCGAGGAGTACGAGAAGATCCTGCTGGTCGAGCCGGCGGTGGCCGACTCGATCACCGGCGACAAGTGGAACAAGTACATCTTCCGCACCGGTCGCAACTCCACGCAGGACGCGATCTCCAACGCGGTGGCGCTCGACCACGAGAACGTGCACATCGCCACGCTGGCGCAGGACTACGCCTTCGGTCGCGACGGCGTGAAGGCCTTCAAGGACGCGATCAAGAAGGCGAAGATCGTCCACGAGGAGTACCTGCCCACCAACACCACCGACTTCACTGCCGGCGCGCAGCGACTGTTCGACGCGCTGAAGGACAAGCCGGGCCGCAAGGTGATCTGGATCGTCTGGGCCGGCGCGGGCAACCCGTTCAAGATCGCCGACCTGGATCCGAAACGCTACGGCATCGAGATCTCCACCGGCGGCAACATCCTGCCGGCGATGGCGGCCTACAAGAACTTCCCCGGCATGGAAGGCGCCACCTACTACTACTTCGACATCCCCAAGAACGCGGCGAACAACTGGCTGATCACCGAGCACTACAAGCGCTTCAAGACGCCGCCTGACTTCTTCACCGCGGGCGGCATGTCGGCCGGCATGGCGGTCGTCGAGGCGCTCAAGAAGACCAACGGCAACACGAAGACCGACACCCTGATCAAGACGATGGAAGGGATGAGCTTCGACACGCCCAAGGGCAAGATGACCTTCCGCAAGGAAGACCACCAGGCGATGCAGTCGATGTATCACTTCAAGATCAAGGTCGATCCGGCGTTCACCTGGGCCGTTCCTGAACTCGTTCGGGAGATCAAGCCCGAGGAGATGCAGGTGCCGATCCGCAACAAGCGGTGATGCGCTCGGGGTGACCGACGTCGCGCTTCGGTGACGGTGGCGGGGCCGGCGGGCGGGTGAGTGCTTCGCGGGCGCCGGGGGCGAGCCGGCCTTCGGCTGCCCTGCGCTGCTCGCCCTCGCGGGCGGCTGCGCAACTCGCCCTCGTCGCGGCGGTCCTGCGGACCTTGCGCCTCGGAGCTCGGACAGTGCTCGCCGACGGCCCCCGCGAGGGCTGTGCTGCTCGGCGGCTCGAAAGCCCGGCGCCCGCGCAGCACTCACCCGCCCGCCGGCCCTGCGAAGCGTGGGTCGGCATTCGACGGCAATCACCCCTCGCTTCCTGCCTTCCTGACTTCAATCGTCTGCCGATCTCATGAGCTTTTCTCTCGAAACAAGGGATCTCACGATCCGCTTCGGCGGCCACGTGGCCGTCGACGCGGTGTCGTGCGCGTTCCGGCCTGGCACGCTGACGGCGATCGTCGGGCCCAACGGCGCGGGGAAGACGACGTACTTCAACCTGATCTCGGGGCAGTTGAAAGCCAGCTCCGGGCGCGTGTTCGTGGGCGGCGACGACATCACTTCGCTCCCCGCGCCCGAGCGCACCAGGCGCGGCCTGGGGCGTGCCTTCCAGCTCACCAACCTGTTCCCGAACCTGTCGGTGATGGAGAACATCCGCCTGGCGATCCAGGCGCGGCGCGGCATGGGGCTGAACCTGTGGTCGATCTGGTCGAATCACCGTGCGCTGATCGCGGAAGCCGAGGCGATCCTCGAGCGGATCGCGCTGACCGCGCGCCGCGACGCGCCGGTGGCCAGCCTGCCGCACGGCGACCAGCGCAAGCTCGAGGTGGGCATCCTGATCGCGCTCGAGCCCACCGTGTTCATGTTCGACGAACCCACCGCGGGCATGAGCGTGGACGAGGTGCCGGTCATCCTCGACCTGATCCGCGAGATCAAGCGCGACACGACCAAGACGATCCTGCTGGTCGAGCACAAGATGGACGTGGTGCGCGAGCTGTCGGACCGGATCATCGTGCTGCACAACGGCAAGCTGGCGGCCGACGGCGAGCCGGCAGAGGTGATCGCCTCGCCGGTGGTGCAGCAGGCCTATCTCGGCATGGCCGCCGAGGACGAGGAAGAAGCGGAGGCCGCGCGATGACCGACGCGATGCAGGCTTCGCCGCATGCCGGCGGCAACGCAGCCGCGCGGCCGCTGCTGTCCCTCGCCGGCGTGCACACGCACATCGGCGCGTATCACATCCTGCACGGCGTGGACCTCGAGGTCCCGGCCGGCCAGACCACGCTGCTGCTCGGCCGAAACGGCGCGGGCAAGACCACCACGCTGCGCACGATCATGGGCCTGTGGCAGGCCTCGGCCGGCAGCATCGACTTCGCCGGCGACGACATCTCGAAGCTGCCCACGCCCGAGATCTCGCAGCGCGGCATCGCCTACGTGCCCGAGAACATGGGCATCTTCGGCGAGCTCAGCGTGCGCGAGAACATGGTGCTGGCCGCGCGCGGCGCGCGCCGCGAGGCCGACATCGACCCCGCGCGCCTGCGCTGGATCTTCGGCCTGTTCCCGGCCATGCAGAAGTTCTGGAACCATCCGGCCGGCCTGCTGTCGGGGGGCCAGAAGCAGATGCTGGCCGTGTCGCGGGCGATCGTCGAGCCGCGCAAGCTGATCCTGATCGACGAGCCCAGCAAAGGTCTGGCGCCTTCGATCATCCGCAACATGCTGTCGGCGCTTCGCGAACTGAAGGCCGACGGCGCCACGATCCTGCTGGTCGAGCAGAACTTCGCGTTCGCGAGCCAGCTCGGCGACACGGTGGCGGTGATGGACGACGGCCGCGTCGTGCACCGCGGCGCCATGGCCGAGCTCGCCGAAGACGAGGCGCTGCAATCGCGCCTGCTGGGCCTTTCCCTGGGAGCGCATCAATGAGCGGGCCAACGAGCGCGAGCGCCGCGCTCCGCAATCGCCTGCCGCTGCTGCTCGCGCCGGCGCTCGCCCTGCTTGCGCTGCCGCTGGTCGGCAGCTTCTCCAGCTGGGCCACGCTGACCGTGGCCGGACTGGCGATGGGCATGATCGTGTTCATCATCGCCTCGGGCCTCACGCTGATCTTCGGCCTGATGGACGTGCTGAACTTCGGCCACGGCCTGTTCATCGCGCTGGGCGCCTTCGTGGCGATGTCGGTGCTCGGCCCGATGGCCGCGCTCACCACCTCGCCGTCGATGCTGCTGAACCTGGTCGCCATCGCGATCGCGATGGTGGTCGCCATGGCGGTGGCCGGCGCCATCGGCTGGGCCTTCGAGCGCGCGATCGTGCGGCCGGTCTACGGCCAGCACCTGAAGCAGATCCTGATCACGATGGGCGGCATGATCATCGGCGAGGAGATCATCAAGGTGATCTGGGGCCCGCAGCAGATCCCGCTGCCGCTGCCCGAGGGCCTGCGCGGCGCCTGGCTGTTCGGCGACGCGGCGATCGAGAAGTACCGCGTCATCGCGGTGGGCGTGGGGCTGGCGGTGTTCGCGGCCATGATCTGGGTGCTCGCGCGCACCAAGATCGGCCTGCTGATCCGCGCCGGCGTGCAGGACCGCGAGATGGTCGAGAGCCTGGGCTACCGGATCCGCCGGATGTTCGTCGGCGTGTTCGTGGCCGGCTCGGCGCTGGCCGGCCTGGGCGGCGTCATGTGGGGCCTCTATCAGCAGAACCTGGTGCCGCAGATGGGCGCTCAGGTGAACATCCTGATCTTCATCGTGATCATCATCGGCGGCCTGGGGTCGGTGGGCGGCTGCTTCGTGGGCGCGCTGCTGGTGGGCCTGATGGCCAACTACACCGGCTTCCTGGCGCCCAAGGTGGCGCTGTTCTCGAACATCCTGCTGATGGTGCTGATCCTGCTCTGGCGGCCGCAGGGCCTGTACGCGGGGAGCAAGCAATGATCCGCAGCCTGCTCTCGGCCGACTATCCGCGCAGCCGCCTGGTGGCGGCGATGCTGCTGGCCATCGTGGTGCTGCTCGCGCTGGTGCCCTTCGTGTTCCCCGGCGCGCGCTCGATGTCGGTGGCCGCCAAGATCCTGGTCTTCATCCTGCTGGTGGCCAGCTACGACCTGCTGCTGGGCTACACCGGCATCGTGTCCTTCGCGCACACGATGTTCTTCGGCATCGGCGCCTACGGCGTGGCCATCGCCAGCACGCGGCTCGACGCCAGCTGGGGCGCGCTGGCCGTGGGCATCCTCTGCGCGCTGGCGCTGTCGGCGGTGCTGGCGCTGGTGATCGGTCTGTTCAGCCTGCGGGTCAAGGCGATCTTCTTCGCGATGATCACGCTGGCGGTGGCCAGCGCCTTCCAGACCCTGGCCTCGCAGCTCTCGGAGATCACCGGCGGCGAGGACGGCCTGAGCTTCAAGGTGCCGCGGATGCTGCGGCCCTCGTTCGAGCCCTTCGAGAACCCGATCCTGGGGCTGGACATCGACGGCCGCGTGATCACCTACTACCTGCTGTTCTTCGCGGTGCTGGTCCTGTTCCTGATGCTGCTGCGCATCGTGAACTCGCCCTTCGGCCGCGTGCTGCAGGCGATCCGCGAGAACGACTTCCGCGCCGAGGCGATCGGCTATCGCACGGTGGTGTTCCGCACCGTGTCCAACGTGCTGGCCGCGCTGTTCGCCACGCTGGCCGGCGCGCTGCTGGCGCTCTGGCTGCGCTACAACGG